>Ga0056115_1000946_pt1 | contig 13148 bp, 11 predicted proteins | sample WorMetOlspDAHAB1_FD_77007 | JGI IMG/M metagenome (GOLD analysis project Ga0056115, IMG submission 77007) | Marine gutless worms symbiont microbial communities from Max Planck institute for Marine Microbiology, Germany - Olavius sp. DAHAB.1 ...
AGTAAAGCCGTCTCTGAGAAGGTAAACAGTCCACAATAAGAATCCAAGGAACACGACTAAACCATATATGCTCATCCCGATGAATTGAGGATCAGACATCGGACTACGATTTTGGAGTGCAGCTTCATCTGTAGCGAAGTTCTCAAGCTCCTCTTTTAACCGTTCTTGCAAACTGCCAGTTGGAAGGTTCAACTTCATGGCGAGATCCAGCATCTCCAGGTCATGCTTTAGACGTGCTCGCCGAATTGATATCGTTCGCCGGAGTTGATAGACCGCCAAGCCTGTAGTCACACCAATTCCGGCGAGGGTTATAAGAATCTCTGCGATATTTTCCATGATACTCTTGCCTTCCTCACCTAACACGAAGTTCAGTCGCCTTTATCGGCTGAACTGCTGGTGGCTATCCTACGGTTACATTCAGAATTTCAATTGAATTTCAACAGAGCGTCCCACTGTCCCTACCCCATTTTTCTCTATCACATTTTTACTTTCAGCAAAGCGGTCGAAATAAGCATAGCGACAAAAAATGTCGCGAACCATACAGCAGTGACAATTCCCCCAGAATAGCCCAATTGCTTGGCAAGAAGGGGGGGCAAGAGCAACAACAGCCGCCGGAAGAGCAGCAACAGCCTCCCAAAAGAACCCGGATCGTTCCTTATTGAGCTTCCGTTCGGGCGTCCGTCTCTTATTGCGATTCTGTAGCAAATGCTGCACAACTACCGGTGCAACGCCATCAACAATGGCTCCTATGGCGCCTATTATTGCCACGATTATCGCATCTGACATATCGTTCCCTTTCCTCTTAGCGTGGTCTAAAGTCCGGCCAACAAGTAATTATTCAGATCTGTTCATCGTGAAAATTGTAATGATCTACAGGAGGATAGTAAAATGTGATGTCTTCGAATTACACATATCTTGCCTTATCCCAACATGCTGAAAATATTATATATAAAACACTTATCTCAAATTTTTATGGAATGCAAGGCTTTTCGATAGTAGCTCTAATCGGGTATTACGCCGACTCGTGGAAATTCAGGCATTATAAGATGGCTTTCTCTATTCGGCAGGGAACGTAACGGTGAATCAGCTTTGCAGCAAATCGCTCCCGGGGAGTGTTTTTAGTCAGGTGGTTTTTGGATAAAATACAAAAATTCAATAGATGCCCCTCAGACACTGGAAAGTGCACATATTTTTTCAGCTGTTTTTATAATCGGCCACCACAAGCGTCATGTCATCATCTAAAGCTTCGCCCAGATGCTTTCCTGACCAGCTGGAGATATGCTGAATCAATCCATCAGCAAAATTACCGGCTGACAGGCTCGCATGGGACGTTATAAATTCTTTGAAGCGGCTCCAGCCAAAGAGGTCTCCGGCAGCATTGGCTGCTTCGATAATGCCATCGGTATACACAACAAATCGATCTCCTGAATTCAGGCTAAGCTCAATATTTTGATAGCGGGCATCTTCAAACTGACCTAGAATAATCCCCTTTCCCCGATATTCAAAAATTTTTTGCTCAGATCCTCGCCACCTTAACAACGGTGGGTGTCCCGCGCCGGCATAGGTAGCGGTTTGATTTTCCGTATCAATAACTAGATAACCGGCAGTCACAAAATCACTTTCCAGTTTTCCGCACAAAATCTGATTCATGCCGCCAAGCACCCGGGCCGGGTTATTCGCATGCTGAAGTTGGGATGAAAACGCAATCTTGACCATGGAGCTGATGAGCGATGCCGGAACCCCATGACCGGAGACATCGGCAACCAGAATGCCCAATCGCTTTTCGTCCAATTTTATAAAATCATAAAAATCTCCCGCCACCGATGTCATGGGCACATAATGGGCAGCTAAGTATATGCCCTTAACATCTACGGTTTTCCGCGGGAGAATAAAGGCTTGAATCTGACGGGCGGTTTCCAACTCATGGGTTATGGTTATCAAATCTTTTTCATTTTGGAAAAAACGATATGCAACGACATAGACAAGACAACCGATAAACACGAGAAAACCGTAAGGCTCAAGATCCGTTATTTCGTAGTCGGGTGTCAGCAATGGGGCAATATTCTCGTATAGCGCCGTAATTCCAAATATCACAATGCCGCTTTTTAGCACCCTTAACTCCCGCGTCATCCGCAGATCGGGGCGAAACAAGTTGATCCCCACCACCAACATACCCACGATGGCCATAACATTGTTGGCTACCATAGCAGCACCGGGTGAACTTAGAAATAGATCCGCCGAAGCTGCCACAATCACGAAAATGATCTGAATCTGCCAAATCCTTCTAATTGACGATTTCCAACCCTTGCCGATAAATTGTTCAAAAAAAATGTAAGCCGGGACGGGTGTGAGGTAGGTAAGAAACCATCCTGAATAAGCCCAAAAAGTAGGGGGGGCGTCCACCAGAAACTGAAATGCACGGGTTCGTGTCCCGTAAAAAACACAAAAAATACCAAATGAGATTAACGACAGATCATTTGCCTTCCATCGATATAAGGCGAGTGCCACGGCCAGCAGGCCGATTATGGTAATATTTATTCCGAAAAGCAGTTCGTATATGTCCCGGCGTGATTGAACGGTTACGCTCGAGGCGCTGCGCGGATTATTTAACCCTGAGGCGGTCTGTTCATTTTTGTGTTCGCCACTTGCCTGGTTGAGAAGAAGGCTATCGTCATCGGTTTCAGATGCAATTAGATAAACCGGAAATGAAAATAGGAAAATTCCGAGAAGTGTAAAAAAGAGAAATTTTTCAATTGAGTGCTGCATTCATCAACCCAATATAAATGATTTGATATCTCAACATATTGAAAATATTATATATCAAGCATATATCTCAGGCTCTCAAGGAATGCAAGGCTTTTCGTTTATAGTTCTAATGGGGTCATCCTTCTGGACATAGGCAGGCCGGCATCATGCAATATTTAAGCGCTATACGACGGCTTTCTCGATTCGGCAGGGAACATAGCGGAGAATGGGTGTTGCAGTAAGCGGGTCCCGGTGAGTGTTTTTAGTCAGGCGGTTGACACTCACGCCAAAGGCTTCACTCTGGTATTCCTAATTCCTCCCTGCAATACCGTACGCTTTTTAGCAGTGCCTCGCGTTCGATGCGTAGCGCTTCTTGCATATTGTCCAGGGGACATTGCAAATCCAGTTCAATATTGATTCGATTGATGTCCGGATTCTGATGGATTAACTCATAAGCGCGGCGCATGTCAAGATCGCCGTCGCCTACCGGGGCACCGGTCAATTTAAATCCATACGGTTTAATAATGATTTTATTATCCCTGAAATGGTTGGTAAAGGCGCGGGGCGCTAAATTTTCTACGGCAGTTAGCGGGTTTTCCGTGACGTGCAGGCCGTTTACCGTGTCAATGCAAGCCCCGACGAATGGATGATTGACCTGATCCAACACCCAGATGACTTCTTCCGAAAACGCATCGGTATGATTTTCGACCGCCAGTTTCACTCCTGCTTTTTCAGCCTTTGATGCTGCCTGCTGTAATTTTTCGATGACGCCTTCTAACTGCTGCATGACTGCGGGATGAAACTTGCTGGCCGCCACCGGCTGGGGACGGCTAATATTCATTCCGATTTTGGCGACATCGGCCCCGATGGCCTGGGCAATGTCAATTCCTTCCTCGATGTCGTGCTGCACACTGGAATCATATTCTGTGCTGGGCAGGGCAAAGTTATACTCAAGATACAGATTTTGTGCCCGGGCATAATCGCGAACCCGGCTGAAGTGTGCTGTATCCATGGAGTCAAAAGCCTTATCGTCGAGATGCAGTCCTTCCAGTCCGAGCTCGACCATGTAATCCATCAACTGCCAAATATCCATCTGCCTGGGCCAGGGTAGTTGGAATCCGGCCCAATCTTCGGCTACGCCATGGTGGTACAGACTATAGGTGTGCATACCCAACCGCATGATTTATCTCCTATGGTACAAATATTAGAAATAACTATATCGCTGCAAAAAATATTTAATATGATTCGCAAGACCCTGGAGTGGTGGAGTAATGGAGTGATGATAAAATCCAATACTCCGGCACTCCAGCACCATTACCCCGTTAACTCTCAGGCACTGTAGTCGTTTTTAATTTAATAGTGCTAATTAATTCAAGGATTTTCTTATTTCAGTTACCGTTAATTCCAAACTATCCCTTTGTTTTATTATACTAGCAGCCGCCCTGGCTTTCTGCCGAAGTTGATCATTGGATAGGCATTCTTGGATCGCCGCCGCAAGTTTTTCGGAAGTCAATTGGGACCGCCAGATAGGGCGGGGGCCGAGTTGGGATTGATATATCTGATTGCCCCAGTAATATTGATCCAGAAGGTGGGGTACAATGATCTGGGGCACACCGCTGATTGCCGTGGTTGCAGTGGTGCCGGCACCGCCGTGATGGACCACGGCGGCCATTTTGGGGAATAGTTTTAAATGGGGATATTTTCGAATAAAAAAAATATCATCAGAATTCGAAAAATCGGCTGGCTCGTCCCAGAATTTGCCGATCACCACCCGTTGCCCGGATAATCGTGCGGCCTCCACAATAACCGCCGTGTTGCGGATTTGATCCTGCCTGGGCATGCTGCCGAACCCGGCAAAGACCGGCGGCGGGCCGGCACCCAGGAACGCGTCCAACTCCGGCAACTGCTGATCCGGCTGATTCAAATGCATATAGCCGGTTTGCGTAAAGGCCGGCTCAACGACATCCGGTGGCACTTTGGCGATTATACTGTCTGAGGCGACGATAACATGTCGGCCCAAGATATGGCGCCAGGCATCCCGGACCATCTTTAGACCAAGTTGCCGACGGTGGCAATTAACCAGCCGGGTAATATTATAATGGTCCAACAACCTGGCAAGCCGCCAGGTCATGCGATTATACCATTGCGGTAACCGTTGGTGCTTGAAAGCCGGAAAGGGATAATGGCCTGATGGCAACATCTGGGGAGCAAAAGCGATAAAGCGATAGGTGATTCCCATGGATTCGGCGAGGGTCGCCAGGGCGAAGGTTAAAGACGAACCGATCAACAGATCGGATCCGGCAATTATTTTTGGAAAGAGATCGAATTGGGTATTTAGCTCGTTTCGCAAAAAAGATACAAAGCGTATCGCCGGACGCAGTGTATGGGCGTTTTGCATATTATCGATGAAAGCCGTTACGTCGCTGCCAAGGGGATGAAATGGACATCCCAGTCGTTCGGCCCAGGCCGCCTTCTCCGGAGGCGCTGCCAGAAGAACTTCATGCCCCTTGGATTTCAGGGCCAGGGCAAGGGCCAACATCGGCTGGACGTCGCCACGTGATCCAAATGTCGCCAGGACAATTTTCATTAATTAATCCACCCCCAAAATCAGCATGTTCAGGGTTTTAAATGTTTCTTGAAAATGGAAAAAATTTGTTAGGTTGAAAGACCGTCGGATTAATTATTTAACCACGAATTGACTCGAATCTCCACGAATAATTGCAAAGAGATGAATCCTGGCTAATATTTTTTTTCCTAATTTCTTTAGATTTTTCAAATTTATACCGATTAAGATTATTGACAACATTTGCGGTCCTGAGAGAACAAAATTGGGTGTTTGGGGAGGATAATTATGTTGGAAAAAATCTTAGTTGCCGATTACACCGTGCAGGATGCGTTGCTGGCAGCCGGTATTGTAATTGGATCTTTAATCGTATTTTCAATGCTAAAAAAAAATTTCAGGAAGGAAAAAAGCCATCAATATATGCAGTTTGCAACCTGTGAAGGCTGTGGTTGGCAGGGGCAGGTGAGCCGTTATGCCGGCCTCTGTCCAGGATGCAATCAGCCTTTAGGTGATCGCAGGGTTGGTCGGAGACCTCAGAATGCGGGCCATGCTGTGGAGCAGAGAACCGAATGAACAGCATGATATTTAATATAAATCGTTTTTCAATTTTTCTTTTTGGGTTTTTTCTTTTTAATTAACTTTTGTTTTAGCCATGCATACCCGTCAATTGCCTTATTTTTTATCTGCACCACCAGCGGCAGATCGGTATATTGATACCCTTTATGCTCTTCAATGTTCCGGGCACCGTCTGGCGGCTGGGTGTCGGTGAAGTGTCTGGCGCCATTTTCATCCGTCCATGAATACAGGGTGATGCGCTGGTCATCTTCATGAAGCGTTGTTTTCACGTGCCAATCGTAAGCCAGAAATCCGATAGTTCCGATAATAAGGACAACAACGACAATCAGTGCTTTTTTCATTAAATAGTTCCCACCCAGGCAAACACGGCCACAAAAACAAACAGGATCCACTGAAACATCTTAAAGATTGCGTTTTGGATGCCGGATGTGGCCGCAATAACAATCTGAACCACTGCGAAAAACCCATAATTAAGGGCGATGAATTTTACCAGCCAGGAAGTATCCGTCTGATTATGATATCCGATTCCGGTTAGCAGCAGAAAGACAGCGGACAGCACCAGATAGGCTGATACGTAGTGGAAGACACAATGGTTTACTTTTTTCGCTACGCCGTTGAAAGAAGCCTGGAGCATGGGTTTCAGATATAGTTTGCTGCCGGCTGAAAAATGACCCAAGGTGATCAATACGGCACCCACTCCTGCGATAAAAACTGGCCAATTCATGAGATCCTCCTGATGATATTTATTTGAACATTGAAATCATAGTCCACCGGGTTAGGTCAGAGAAAATTGGCTGTGTCGTGAACATATGCCATCATTCCCTGCGGCTTGTCAAGTTGATGATCGCAATAAATTCTGTTATTCCAGTTAATTGTAGAGATTTCGATACATTAAATTAAGTCCTTCTTAACCGATTTGTCAAATTGCACTTCTCCATCTTGACACAATACATCGCTTTTCCTATACTCGCCAGGCATTAGTTAAGATTCTAGGCTTTCTCCTGTACTTCGCTTGGGAAAAGTGGTTCGGGCAGGGCAGCAATGGCATAGAATATAGGTTTCACGTGTGTCAGGTTTCGGGTGTCGGGGTGTTGATGTGCCAGATCCTGAATCCTGACACCTAAAAACTATCAATGTACGCGGTAACATCGGCAATAATTTGTCGATATGATGTCGCCAAGGGCCTAGTATAAAGGACAGGTAAATACCATGGAATTTTCATCTTTAGAAGCGATTACCCCGGTGGACGGACGTTATCGACGGGCGACACAAAAACTGGCGGACTATTTTTCCGAAGGCGCTTTAATCAAATACCGGGCGATGGTGGAAGTGGAATATTTTATCGCTCTGTGCGAGTTGCCGCTGCCTCAACTGGCAAGTTTTAATCATGATTTCTTCAAGCCGCTGCGAGATATATATCAGGATTTTGCGTTGGACGATGCCCGTCGGGTTAAAGATATCGAAAAAATAACCAACCATGATGTCAAAGCCGTGGAGTATTTTCTGAAGGAAAAATTTGACGAACTGCAATTGCAGGATTACAAGGAATGGATCCATTTCGCCTTGACTTCCCAGGATATCAACAACACAGCCACCCCGTATTCATTGAAATCCGCCTGGCAGGAAGTTGTGGGTCCGGTACTCGCTGATCTTCTCAATTTGCTTCAGGCAAAGGCGCGCGACTGGAAAGACGTCGCCATGCTTGCCCGGACTCACGGTCAGCCTGCTTCACCGACCCGGCTTGGTAAAGAGATTTATGTTTTCATTGAGCGGCTGCTCGTCCAGAATAAACAATTAAATGCAATTCCATTCTCGGCAAAATTCGGGGGTGCCACCGGAAATTTCAACGCCCACCAGGTTGCCTACCCGGATATCGATTGGCCGGCATTTGCAGACAAATTAGTAAATGATACGCTGGGTCTCAGTCGCTCAAAAACCACTACTCAGATCGAGCATTACGATAATCAGGCGGCTTTTTGCGATAATCTGAAACGAATCAACACCATCCTGATCGACCTTGATCGCGATATCTGGGCCTATATTTCGATGGATTACTTCAAGCAGAAGATCAAAAAAGGCGAGGTCGGATCATCGACTATGCCGCATAAAGTCAATCCTATTGATTTTGAAAATTCTGAAGGCAATCTGGGTGTTGCCAACACCATCCTGGAGCATCTTTCAGCTAAACTGCCGATCTCAAGATTGCAAAGGGATCTGACGGATTCTACGGTAACACGCAATATCGGCGCTCCGATCGCCCATACGCTGATCGGGGTGAAATCCCTGTTGCGAGGACTGAACAAACTGATATTGAACGCCGATGTCATCCAGGCCGATCTGCAGAAAAACTGGGCGGTAGTGGCCGAAGCGATTCAGACCGTGTTACGCCGCGAAAGCTACCCCGAACCCTACGAAGCGCTCAAAGAACTGACCCGCACCCACACCAAAATCGATCAAAATGCAATCGCCGAGTTTATCGAAACTCTCGATGTGTCCCGCAGCGTCAAAGATGAGCTATTGAAAATTACCCCCGAGAATTATACAGGTGTTTGTGATTATTAATTTGGGGATTTCCTAAAACAATAAAAAAGGGCAATCCGCAATAGGTTGTGTCTGCATTTTTCGCTGCAATTCCTTATTCCTTAAAAGAAATATTGGAACTGCTAATCCACACGTTTTTGCCAGTGATAGAAGGGCACGCAACATAATAGCCGATTTATAAACCTCAGCCAAAGTGTGGGTTCGTATACTTAATACACAATCTCCTGATAAGCTCTTGTGTTCCGTCATATCAACTGGTTTTATGCTACTCTAACTTTGTGAGCCCTGAACCGAAAAGTTTATGCTTTCTTCGGCGACGGAACCTTAAACAATATTGTATACAGCACCGGCACGACAAACATGGTCAAAAGGGTCCCGAACGTTAATCCAGCCATGATGGTTACCGCCATGGACACCCAGAAAACATCTTGCAGAAGCGGCACCACGCCGAGAACCGTGGTCGCCGCAGCCAGCACCACCGGCCGCAGGCGCGAGACACCGGATATCACCACCGCCTCATAAGGGCTTTTGCCGGCGGCCATTTCGATGTTAACCTGATCCAGAAGCACGATGGCGTTTTTAATCATCATCCCCGCCAGACTCATAGCACCCAAAAGGGCCATAAAACCAAAGGGCGTGCCGGTTGGCAGCAGGCCGGCAACGATGCCGATGAGCGCAAAGGGAATCGTGAGGATGATGATCAACGGCGGCCGCAAGGCGTTAAACAGCGCCACGATAATCGTTAATATTATGGCCGCTGCCGGTATCGCGCCGGGTACCAGGGATGACTGGGCATCGACGGTACTCTCGTCTTCACCGTCTAAAAAGATTTCATATCCGGGCGGCAAATGGAGTTGATTAAATCTATCGATGACATTGCTTTTCAAACCCGGATACGTCGTGTTTTTCGGTGAGGCCTGGATGCTGATACAGCGCCGACGCTCCCAGCGATTAATGATGGGATCTTCCCATTCGACCCGAATCTCCTTGGTGACCTGGGCCAGTGGTACGGTTTTCGTGTAAAGTGCCGGCTGAACCTGCAGCGTATCCATTTCGGTCGCATTCTGGCGTTCCTCTTTGGTAAGGCGCAGCAAGATCGGATACATATCCTTCTCCTTACGGTACAGACCGACCTGGATACCGTCGTGTGCGCGGCGCGTTGCAAAACCGATATCCTCACGACTGACGGACGCCCAACGCCCCCTGACCTGGTCATAATCGGGAACCAGCTTTTGCACCGGATTCATCATGCTGGTTTTAATGTCTTTGGCATAGGTACTGTTTTCGAGGATGGCAACCGCCCTATCTCCGATTTCTCTTAGAGTTTGAAGATCAGCGTTGGCCGGCCCGCTGATATGCCACTCCAGCTTCCAGTTTTCACTGACACCCACGCCGTATTTGCGAACGCGAGTGACCGCACCGCTGTAATTGGTTTGCAGCCAGGGTTCGAGATCGTCAATTAAGGGATCAATGTCCTTGAACGTGTGTGTGTTGATAATCAGCTGCGCATAATTCTGGTAAGGCAGTTCCGGATCAACCGGTAGATAAAATCGCGGCGGCCCCGCACCGGCAAACGCGCTGACGTTCGTGACCCGCTCATCCTTCATGAGACGATTTTCGGCAACTCTTATCTGCTCGGAAACATCCTGGATGCGCGTACCCTCAGGATACCAGAAATCCACCATCAACTGCGGCCGGGAAGAATCCGGAAAGAACATCTGCCGGACACCACCGAAACCGACTGCGGAGACAAACAGCAATGCAACCATGGCAGCCATAAACAGCCAACGCCCACGGATGGCAGTTTCAAGTAATTTACGGTATCCGTTGAAAAATTTGCCGCCGTATTCATCAGCCTCCTCTTCGTCCGGCGACGATTGGGGAACCTTCAGCATCTGCATGCATTGTATCGGGGTGACCATCACTGCAATCAGCCAGCTGAGCAGCAGGGAAAAGGCGACCACAATAAACAACGTTCGGCAGTACTCGCCTGCATCGGCCACGGATGCAAAGATGGGGTAAAATGCCATCACGGCCACAATAGTGGCCCCAAGTAACGGCATAGCCGGCTGGCTGGCCGCCTCAATGGCTGCCTTTTCTGGATCCATGCCTTGCTTAAGCCGTACAGCAATGCCATCAGCCACCACAATGGAGTTGTCCACCATCATACCCAGCGCAATTATCAGCGCCCCTAAGGACATCCGCTCCAGGTCGATCTTGAAGACCGCCATCAGGATAAACGTGGCCAAAATGGTCAAAACAAGACCGGAACCAATGATAATCCCCATGCGAAGACCCATGGGCAGTGCTAGGACGACCAGAACAATGGCGACGGCTTCGATCAGGCTGATCATGAAATCATTTATGGCGACCGTCACCAGATCCGATTGCCAGGCGATTTTGGTCAGTTCGATACCGATCGGTAACTGGGGGATGAGTTCATTCAAACGCCTATCAATATTTTTTCCAGTATCAACCACATTGCCGCCTACCACATTGGCCAGTTGAATGGCAATCGCTGGTCGGCCATTAAATCGCATGAGACTAAACGGTGGTTCTAGATAACCGGCCTTTACCTCGGCAATGTCCCGAATGCGGATCAGTTCCTGGGCGACATCGGAATCCCGGGTCAGGGCCCTTTGGCCGGGCTGGAGAATGTCCGGCGATTCCGGTGTCGAGACGGCCAATGGAATATTCAGAACATCCAATGGATCCGGATGTATGTAAAGATCCCCAATATCTTCAGGCGATGTGAACTCTCCGGTAGGCGCTACCCGAAAGCGGCGCTGCTGCACATCCACATAACCGGCGTCAACCACCATGTTCTGCCGCCCCAAAGTTGTCATAAAATTTTCTGCGGTAATCCCCCGCTCTGTGAGTTGTTTTTCAGAAGCATCAATGTAGACCACCTTATCCTGAACCCCCCACAGCTCCACCCGGGCAACTCCCTTAACTACACTTAGCTCTTTTTTAAGCACTTCTGTGTAGTCTTCCATTTCCTTGTAAGAGAAGCCGCTGCCGGTCATTGCCAGCACAAATCCATAGACGAAGTTAAAATCATCCGAGACATCCGGTTTACCGGCGCCGGGCGGTAATTGAGGGCTGACGTCTTGAATTTTTTTGCGCATGTCAAGCCACACCCGTGGTAGGGTATCCGACCAGTACTCCTGTTTGATATCGACTTTGACAATTGAAAGCCCGGGACGTGATATGGAATACAGGTGTTTTAGCTCGGGCAATTCCTGAATAGCTTTCTCGATGCGATCGGTTACTTCCAGCTCCACTTCCAGCGGGCTGGCACCGGGATAGGGCGTGACAACGACCGCTTTTTTGATGGTGAAATCCGGATCTTCCAGCTGACCGAGTTGAAGAAAGCTGGCAATGCCGCCGACAACGATAAGTGCAACAACGAAATACGTCAGCACTTTATTTTTAATGGAAAATTCTGTCAGATTCATGCCTGCCTCCTTTACATGAGCTTGCCGGGTTCGAGAATTTTAACTTTCTGTCCCTCATGCAGCAGGTCGACGCCGGCCACCGCGATCCACTGACCCGGTTGAAGTCCTTGAACTTTCAATCCGCGTCCGGTCAGTTTGCCCGGGACGATTTCATGACGGAATACTGTCAGAACAGCTTCATCAATCATCCATACATAGCTTTTTTGCTTCTCTGGATCCGTAAAAACAGCCGTCACCGGGATAAGAAACTCGGGTTCTTTGATACCCTCGGGCATATTGAGAGTGTACCGCGCAACCCCCGCCATGCCCGGTAAAATCCGCGCATCCCGGGGTTGATCCATAATAAGATTGACTGGAAAGGTGCGGGTGGTTTGAGAGGCTTCCCGGCCAACTTCCTTTACCTCTGCCGGCACCTCTATACCCAACGCATCAAAACGCACCCAGACTTTGTCGACGTATGGTTCCAGAGAAATCATATTTTCCGGAACATTGACCCACATCTCGATCTTTGAGGGATCAAGCAATCGCACAACCGGCTGTTTGCGCCGGACGTCTTCGAATGCCTCCGTATAGGTTTTGGTAATTGTCCCATCAAATGGGGCTCTGAGATTGGTATAGTCCAAATCGTCTTTGCGCCGATCCACGGAGGCTTCCAGAGACCTGATTTCAGCCCGGGCGGAGTCCCGGTTCTGTAAGGCTTTATCAATCAGGGTTTGGCTCACCGCCCCCGGATCCTGTTTTTTAATCCGCAGTAAACGGTCTAAATCGGATTGGGCACGCTTTCGCACAGCGATCGCATTTGTAAGTTGCCCCTTAACGGTGCGTAGCCGCACCTCATAATCCCGGGGATCGATGCGGGCCACAAGCTGCCCTTTCTTGACCTCATCTCCCACATTCACCGGCCGGCTGATCATGGGCCCGTCGACACGAAAAGATAGATCCACTTGCTGGGTGGCCTGGGCGATCCCGTTATATTTTATACCCTCAAAAGTGTCCGCGTCTGCCACTTTAAGTGCCTTTACCGTGCGAATGATTTCTTTAATAGGTGATTCTTCCTGACATGCCGATAGAACCAGTGCAGAAAACAAGATAAAGGGAATAAGCTTGAGTGATTGGTTCATAATGCCCCCTGGTTTTTAATGTTACTCAAGTTTCGCACCCCTGAAATGGGGCAAGCTCGGTTAAACTCTCGGTTAACGCATCCAAATAATCCTGAAAATCATCGTTAATTTTGAAAAGACCAAAAATAGTTGAAAATGAAACGA
>Ga0056115_1000949_pt1 | contig 13141 bp, 11 predicted proteins | sample WorMetOlspDAHAB1_FD_77007 | JGI IMG/M metagenome (GOLD analysis project Ga0056115, IMG submission 77007) | Marine gutless worms symbiont microbial communities from Max Planck institute for Marine Microbiology, Germany - Olavius sp. DAHAB.1 ...
GGAAATAATGCTGTATAAACAGGCAGCTAACCCCAAACGGTCCGGCTAAATATTGAAATCTACAAAATCCACTAGGCTATATATACACGAAATCAATGGGTTAAATATCGAAATTCACGAACAAATGTCACATTTTGGGGGGACGGCAAAAAAAAATTTTCGGCGCTAACGCGCCGACTTCGTCCCCCCCAAACCTCGGTCCAAGTCTCCGCCAATGTTAGGCCCTACACACTGACGTGTGAGAGAGGGATGGGACGTCATTATTTGCAACTGCTCTATAAGCAGCGTTAACATTCCAACAGGTCTTTTGCGACTCGGTGATACAGCTTTTCAGCTGTTCGTATTTTTAAGTGCATGGTTTCAGTGCCTTAAAACTTTTCTGGTATACACTACAGCAGTCAAGCAGAATTTTCATCGGGGGTCGGGGTACCCGCCGCAACAAGGGGGATGACACCTTAATGCACCCCTCCCCCTGTGGCGACGCGCATGGGGCCGTGTCAAAATGCCGAAGGCGCCGATCGAGAGGTGGGTGCGGGGTCTGGGGGGAAGGCTACAGCACAACATGTTTTCAATCTGCCCAACACTTTTGTATCCGGGGTCTTATGATGTAATGCCTATAAATAAAGCCATTAGCAATCAGTTATTTACATTACGATCGAAAGGAAGGACTGCTGCACAAGCCATTTTAAAAATAACAACAACTTGGTTTATGAAATACACAGTGAATTACCAACGTTGCATTGTATATTCCCAATATAATTAAATTAACAACCGCTGCTGTTTCTGGCAAACACAGCTGGTAGACTACCCAAAATATACCGATGACCCCTTATCATAGACCAAACTAGGTACGATTAACTGTAGCGGACGTTTGTATACATACACTTATTAATATTTATGTGGATGGTCTTGCCTGTTTTTCGTTCATTTTTTGTGTCGAAGAGGAAGTGAAATATTACCAGGCGTAGTGATTGTTGGGGCAACACCAGCTTCAAAGAACTAAAGGTTGCTTGAATTTGAGGTTTTTAATAGCCACTGTCTGTGAGTATTAATGCGGTTGGCTCCCGGGTGTTCCGAATTTCCCGATTTTTGCGTCGTAAATATCGCCAGCACTGAACCCGTTTCTTCGTTTTTTGTTGGTCTAAAAAACGCAATAGATGAAGCGTTTTAAGGGTACAAAGTGAATTCTGTTTTTTTTGAGCGGCAGTGTGACAGTGAAAATCGAAACCAGTACCTTTGTATATCCACTGATGAACTAGACATTAAATCTAATCCTAACCCTAATGCCAACCCTAACCCTAACCCTACTACTAAACAGTAGTGAAGTTTCAACTATATATAGTTTACATGTCGTACGTGTCCAGAGAAGTTTATACGAGACAGTGTGGTTGCACCGTTTGTACTAGTTTCGATTTGTCATTGTCACACTGCCGTCAACAGTATACTGTGCTTATTTTGTGGCGACGGTTAACTTATGATTTGTTGGCGTCAGATTATGAAGGCATTGTCTGCCAGCATATGTCTGCTGTTTGCGGTGGCAGCATTTGTTCCGACCGAGCAAAGTGAGTGATTTGATTTTGTCAGCAATGTTTGCAGTTTGATAGTGTTGTTAAGCAAGTTATTGTGCAGTACTTCAGAATGGGTTCACTGTGTTTATGTTGCAGCTTTTTATGGCATTCCGTATTTTATAGCGTTTGTAAATAGATGTAAATATAAATGCGGGTAGTCATTCGGTTTAACGTTGCAAATCATCCCACAGCGATAGTCTGTGTCACCCACTGCATAACAAAAACACTTCACTGCATTAAACCGAATATATGTTGTTGTCCGACTCATTAAAACGTAAATTAATTCAATAATAAGGCAACTTCATGCACTACTTATTTTCGTATATGCCGTGTTTGCACGTGGTAATATTAGTTTACACACACACATACCATTGATTTCATTAAGCATTTTATCATATAATTGGCTGATTGTGGTATAAAATTGCATGAAGTCATCATCGTTGTTACATAGTTGATAACACATGTGAGTATCACAGTTGATATGCAGCTTGGTTGAGTAATAATACGCGGTGATGGGCGATTGTTCGGCCTATAGCAGCCTGCAGGCGGATTCAAAGGTTAAGTTTGCAGCTTGGCCTACGAGTTGGCGGCCACCTGGCACTGACCGACTGTTGTCCAGATGACCCAAAGTGAACTCTCGCATATGGCTGGCGCCATAGATGACAGCACTGTAAATATCGTCGTAGTTATTATTATTATTATTATTATTATTATATAGGGCTATAGAATTTGAGACACCAAACCTAATGATTACCAAATTGGATATAATACTCACCTTACAGTAGGCCTTTACTCATTCATTGTCTAAGGCTTAGGTTAGCATTGTGGTTATGGTTAGATGGTGCACCAGTGCAGATGTCTCTCCAGCATTTGGTTTATGGATGATTGTTTCTGTGAAGTCGATAAATTTTCTGATCATTTTTTACAGCACGGGCAGTTATCACAAACTGTTGATATCGGTTGTATCCAGAGAAATCTATACGAGACGATGTTGTTACACCGTTTATACTAGTTTCAATTGTCATTGTTACACTGCCAAAAAACAGTACAATGTGCTTGATTTGTGGTGACGGCTGGTGTCATTGTCTAATATATTCATATTTTGTACAGCTGAAGATGCTGATGAGCTGATTGGTCGACGTGATGGTCACGAGCCTTACGAGAGGCCTCTGATTGGTCGTTCTGACGGTCATGATGAACCATACAACAGACATCTGATTGGCCGTCCCGATGGCCATGAATTTCCCGTTCAAGAAGGTGTGTATTGCGTGAGAACATACTTGGTAAGCAGCGAATTAACAAAAGTGATGTCCGATGATTATACAGTCATGCCAGGCAACAAGTCGGAAATATCAGGATGGGGAAACGAACAGTTACGGTGGCAGTTTAGAAGGTAACACCTGCCAAAAAATGATTGAAATAATCACACACATGCATACACCACTGATACAGCGCACACTGATCTTTGTTGAAGGCCTTGGCCACATCCAGGGGTGGGAATGTAATGGGCAGGTAGGGCAGTTGCCTTACCAACTGTGGGATTGGTTGGACAAACTATACATTTAGCCCTACCAATATTTCTTAACTGCAAGTTGTAAACCGACAGCATAGCCTGCCACTAGATGGCATACTTTGAAGCTAAAATTTACCCAATTCGATTTTGGCTGGGGCTCCACTCCAGAGCCTGCTGGGGAGCTTACAGTGCTCCCCCAGACTCCTAGCTGGATTTCAGGGGCCTATTTCTAAGGGGAGGGGAGGAAAGGGGAGAGGGAAGGAGGGAAAGGGAGAGGACGGGAGAGCACTTAGGATAGGGAAGGGAAAAGGAGGAAGGGAAGGAAGCAAATGGGGCCTGCTTTTAGGGGATGTAATGGGAAGGGAGGGAATGGGGAAATAAGGGAAGGGAAAGGAGAGAGGAAAAGGAAGGAAGGAGCCTGCCCTACTAACAAAAGTTGTTCCCACACCCCTGGTGATATGTGAACTGTCTGAAATGCTGCTGTCGATGTTAATGTACAGAATCTTCCGATTCGTCCGAGTCATCCGAGGAGCAAATCTTCGAAGACTCTACGGAAGAAGCATCAGACGAGGAGGATGCGGAAGACGCAGAGGAACCTCTGGTTCGCTGCAAACGACCGATGTGTGCCATGGCCTGCGAGTACGGATTCGTCAAGGATAACATCGGATGTCCCATCTGCCAGTGCGTCGACCCACCGGAGGAGGAAAGCCCGCCTCTGATTGGTCGACCAGACGGTCACGAACTGGTGGCGACGGCTTGCGACGGACGTCCGATGTGCTTTATGTTCTGCGAGTTTGGGTTTAAGAGAGATGCGGACGGGTGTGAAGTGTGCCACTGCATGGACGATCCGTGCCAGGTGACATACCGTTTCCAGAAAGTAAGTAAGTAAGTAAGTAATGCAATGTCAGTTTCAGTCGTGCATTTATTTGGTGCAGAATCGTGAAGCATCTCTAGCTTTCGTTTTCTGGGTTTCTAGTGTCGTATTGAGTTGTGCATTTTTCCTGTGCTCTTTTTTGTCCTCTTCTTTAACTCTTTACAGCCTGTCTGCGTTCTCTTTCTCTCTAGGTTGTGACGTCATCCCCCAAACTTTAATATTTTTAGAAAATTTCTCACTTATGTGATAACAACAACTACAATAATAATAATAATAATAGTAATGATCCAATAACTTTCAATCATTATACAGCATTTCAATTTGGTCTTAACACACGAAAGCTTTGTTGTTGCTGTTGGCAATAAGGAACCGGACCTCTAGCCATACCATCTTTTGATTTTATCGTCATGTTTTTAGCCCTTGGGGTCTTCACTACTGAGGGCAATAAAAATATAATAATAATGACTAATCCAATTTATGTTGTGCAATTTGCAGAGCTATGGAGGCTCTTACACTTTTAACGAAACTGTAATTTCTAAAGGAATTATGGAGTATTATGTCACCTAACTGTGCTAAAAGTGCCAGTTAAATCCCAGCCAATCACTTTGTTGTTAAATGCCTTTTTGGTGGTTCAGCGATGCCAGCTCCTAACACTCGGTCCACGGGCCTTCTCTGTGGCCGGCCCGTCCCCTTTGCAACTCTGCTAGACAGCTTGAGAGATCCATATCTTGGCAGGGACAGCTTCAGATGTCTGCTGAAGACCCATTTTTATACTGTACTGAAGCATTCAGCGTATTGGAGATATTTCATGACGATAAGCTCTACAAATTGACTTACTTACATATCAGTGAGTTAACAGTCTGCGGTGGGTTTATTTAGAATGTTGACTGTGGTCCTGGATTGGAGTGCAAATCTGTGCCATGCAGCAATCTCCGTTCCTGCACCAAACTGTCCTCCAAATGTGTTGGTAAGTTTGCTACTTTGCTGTCACATAACGTTTGTATTGTAATTGTGCTTGGCAGTAGTGTTGTTGATGTTGTAAAACTCAAGAAAATGATAACCTAGCAGTGTTTAGAAGGGAAATTCTTACTGGATCAATGTTATCATGCCAGAAAGAGCCTAATGTTAAAGATGGAGGTATTCTCGTATGTAAGAATCCTCAAAAATGAGGCAAAAAACAGATTTCTCTAGAAACAATTAAGTCTATCCCTACTCGAAATCCATTTTGTAAGGGACATTGATTTTGCGTTACCAGATTCATGCAGTATGCACCCTGCTTGACACCGAGTGTACGTAAGAGTAATGTTAACCTGCATATTGTTGGTTTTGGCTAGCAGAGAGGTATATTGACTGTTATCTGAGCCACCACATGCTGACGCCTTCTGTAGGCTCACTGCTACATCCAGTATCAGTGGTGTGTGTGTGTGTGTGTGTGTAGTAGTAGTAGTAGTAGTAGTAGTGGAGGCATCACCCGTGCCTCTAATGTGCTATCAGCTAAAGGTCACAGTGTATAGTGAACAGCTTATTTTACTTCACTGACAACACAAGACCCAAACTGTGTTGCGAGGAGTTTAAACTCTACTAGCTTGCCGAAATTTAAAAATCTGTATGGAGGCAGCCTGAATCGGCTTACTGTCTTTAGCAGATTATTTTGTTACTTATTGGCAAGTCGATGAATGTTTAGCCTATGGCAGCCGACAGGCAGACCCGGGTTTGCAGTTTGGCCGAGAAATTGGTGGCTGACTAACTTTAACTTAAGAGGACCTGAATGAACTCTTGCATATATGGCTTTGCACTGCAGATAATAGCACTATAAATGTGTCTGGTACAAAGCCATACACGAGTTTATTCGGGTCCTGTAAGTGAAAGTCGATCAGTCACCAATTTGCAGGCCAAACTGCAAACCCGAGTCTGTCCGCCATGTATAGTGCTATCATCTACCCGGTGCAAAGCCATATGCATGAGTTCACTCGGAAGTCGATCAGTGCTAGGTAGCCTCATGTAGAAATACTATGCTGGTATTATTGTTGTTATTCATCATTATTATTATTGTAACTTCGACCATGTGTATGTGTACAGCGTTGGCCACACGGCCACCATGCCGCGGCCCGGAGCCGATGTGCTCCAACTACTGCCCGGCCGGATACCAGTACAACGATGAAGGATGTATGACGTGCAACTGCGTGGAACCGCAGCCGAGAATGTCGGGTTCAAGAGCTCGTCCGAAGTGTCGTGGACCAACGCCAATGTGTGCAAGTCGCTGTCCCGGCGGCTACAAATACAGGCCGGATGGATGCATGACGTGCGAGTGTGTTGAAGAGTTGCCGGACAGCTGCACGGTAATTGCACGTCTTGTTCTGTTGTCGGGGTTACCATTTTCGTAGAATTTAGACTGGAAACCTGGAGAAGTTGGGGAATTCGGCAGAGGTCAGGGAAAAGGCCCAAAGTCGGGGAATGGTCAGGGAATTTGTGTGGTCAGGAAATTTGATTGCGGCGGCTCAACCGAATAACTTACCTGTACTTTGTTCGTACTGTAATTCATTTTCCGTACGTGTTCTTCGCGGAGAATTTGGCTTAATAAATGTGCATTTGTTCGACATTGCCTGCAATTTGGTCTAGAAAAGTTGGGGATTCGTTTCTATCTGGAGAGTGGTAACCCACTATTGTGTCAAATTCTGATTACACAGTGCTGCTGCAATGGCCTGGAAATTTTTTGGCACTGAAAAAAATCGAATTGTTTTTTTGGAATGAGCGGAAGGCCGTGTAAAGTCTGGAAATTCAGCCGAAGCCGGTTAAGTGTCTGACGGAAGTGGACTAAAAGTTGTCGGCAACAGCCGAAATGTTTACTGTCACCATAAAACTGACAATATTTATATATTACATGTGTCGCGCCTCTGTAGCCGCCTAATGGCATGATGGCACTATATAGATTTCATATTATTATTATTATTATTATTTCAATACGTTGATTGGATGTGGATCGGGGCCTTGGAATTCTTGAAGGAAATGGCCTTGCATTTTGTTGGACAATAGGTGCAGTAACTCTGGGTGTCGTTAGAGCAAGCGTTCGGTTACATATACGTTTTCGCGCATGATGGACAGTTGAATCAGTGAGGGTCACAAGCTTGATTTGTATTGTATTTTCTCCTGATTGTGATTTCTCTTGACTGCCTTAAATCATACATTTGTGGTGTTATTCATACATTCATTCGTATTCGTTTACTAAAACAGTTGACACATGTGTCATGCAACTGAATATGCGTAATAAAAGTTGGGCGATGATAAATTAGAAACTGAATATTGTGATAAAATTTCAAAAAATTGAAATAAACTGATAAAAATGTAATTTGCATCCGGTCAAAAGTATGGACTGCCTTATAATTAAGGCCCTATATTTTCTGCGGCTTGCGGAATTTGACGCCACGCCACCGAATTTCAATAAACACCGCGGAATTCTGCGGCGCCGCAGAAATAACCAATGGCTGCGGAATTTCGCGGAAGTTGGCCTCTTTTCTGAGCTGAATAACTCTGGAACTCATGTCTGTCATGTACATCAGTATCAACTGTCACAAGTGACTGGAAATCTGACACCAATGCTGCACAACGATAGCCAGTAATGAATGACTGAGATAGCCATCAGATGGCGGCAGTAATCCCAGTATCTGAGTCATCTTTCATGCTGTGCCAGCGCTTGCAGCAAGACTGATGTTACTGTACCAGAGGCCGGCTGTTCTCTGACAACAGACAGCATCAAATCTTATTGCTCCGTCTTCTTTAATAACTCGCATTTGTAAAATGTGAAGATGAACTGATTGTTGCAGTCATGGACATTACTCAGAAATATGAGGATATTAACGTTAAATAAAAAGTTTTATCGGTGTTAATCGGCATGTGTTTTATTCATTTTACACTACAAACGTAAGGACTTTGCCACGCCACGGAAAATGACATACCCTGCCGAGGAAATTACCGTTTTTTTGCCTCGGAAAAAATAGGGCCTTATTTATAATAAGGGGTTGTGATGATGCTGTAATACTTCGTAACTTGTGTTTGTGTGGTGCGTAAAGAGCGCGGGACCGTGTGAGGATGGACTTGTGTGCAGAAACCGAACTGTCAGTGGTGCCACCAAGCCAGCTTGCACAGGTCTGGTTTACATTGCATGTCTCATGACACAAACTAGTATAGTATGATTGGACAAACTCACACTCGCACACGAAGGCAAAATTAATGAATCAAAATACTACCGATGCTCCAACTGGAGCCGAACGATTTATAGACTGCATCTTCTAGCGTGTCTGTGTTGGATTGGGATATCAGTCAGGAGGTCATGGGTTCAACTCACACCCACTGTGGTGCCGGCTAGCAAGACTTTTGTACCTACCTCACCTACGACAAGACATGAACTTCGCGTGTTTCCAGAATAAACTGAAAACATTTCTGTTTGGGAATTAGTCAACCACGGCACACGGTGACTTTGCTATTCTGCGCTATAGAAATACTCTTACTTACTTACTATGTCTACCGAGGGTTAAAAAATAATAAAAATGTGATGTATTTGTAGCTGGCAACCGGCATCCGATTCCAAAGGATTGGCTGCTGGCAGTCACTATGATTGGCTGGCATGTGGCACGCCACTGGGTTGCAGGCGACGGGGGTGGAGCTCCGCTTTTTTAGCGAAATGGCGTCAACGTTTAAGCGATCAGTGATCTGGTGATTGATTTTCCTCTTTTTCGGAACTAGAAGCATAGTTAAGGGTTGGGGTAGGGTTAAATCAGGGTTAGGGCTAGGCTTAGGTTCCAGCGAATTATTTATAGCTGACTGCCGGCAGGGGATCCGTGGGGATCAGCTGCCGGTTGCCGGCTACGGATACACAACCTGGTAAAAATTGTGTTTGTTTGTCAGTGAAAACTTTGTGCGAGATCAAGCAAGAGAAACCTCCGGCGCTTGGATCTGGCCGAGTGGAGTGTGAAGCGGACGGCTCCTTCAAGCCGATGCAGTGCACCGCCGACCAGTCGGTCTGCTGGTGCGTTGACGGACTCGGAGAAGAGGTCCCCGACTCGAGGACCCCCGTATACGTCGGAGAACACAAACCCAACTGCGGTACGGTGCACGGTGTTGACTTACTCGATTTGTAGTTTTTAGCAGAAATGTATGCCACAGGCCAGTCTTTTCCGCATCCAGCTCTGTTCTGTACAGCCACCTCCGTCTTCCTCCAGCTGTACTTGTATCCCGCTGTCCATATCTCCTTTTCCAGATTTCTCTTCCAGGTGTTCTTTGGTCGTCCTCTTCCTCTGTGGCAATGTGGTGGTGTGATCAGTGCCACCCTGTGAGCCAAGCAGCTGTGGAAGGACTTAACTTTTTATTTGGCCCTAACCAGTCTTTCCTAACTCCGTTAAATCTGCATAATCTGTTATTTGATTTGATTCGCTTGACTTAAAAGCCTTATCGCTGCCAGTGGAACATCGGCTACAGTCCACTCTTCTCTCTCTTGAGCTCTGTCCTGTGCTGCCGCCTCCATCTTCCTCCAGCTTTCGTCCTTCTTCATCGCTCTCTTCCAGACTTTGCCTACTGCCTATAAAGGCATAACACTTATATAGCAGCAACTGCAGCTTCCGTAGTGCTGTTCGTCACAGGCTAGGGCAGATGGTGCAGACTATAGGCTGTAGGCTAAGCCCGCACATACGGGCTAGCCTCACAACTAAACAACCACACACAGTCCCAGCCTGCAGTTTAATGGTCTCTACCTCTGTAATCCATATATTTACATTGATTACTACCCATTTACCGACCCCAAAGGGATGCAAGGCTGAGTTGGCCTGGTTGGTTGACCCATAGCGGACACCTAACCCACGAAGTGATGACATGTCAACCATAGGTCAGGCGTAGATCAGGGAAAGTTCGCCATTTACGGACTAACATTCTAACCACTGAGCCACGCTGCCAACCACTAAGCCACGCCGCTAGACGCCCGCTCTGTCTGTGACACAAAAGCGCCGCTGCAGCTGCGGTATGCGGCTTGTTGCGCTATATAAGAGTTACATGCCTTTGCCATTGCATTTGCATTGCGTTGTGCTGCAGTGCGCAACGTGACGGTGTCGATGCACATCCACATGACGATGGTCGTCGAGCACCACATCGACGTGACCAAACTGGACTCGCTTCACTCGCTGATCGTCGACCACGTCAGCTCGTGGCTTCTAATCAAACCGCACTACGTCACCGTCGTCAAGGTACATTTTGGGCGTCGTACGTTTCTCGGCATTTTCTTGCCCCATTTTACACCAATTCTTGACAGTCTCAGTGAAATTCTGTCCATGACATCCAATTTATTCAAGAGAAGAAGACTTGTCCATAGACATCATGAATGTGAACAGAACTTATTTATTTATTTATTATCGCATCGTACACAGAGTACATGAAACATTACACTAATACACAGTGTACACGCATAACACAAACACAGAATAAAAGAATAAAAGCAGAATTAACCAGTTGCTAACCAGTTTATAATGCACGAAATTTCGCCACTTGTCAAAAAACACGGAGATCGATGAGCAGCGTCCCTCAAAGATAAAGAGTCGCGCAAAAACTGAGCCAGAGACACACGTTTCTGATCTCTATGCCGTCTAATGGTGTCACTAACATTCATACAACCATTAAAAGCAATGAGCTACAAAAAAGTAATAAAGATAGTAATAAAAAAACGAATTATTAATTATTTCTTCAGTACACTCCCGTCACTTAGATGCAGGGATCAACCGCTCTCGTGTGTATGTTCACTTACCATTTTAGATTTGAGTCAGGTGCGACAGCAGTGCCTCCACTTCTCTCCCTCCCACTTCACCTCTCCTCCTTAACCTACAAAGCTCCCTTCCATTTTCCGCTATTCTCCCTATCTCCCTTACCCCCTCTTTTCCCTTCCCTTCTTGCCCTTCCCTCCCTTTCTCACAGCAAGGGAGTTAGGGGTGGGGGCATTGTAAGTCTACAGCGAGGGAGCTCATCACCTTTATGACCTTTGAGCCGGCAATGTTTAGATCCACTTAAGCAACAGCATGCAACCGGGTATTGGCCCGATGGCCGGCTCAAATTACTGTAACAGCCTTTAACTGACTTGAGCCATTAAGCCAGCAGTCCTGGTGGCAGGGCACACTGCTATGCAGAACTAGCCGTTTCTTCCCCGGTGGTGGCCCATCACCAAAATTCCACGTGCGTAGATTGTCATCACTGTTGTTTCGAGTGAATACTAACGGTTGTTAATTGTACGTCAGCACTACACAAGCTGTTCAAGTGTCCGTTATACGGTAATAAATTTACTCGCATAAATTGAAAAACGCAAAAAAGATTTGTTGTTACAAGTATAATGAAAGGCTAGCACATTAACCGGGACGAAAAGGCAAAATTAAAATGCAGCGGAAATTTAACTTAATTGTGCTGCTTATTTATTTGTGATAAAATCGTACTCAAAGTACAGATAAAAAAAATGAAAAAAGCATAGCCAGCACAGTATAGTACAATAACAGACGTGAAAATCACCCAAAAAAATTCCTAGTCATGCACGATTCGTCGTTACATTTAATATAAGACTGTTTAAATGTGAGAGTTCCAAGCCAATGCCATCAGCAAACATTATCTCAGATTCATCATCACGAGTAGATAGAACATCTTTAAGCAACTTAGCCTCACACCATTCAGTGTCACTAACCTGGTTATAAAAGTAAGACAAAAAGCCGGACTTACTAAGATCACTTGTGCTATTTACAAAATTAACCAGTTGCCAACCAAAATGTGAGCATAAAAACGCCGCATTTTTCCCAATAACAGAATTACAGCAGCCTTCAAATATGCCATGTTAACAATGGATCGGACGAGAGATGAATCTGACTGAATACATGAAAACACAAATCGAGCCGAGCGTTTACACACGTCATCAAGAAACGCATAGCTGAAGGTGCACAAAAAAGAATTAACGAGCAGAGTTATTAACGGGCACGTGGGCGTGGTCTAACTTTGATTGACAGACCGAAGCCCAGCGTTCCGAGGAAGAGGAGCTGAAGACGACGTGAGAATAGTGGTGGTCGAACTGATCGTGGTGCACGACGGAACGACCGATCTGCCTTCCGCCAGCGAACACATGAAGCGCCGCATGGAGGACGGCAAATGCCGCATTCCGGTGCACGGCGGCGGATCGCTGAATCCAGATCCGCGCTCCGTCAATGTCCATCACAAGTTTGCCGCGAAAATCGCGCCCACTCCGTACGACATCTTCGAGCCGACCATTACACCGAAATGTAATTCAGTGTTTATTCCGTTGCCGATGTCCGCCGTACACCAGTGCTGATAAGTTCTGTAAGCTAATTATAGGATCATAAGACGATTATGTGCGTATCAGATGACTGATATGTACATGCAAAATTTTGATTTTAAATTCCAAGCGATTGCTGAGAGAACTGCAAAAAATCTTTGTTGGGGCCATTTTGAGGCCTTTGAAAGTCTTTGTAAATGAAATTGATTCTGCAGACTGGAAGGTCCTTAGTTTTAAGATCATTGAAAAGCCTTGAATTTCGTTATCTAAAACCTGGTCTGTCGTGTTAACAGCAACAGCAAGTTGCTGAAACTGGCAAAGCTTTGTTGCTGGAGATTACCAAACTTGCATGTAAAACTGCTATTGAACTCGCTGTAATTGTGTGCAAAAAATAGCAAAACTCCAGTCACAAACCTAGAAAATGAGACTAAAATTTGTACCATTTCAGTGATTACAGCACTTGAGATGTCGAACAGTGACATGCTATGTGTCAAATAGAGTTGGTTTGGACAAAGGTTACGTGGTTCATGGAAAGCCATAGAATTTTTATCCCCAAAAAGAAAAGGCTCTGCCGTTACAGGCGTACCCAGGAACTTGCAATCGAGGGGTTTTAACTGGCCGGATCCAGGAATTGTCCAAAAGGAGGTGGAGCCAGATGTTGACCAGACAGCTGGCCAACTTAGTCTGCGCACATAAGAATAACTAAAACTGAAAGAAATAGAACTAAACCAATGAGCAAGTAAGTCCAGTAAACGGTCTATAGCCATGAGATCAGTCCGACAGACAGAAACAGACTAAGGTGGAGGATAAGATTTTCTGAAAAGGTAGGTTTTGAGCTCAGAGTGAAACAGTGAAAAAGTGATGGAAGGTGATAGCAGTGTGTA
>Ga0056115_1000950_pt1 | contig 13140 bp, 10 predicted proteins | sample WorMetOlspDAHAB1_FD_77007 | JGI IMG/M metagenome (GOLD analysis project Ga0056115, IMG submission 77007) | Marine gutless worms symbiont microbial communities from Max Planck institute for Marine Microbiology, Germany - Olavius sp. DAHAB.1 ...
AGAATATTATATGTTCGTATTAAATACTCTATGTATGACCTAATTTGTGACGTCATCAGTTGCTGTGTTTGAAGCTGCGATATGAAACTATGGAAATCGAAAAAAGTTTATACATAAATTTACATCTAAAAGAAGATTTTTGAATGGAATTTACAGCTTGCTAATGCGAGCTGATGCCAGAGGGAGCGCCGACACCATTTATTGCATGTGACGCATATCGCTATTTTGCGGGCCGGGCATTGTTAATGACGTTACAAATGTAGGTCACGCACAGAGTATTTATTACCAACGGATTGTATTATAGTGCTTGATTCATACTTTAACTTCACGAAGAAATCTAATCTCTTGTTGGTTTCTCATAATTTCTTAGTGCAATTCATTAGTGTTCTCTCTATCTATCTTACACTGTCACTTTATTTTACTGTTGTTTCACTGTACTATTTGTCTGCCTGATTTCTGGCGAATAAACTTCATATATATAATATCTAATACGATTTTTTGAAAAATTGGTGGTGGCTTACTTTTTTGGGCCACCCTGTATACGTGAATCGTATGAGACATTGCATACAATGTTGTATAAGACTTAGGTGTTTAGGCAAGACATCGCACGGGCTGTTATTGTTACTTTGACGAGCGAAGTTCTGCAGCATCTGTACTTTAGACTGCTCTAACATTAGTTGCCAAGCTAAGATGTTAATGCCAAAAAGGCCTATACTTCCAGTCGCCGCATTGTTGGCAGAGGCGGATTCAAAGGGGAAGGGCGGTGGGGGACGGCTGCCTTCCCCCTATTGGCCTTAATTTTTTTTCAGTGAGTTACCTTTTTCGGTATAAAAGGCATATAGTTCATTGTGTGCATTTGCGATAAATGACGAGGCGGATACATTGTCTTCCGCTGTTCGCCGCCTGTTCATGATGTCTGGGTCCCCCAGTCCACCACTGATCGTTGGCGTGGGTCAGTCTACCAGAGTCTCTCTGGCATCGGACACTCATCTCAGTCATCTTCTTCAGACGACAGACAACGTCGTAGTTGATCGAATCTTGCTTTTACAGACACATTACATTTAAAATAGGTGGGCGCGAAAACCCATGCGCTCGGCCAAATCGCCCACCCACTATTTTCGGCTTGTTTCAATGGCATATGCTTAGGCCTATATATAATGATAGGCCTGAAACACGTTGTTGCCATAAAGCCAGTGAAGATCAAGTTGGCGGGTGCCATGGATGCATGATCGTGGTATATTGCGACCGGGCGATCGCTACCAGATCAAAAACAGACCGAACCCGTGAGTATGAGTCAAAGACGCTCATATATCCTACGTATTTTCCAGCGATTCTCGCTCACTCATGCTACTCGAGGACGAGAAAAAAACCAAGGCTACAAAACCCAACACGGTGACATCTTGAAAATCTTTATTTCACCATACAACGGAAGTAACATAAACAATAATACAACAAAGAAACATAACTAGTAATACAAAAGTAAACTATTTACAATTTATACTCTGAAAGGGAGTGTGATGACTCAAATGTCTTGGCTCGACTGGCAATTAATTCACTCAGTAATAATCTAAAACCATGCAATGAATCTGGTGACAAGTCGTAATAATTTGGCAAATTTTCTCGCCGCAACATTTTTGTTATCGGCCGTAGCCTACATCGGCGAAGTAGCAGCGGCGGTGATAACTTTCGCGCGGCAGTGTCACTGTTTTTGACGCGATACCAACAACAATCCGCGATTTTTCCGCAAGTGTGAGTTGGCGTCGGCTGACGTGAAAGATTTCATGCGACGAAGAGAGCTGTCGATCACGCTAGCGCTCGTCGATGCGTCGTAGATGACGCCGTGAGTGCGACGGCGGCGTCGGCGGCCATCAGTGGCATCGCCGACCCGCATACACGCCGCCTGATGATGCTTGCGTGATGGGCATTAGAGCGACCACTTCGTGCGCTGCGTCGCCTTCGTGGCGTCGCGTTGCGTTGACCCGAGAATACATATATCGACATCATCATCTCGCTGCCGCATTGTAGAGATTGTTCATTCTGAGCACCTCGTTTCTGCTGCCTTGGCGTGTAGCACTGTAGCACGAACTGTACGAAAAATTCACGCGTTATAATAAAACAGCTTGCTTTCGATGAATCACAGTTACCGACGTGTGCTATTATTTGTATCGCTACTGGGTTTTCTAATGATGTTAGTCTTCGCTGGACCTTGATCTTGAACTATTAGTCAAACTTAAAGCCAAAGCTTAATTGTTAAAAGGCTGTTACTGGCAGTTTCACCATTCCAGCTTCGTAGCCATCTTCTACATACTTAAAATAGATAATCACTAGCGAAAAGTTGCTCCAGGCTTTAGCGTTTCTTTAGATGATATGCTAAATGCCTTCTGGACGTTTGGTTTGTATGACATGCTGTTCAGCGTAAAGACTAAACTAATTCTGTGGTGTTAAATAGTACTTTATGATCACATTAGGCCTGTTGTAAATAATTCTTGTTAAGTTATCAACAGTATTAACGCTTGCTTATTTTTGTGCAATTCTGTGTACAAGCCTTCCGCCTTGTCCTTGGGAGTAAAGTGTTTGTTAACGTCAGTGGAGGTACGAAGATCTCTATTCTCCACATGGTAGCAAAGTACCGTAATAATAGTAATGGAAAAGTAAGCAAAAAACAGAGTATACAATGACAATACAATGTCAGTATCAGTGTAACAACGGTATAGTACAGCCTGAGCCACGTCAAGTGAACGCAACAAAGTTTGTGCACGCTCGAGTACGGTGCTGGACAGTATGAAATTGAGTTGCTTTTGACACTGTTTCATAGGCTCTGTATTAGATATGTTAAATAGTTTTATTAATTAGCGATTAATAACTGAGTCTAATGACTACATCTTGGTTTTATTAGGGGTCATGCCTCAAAGCCGTACAATAGGACTATACGATGCATTTGCTTTTTATGAGTTGTAGGGTAACCTTTTTGGGTGATATTTTGCCTATTTTGCCCATGCAGAATGCTATTGTATGCTCTGTAAAAAGATCGTTTCGCGTGGTCTAGGACACATTAAACTTGCAATATCGAAATATAAATACACCAATTTAAGTACACCAGGAGAATGGACGACCAGATGATGTAGTTATGGTGGAGCAGAGAACGTGGTTCTGGGGCTTATGTGAAAACAAGAAGATTTCTTGACATTGATGAGCATACTGGTATCTAGCCACAGAAGTTTTTTTCACGAACCCGTAACGCCTGTTCGAAGACTCAGTTTTGCGTGTGGTCAGTCGGCGTTCAACGGTATTCAATCGTTTTTAAAATATTCACCATAGAATGATAGCAGAACACCTCGCAAATTGTCTTTACTTCATAGTCTTCATTCTACTATGCATTATTTCCAGCTATTTTCAGTCCATGTCCTCTCTGTTACGGTCACGTCATGGACAATCTACTGTAAGATCATAGATGTAACAGCTGCAGTGCTGTACGAATTATGGGGGAAAAGCTACATGTGCTTATTTGCTTACTGGGAAAAAAGCGCCGAGTTTCTGAAATCGGTTAAGCGCAGTCGGCGTGTTGCCGACGGCGATACTGACAGTTAATTTCCGTCGCTATCGTCGTTTTCTCTGTTGTATTAGCGTGCCGAGGAAGTCACAAAGACGAGCCGAGCGATGACGGCAGCAGCGTCAGTCGACGTCTGTTTCACTCGTGGTATTTCCAGTTAGACGATTGCTGACGCGGCAACGGCGCTCGACGTCGAGCGCCCGGGTGTGGCCACAGCCCGGGTGTGGCTGTCTCGCTCCGTTATCTGTTTTGTCGGCTCGTCGCGTCACGTCGCGTCGTCATTCATTTCTGTATTTCGGGCGACGGCAGTGGCTACCGACCGACCGACCGACACATGCAGGCCTGCAGCATCAGCAGCCGCAGCAGCGACAGCGGCGGCGGCGGGCACTGAGTCGTTGTCGCCGCCGGCAGCAAGGGTGGCGAGACCGACTGACGCTGAGACGAGTAGAGGTGCGCCGCCAGCCGCCGCCGCACTGGCCGGGCAGAGCGACCTGGACCACCGCGTGATGAGAATACTGCCGGCCGCCTTACGTCGGACTAACCACGCCGGTCCGTCGCTCCGTCGGTCAGTAAGAATGCGGCTGTTTCAGTCTGCCGGTTCGCGTCTCGTCTGAACTGTATATCCTCTGCTGCTGACTAGTTACCGCTGCGTGCACCCGAGTCGTCGTTGATTACAGTGCGAGCGGGCGCCGAAGAGACGGAATCATGTCGTCGTTCCAGTGGCAGAAACTGAGTCCGAACGAATTCCATCAACTGCTCGAGTACACTTCCTGTGAGTTCTTTTCATTATTCTTGGTTTTGTTGCATACTGCAGTGTTAAGAGGCAATGGTGCTATAAGAATAGCAGAACTAATAGTCAGGCTATTTTCCCGCCTCGCCTATTTCTTCCCCGTTTCCCTTCCTCCTTCCATCCCCATCCCCTCTCTTTCCTCCCCTTCTCTTGCGTTTTCCTTCCCTTTCCCACTTCTTTCCATTTCTTCTCCCCTTTTCTCATTCTTCCCAACCCAAATCCACCTAAGCGTCTGAGTGAAATTTGTAAAATTCAGCCCATTTTGAAACAACGAGGTAACTTCTTTTCATGCCTCAACATAGCTATACGGCCCTGATATACTAATAGGCCTTCTCATGTTTACTACTACAGCTACTACGCTTACGGGCTGTTCGCCGACAAGCCAACTCGTGGTCAGTCATGTCGCGGACTGGTCAGCTCATGGACTGGACGATTAGCGTTCTAGTCAACTCGCTGATAGCAAATTTTCAAAAATTACGTCGAGAGCGACTATTTAGGCTACTTCAGATTTTCCGTCAAACATTTCAGCGAGTTGACTAGTCCGCGATCGAGTTGACCAGTCCGCGACTCGACTGACCGCGAGTTGGTTTGTCGGCGAATTGTCCGGTAAGCATGCAAACAGGCAACACGCAAGTAATGTCTATCGGCTCACGCATACGATGCTTACTATACGCCGCAGATTAGTTACAGCAGAGCGAGAGTAAGCAAGCAAAAAAAACACGGGCTGCATCAACAACAAACGACGAAAGCACTAAAATGAGCAAGATTTTGTGGATTTTTTTACATCGACGGGGCTGCTGTGCTTGGAACTTATTTTAAAATCTCTTAAATGCGGTTGACCAAAATTAGTCGAGTTCTGCTCACATTGGCAATTTGTTGCGATTTTTAACGCTGCTTGGTGGCGAGCTGGCCCGTCTTTTGTACATCACCTGGTCCTGCGCATGGCAGTCAAAAAAGTTCAGAAAATTGTGTTAAATCGTATTAAGTCTGCCAATGAGATTAGATTTCTTCGTCAAATTAAAGAAATGATCAAGCACCATAATATTACCCGTCAGTATTAAACATTTTCTGCGTGACCTACTTTTTGACGTTAACTATAGCCTGGCATACAAAGTAGCGATGTGCGTCACATACTGTAAATGATGTCAGCGCTCCCTCTGGCATCAGCTTGACTTATCAAGCTGCGAATTCCACATTCCTAAACCATCTATTAGACAAAGATTTATGTACAAATTTATTTGATTTCCATATTTTCTCTTTTTCTGGTTTTCAATCTTGATTTTATCATATTCATTGATTTTACCCATGTCGCAGCTTCAAACACAGCAACTGCTGACGTCACAAATTAGGTCACACATAGAGTGTTTAAGAGTAACAAATTATATTGCTGTGTTCATTTTACACTCAAAATTGATGAGAAATGTAGCCGCACTGGCGGTTTTAATACGATTTAGTGATGATTCTTGATAGTGACTTACTTTTTAGGCCACCCTGTAAGTCAGCTCCATTATGCCTGTGTATCCCCGGTAGGTAAATCTTAGTAAACATGCAATCCAAATGCACGTGCAAAACAGTGAAAATAGTAAAGTGGAGAAACATAAAAGTGTTTTTAATTGAAGAACACATGTGGCTCTTCGACAGCATGCACTGAACCTAAAATGTTAACATAATAAGACACGTAGGTCGATTATGGAATTATGAGAAGAGATTGTCTTAGCTACAAGATTCAATACGACGCATGTTTCGGAACTGGATGTATATCTAGCTTAATGCTTTGTTGAATGTTACCTATTACTGTCGCGTCTTCTTTATTGTTTCAATCCACCTGTTGAGTTTCTATCATCTCCTGTTCGTTGTCGTTTGATGTCAACACTCAACGCGACAGCACATCGTTTATAGTCTTCATTCTTTTTTTTCATTTCTGCCACATGTTCAAATTTGCGAGTATTTTTGTTATCTTACTCTTATTTGCTGAATTAAGAATGAGGTGTTCCGGACAACATGGCAACAACGAAGGCATTTATACCATTGCATTGTGCCGGTGTGTGTTGTCGAATCTTTACCGGAACGCCGAATTCCTGTAACTCGGTCTTGTTAATATTTTAAAGCAATTTTCTTTTTCTTACATTGTGCACTCACCAGCATTCGAACTCAGTTGCGATCAGTTTTAGCTTGAGTTGGGTCCGAAGAAATTTCAAACATGTAATAATACAAAATGTGCCAGAAATATAAATCGAATAACAACAAAAACAGCTCGGCAGGCTAGCTGGTTAGACTTTTTACCCTTGTCGTCTCCGTGGGAGAAGTTGTTCGGCAGGATCGTTCCTTTGTATTAAGCATGAGGTTCGGAAAAGGTCATTGCTAATAGTGTGACTGATGACGTCAGTTACGTGGGCGCCTCCTTCTGTGGGGGTAATTGAGTAATGGGCGAGGCACTAAACAGATTCCGCGACTTCGTCTCGCCAAAAACTACAGCGTTGGAAACAAATATACGTACGGAGGAAAGTTCATAGGTAACCATGCACTGGCTTGAAGCCTGGTGATGTCATACAGCCGCAGCGGACTGCAGTGCAGCTTGGACGAAATTCATGCAATCGCAATAAATTGCTGCGTCTGTACGACGCGTTAACGTTAATTTCCTCGCTTGGTTTCGTTGGGTAATTCGTTGGCCTAACAAACGACTGCAACAACGCGCGTGGCGAAATGGACTGTCGGGACGGTGAGCGTCGTATAGTGCATGATGTCGTTGAAATTTAGGATAAAACACGCCGCCATGTTGGAGGTACGAAATCTGAAAATTGTTATGCTAAGGTTATTCGCAGAGTGTGAATTTCGACTGCCGGTATATAGTTCACATTTCTGAATTTACGAAGATACACTGTTGCAGTGTATTATACCTCCCAAGACGACGGCGGTCACTGACAGAATTATATGCATTGTCACTTTGTGGATACACACGAACGTTTGCACGGAAGCCGTTGGCAATTTACACGGTCACGCTGTCGACAACAGATGTCGTGTAAAGAAATGTCAAAGCCGCAATCAGAAGTTTCTGGTTAGGTTCTAGTGAGTGCATTATCCGCGTTAGCAGCACTGACGTCACTTCTTTCCGTTAAGCTCCCTGCAGGCAAACATATACAGGTGGCCCAAAAAAGTAAGCCACTATCAAGTATCACCATTAAATCGTATTAAAAACCGTCATTATAGCTAAATTTTTCATCAATTTTGCCTATAAAATGAACACAAGAATATAACAAGACTGTGTTAAATATTCTATGTGTGACCTAATTTGTGACGTCACCACTTGCTGTGTTTTAAGCTGCCAAACGGGTAAAATCAACGCATCTGATAAAATCATATTTGAAAACCAGAAAAAAATGAGAAAATATTGAAATAAAAGAAATGTTTACATAAATCTTCATCTAAGAGATCAGTTAGACACAGAATGCACAGCTTGCTAAGGCGAGCTGATGCCGGAGGAAGCGCTGACATCATTTACCGTATCCGACGTATATCGCTAGTTTGCGTGTCAGGCATAGTTAGATTAGTTACTGATGTCAAAAAGTAGGTCACGCATAGAATATCTAATGCCAACGAATAATATTATAGTACTTGATTCATACTTTAATTTGACGAATAAATCTAATCTTGTTGGCAGGCTTTAATGTGATTAATACGATTTTTTGATCATTTGGTAGTGGCTTACTTTTTTGGGCCATCCGCTCCAAATTTGACAGTTTAAGATTCATGGCCTCCAAGGTGATTACAACATTACGACACACTGCTTGACAACCGCCTAAATATTAAATCGTCGCTGTCTGATATTTTCAGTAGGCCTAATTTCAGTAATTCAGTCATCAACAGGAAATGATTGTCCTCATATCATTGCGTGACCAGTCACTGGGAGGCCACATAGGATGTGTTGTTACGTTGTTTCGACGTCTATTAAGACACGTCTTAGAAACGCTGTAAGCCGATTTCGAAACAAATATAAAACTTTCGCGTAGACTTTGCGAGTTTGGTAATAAAATGTCCTCGGTTTTGAGAAATTATTATTCATTTATTGGCAGTACCGTTGTTACTGTCGCTGTTTCTCGAATTGGCTTGCTTAAACTTAATGGAATGCACAGACCAAATTGATGGAAGTCGTAGAGTGCAACAACCGGCTCAAGATGCCTGCGCAATAATGCAGTTCTGCAGTTTAAATTCGGTGTAAAATTACCAGATTTTGCCACAGTTAAAACAAGTCAAAAATCACGAACCGTCGAGCTTGAAACTCGCTCGTAAATCTGTACAGCGTGTTACACAAAGGACGTGGAAATGAAAACCTATACGCGTCAAATGCAACTGGTTTTCAATGTCACGCTAGGAGGCAGTGTGCCTCGATGTAATATGGCGAGCGCGGGTAACAGCGGAAGATGTCTGACAAGTGCCGCGTGTTGAGCATGAGGCTTCGCTGCCGACGCTGCCGTCCAGTGTCGCCCGCGGACAGAATGACGCGTATAGACATCGCGGTGCCAAATGAGCAGCTAATTGACTCGTTGTGCCTCGTCTCGACTTTGTGTCCTGCAGGAACTTCTGCTTCTCTTTTTACTGCACGTCGCGCACCTGTCCGTCACCGTCTTCTGGTCGGTTCTGTTTTTAGACTCGAGCAAAACTCTCAAGGACGTGTTGGGCGAGTTCAAAGATGGCGGCGTCCTCTCCAAGTATAATCCGGAAGAGGTTTGTTGCAGTTTCAGTCATTCGCTCGAATTTCGTCTTTGTTAGGTGTCACGGGTTCAGATATACAACAACTTTATAAAAATTATTTTCAATTTATTTCATTATCACATTACACAGTTCCATTGCTGCAACGTCAGCATCACAATACAAGAAAAAAACTAAAATTGATCAAAGTGCTATCAATTCTTGTCATATCTTGCAATTTCATGTCCTGCATTTTCATGTCCCGCAATTTCATGCCTTGCAATTTTGATGGTCCGTCATTTTCATGTCCGTCATTTTCAGCGCTCTCTCTCGCCATTATCTGGCGTCTGGAACACATTTTTGACAAAGATAGCGCGAGTGCGCGCGTTTGATCGAGTGGCTAAACGCTCAGTTGCAGTCGATAAAACCGGATTAGTTGCGAGTCCTGGAGTCGACACCCACATCCGACCGCTCTTCTGACACAGTTTTATGTTCGTTAAATTTTGCGCGGTCGTCGCTTTCCGATTGTGAAAATGAAGTTGAAAAATAACCAGAACGTGCCACACGACTCGTAAGCTTAAACCGCCAAAATAGACGCGTAAATCGTTGCTGGCGCGTTGCTCATTACAGTATTACGTGTAGGTGGTGCTGTGTGTAGCACGGATTACCCGACACAGTCGGCTCGTGTCGCGGCGAGGTGAGATGTCCACGGCGGGGTCGGGCGGACAAACTGATCTACAGTGATTGAGGGCAGTCGGTGTATACAGGAGACTGATGCGCTGTCGGCGTGGCGCGCGAAACCGTCGTGTGCGGGGATCAGTCTATTAAGGTTTATGAAGACGACCGCCGACGAACTGCGGATAATAATTGCGGGTGGATCGTCGGGTATAGCTACTGTCCATGGTGGCACAGATTTACGAGCGCCCAGACACGACCACGTTGCATGCGGTCGTCAGTTGGTAACCGGACATCTCCCCCCCGGACAGTTCCCCACCCGGGCAGAACTCCCCACTCTGTCCACTCCCGGACATCTCTCTGCTTTTCGCGGCATGCTGCTCGAGAAAGTAAGGTGTAAATATGAACATAAAACTAATTAGTAACTGAACGATATTGTAAGTCCTAACTTTAAACGGCGTTTGTAGTCTTGTCAGCGCATGTCCGAGGGAGTGCATGGTTGTCCGTGAATCTCATTGGTTGATGTCCGGTGCCGCCAGTTGAACTAGCATTGACAGCGTCTAACAAGGTGGTCAAGTATGCTGGACTGTTATCACAGGGTGAATTCGTCCCGATTGCGGTGGAGTCCCACGGCCCAATCATCAGGGATGCTCTTCAGTTCTTGAGCGAGTTGGGCAGCTGACGAGTGGCGGAGACGACCGGGGATGTTCGAGCATCTTCGTTTTTATTCCATCGGATTTCCGTTGTGGTGCAACGTTTTAATACGGTATTGCTGCATGAAGGTTTTGTTGATTACGACCGGCCAGAGTTGGTTCACTACCAAACACATTTTGTAATTTCCTTTTGTAATTTTTGAGCCACCAGGGGGTTTCCCCTGGTAAAAAAAATAAAAATAATAATAATAATAATAATAATAATAATAATAATAAGCATTAGGCCCGACGGTCGGCCTCAACGTGGGTGGTCATTCGCTGTCACATCCTATAGCAGGTATATGCTGCGTTGAGCGAAGTGTGACTCGTGTGCTTTTTGCATGCCCGTTTTCATTAACGCTTTCGATATTGTGGCAACTACATCGTCGTCCTCCGTAGCTCGGCGGCGCAGAGACACTGGCGGGAGCGGCGACGGCCTGTATGCAATATTAATGCAAACCGCAAGGCGTTTGCCGCGCTGAAGATGGCTTATACGTCGAATGATGTCGGTCAGTCAGGCATCAGTTTTATAGATGGCAGCATCTTTCTTCTCTTCTCTCCTGTTCTCTTCTGTCGTGTTCTAGTGACTTCTAGAGGTTTCACTCGAACGTTGGCAGAAGCATGTTGACCATTTGCATTCGATGCAAACAGTGACAATTATGGTCTTCACAACCTTTGTTCATCAAGAACTGGCTGCAGAAAAAATGGACAACGAACTAATACAAAATGGAGAGAAAACGAGATGCGATGTTACAAGAGTAATTATTTTCGAGTTTTTGTTACTGTACCTTTTCTGACTGACGTAGGCCTACTGTTACTTGTAATGATTTTCGTCAAGTCTTGTTCACTGCATCAATGAAACCTGAAACACAGCATCCCGTTCGTAATGAGTAAAACTAATTATCTGATTTAATGTTTGGTATTGTCGTGGCAAATCGCTAGCACACTCTCTTCTATTGCAAATTGTTGTAGTGTCAGAACAACAAGGTGACAGTGACATTCACCCGTCTAATTACTTTATTAATCGTTTCTAGTAGCAGGTGATTATCATCATGGTGATCCTAATTTTCAGTTCGGCTTGGTTTCAGCTCCAACTTCTAGCATCGATGCAGGGACATGGTAATCCAGAGTGAGTAAATAAGTAAGTAACAGAAGCGATGAAAGTGTCAGATAATGACAGAGGTGGACTGGGCCGCCATGTAGGCCGTTAAGTCAAATATTGAAGTAGGTCAGACGACTTACCCCGTTAACAGGGAAAGGGTAGGGAGGGAGCGGAGAGGAGGGAGCATGGGACAGTCACAAAGAGGAGAAGAGGGGAGGAGGGAGTGGAAAGGCGGAAGGGGCCAGGGATCTTTAGCTAGGGAGGAGGGCTCTATTTGAACATTTGGGCACGGGCCGTCCAGTTCATAGTTAACCACTTCTGATGGGGCCGGTCTGCCTACTTAGCCAGGGCCGGTTTGAACAACCAGTCCGCCGCTGGATAATGACCAGAATCACTTGACAGGTTCGAAGTCAGGAAAGGAACGGCTGATAAGATGAATCTTCAGACAGCTACGCGCAGTGGAGATGCAGACGTGATGTGTTAGTTCGTTCCACTTCCAGACAGGAGCAGCGGCGACTAGAAAGCGCCGTCGCCGATAGTCGACAACGGTGTACAACGAACGATCAGTGGTGATGATGACGCTGTATTCAAGTCAGAAGAGTTTTGCGTGTTTGGTCACCACACATTTCGCCTCCGAAATGACCTATATTGTGTCGGGTGGGGCGTTAAACTCTACTCACTCACTCACTCGCCACACGTTTCGGCAATACGTAGGCCTAGCGCGGAATAGTGAGCTGCCCGTTTCGTGGCCTATGGTCTAACTTTCTCGGCAAAATTGTCAAACTTCAACCAGTGTTTCAACTTGTTTTGCGGCTCACATGATGGTTGTTAATGTTGCAGTACTGTACTCAATATTGCCAACATAAGTGTCCGCTATGCCCAGTTTTTTAAATTTTTATTATATATCTTTATTCGCACAATCAAGTGCAGCCACATAAAACACATATAAAACACACACAGAACTACAAACTACATGGCTGCCACTTGGTCTCTTAAATCCCCTGAAGTCCTTTTTTTAAAAACATGGTCCATAATGTCCCTAATTCGCAAAAGTGTCCATAAAGTTCCTATTTTTTCACAATTGGCAATTTTTCCAATATTCCTAACTAAATTTTATCATGCACAGTAAGATCAGTCATCTGTTACTGACCGTTGTCAATCGTTTCATGAAGACAAAATGTGACGCCATCAAATTACGTCCCCCGTGATGTAGTTTTTTGGCGCACCTTGTTGCAGACGATCGACTACGAGGGCTTTCGCCGTTTCATGTACATCTACCTGGACTCGGCTGACATGCCCGACGAACTCTACCGACATCTGTTCTTGTCGTTCATCAAGCGACCTTCGACGCTGATGGCCGTCGGAGGCGACTGCTCGGCGGTCGGAGGTCGACCGAATGGAGATGCGGTTGGACCGGGGACGTCACTAGACGCGGCGTCGGCGGCCGCTGCGCACGAGTCGCCGTCACGGCTGTCCGGTCTCGCCGAGAAACTACATGGACTCACGGAAAAACTGCACAACTTGGGCGGCTCCGGTGCACCGCCCAGTCGGCGCCATAGAGCAGGTACTTGGTTTAATAACATGTTGGCTATACGTTTCGTGGTAAAGCCGTTGCTGCAACGGCAAAACTTGTACCATCTTGTAC
>Ga0056115_1000951_pt1 | contig 13129 bp, 12 predicted proteins | sample WorMetOlspDAHAB1_FD_77007 | JGI IMG/M metagenome (GOLD analysis project Ga0056115, IMG submission 77007) | Marine gutless worms symbiont microbial communities from Max Planck institute for Marine Microbiology, Germany - Olavius sp. DAHAB.1 ...
CCCCTAGCTTGAAGCGACACCAGAGGTTTAGGCATTTTAGTCATTTTAATTCACTTCAGGCACTTTCCCGTTTACCGGGATCAGTTTATGACAAACAGCTTCCTTGGAAAATCGGCGAATGTTTCACAACCGTTTTCCGTGACGCTGAAGGATTCACTGCACTCAAATCCGTAATTGTCCATCCACATGCCTAAAATCATGTGAAAGGTCATATTGGGTGCCAGAACCGTCTTGTCCCCCGGGCGCAGGCTGGCGGTGTGCTCGCCCCAGTCCGGCGGATAGTTGAGGCCCATTGAATACCCGATGCGTGATTCCTTCTCCAGTCCGGCTTTGGCGATATGTTTGCGCCAGACCAATTCAACCTCCTCGCAAAGCATGCCCGGTTTGATGGCCGCCAGGGTGAGGTTGAGCCCTTCCACCGTATGCTCCGCCAAACGGGCTAATTTGTCCGGCGGATTTTGGCCCAAATAGGCGGTACGGGCAAGCGGGGCGTGGTAGCGATGGCGGCAGGCCGCCAATTCCAGATTCACCGCCTGCTCGTTTTGATAGGGGGCGTCGGTCCAGGTGAGGTGCGGCGCCGAGGTTTTTTCCCCGGTGGGCATCATCGGTACGATGGCGGGATAATCTCCACCAAAATCAGCCGTGCCGGCCATTTGGGCCTGGTAAACCGCGGCCACCGCGTCACACTCCCGAACCCCGGGCGAGAGGTTATCCAGGGCGGTCTGCATGACCTTTTCGGCGATTTTGCCGGCCTGCCGCATATACTCGACTTCCGGGTCGGATTTGATGATTCTCACCCAGGATACCAATAGATTGCCGTCCTTGAAGGTCGCGCCGGGCAAGTCCTGCCGGAGTTCGGCGAATCCGCGGGCGCTGAAGTAATAAGCGTCCATCTCCACGCCGATGGACCGGTTGTGCCAGCCTCTGGCTTTGATTTGCGCTGCCACAAAGTTCATCGGGTGTTTAACGGTGGACTGCACATAGTCATCCGGATAGCCAATGATGCGGTCTGCTTGCAGGAAAGTGGTGTGCCTGGCACCGTTGGCATCCATGCCGCGTCCGATCCAAAATGGCAGCGCCTCGTCAAGGGAAACAATGACTGCCTGGGGGACGTAAAAAGACCAGCCGTCATAGCCGGTCAGATAGTTCATATTGGCCGGGTCGCAGACGATCAGCACATCGATCCCGGCATCTTCCATACGCTTTTTCGTTTTGCGGATTCTTTCGGAATACTCCTCCGGCTGAAACAAGGCCATTGTTTTCTCCTGGCTTGGTGAATATATGTCAAATCTGCATTCACATATTTATCCCGATTTTATTCTATTAGGTCACGAGTGAACATTTGGGATTTTAGATTGCGGATTGCGGATTTGTGGAATCGCTACGCTCTATCAATATTTTCAAACTTAATGTCGAAGTTTTTATTCAATCGACAGAGCGAAGCGATTCAATAAATCTTCAATCTTCAATCTTCATTTTCTCAACGCTTCCACCCCGCGTCGAATACGGTCGATTCCTTCCTGCAACTGCTCGATGCTTGCAGCAAAGGAAAGCCGCAGATAGCCCTCTCCGCCTTCGCCAAAAATACTGCCCGGTACAACGGCCACCTTATGTTCCTTGACGAGATATTTTGCCAAATCCCACGATGAGAGCCCGAAGGATTTAATGTTGGGAAAGGCGTAAAACGTCGATTCCGGCTTCAGGCAGCTGATCCCCTCGATAGCGTTTAAGCCTTCATAGACGATATGCCGCCGTTTATCGTATGTCGCCACCATTTTCCGGACACAGTCCTGGGGACTTTCGATCGCGGCCAGGGCCGCACGCTGGGCCACCGCCGCCACTCCGGAGACCATGTGCTCCATCAGCTTTTCCATCTCATCGATGATGGCCGGCGGGGCAACGGCATACCCCACGCGCCAGCCGGTCATGGCGTAGGACTTGGACAGGGTGAAGGCCGAGATAGTCCGCTCGGCCATCCCCTCAAAGGAGCCGATGCTGATGTGCCGGTGTCCATCAAATAGAATGTGTTCGTAGGGTTCATCCGAAAGCACAACCAAATCGCTTGCCATGGCCAGCCGCGCAATTTGCCGCAGGATTTCCTCATCAAAGATGGCCCCTGTGGGATTGGAGGGGGTATTGATGATCATCAGCTTGGTTTTGTTCGTGATGGCGGCTTTGATGTCGGCCGGATCGACCTTGAACCGGTTGGATTCACGGGCCGGCACCGTTACGGGCACCCCGCCGAACAGCCGGATTTGGCTGTAGTAATCATAGCCGGGATCGACCACAATCACCTCATCGCCTGGATTCAAAAGATGCAGACAGGAATTGAAGATTACCTGCATGGCACCGACCGCCACAAATATGTCGGTATCAGGATCGGCAATGATGTTGTTTTCCCGTTTGAGTTTAGCGGCAATCGCCTGCCGCAGATCTGCAAAGCCTTTGGCCGGCGGATAGCGGGTGTACCCTTCGTCGAGGGACAGCTTGGCACTGTCTCTGATGAATTCCGGCGTATCAAAGTCGGGCTGGCCAATGCCCAGGTTCACGACATCGGGAATTTCATCGGCCAGGGCAAACATGATGCGGATGCCCGACCACTCGACCTCATGGGTGCGGTCTGCGAGATGTTTTTCAATGCTCATTCTATTTCCTTTAAACTTACGCCACCGCCGGCAGCACCAGGTCATCCGGCCGCCTGGCCGATGTCTTGATTTCAGGAGCGTGGCGCTCCATGATCTCCGAGACGATCGAGGCAATCTTGACTTTTTCCCGGATCAGATTCTGATGCCAGCTTTCGCTGACCCAGGGTTTGTAAATGTCTCCTTCGGAGGTGCCCGGTTCAAATTTAAAATAGCACGGCGATGCAATGCGGGCGATTTCGGGCGTCTCGTAGGCCCTGAACATGCCGCCGAATGCGTCTACGATGATGATGTAGACGTCCAGTGGAATATCCACCGCCTGACGGATGCCGCCAAGAATCGGCAGCGAAACGTCCGAGATGGGGTTCATCGAGTTGGCCCCCATGGACTCGATGACTTTTGCGCCGGCCGCACTGCAGTAGCCGCCGAAGACCGAAAATTTAAAAATCGTCTCTGCCGGAAAAAGGCCTTCCGACCTCATTTTGTTTAAGAGAAAAAGCACGCCTTCGTCATAAACGAGGAATCCGCGGTGACCGGCTTCGATATTGCGCATAATGTCGGCAATATGATACGAGATGTTGTCCGAGCCGCGCAGCCGAAAACCCTGCATGGCGCCTTCGGGAGTGGAGATTTCCTTGGATCCGGCGTCCCATCCCTTGCGGTGGCCCACGGTCATGATCATCTCAATGCCTTCATCGGCGGCCATTTGCGCCATGTCCTTGAGTTCCTGGAAATCACAGTAGGTCGAACCGCCCACCGCGGCGATGACGCGATGAATCGTTAAACTTCGTTTGTGGGCTTCATCCACCATGGCCTCCATGGTCGATGCTCTTTCGACCCCGGCGATTTCGATACGGTAGTTGGCGCCGTCGGGAAAGGTTTTGGTCGAGGTCGGCAGTTCATAGGCATCCCGGCCGGGGATGCCCTCTTTTTCCATAAAATCGCGAATCCGCTTCAATACATCAGACATGTTTTACTCCCTTTTTTGCGTTTAATCCCGCTGACAACGGGATTATTCTAAATAGCGATATCCATTTTATGTTATAAGCGATTTTCTTGAAGAAATGACTAAAATTGCAAAATGACTAAAATGACTAAAATTGAAGGATTCTATCGATTTTATAAAAGAAACAAGCAAGGAATGTAATTATGCTTACTTACTAATTTCTGGCTTCTCATGCTGAACATACTAAGCACTTATGAAAAAGATGGAGCGAAGCGACTCCTCAATTTTAGACATTTTAGATCACTTTAGGCATTTTCGTATTTATCCGGAATAGAACTATAAACTCTAAGAGTTATCTTCTTCTATCATTCAAGAAGTTCTTTGAGCTTTGGCAGTTCTCCATCGACCATTTTATAGGCGTGCTCGTCCTTTGGGAATTGCCCGTCTCGGGCCTCTTGTACATACTGCTCAAAAGCCGTTACCGTTTTTTGACCCAAATTTTCATACTTTTTGACGAACTTTGGTGTAAATGCCTGAAAAATACCGAGGACATCACTGCAGATCATCAGCTGCCCATCGGCTTCCCAACCGGCACCGATGCTGTAGACGGGGATTTTAAGACGGTCGCGAATGATGCCGCAAACTTCCGGTGGAACGGCCTCTACCAGCAGTGCAAAGGCGCCGGAATCTTCGATGGCGATGGCATCTTCGATCAGTTCTTTGGCAGTCTCGGCCGTTCGTCCCTGGGCTTTAAATCCGCCAAGTTGTCCGGAGCTTTGCGGGGTCAGGCCAATGTGCCCCATCACGAGCATGCCGGCATCGGCGATGGCTTTAATCTGGGGGCACACCCTGAGGCCGCCTTCCAGTTTGATGGCATCGACCCCGGCCTCCTTGTGAAACCGGCCGGCATTTCTGACGGCCTCCTCGATGCTGACCTGATATGAAAGAAACGGCATGTCTCCAATAATAAACGTATTTGAAGCCCCGCGGCGAACCGCCTCGCAGTGCCACAGGCACTGGTCCATCGTCACCGGGACCGTGCCTTCATAACCGTAAACACACATGCCCAGTGAGTCTCCGACCAGCAGCATATCCATGCCGGCCTGCTCGGCGAAGGAGGCTGTCCAGTAATCGTAAGCGGTAATCCATACGACTGTTTGGCCGGAGTTCATCATTTCCTGAAGGTCCAATCGTGATAGTTTCTTTTTAGCCATTTTTATACCTCCCTATCGAGAAGACTTTCTGTGAATTCCTCTAATAAAGCGCTGTTATTTGAAAAGCAGCAGTTGAACTCGGTCGCAAGTTATCTCACCACGAAGATCACGAAGCAAAGCAAGGTAAGCTTGGCATTCCCCCCTTTGTGTACTTCATGCCCTGCGTGGTGAAAAGAGCTTGAGCTTGCAGCACAACCGTATAAATCAGATTAGTAGTGATAGCTGCCAATTTTGCCTGACAAATCTCGACAGATTTTTTTTAACTCCCGTCGCATTTCCTCAATCTTTTTACTGCCCATTCTGATGGACGGACCGGAAAGACTGATTGCATACCGTGCTTGACCGCTGTGATCTATCAACGGTGCACCGACACATCTCAGGCCAATGGACAATTCCTCGTCATCGATGGCGTACCCGTTTTCTCTGACAAGCTCTAGTTCTGCCATCAGCTTGTCTTTTGAAACGACGGTATTCGGAGTAAAGGGTGTCAACACTGTAGATTGGATATATTTTTCCAACTGCCAATCAGGAAGAAAGGCCAAAATCGCCTTCCCCAGGCTGGTGCAGTATGCCGGCTCACCTCCGCCAATGCCGGCATCCATTCTTAATCTCTCAGTGCTGTCTATTTTGTCTATGGTTAACACCTCTTCACCATTGAAATACCCCAAATTTATGGTCTCATTGAATTTATTGGACAGCTCCTGTAAAAATGGGCGGGCAATTTTTCGGATCTCGAACCGATCCAATACTTTCATACCGAGTTCAATCACTTTAGAGGTCAGGTAATACCGCGAGTTGTCATCTTTGTCGGCATAACCAAGCTCTTTGAGGGTTGACAAAAATCGATGGCTGCTGGCTCGGTTAATATTCATCAGCCGGGCGACCTGGGCGACCGTTAAGAATTCATTGTCTGAGAGAAGTTCCAGAACATTCATGCCCTTCGCAAAGGAACGGATAAAAAAATACTTATCTTCACTTTCTATCAGATCTTGTTTTTTATCCTGATCTTGCAAGCCCATCTTCATAGTTGTCACTTAATTTTAGCGGATGTTTTAATTCATGATCGCAGCGGGTTTGGTGATGTGTGAAAGAATTGATTAAGTTGCAAACAGATGTTCGTATTATGTGACAGTTAATATATTTACGTGACAACTTTATATACGAAAAAAATCTCTTGTCAAGGATTTTTTTAAATTTATATATTTTTTCTATATCTTATTGATATCATATATATATAATATATAAACAATTATTGGTCGGCTAATGAGCGGAAAGCCGATGTTCTTAATGTGGCATATTGTAACAAATAACGTTACAATAAATGAAATTCACGTTGGGGATGGGGTTCGCCTAAATGGTCAACAACGCCGGGGTGGGAGTATGGCAATGTCGGTCTTCATAAAAATTAAAACCGAACCGCAGAATATCGAACAAGAAATATCGAATGATGAAGTGTGGATTCGCTGCGCTCAATCGTTTTAATAAAGACCGTTCGATAAAAGACTCACGACAGGCAGGATACATTATTCGATGTTCGATGTTCATTAGTTTCTTAAATTTGATCAGACCGGCTGTCTTTTAGCCGGGATGCCGACGGCAGCCCCGGCCAGATCCAGTGCATAAAAGCCGCCGCCGATTTTCTCCCTGGCAACTCCGGTTCCGGCCATTGCCATGACGGCCAGAGCAAAATGAACTCCGCCCAGAATACCGGTGGTCAAGCTGAGAATTGAAAACAGCCAACCCATTGCCGCTGGCGACAAGAAATCTCGAATCTCTCCATGAATCAGCAGCAAAAGCAGCATCAGCCCGCAAGGGAGGATACAGACCAGCGCATGCACAGCCATAAAAAGTCGATGAACAACATTTGGTTTCGATGGGGAGAGGTTTAGCCGGGAAACCCACCCGGCGCCGACTGCCAATCCGGTCATGAAGAAGGCGATAATCAAGGCCAGTTGACGATAAACAAATCCTTCGACAGTTTGAAAGCTTAACAGGAACACCAGCTGCAGCACCATTTCGACGGCGCCCGATACCAAGATACTTCCGGCAACTGCCATCCTGAATTTGCAGCGACCCGTCCAGAAAATAACCGTTATTACTAACCCTGCGACGGCCAAACCGCCCCAGATCCATCGAAGCTCCAGCTCTGCCAAAAGGGAGAGCAATTTTTGCATACCCTCATGCCACTGCATTGCCCACATCATCAGATTGTGGAAATAACAGATGGGGAAAAAATCGCGGTTGACGGCGGCCCCCGGGATACCGTCCAGAATGGATTTCAAATAATCGAGACGAAACGGGCTGAGGGCATCCTGCAGGGTATCTTCCTGGATGTATCTGAGTTGCAGGTCGCGTTCAAAGATCCGATTCGCCAGGGCCGCGTAATCCGACAGGAGCACACCGGATATATCGGTGGCAAAAAATCGTGTTTGGTCGCCGGGATATATCATCGTTTGGGGGAAAATCTGAAGAAGGGTTTTTTTGATGGAAGCCAAATAGCGGGCCTGAGTTGGACCTAACATGCTTTCACCGCCGGAAACCGCAAAGGAAAAAATACCGCCGGCAATAGCCGCTGTTTTACCCGGGCGAAGAATTCCTCGGTATAGAACCGGTTCATCTGGGCGGTGATCGGATCATCTGCATTCATCAAAATAACGTCGTTTTGATCTTGAGAGCGACGCAGGAAGGCGCGGGGATCCTGGTGAATCAACCGGACGCCGGGATGTCGCAGAGATGCCGTCGTTGCTGATGACAGATGCGGTTGGAGAAGACGAACAAAATCAGGATCCGGTTCCACGTAATCGATATGCCGGATGCCCGGCTGTTTGAAAGCTCCTCCAGAAGGCCGGCAATTCCGCCGCCCAGCAGCAGGATGGTTTTAGGATCCGGATGCTGCAGGAGGGCCAGGTGGACCCCCTGTTCGGCGCTGAGCCGATCCGGTTCCGAAAAAAACCACAGGCCGTTGGTGAAAACCGATACCTGTCCCTCTTTCTTCAACAGTGCAATGTTGTGGTAGGCGTTGTCATACACGGCCGCAAGGCTCTCGCCCCATTGCCAGCGACGACTCATATGATCCAAATGGGATCCGAATACCGCTCCGGCTGCGACGAGTAAAGACACAGCCATCCAGATCCAATGTCCCCAGCCTATATTTGATAAAGGCCGCCACGGCCGGAACAGTCGCCAGGAAATGCATAGGGTCACTCCGGAAGTGATCCCTATTGATGTAAAGACCGAACAATAAGGAAGAAACACAAAATAAAACAACAGGCCGCCGGCCGCCGAATCCAGCGCCTCTGCCAGATAGATCCCCAGGGGTAGAAGCTCCCCTTTTTTTCGATGAATTGCCCAGCAGATTCCGAACATTGCGCCGAATACCGGGCATATCAGACCGGTAGCTGCAACGGAAATAAGCAGCATCGCCCCGATGGAAGGCAATTCGCCTGCCGGCAGCGTCCAAATGATTCTGGATGCGCGGATGAACAGCACTGACAGCGGCAGCAGGGCCGCAAGACATACGAGCAGCCACCTCAGCAGGGTGGTGTGCGCAGAAATCCTCGATGCCCATTTTCCGGCCAGCCCGCTGCCCAGGCCACTCCAGAGCAGCCAGCCGGCAAAAATCAAGCCCGCCGACAACTCATTGCCGTAAAATAAAACCAGAAGCTCTCGTAGTACAATAATTTGAGCGACTGTCGCCACAAATCCGGTGGTTGTGATGGCGAGAACCGGCGATGGTATCGCTGACAACCTACGATGGCCCCTTGCGTCTCGCAGAGGACTATATGGTGTGGAATATCACCAAAGACAACATTCGCGTGCGGTTGGCTAAAGTTGATGAAGACGTCTGGCCGCCCCCGGCAACCGATACGCCCCAAAAACCCGATGCAAGCCAAAGGATTCCCTACTCGGACATGATTTCAGGCGGCAAGCTCGATGTGAAGGATGTGATTCAGCCCATCTATGATGAGATCAACAAGCAGTACAAGCTAAACGAGAAACAGGATTGAGCCATGACTGACCAGGCTTCGAAAAACACATTTGGGGATCAATTGTAGGTTTGGAAGATTTCACCCTAATACGCAAGGCACCCGCCAAGAAAGAAACAAATCGGATCCATTTACTATTTAAAGGATCGTACCATTTTATCCCCCTCCCTCGATCCCTCCCACCAGGGGGTGGTCTTTACTCGCGCATGACACAGCGGGTGTCAGGGGCCGGATTGCAGAGGATGAGCATACTCCTGATGCGTAAAGATAGCATACATTTCAGTGGCGGTATCCAATCGCTGCAGCCCTCGCCACAGGGTTTGGGTGCCCGGGAAACCGTCACTTTTTCTTCCCAGGTGACCGCCGATGCCGCCCACCATGTATATCACCTCGGCCAAAGTCGGCGGTTTTTCTGGCGCCACTGGCGTCTTGTTGACATAGCAACACAGCGCTTTCCATTCGACATCCTTGAAAAACGCCGTGCAAGGCATTTCAGGCACCTCTCGACCCAGCATCGTCAGATGATAAATGCGCCAGGCCACAACCATATCAACGCCAAGACAGGATTCAAGACGGTCCGCAGTGCCAAGTTGTCGGTCTTTGATACGGCAGCCGCTATTGAGCGTGCGATGGTAGACCTCGATACCCCAGCGACCCGAATACCATTCCACTCGCTTTTGAGCATCTACAAAGCTTTTTACCTCTACTGTGGTCAAAAGCATCCATTCAATCGGCGATTTAACCGCTTCGTCAAAAACCTGCTCAGTAACATACACCGCCCAAACCTGTATCGAGGCTTCAGTGTCATAGCGCTTGGGTGGCGTCAATTTGACTTCGGCAAAATTAGCTGAGGCGGTCGCTCCACCAATTAGAATCCTGACACCGGATCGAATCCTCTCATCTTCCAATTTGCTCATCACATGTTCCATTTCTACTCTGGCTGATTCTTTAGACTGAGATTGACTCCCGGGTGTTTTGCTTCCAGGCTGCCCTGAATGACATTATACGCAATTTTGTCAAGAAGTTCTTGGCTATTCATATTTCCCCTCCCTTTGAAAACATTATAATCAAGAAGATTCCATTGGCATGCATATCCCGCTACGCCAATAATGGCACCTTGATCAATATGACTTTATGGATAATATGATTATACGGAAATATAAATTGGTGAGATTATGTATTTTGGCCTGAATTATCTGGTAGGTTTTTCTACTGTCACAAGCGAAATTCTACAATCTTTTTTGGAATACAGCCTTTCAACATGTAATATACATAAATTTCAGTATTTACATCTCATAGCACGTGATTAAAAATTTATACAAGCGGACAGACCGGTAGACGCCGACTGCTGAAAAACATTTATCTTAGAAATGAAGGCGGCTGGATCAACAGCAGTAATATAATTTTGTCGGTGGAAGGTGGACCGGTTCGGTAGTCAAACTAAATATATAATCAAAGAAATTATATCAACAAGAAGAAATAGTTAAAATATAAAATTCAAAATGAAAATTGAAGAAAAAATCCATATCGGTACTTCCGGCTGGCATTATGAACACTGGCGCGGTCCCTTTTATCCCCGGGGGCTTGCAAAGGATTCAATGCTGGCCTATTATTCCTGCCACCTTCCAACGGTTGAGGTCAACTGCTCTCCCTATCAGCCACCCCAAACAGAGACGCTCTTAACGTGGCGAGATGCATGCCATTCGGGTTTTACGTTTACCGTTAAGGTACATCTTTACAATCCCCAGGAGACAAAACTCGAGAATGAGATCCAAATCCTGCCGTCGCTTTTGGAGAGAATAAAAATTTTCGAATGTAAACTGGGCCCTGTTCTCATCCAATTGCCGCTACGAGGGCGCTTTGACGCTGACAGTTTGGATGATTTGCTGGAGGAGTTGCCTGAAGACTACCGGTACGCGTTTGAGTTGCAGCATTCCGGCTGGTACAACGCCAGGACCTATGAAGTATTATCCAGACATGGCGCCGCATTCTGTATTTATGACCAGGCCGATCATAAATCGCCGAAAGAGATTACGGCAGATTTTGTTTATATTCGAATCCATGGTCCACACGATGCCTGCAAGGGGGAGTACGATGCGAGTGATCTTATCAATTGGGCCGGCGATTTCTACACCTGGGCAGATCAAGGAAAAGAAATTTATTGCTATTTCGAAAATGATGAAGCGGGTTACGCCGTGAACAATGCGGTGAAACTGCACAGGATAATTAACTCTTAGTTATCTACCTCCTTTAAACCTTCCTCAGCAGTTTTTCGGACTTCTAAGCTCTGATCCGCCAAGGCAATTTGAGCCAACATCGTCGGATCCTGCATTTTCTCTACGTCTTCCTGACACACTTCGGTGACTGACTTTCCGGATTTTTTTAATTTCCCTCGATTTGGGTTGTAATACAAAAAACACTCCAATCGTCGCGATGTAACCCGCGACCATGTAAGGAAAGCTTTTCTTCAAATATATGCCACTTCCTTTCTAAAAATCGAATTTTCCCTTTAGAGACCTTGATACAGTTGATAACAAATAATTTAGTTGTGTGAAAATTTAAATAATGTTAATCATTGGGATTAATTGATTTTAACAACTAACCAGCGTTGCTCAGAAACTATTTTTCATGAAAAAAAAATCCGCCCACGAAGAATTGGAACAAAAAGTTAAAAAGCTCAAACAGACGTCTGTAACCTATAAACGCGCCAAGAAAAGTCTAAAAGCATCGCTTGAAAAGCAAGAGGGAATTGTGGAATATCCAACTGAACCTGAGATGGCAGTGGAGGTACTGGAGCAGGAGGATACCGAGGAGCAGCCCGTTGATAAAGCACTGATAGCAGAACATATTTTCCGAAAGGCAATTGAGGAATCCATCCCCGGTGGAATAGCGGGTTTTGACACACAGGGACATCAGATTTATGTCAATCGAGTATTCTGTGAGATGGTCGGATGGCCTGAGTCAGAACTTATCGGTACCCAATACCCCTTCAAATACTGGCCTCCGGAGGAAATGGAGCATGTTGTTGCTGATATCCAATTGCTGTTGAGCGGTGACGTTCCGTCTGACGGTATTGAATTGCCGTTTCTGCGCAAAAGCGGTGAACAATTCTGGGGACTGGTCAACGGCACCGAGTTAATGGACAGCAGTGGACAGTCGATCGGCTATCTGATGTCGGTCGCCGACATCAGCGCTCAAAAGCGTGCGGAACATGCCATGCGTGCGCTATCGTCACGACTGGTCGATAGACAGGAATCGGAGAGAAAATTTGTCGCCCAGGAGCTGCACGACAGTATCGGGGGAAAGTTAACCGCCATAAAATACAGCATCGAGAAGATAATCAACGAGCTTCAACGAAAAAACGATCCATTGGAAACATCCCTGGAAGATATACTTTCGATAGTGCACGATACCATTGATGAAACCCAGAGAATATACCGCAATCTGCACCCTGAGATCCTGGATGACTTGGGGCTCAATGCGGCATTGCGCAGCTTATGTCGCGAATTCATGGAAGTATACAATTCGATTACAATTGATACTGATTTCGAGGTACCGGAAAATTTGGTCCAGGATCCCTTAAAAATCCTCATCTACAGAATTTTGCAAGAGGCCCTGAATAACGTCGCCAAACACAGCCGCGCTAAAAGGGTTAAGGCGTCTCTGCGTCCTGTAAAAAATGAAATTGAGCTGGTTATCAAAGACAACGGTCAGGGATTTGATTTGACCGAAGTTCAGACAATGGATTTACAGGCACGGGGAGTCGGGCTAGAAAGCATCAAAGAACGCACCGTTATATTTGGCGGTTCGCTTGATATTCAATCAATACCCGGGCAGGGAACGACAATACGGGTAACCTGGCCTTGCGAAAAACCAGGGCCTTGAAAAAGATACTGTAAAGAACTCATTATTAAGACTCTAACGCATTTGATAATTTAAGCCCAACCCGGCGAAGCCGGAAATGAATATTGAATATTTAAGAATGAATATTTATGGTATCGCTTCGCTCTGTCGCTTCAATTTGAATCGGTAGAATTGCTTAAATATTCACTCTGACTATGACGTAATTCCTGCGCAAACATGATAGGATTTCAATAAATAGGCACTAATAGTTAAATTAAAATAAGTACCTGAATTTTCGAGCAACAACCACCGCCTTACCCCAGTTGCCGTACCTTGAGTTCAGTCTTCGCTGAGGATAATTTGCGGAAAAAATTCCGGAACTATATACGAAAAAAAGGCTAATAATTCTGGGCGGCAGCTAGACGAAGTTGTAAAATTCCGGCATTTTTCGTCCAACGAAGCTGCCTACCGATAGCATTGACTAACAGGGAACGCAAC
>Ga0056115_1000952_pt1 | contig 13128 bp, 12 predicted proteins | sample WorMetOlspDAHAB1_FD_77007 | JGI IMG/M metagenome (GOLD analysis project Ga0056115, IMG submission 77007) | Marine gutless worms symbiont microbial communities from Max Planck institute for Marine Microbiology, Germany - Olavius sp. DAHAB.1 ...
CTTATAGCTCAATATGACTGCCTTATTGCAGCCATAGGAAAGCAAAGTCAGCCCATGTCAACGCATCGGGTTAACAAATGAATTCAAAGAAAGAAGAAACACAACATTGTAGATACCATAGCATGCTGAAACGACATTGTCATTAACAGTAGAACAAAACAGCAACAAAGATTCATACAAGATTGGTCTGGCTGTAGGGCCTGCGATATCTGCTCGTTAATGGACTGCATTATCAGCTGCATTGCAAGATCAGGACAGACTGACGTCGCACTGCGAATGACCGACGATGATTCAAGTCGCAATTCTACCATCGACACAACCATGTAATTCAGTCAATCCATCATAACAATGAATAAATGAATCAACCAATCCATTAATCTGCAACATACTACAGTGGCGTTGATAAATAAGGTAAGCACAAGGTCCACTGAATTGCTAATGTCAAGAAGATCGCGCAAACAGAAAGGTTTTCAGCTGATGACGGAGCAAGTCAAACGATGCTGAAACGACATTGTCATGCAGTGCAATACAGATCCTATAGTGGCAGCAACCGGACAGTCTCAGCTACTGATAGTTTTGCAGTTTGAAAGATGGTACAGCAAGGTGGTTATAGACATTTATTACTGCATTTATTATTTACAGGTGACACTTCCCAGACATAACAAAATCCCAAATTTTCCGCCCGAATGTTTGGCACTGAAATACAGGAAACAACCAAAACATTTTCGTCACGTGAACTAAGCATGTGACTGCAATATTTCCCCAAGAAGGAAAAAACTATGAAACCGATATTTACAAGAAAAATAGATTTTTCACGAAAACACAAATGCCATTCTTTCTGATACGAAAAGATAAAAATCGTTTCAACTGAGAGAACAGGTTCACAAATAAAACGCACTGGAAAAGAAGATGAGAAACTCTTCATCACAGTCAAAGTCCACGCGTGAAAACTCGGACGCCACGGAATCGTTGGCAGATGGAAACCCAACCTTCACATGCACACAAACACATGCAAACTCAATCTGTGGTCATCACATTGCTGGTGGCGCAGCTCAGTGTTTAGCAGATAAGCTGCTAAGGAAAAGGTGGCACAGTCCTTAGAACCAAAGGCATGGATGGTCAACTCCCTGCCTTTAATTCTGTAGGTGCTAACATGCAGGGTACTCCATGGCACTGCACCTTGGACCACTCACCCGTGTTGCTGATGTGTCAGGTCGGCATACAGTCCATCTGCTGCTACAAACCATCTAGCTGTATCCTCTTTCAAACTGTCAACTATCAATAGCGAAAGCTTTATGGTTGCTGCTGTCTAGATCTGGAATGCACTGCCTGACAGTGTCAGCAATCAGCCATTGATTGACTTGTTTTGGCACCGACCAAAGATCTTTCTGTTTCAGCGATCTTTCTGTTTTTAGCACTTCAGTGGACGGTGAAGTTCTCATTTATATTATTACTTTGGACACGCAAAAAAGTCACTGACTGACTGACTGGTATATACCACAGCGCATAACGTATAGCCTCTGCAATAATAATGCAACCTCCTGATCACTAGTCTGACGTCCTACAACAAGGCTATCAAACCACACATTAAAGCGAACAAAAAATCCATTAAATGGTCTATAATCACAGACATAAGAGACAAACCTTGACAAGAGATTTGCTGACAGCTTGCAGAAGCGGATGAATACACTTCAAAAGTGCTTCGTTCTGACAAATCTTCTCATTCGACAGGAACGTGACCCACACCGGCTGAACGATGCTGACAAGAAACTGCAAAAAATCAAAAACAGATTATGAGCAGTCACAACATAGTGACTGCTTAACGAAGTAAAAACATTTACAGCTCAGTTCACATATTTTTTTTGCTTACTGTTACAACCTGGGTAGTCAAGAGAGTGCAATCATGTCCATAGGTCTAACAGAATGGTAATTCAGTCTATGGTGCAACTGTCTTGACGTCATGTAGAACTGCGAAATGATGAAAGTATTGAGTTCCAGCTAACAGGTCCAGATACCACAATGCTATGAGGTCTATAGGTTGAGATGCAGGGAAAAGACAGACCATCATGAGAGGCCAAACTATGAATGTATGACACCCATACTGTGAAAGAACTAAAAACAGAACAAAGTAACTCATGCATAGAACCGCTCGGCAAACACATCAACAGTGAAACTTGAAAACTCGGCTTATGAACGTCAAAGTACATAAATGTACAGCTGCAAATTAATCAAAAGAAATTGATCAAAGCTTTACACATCAACAGTGACAGATAACAGCACACGCCACTGAAGTCTCCGTACATAAGTGCTTTATACAACGTCAAAATAAAGTGCTTAGACTATAAAAACCAAACTGTCAAAAATCTTAATCCTAACATAGGTGGAATGCTAGGAATGACTATGTATGTGCATGACTATGATGACCACAGCTGCAAGCATCAAAAGTATCACCATAAGGTAGCAACTTTCTGCTACAGCATGGCAGCAGAGTTTCATGTATTCATTTAATTGCAATAATTCATTCAATGGCACGCTGATGTAGCTAGCACAGGCCCTCTGGATCTTTATTGCAACAGGTTGCTGGCACAAATTTAACGCAGGTGTAACAGATACACAAAACTGGATTATTATGTTCATTGATCATTCGCTTCATTCACCAAGTTCAGATTTCATACAGACAGAATACCACCTGACTCGAGTGCTGCATAAATGCCAGGACGGCCTCAAGGTATTTGTCGAATGTTTCAGGTATGTCCACATCGGGAAAATCCACCTGACAAAACACAAACTCTTAATTAATGGAAATTCTGCAAAAAGCAACTCAATTAATCAAAAGAAATTGATCAAAGCTTTACACATCAACAGTGACAGAGAACAGCACACGCCACTAAAGTCTCGGTAGATAAGCGGATAATACATTCAACATGGTGTACATCTCTGCCTCATTTCTACTCCTGGCCTGAGCTCTGATTTAGACTTAATCTGGGTTTCTAACATTAAACATTTGTTTGGCAGCGTATCTCAGTAATTAGGATGATCAGTGGTTAGGATGTTGATCTTTCGTTGGCGAACTTTCCCTACCCTGTGCCAAATCTATGGTCGACAGGTGACCACTTTATGGGTAAACTGTCCACTATGAGTCAGCCAACTAGGCCAACTCAGCCTTCCATCCATCTGGGGTTGGTAAATAAGTGGTAATTCATGCATTTACATGAATTACTGGCACGCATTTACATGAATTACTGGCATGGAGAAAATTAAAACAGCAGACTAGGGATACATACAGCTGCAGGATAAAGTCCGACAGCTGGGCTTGGCTACGTCCTAGGCTGAATGTCTGCCTTGTCTGTGATGCAAAACGCCGCTCAGATGGTATATGCAGCTTGCAGCGCTAAACAAGTGAACCTTACCTTTTTACCATTTAGATGCTGTAAGTATTTAATTTCCAAGCAGGAAAAATTTTGACACTGTCACTTAAAAACTGTGACACGTAACGTCTCAAGTTGCAGATCGCATCTAACCAGTGATCGGAAGTCTTAACCTTAGCATTGGCCAAAAAAAGAAAAAATTTCAGGCCTTGGCAAAGAAGATATCAGCCTTGACCCAGAAAAGAGTGGCCTTGACTATACTTTCATGGCATGGGCCCTGGACTGGGTCACATAACCAAAATAACAAAGAAATTAGTAAATATATATTTAAGTTTATTTTAAGGGAGATCGATGCCAACTTGTTTCCAGTTTTAATGTTACAGTACAAGTTTTGGCCTCAACATTAAGGTTCTGAAGGCTTGGCCATGACATGTGTCCGGTGAGGCATAAAACTCAACTCGCTCACTCATGGCCATGACACTGCTGGCTTCCCGAACACTACATCCTACTTAGGTCGGAATGACATTCCATACTCTCCACAAATGTTTCTTCTGCTTAATTAAAGTGGAAAACTATGAGTACTGAGAATCCACTTCAGTACCAACTTGTCCTCGAGAGAAAAAGCAATGTGGAAAAGTTTCATACTGAAGCAAAAAACATCTTACAATGAAAACCTGTATTCATCATCGAGTGTTTTGCCTCGGAAATGACCCAAACTGTGTCGGGCAGAGCGTAAAACTCCACTCACTCAATCACTCTCTTCTTTACAAATAAAAATCATGTCACTAAAAGAACAGAAACCAACCAATATTGACGAGAGCAAATTTCCGAGAGAGACGAGAAGAAGACCAAGTTTCTTCAGCAACAGGTAGTTTTTGTCGTTAACTGGCAGGTCATATGCAACTCTACTCAACACACATGTTACATTCAGATTTTTCAGTTTCTGAAACAAGTTTACAAGTTTACTAAACCTAATCCACTTCAGTACCAACTTGTCCTCGAGAGAAAAAGCGATGTGGATCGCCAATCAGTAATCGTTGCTGTTGGCCATAATCAAGTGTAGGCCTATAGTCATAAGCAGCAGAAAGCTATGAAAATTGGGTGGGCCGATGATGGAGCATGATCCTAAAATGGGGAATGGGGAGCATTTTATTCTTAAGATGAAAGTAGGCCAATTTTTTACATTTAATTAGAAAAACCGTAGTTACTATAGATATGTGGATATGGCAACAAATCGACTCGTTTGTTTCAATTAAGTTTCTCTGCGACAAGATGTTCGCTCTGAACAAATTAAAAGTGCCCAAAAAAATTCGGGAAAAAGTATCAACATTTATGACCAAGGGCAAAAAAATAGGATGGGCTGTTGCCCACCAGGCCAAATAGCTTCCGACACCTACGGCTATAGTTAATTAAGCAGAAAGAACACAGCAGAAACATAAAATAACTCAATTACATTTCCGATATTTTTGTAACTGGTGTTTTGCATTCTTGTGTTATGCAAAAACATATTGAAAACTTAATCATAAGCCACTGACGAGCATGCTGTGTTACTGTGCTAGCTGTTCTGAAGCTAGGTTTAATCATACTCACATTATTTCCTCAATGTGAAACTGTAACAGCGTTCTGTTTTTTTTACCACTATATAATACAATGAACGATTGATATAATAAATACGGCGAGCAGTGATTCCAACATGAGAACGGAACTATTACCGACAAGCCATCAATATAGTAGACATTGCATCCGGCCTGAACAACATCAGCAGCTCTTTCCGATCTTTCCGATCTTCCGCCTTTGGATACTACACAGATATCAGCGAAGCATGTGACAAACAGTACAGGAAGTAACCCTTTCTGCAAAAAAGCGGACTTTTTATGGACTTCTGAGCAATCAAGGCAAATTTATTTCCAAATCTATTTCACAACATTTATCTCCATGCAATACGAATTCATCCTAACCATACTGGTATTAAAGTTACTATATCGAGTACGTCAAAAAAATTTCATTTGCAATACACAGTGTGAAAACCAACCTTTCTACCAGTAATGGCAAGCAGACACTCGACGGCTGCCAACGGAATATCGATGTCTCCACTACAGCGAAGCATCTCACAGAGAAGCTGCAGCACTAATCCGGCTTCATACATCACAAGCGTGACTTTGATCCAGTCGACAAGATGCGTTACGAGTTCCACGGCTCCAAGCAAAACACGCAGAGATTCCACTGACTCACCGGTCTGTATCACAAAAAATAAGTAAGTAAGTAAGTAAGATAATTTCTAACCAGTGCAGGTATACCACTTCAGACTGCGCTGTGGTCCACTAACTAGACGCAACGTATTCAGTAACTGTATTAACTGACTGTAAGACTAGTCTCACTGAAACAATGACAAAGGAATATGACAATCGCAATGGAGACTGTTATGAACGGTGCAATAACATTAATTTGTATGAATATGTAGAACATGCTATGACAGTTTGTTTAATGCTTACTATTGTGTGCTGTTTACCCGCAGGGTTACGGTAATACTTATTGCTTGGTCGGTTAGTGATTGTGCAGTCTTTATCTGTACTGGTGGTATCCACTGTCACTAAACAGGAGGTTAACAGCACACACACAATCACGCACGACACACTCGCAATTTAATTGCATTTTTATAGTGCTACTCCCACCAGCAAGAAAATTTCAATGACTTTTCAGAGACATTCCTTTTCGGCAAAATGTACGAGAAAGGTGGAAAAATCGAAGGCAGGGAGCATCTTCTGATGTTCAATGTCACTTGAAAGTTAACACAGAACGGAAGGAAATCTTCACCAGTTTTGCTCCTCCTCACATGGCAGAACAAGAAGGGAGGGGGCAGCAGAAATCCAAGTTGGGGAAAATCATTCCCAAAATCTAATCGACCGGTGGCCGACCAGTATGCCAAATGCATATACATACAAACATGAAAACACAGCTGAAATACAACAAAAGAGGGCAATAAACCATAGAACATATAGGCCTACAAAGGTTAAACCATTTGGCAAAACAAAACACAAAACACAGGAGTAGCATCTTTTCGTCGACTGCAGTATTTACTGCTGTCACCACTGAACAGGTAGACGATCACACAGTTCCATTTCCCAGTTTCCATCTTTCTCGACGCCAGTGGTCATCGTTGAACCATTTTCAAACAGGACAGGGAACTGCGAAATGTGTCGGAAAATGGGGTCTGGTGGATAGCGAAATGTGTGACTGCGGCGACATCCAGACAATGTCACATATCGTCAACTCCTGCCCCCTGGCCGAATTTTACAGAGGTCTACAACATCTACACACTGCAAGTAAAGCAGCTGTCAACTGAATGACGTCATATAATATATAAGTAAGTAAGTAAGTAAGTAAGAGGATTTTCAAGGCGCATTTTAAAGGGAGGTTCACACTGCATTTTCGTCCCTCTGACGAAATAAAAATGTCTTCAGCGACTGTCTGAAACGGCTGTATGACAAGTCCGGTAGTGTGAGGTTCATTTGGCAGATAGTTCCAGACTCGAAGTCCAGCTGCACTGAAGACTCTGTCATCACAGTTGGTCCATGTCCATAAAAGAAAACAGCAACAGCAAATACTAAGAACACAAAGTCCGCAGTTACAACAAATCAGTAGGGCAAAAGTACTCACCTTGGCGTGATACTGCGCCAAGTACGTTCGAAGTGTTCGAACAAAGCATGGAAACAGGTCCGGCATCAGCGTCGTCAGCGTGGCTACAATGTCCCGGCGTCTCTGTGGAGGAACGGTCTGAAGCACCAAAACGTCCTCCACCAACCGAAGAAATATCATCAGCACAAGAGATGTCTGCATCGGCTAACAAACACACAGAAGCACGTGCATACTGTTAAAGCCATCACACTTATGATCTTCAGCTGTTAGCAAACTACAGAGATCACCAGTTGCCCTGTCACACGTGGTATTCCACGCTGTGCATTGCAATGTAAAATAAGGACATCGCAAAGTAATTCAATGGACGTATCTCAAAAAAATTGAGCACAGAAATCATACCTGAACTACACCACAGATTACAAGCAAGAATTTGTACCAAACCTGCACAACTTATCCCATTATATCTAACCTGTGTCTGTCAGCTATGTAGTGCCATCGTAGTGACTTTAGACAAGTTACAGCATCATCCAACTGGCTACCTTAACTCCGTTTCGGAAAGTATGTCATCTAATTCACTAACTTTCATTGCATACATAAACGAACCTTTGGGCATGCATAACAAAAGTGCCATGTAAATCCAAAACTCAGTTAAAACTGCTTCAAATATGGACCGTTTATGCTGCTGAACACAGCATAAAGGGTCCTTTACAGAACCTACCACACACTAAACTTCAAAAAAAACAATACTGAATATAACACAGATAAACTGTAAGAGTTATTATCGACAGCACTGTTGTTAATGACATTAAGTTTACATCAAATACCTAACACAGAACCCTTAATTATCAAATGAACACTCTCTGCTATAACGAAAAATATTTCATTTGACAAATTTTGAGACATTATGTACTGAATCATCACTTTATTATCATATTATTTATTATATGCATATTTTTTACTTTGCACCATTATCATCATCACCATCATTTGTAATCTGCAGCACCCACCTTGAACGATAGGTGATCGAGCTTTTCTGGTCACTGCCTAATTTGTTTCCGGCTTTGGAACACTCTGCCGCATAAAGAAACATCCGTATCGCCACAAAATGCCTCAGATTCGTCTCTTCAGTCCTTCCTTTTCCCAACCCTGTAGTGCCCATGCAGTGATTTTTTTTATTTCAAACACCAGAATTGATATTTTTACTTACTTTTTCTGATAAAACATCTGTGTAACAAACCCCTTGGCTATAGATACTGTTGAGCTCTTCAATCATCAATGGCCATTCCTGAGGCCATTCTCTTTTCGCAATCTCAACAACAATTCGACTCAAAGCATGTTTGATGTGTGTGGCTTCCGTCAAAATGTCCAACGTCCCCTGATAATCACGACACAGTAACATACAGCGTATTTAGTGAACTACACTTTTTAGAAACACAATTACTGCAACTTTATATATAAAGATCAATAAAATAGAGTTATGCTATGATAATGATTACAATAATAACAATACAACATTTTTTGTTTCCAGGTCCAGACTTAAAGAGTGCATTTACAAGTTAAGAGCACAATGTTAGAAACACATTTTATTTCAAAGCCATCAATGCAACAAAGATCAACCATCTATTCCCAACAGCATGCACCATTCTGCCACAAAAAAAAAACAAACGTAAATTAAACAAGCAAAGTATCCTATATTAATCAAATTCTGATCAGAATCAGCTACGACAGCACTGGTACAACATAAAACAGTAACTTGATTAATAATAAAAATTCAAAATAAACCAAAACAACAATCAATTGACCAGTAATCCCTCCAAGTCAGAGCAGTCAAATATGACCAGGTAACATATACAGAGTAGAGAACAGACGATTATCGGATCGTTATCGTATCGGAACCTATACTGGCCATTACTGGGCGTATCGTATCGAATCGTATCAGCCACTTTTGTATCGGCCGATATTGCGTGCAATGCTGCAGGTTCAGAAGCTGTTAACCGGTCGCATTACACAGGAGATCAAAGAGCGGTCACGACCCGTCACCCGCTGCGTGCGAACACCATTGATCGACCACGATAGGGGACGCGGTTGAAGGGGGCGGGAGTTTGAATGCTCACTGCAACACTGCAGCCGTTAATTAGGCCTACTTGCCATACACCTGCTTTACAGCCCACCCATCAAACAACTGAGCAGAGTGCAGAGCCAGGGCCCAGGAGGTTAACAAAAGCTTCCCTTGTCTTTCCAGTCACCTCCTGCAATTTTAGTACACTCCTCGAATTGCGCTGACTGAAGCAAGTACAACAAAAAAAGATGTTGAAACTAGCCTCTTACATGTGACTGCGGCTGCCGTTGTGAGAGAATTGTAAAGTGTATTTCACAACAGTTTCTTTTCATAATTCATACAGTTATCATGGCTCAGCGGATCCATGTATGGGAATATTTCTCCGTGAACTCCTCAGACAGTTCGCGTGTGAATTGCAAAATATGTAACAAGTCAATTGCACGCGGTGGAAAGCAGGCGACTGCATTCAATACGTCTAATATGAGGACGCACTAGGATGATCAAAGGGAGTTCCCGTCAACTGGTGGGCGCTCGCAATCGTCGACGATACTGGAGGGGTTGAGGGGCGGGAGGAGGAAGGAGACTGTAACCTTACACCAGCCTCCCGTGACACCAAGGTGGCGCAGTATACTGGGTCTTGGCTGTGTCTTGGCCACCAGCGACAGATGATGCCGAACCCCCTCCACCAGCAGGAAGTGATAACAACAGTCAGCTGTCAATCACTCTAATGTTTCTGCGAATTAACCAGTCATAAAACTGACTGAGTGCGCAAATTTGTTTGTTGCTAATGGTCTGTATATTTTAGCCTTGGATGGAGTGCGCCACCATTGCGTATAAGCAGCGTTCTCTAAGCGACCTGCCTGGTCTAATGATATAAGTGGCTGGGACACCATGACACAAGGAGTACTCGTATCGGTATCGGTATCGGCCGTTGTTTACACTCGAATACTCGAATCAGATCGTATCGGTGCGTGCCCGTATCGTCCGTTCTCTAATACAGAGTACAAAGCACCATGGCAAAACGGCTTGCAAGAAAAATTGGCACAAAAAATGATTAAATGTGGAGCACAGAAAAGAGACAACAAGCATGCCAAAATATATATTTTGTGTATAGCTAAACTTCTACTTACTTGCTCGTACCACTGCATTACGTCTTTTGTTAATAATCAAATTATCAAACTCTGTATACACGCCCACTTTTGATTTTCCGAGTAGAGACATAATTCTGCAGACTGCACATACCGAGCTAACAAGTTCCAGTGTTTTGTACTTCATCAATTTCTTCTCATCTTCAGACATTGAATTCCAACGTGACCTAAAATATATACATAAAACAATTAGTTCTGTAAATAAATACATCTAGTCGTATTTTCACATTTGTAACACATCTAAAGCAACCTTAGTTGCTGCGGTACACGATGATCAAGCCGGCAATTCTGACATGCCGACAAGAAAGATGTGCAAGACTGACATTATGTGACATATCTACCTACCTGAGGAACCACAGCATCCAACATGATGCTGCTCTATATACCCTTGTTATCCAGACCCAACTCTTAAACATTGATTTTGCTACAAGAGCTCTTTTGTTACTTAGCCACTACAATCTGGAAAAGTCCAACTGCCGTGTGCAGATTTTCTGGCCAGTAACAATGATTTAGACTTCAAATCATGTTTAAAGACATTTCTTCTGTTAATAAATTTTTATTCCACCAAACTGACTCCCTTTCCAGCTCATTGAAAGTTGAAATGGTGCTGTGTAAACTGGATTACTGTTGTTATTGTTATATATTATTACCAAGAAATGCGGGTAATAACAGAAAATTAAAAACAGCTTTGAGCTACATGCCCACTGTGAATCAAATGCATAATCATAGTAATAACTAACAACAAACGCAGTAATAAAATAACACCAAAATTTGCAATAACAACAAAAACAGTTGTTAACGATCATTAACAGCAACAATAACAAGATGCGCACCGTACACAATGCTCCAATAGTTGTAATCCGAAATGTCGGACAAAATGATTTCGATCCTTTGCTGCCATAATGAAACCACACGCCATACACTGTGGTGACTGCTGCTTGAATGACTCGCAAAGCTGCAGATATCAACATAAATGTATCCAGACACATGTATTACTTAATACAACCACAGTAAACAATTACAGCAACTTTCAGCACAGATATAGGAAAAAGATATTACAAAATTTGGTCTGGTTAAATACTTCGTCAGCCCCGTCAGTCGGTTTACTTAATAATGTTGGTGTCGGCTTAGAAATCAGACAGTATATTTACTACAGAGTGGTGGTCATTGATCTACACCTAATGTCTTCTACTTGTATGTCAACCGCCAACAGCACTGAGAAGACTGATCTACGTAGTATGTTACCCACAGACAACAAAAGTGCCTCTCTGATGCACCCACATCTTCCATTCCTGATGGATCTGATCTCATTCTCAACAGAACATTACCAACGATTCAGACTGCAATCATTATCTGCAAGAGCAGCTGGCATCCAATGCACAAAAAAGCAGATCGAACAGGGAGCATTTCCTGTGTGTGGTCTTGCAATTTGAAACTCTGCCGCCAGATATCAGCGCCATCAACTCGTACGGCAGGACCGCCAATTGCCGACATCACAAATGCAGGAGTTCTGATGTCGCTCGTCTCAGCAATGGTTTTGGTTCGTCTAGACTACAGCAGCATCACACTCAACGGCATAACAACGTGTCTGATGAATTGTTTGCAGTCGGTGCTCAATGCGGCAGCAAGACTGGTGTGTAACAGTTATAAATACGACCGCATTTCATCACTCCTGTGTGATCTGCACTGGCTTCGCATTCCGGAACGCATAAAGTTCCGCTTGGCCGTTTTAGTGTTCCACTGCCGCAACCACACAGCAGCTGAATATCTGTAGAGAACTAAAGTGGGCTGTCTATGACGAACCGTGACGACAAGTTCGACAACTGCAGTCAGCATCGTCTGAGAGCTTGATCGTACGCCGCACTCAACTTAGAACAGCCAGCGACTGCAACCGTGCTTCGGCGCTGCCGCTCCTCGCCTATGGAACAGCCTATACTAGCCAACGGTTGCTGTCAACAGATTTGATGCTGGCATGAACACATTACACAGGTATTACGTCAGCTCCATTGGTTACCGCTTCGCCAATGTATTCGTTTCAAGCTGGCTGGGCTCATGTTCCAGTCACTTGCCAGCCAAGCACCGCTGTACCTCGCCGACAACTGCCGTCTAGTGTTTTCTGGCTGTCATCTTCGCATTGCGATGTAGAACAGGTCACGGAACAATGGGAGTCCTGTATAATGGCTTGTCGGTTCGGCTCATGCTGTGCCGGTGTGGCGGCCGGTATCGGTAATTAGTTCACATGAGACTGCTGCACTGCTGGCTGCACTGCTGGGTCACGGAGCGTGGCCACGGACGAGTAGGCGGCGTCTATTGAACGCCACTGACGACATTAAGCTAGGGACCGTGGTACTATACTAAAGCCAGTAAGCTTTAGGTTCAGTGTATCAAATATATTATAATCAGTACTAGTGTAGTAAGCGCACCAATTCGATATACATATTACCATACAATAACAAACAGATTACGTTCTGCTATGAACGTTATAGTACAAATGCAAGTTTCGCAAACGATAATTTTTTTTAATTGCTAAATATCCAAAAAACATTCTTCGTCTCACTCGCGTACATGTAATCTATCGGTAAACAACGAACAACGAAGACTATCTAATATTTGTTATTGTTCATGTCTGAAAACAGCTGGTTCTCGAACCATCTTGATACATTAGAGGTGTTCCAATTAATCAGTAACTGTAATATCGTGACCTCGCAAAAACATGTGCGTTTTGACTGCCAAAAAATTACGAAAATATTCACAATTAATAACAATTACGTACATAACAGGGGTGCCCCCTTTCGAATGAAATTTCAATAATTTTCCTCTCATCACTTCTACGCAATATTTCACAGTTATAAAGAACACGTGTTATTACTTCATTTAATTTATGCTACTTATTCAGTAAATGATACCTTGCTATGAC
>Ga0056115_1000953_pt1 | contig 13123 bp, 9 predicted proteins | sample WorMetOlspDAHAB1_FD_77007 | JGI IMG/M metagenome (GOLD analysis project Ga0056115, IMG submission 77007) | Marine gutless worms symbiont microbial communities from Max Planck institute for Marine Microbiology, Germany - Olavius sp. DAHAB.1 ...
ATATTTATTACCAACGGATTGTATTATAGTGCTTGATTCATACTTTAACTTTACGAAGAAATCTAATCTCGTTGGCAATCTTTAATGCAATTTTTTGAAAAATTGGTGGTGGCTTACTTTTTTTCGGGCCACCCTGTACATCTACTAGGACGTAGACGAATTTTGTCACGGGTATATCCATAGTGCAGTCTTAAGTCTGATATCCACACATATCCACGGCAACACTGGAAGTACTAGAGAGTTTTTATAGCAACGCGCCCACTCTCGTCTAGTCAGCGAATTCTTGCAACCTATACAGGACGGGTCGGTAGGAGAAATGGCCAGTGTTTTGGACGGGAGGCGCCATTTGGCCGGCAATTAAAAAAACTGGACAACGAATGCTCACAGCATACACATTACGTTACGTTAGCGCCTCTGGGCGAGTTGTATTGGTCTCACACGCGGTGATAACAATGTCTTTTTCGACTGTCTATAAGTCTCTGAAGTTCCTTAGACAGCCGGTCTTGATATGCAGCCGTTTCAGACAGTCGTTAAAGACATTTTTATTTGGCCATTTGAACCGAAGCGCAGTGTGAATCCCCATTTAACTGCGCTTCAGAAATCCTCTTAGTTAGTTTACTTACCTACGCGCATGCGCATACTCCTCGGCCTGTTTTGTGGTAACAGTTCGCCTACTGAAGGTCTCAGCTCGAAGTGGCAGCGTTATCGGTCACCCCCCTCCCCTTACAGTCAACGACAACAACATTCCACGAATCGTCCCGTAGCATTTCAGGCGATTAAAACTAGCATTAACGTGGAAGCAATGCACACGTTACAGTAACTGATGATCTAAATATAAATACCGGAGATCTTAGCACTGAACGGCGAGCCGTGAATGGCTTTTCCTTTGTTCTTTATGTGGATGTCGAACTCTCCGGGCGACAGCGTCCTGTAGATGACGGCCACCTTCTTGTCCTGCTGTTCTTTCTTGAGCACCTCGGCTTGCCCGGGGCCGTCAATCTTCACGTCAATGTCCTCTGCACGCGCCCGCAACGCAAGTCCCGACTATATGGTTTGACGTCAGTAATGTTTATCGGCAAAAAGGTTTCTTTCTAATCTAATCTAAAAACAATTGATAAAGCGCCAGTATCGGGAGCCGAATCAGAGGCGCTGGGTTACAAATACGTTAGGTGACCAGTGGCGCCGGAACGAATTTGAAAGTGGCGGGAGCCGATTCGGCGCAAAGCGCCGGAAATTTTTTTTGGTCGTGCCCCTCCACTTTTTGGCTTTAAAAGCACAATTAGTCGTTTTGGTGAGCGCTTTCGTGATGGTCAGTACAGTTTGGTCAGTTTATTGGTAGCTGTTCTTCTACTCACGGTGCCCCCGTGCCCACTCATTTGTGAAAGTGGGGGGCACGTGCCCCCGTGCCTCATGGAGTCGGTGACAGGCTTTTTTGCAGTTTTAAGTCTAGACCTAAAAGTACCAATGCTATTAGCAGTCCTAGTGCTAATAGACAATGAGTTCTAGATAGTTGGAGCTGCGATCGTAAAAGAGTGAGACTCAAAATCAGAGATATGTGTGGCCGGTGTGGCAGTTCGGTGTCCGATGATCGCACAGTTCTCGTCAGCTGGTCGCCGGTTAAGAGCGAGCAAAGGCAATCCGGAACTTCACGTTTCGTATTGAACGTCAATAATCGCTATCTTTACTTCACACGTTCCTCTATCGGCAGCCAGTGTAATTCGCGCCTGTGGTTTTTTATGCATGTACGAGTATACGAGTATGATATCATTACGCATGCGTTGCACTATCACCGTGTAATAGTAATCGAATTTAAACGGAAGGCCTATGATATTCCTCTTCGTTATTCAGTGTCAAATCTGTACTTTCAAACAAGTGTTATGTTTATCCATACGTGTAGCTAATGCATATTCCAGGTCCATTTAAGAGGGTGTACTAATTGAACGTTAGTTGTGTACGCACAACTTGCTAGTCGCTCGATGTAATGTATTGTAACTAATAATATAGATAACTTGCACGACTTGCACGTATACAACAGGCGCTGTCTGAGGCGACCTTGCCAGGTGGGCTGGTTGGTCCGCCAGTCAGGTGGGCCGCCACGTTAAATGTTGATGGAGGGAGTTGAACGGAGGAGGGGCCCTTAGACAGGGAGGGAGGAAGGGCTCTTCACGGATAAATTGTTTGCAGGGGCCCGCGAGTTCCTAGTTACGCCACTGCTCGTGGGCCTGGTCCGCCTAATAAGCCAGGGCCGGTTTGAAGAGCCAGCACGGTGAAGCGGCGTCATACTTGCGTTGCCGGTGACGAAGAATTCCAGCTCTTGACCACTCGAGCCTTGCGACAGGCCAGCACCGTACGCCGTCAAGCAATGTCCATCGGCACTGTCCACGATAAGTCGCAGTGGCGTTCCTGCGCACGGTCAAAAATGGCTCACTCAAATCAGTGTATTGTAATTAGTACACTGTGTATAGTATTTCACTTGAGCACTTGTTTTAAAAAGCAAGTATGTAAGCAAGTAACACAAAGTTCCAACACACGCTAAATCGATAAATGAATAGTATATTGTATTAATGGGGACTACGTGTACACTGTACATGTCTATACAATAAGCAAACATACATTATGTAGTTTTGTATTATTTATCACTCATTAATTTATTATTTTTATACTTATTTGTTTATCAGGCTTGATTTAATTTTGGTTGTTTTCTTTTTTTTGTACTACGATGTGACGGTGATATAAAGTTTATCACAACGCGAAGTTAAAAAAGACTGTGAATTATGGGTGTCAACGGGCAGCGGATCAGTGCATAGTTGAGGTAGGAATCGTGCAATACGACCTAGCGGACAACGTCAAAAACGGACGGAAGGCAAACACAGCGCCGGCGACTATGCCCACCTGCGACTGGAATTTCATTGTAACTGACGTTTAGGTCGTGGGCTCCACTCTGCTTCGGAACGTACTGTACGGCCACACTGCCGTCAGGGTTGGGAATAACCAACGGTGAAGCCTGACTTTTCGCCATGTTTCCTCGTCACCGACTCAGCTCGCTACGCCTGCAGCGAAACAGAATACCAATATAAGCACGGATGTAACGAAAGCGACTAGATAATGACAGAAGTCACTTCACAGATCACACGCACTAGAGAAAGTTGGAACACTCGCCGAGCAGCATTCAGTCCTTTCTGGTGGATGATCTTTGACTTACGTCGCTCCGACCACGTCTCCAATGCGCTTATCACCCTTCATTGGCTGTGTGTTCCTGAACGCTTAAGGTTCGAGGTCGCCGTTCTCATGTACAAGGTTTTTCGCGTCTGTCCACCGTTGCACCTTGACCCGTTCATCTACGTTGCCGATCTTCCAAGTCGCCGAGGTCTTCGCTCTTCCTGTTCAGCCTGCAGTTCATCGCTCCAACGTTGGAAACCGAAAATTTTCGGTTGCTGGCCCTTAGGTCTGGAACTGTCTGCCAATGGAGGTTACGATGGAACCATCTCTGGCAACAGTCCACATTCGACTCAAGCTGTTTCTGTTCACTTAATCGTATCCTGACATTTGACTCCTCTAAAATTTTTGTGGCTACACACTGCCTATAGTGGACATAGCAGTAATTTTAATACTTAGGCAATTCTATAAATTCATGGCTGATTGATTGACTGAGGGATCGATTCACTGCCGTGCAACGTGAGCCATGCCGAATACTCTGAACACCAAGGTTGTCCGCATGCAGTTAACGTCGACTTCTGTCACAAATCAAAAGAAGCCTCCGTTCAACCAATGTCGCTTAACTTAACATTAACTATTTTATACTTTTCTATGTACAAAAACTTGAACTCCGTGAGAAATTACATTATTGTCAAGTGGCTCCAGGCATGCCTATATTAATTATAGCCTACTCCGGCCAGCAATACAAAGAACCATGTGGTCTGTTGACCACAACCGATATGCTGTATGAAGAGCAGCGCATGACATTTATAGTGGCAAAATCTACAAATCTACAACAAAATTTGTATTTGACGACAGATACTCCGAAACACATTCTAGGGCGTTTCTCAGGGACGGAAGAAAACAAGGATAGGGGAGAGAGATAAGCGGATAACCTATAATTATAGTGTTTGCTCTATAATACGGCTAGAAGTCTATCTAGACTATTGTAAATTTTACAAGAAAATTTTGCAGTTCCGATAAAGTATTCGTTTACTGTTGTTGCGCTGTTGAAACAGATATATTGAATATTTACAGGGCAAGAACGACATCATTTGTGATACTACTGTATAAAACAGAATGCGATAGACTACTAGAAATAGTTGTTTTCACGGAGAGCATACAATCCAACAATGTCCGGAAAAAAGGCCATCCAAAAGTTCGACGTGCATCGAAACAGTTATAAATCTGTCGGTATACAAAACGACACCGACTTCGAAAAGAATGAAGCCAAAAATCGACACAGCCTTTGAAGATGGATTTTGTTGAATATTATTTAAAACACTGGTTGAAAACTGAAATTGTCACTGACGAAAACGTACATAAATATGACATATAACATTTTATGAACATTTTATTTTATAAATAATATAAATATGAATGTAAGGGACACTTTATCCGGACACAGTGCATATACATTCTTCACATCACTGACAATAATGAGTTTTACGCGAGATAGCGGTCACAGCCGGGTACGTTCTGATTTTTATAGCTCATGTACGAACCTAATTTATAGTAATAAAGTAGGTGGTTACACACACAAATGCCGGCCATATAGAAGCGGGCAAAATTTAAATAATTAGGCCTGCTGACGGAAATTCTGAATTTGACGAAACAAAAGTTCTAGGAAGTGGATTTGTTTCCGGACACGGCGTAGGCTATACATCACTTGCAGCATTTGTGAATTTCATGTAGGCCTAAATAAGAACAATATTATTTAGGTGACAGACCAACAACGGTAACAATCGGCTTAGATACATTGCTTGTTATTTTATTATTTATTATGAGCGTCGTACACAATGTTTACAACAGCCTAAAACATATTTTTAAAATAATAATATCACTACAGTAAAAGCTAAAACAGTAAACGGTATAAACTTTAAGCATCAAAACAGCAAAAACGGTTGTAAAAGAATTATGCTGCTAAATTAGCCGGTTAAACGCGCGGATGCGGCCACGCTAGCATCAACAGGCGCCTATACAGTCGTGCAGCAGCAGAGTTGACCCACCTGTGAATGTACAACGCCGGACGGACGTCTGCGCCACACTTAGCACCTGACTGACGGTGAGGTAGGTCTACCTGGCAGGCGAGCTCCAGCGACAGCTGCTGCGGCTGCGGACACGGCGGAGTCCGGTCGGACGGCCCAGGCTACACAGTCGCTATTTGTGAGACGGCTAATGGGCGCCTAGAGGGCCGCAAGCCGGTGCCGATTTCCTGGCATCTTTCGGTGGGCAGTTGGTGCGCGTGGCCTTGTAGGTCAGTCGTTTCTGCTCGTCGGCATGCGGAAGGACTTGCAAACGCTCTTCCGCCGTCGCCTTGGATTTCCGACTGATTACGATTTATCCAGACGGATTTGTGGTTCCATTTCTGGGCAAAAAAGTTGAAAACTACTACGACTTTGTCTTTGTCGTCGACTTTGTCTCCTTTTTGTTGTTCCACTGTTATTTCACTGTTTTGTACTGCATCTGCATTCGTTATGAATGAAGATTATTAATCGGTTAACTGGAAATATTTTGTTGCCTGTACATGTAGTTTAACTACTGAAAAATATATGTAAGTTAAAATGCTGCAAATGTTAGTTTGTCAACTAAATAGTGTAACGCAAGTTATGTGTCTACGTATTTATGCGCATTAAAGTGATTAAAATAAAGAATTACGTTACATAACTAATTTTAAAAATTAGTTTATACTGTTTTGTTCAACTATTCGTTCTCAGTTGAAATTTTGTTTTAGTGAAATTAAAGAAACTAAAAAGAATTAATCGCCCACCATGTTGTGTCATTTTTGCAAGGAATACGGCCCGATATTATAATAATACAGTAAATGCGTGGCACGTGCTACCATTGGTTGCCAGACATAAATGTAGAAGAAATAGATAAAAACCGACATACTTCATAAATCGAAGACTTTGAGAACTTCATGCTTTTGATACAACTATGACTGTTTTGTCTGCTGTAAACTATGCGTTCAGTTAAAAGCTGCAATGTAACAATCCTTGCGATACCGTTTACCGACGAGTTTCGATCTTCAACTTTTCAATACAAGTTCGTTAAAAACGATCGATAAAAATCTCGCGCAAACATCATTATTTTTGTACGACCGACGTCCAGCAGACAATGTTTCGTAGTCTGTGAATTACGAGATTACGGCTTCAAGCGATGCTGTTCCCTGGTCGTCCGCTGTTGTACGTTAACGGATTTGTGGACTAAAAGCGGATTAACATAACGCTGCTCTCAAACGTCCCTGCTCTCTAAACGATGTTACTCGAACCGCTATACCGAGAGCCCTATCAACGCTTTCCGGCGTATATCACAACTGTTCAACAACTTGGTCTGTTTTAGGATTGACACTCCTCTTTCGCAAGCAAAAAAAGTTGATCCCGTATACTTAAGGTCAATAAATGAATAGTAAGCATGTCGCCATTGTCTAATCTTATAAAGCAACGGTTGGTCAACATTCTTCGCGGTCTACTTGCATGTCATACATACAAGATGCGAGCGGGAAAAACCACGTCGGAAATTATTAGTTACAGCTTGAATCTGGACTCTGGATTCTCTGATTTTAATAATTTCTGGCAGAAATACGTCAATAAATTTGACACAGTTGGTTAGTCTGGTGGCTATGAATTTCTGTTGCTGCACTAGGCCTACTTGTGAAAAAGTAACCGACATTTCAGTTCCAGATATGGCCTAATGGTTTTCAATGTTTATGCAGTTTTTGACCATAAAACTAGTGTTTATCTTACTGTTACAAACATTCATTTCAATAGCAATACCAATATTAAACCTACGGGTGGCCCACAAAGTAAGCCACTTCAGAATTTTCATTAAATCGTATTGAAATCTTGTGAATTAAGCTTGATTCCTTATCAAATTTGAGTGTAAAAGATGCAACATAATATTATCAGTTGGTATTAAACATTCTATGTGTGGCCTAATTGGTATTTTAAGCTGCGATGTGGGTAAGATAAGTGTATATGATCAAATCGTAATTGAAAACCTGATAAAATTAAGTTGGAAATAATACATGAATTTTCATTTAAAATGGTTGGTTATGGGGTAGAATTCATAGCTTACGAAGGCGATGTTAATAAAAGAAGTATAGCGCTAACATCACGTACATTATTGTTGCATATCGCAGTTTTGAGCCTCGCGTCACAAATTAGGTCACGCATACAGGGTGACCTCAAAAAGTAAGCCACTACCAAATGATCAAAAAGTCGTATTAAATCGTATTAAAGCCTGTCAGTGAGATTATATTTATTCGTCAAATTAAAGTGTGAATCAAGCACTCTAATATTATTTGCTGGTAACACATATTCTATGCGTAACCTACTTTTTGGCTTCAGTAACTACGCCTGACCCGCAAACTAGGAATATGCGTCAGCGTCATATATGGTAAATGCCGTCATCGCTTCCTCTGGCATCAGCTCGCCTTAGCAAGCTGTGAATTCTATGTCGAATCGATCTCTTAGATGAAGATTTATGTAAAACTTTCTTTTATTTCCATATTTTCTCTTTTTTGCTGGTTTTCAAACATGACTTTATCAGATGCGTTGATTTTACTCGTATCGCAGCTTCAAACACAGCAAGTGATGATGACGTCACACATTATCACACATATAATATTTATTACAGACATTATATATTCTTGTGCTCATTTATTACAGATATATTATTATATTCTTGTGCTCATTTTGTAGTCGAAATAAATCTAGCCATAATGGCGGGTTTTAATACGATTTAATGATGATTAGTGACAGTGGCTTACTTTTTCGGGCCACCCTGTAGAAAATTTCATACAAACTGATAAGTTGATATCATGATAGTTCTTGATTGACACTTTATTTGACGAAAAAAATCTATCTCGTTGGTACGTTTTTAACGATTCGGTAGTGGGTTACATTTTTGGTCCAACCAGTACTATGGACAAGATGGGATAGGCGTATCATAGCTGAACTGTATCATTTAGAGCTGTGTTGAGTAGTGTTTTTAAGTGTGGTTCGAAAGGCCTCAAATGTGTGATCAGTTAGGACTACTTTTGTCCGATGTCCGTAATAAATAATTTAGCGGATGTCAAGTCATGGCCGACTTCATAACTTTCATTTCTTAAATTGGCATTTTGCACCCATCCTGTGTATTTTCCGTTCTCTGCTCTGTAAGGCCTTTTGTGACAAACTTAGCGGTCTACCCATTTTCCGTGTTCGTTGCCTGCCGTTAGTCTTTCTCGTTCAGATAGATTTCGCCCGAGTGAGATCGAGGTCTGTCTTTCGTTGGGATCGGGAAGTGAGCTCGGTTCCACTCGGTTGGGCCTCGTCGACTCCGACCTGACACAAAGCCATCATCAGCTCAACCAACAATATCATGTTCTTCAGCAGACCGCCCGACCGCCTACGACTCGGCCTGGCTGGTTGGCGCACCGCGGGGCCGCTGTCGGCGCCGCGGCGGCTATTTTGTGCAAGGTGCGATCGGCGTTCGCTGGGTGCACGGTATTCGTCATTCCCGACCGGCTCCGTCCGAGCGCAGGCGGCAGCAGCAGCAGCAGCAGCAGCGCGGGCTGCAGTCCACTATACGACCAATAGCAGCTGCTTGCGGGACGTACGGTACAACGATCGCAAATCACATCGCCCGCCTGGAATGCCATCACAGTGCGAGCACTTTGTGTCTATTATTGGTCGTTAATATCTGACGGCGTATCCGACGTGAGATTGCATTCCGTACTGCCTTCTTATTCGTGCACCTCGGTGCAAGCCGTCAGACTGCGACTAATGAACATTTTCGCGAGATTTCAGAAAACGAGGAGCTTAACCAAGGCTGTATTTGTGAGGGAGAGCACATGCCAAAATAAGAGCTAAAACAGCAACGACAGCTTGACGACAAGTCATTTATTAAACGAATATGATTGTGATGAAATATGAGTGACTCTATATCTCTAATCGCCAATGGAACATAATGTAGTACATGATATATAACACCAATATCATAAATTACGTGTCAGGTTTTTGAGTTTTATTACTTTTGAATTAGCTTAGAATATAGTTTTGTTAGTACGAATGCTGCTACTATAACGTTGTACGGAGAAAGATGGGTCTTGTAACTTTTTTGATACTAAGTTGTTGTACATTCTACTGTTACTGTTTTTGTGGCAAAAGAAACTTTATGTCTTAATGTAATTAGAAAACAGGCAAGAAAACGTACCTTCACACATCACAAAACAATTCGCAAATGCAAAATATAAGTTTCAAATAGAACACAATGCATACAAATCTGATGAAACATAAAACATTAACACTAAACTTCACGTTAAGAACCGTAAATCGATTAAAAAGTTTTTATCTTTGTGATGGAATTCCGTGGAAACAAATAAGTTGATGTTAGAACTCTTTCACCAGTTGCATTCTTCTGCTGACGCGCTATGCTAATATACTACCACTTGCACTTCATTTCAGAAGCATTGTTATCATTGTAATTGCATTGTTTGTGAATATAACATGTTTTCGGCATAACGTTCATTTTTAGTCAATTTTAGTCTTTTTATGTTTTACGTTTAATGTTTGTGTATAATAATGTATTGTGTATGCTGCCCGCGTGCGTAATAAACGCTGATAATGTTAATTTGTTAATACAGCAGTTCGTGTAATATTAAATAATGCTGATTTTTCTGGTCGCACGATAACTGAAGAGTATCCGTTCATCCACAAATTAAGCACCTAGGGTTTCAGGCGACTTGGTACAATCCCACTGTCATCGCCGACCGTCTGATGAAAAAGAAGAAAAGATGCACGCAGTGTCTACGATTGAGTGTCTGTAGTATTCTATCGCGAGTTCGCGTAATTGAATCTGGCGTGTGCGTAGAGCGAACAGCATATATCACACCTATGGAAAGTTTTCGCACACCATTTCGTCCAACGTAGGCGTCCGTAACGCCTGCGTTACAACGGTTAGAGTGCCAAGGTGTGGACAGAAATAAGCAGCGGTTTTATGCAGAAAAGGAATAGGCTTATCAGGATCCTAGTTCAGGTTTAATGCGAACGTTGTTGATTGTCGACGTACGTCATATCGTCATATTTTGTGCTAATTATGTGCTAATTCACCCAATTCTCTGTTTATTCAGCTATCCTATGACCATGGTTATCATGATATTCATTACAGTTTTCACATCTTTGGATTACTCCCCGTAAAGGCAGGGACAGATGTTGATCTTATAGCCCAAGAAGCCCAAGATACTTCTTGTCCCTATCATTAGCTCACAGCCTCAATAATAGAGCTGCATCAGTCGTAGTGGTCTGATTCCGAAGACCATAATAATAGTCACACCATTAAGGGTCAATCACTGGCGAGAGTTCAAAAGTCGCTGCTATATGATACAGTAACCGATTTGCTTTGCAGTTGTGGTTTAGGTAGGGTGACGATTTGACGATTTGAGTGACATGGTCAACATGGTGAACATAGAATGCATCGAATAACTTGCCTAATAATTATGTTACTGCACCTTCTGTAAACAGTTTAAAACGCGTCTTTCCACTGTCGACCTATGTGAGGTTGTCATTGTTTTCTCAGTGTTTCAGTTTTGTTTTTTGTTTTGTTTTGATTTTACATGTAATTATTCGGGAAATTTATTAGAGGTCCGTGCGTGAACCTTTTGTTAATTGCGTTTGATTGTAACATGGATCGTAATGTTATTACGTCCAAATGCGCTGCTCCTCTTCTGTGATGTTCCAAGAAAGGAAATAACTATACAATGCAATAAAATACAACAGACGTCTGCATTTCGTTTGAACTGAAGTTTGAAGGACCCTGTCAGAGGGACAAATGCTCAATTTCCCTAATAATCCGACCTAAACGTTCCTTTTACACACTCTTTCCACGCACTTGTATACCTTTCTTTCTAGAAGTCACGATCGGCAGCTGGAAACAGTTCGATGCTCTCATAGTTCAGAGTTACGTCGGACGATGGGGTGTCGCCAAAGTGTGGAGATGTTGAACGGGAAGCTTAATCGTCGACACGGAGGTGAACGTCGAGCAAAGGCTAGTGTCGTTCGTCTGGAGTCGGATATTGTTATGACAGGTGCGTGTTTATACTGCACCAGTTACTTATCATCGCCCCAGGCAACCATAATCAGTCATTATGGATTGGTCACTGTGTCTGTCGATGTGGGTGATCTGTGACGACTTCTGCCCCATTTATCGAAATAACTCGAAACTAAAAGGCGCACGAAGCCCAAATTTGGCAGATAGGTTGGCCGTATCGTGTGTAACAGGGATACCCAGTAGAGATCATAAGGTCAAAGGTCAAAGTCACTATGCCGATTAATAATGGAACGGAAAATTTGTCATATCTCGCGATTGGAGGAGTCTAGTTTACTAGCGAGTCTTAAGTGTAGGCGGAAGGTGACGCGATGATGTGTGGCATTACGACAGTTTCATTGGGGGTAAACTTTTCTACTAATGCCCTGTCATTTGACCAGGTTGCCTTTGGCTCACTATCTTAGTGGCAAACTCCATCTAAGAGACGGATATCGTCAAGATCCGCCCTGTTAACTAAACGTATTGAATTGTCATCCGTTATAGACAAAATCTCCGGTGTTCACGTTTTTGTTTTTCTTCATGGTTTTTATCGTGCTATTTGTATCTGTATTGTGTTTAATTGAAGTCTTTCTGGCATTATTTTTATTTAGGGCCTTGTTAATCCTTGTCATCCCTTGCAAGCCTGCATTGCTATAGCGCAGTCGTTCGTATCATTAGCCGTAAATGAACACCGACTAGTGCTGGCTTGCAATTCTCGATCGTTTGCACTAGTCAGTGCTCGGAGAAACAAAAAAACGACGACACAGTAGCAATGCAGGCACGCAAGAAATGGCGAGGACCGACAAGGCAGGAAATAAAAAAAAACTTTTCGATTGCAAATTGCGAGTGGACACAATACTCAGACATCGTCGTGCACAAAGTTTTCTGGCGTTGGTCTCGTTAACGATTTTGTTGTCGTGTTCTTCAGTTCTTCAGTGAATATCCAGCCATGTGTGTGTGCACCCATCAATGCTGTGGTTTTAGGTGGGTTCGCCTTCCCGGATCCCACTATTGGAGAAGATCCGAACGGCGGTCGCATCAGCGCCTGCAGCTACCGCTCGTACCTGTCCTACGACGAACTGGCCCCCGAAACGTCCCTCGACGACCGTCTGAGTCTCGTCAGCGGTCGCACGTCGACCACGCCCGGACCGGATGTCGCTCTGGTGACTCCAAACGGGACCCTCTATCGGCTCTCGGATCGGTCCGTCCACCACCACCGAGGTACTCCTTCCAAAACACGGGACACCGGCTGCATCGTTAAAGAAGGTCCGGATCCATGCAGTCTTTTGCCGGAAGTTAACAGCGCGGATCTTGACGACGTTTTCCTCGAAGAAGATTCAGTCATGGATGTCAGTGACGAAGAGAGGAAGTGTACGTCGGTGTCTGACTTCGCCGTTGCTCGTCTGCGACGCCAGCATCCGGACAGAATTGCCGTGGTTGGCAAACGACACACATTTAATATAAAATCGTACTTGAGACGAGACGGGTTGTGTATATGAACCGTAATCCGTTTATGAAGTTGATACGATTATTCTTAACGGTTAACGACAACGAATGACGACGGGGTCTGAGAGCGTGGGTTTGATCATTGCTGAAAAATGCGATATGAAAATATATACAGTATAAAACACGCAATAAAAATACATAAAATGTATAGCAGTTGACAGTTGTAGGAATCCTTTTGATCATCTTTGGCGACAACTTCCGGAAAAGTCAGAACATGTACAGTAAATGGGGCAAGTAAGTAAGTAAGTAAGTAAGTAAATAGGCTATTTTATAGTGCGCCCAAAAGCCAGCTGGGCTGGCTTAATCTGCCGCACTTGTCTACATTTGAAACGCCAGATCCTACCACACAACGGAC
>Ga0056115_1000954_pt1 | contig 13123 bp, 12 predicted proteins | sample WorMetOlspDAHAB1_FD_77007 | JGI IMG/M metagenome (GOLD analysis project Ga0056115, IMG submission 77007) | Marine gutless worms symbiont microbial communities from Max Planck institute for Marine Microbiology, Germany - Olavius sp. DAHAB.1 ...
GTCTAAAGCAAACTATGAATATGCAAAAATCCAGCGAGAAACACTCTTGGGGGATGCCTCAGCAATAATTATTTATTGCACTTTCCTTTTTATACGGCATTTTCGTTTTATCGTTGGACATTAAGATTTAAGTTTTACAATCAGACAATCTACACAACTCAGTTGGATCGATCGTAAATTTCGGCTGCCAGACATTTTTTCCACAATTTTTTCACCTTTACTGACCTTTTTTGTTTTTTATCTAAACGAAACGAGAAATCGATATGCCCTGTCTGTCTGGTTTGTATGGTTATTTGCACACTTTTCGAAAGAAACCAGCATGTATTTTTTCACTTACATTTAGCAAAGTTCAGTATTTCACGTGATTGTTGCTCATGAACTCCAACCCCAATTTTTCTGAGATCGTCCCCCCCTCCCCCGATCGAGCTTCGATTTACAAAGCTTACAACAGAGCGACTCGATGACTGATACCGCATTCTCAGCGCGCGTTCAAAGCCGCAAGCCAATTCGTCCATCCGCTGAGTCAACACCACCAACAGTGCACAACCACGGCCAGTATTCATTACTGTCAATAATAGTTGTCAGTTAGCAATATAGTGGTGGCCACCGCACTGTCTGCATATGACCTAATGGCAACAACGGTATAAAAAGACAAATGGGACGCCATCAGTAAACCCACGGCGATTGTCGGCGTCCTCACACGTACCCTATTCGCCGGGTAACGTACAATGACAACGAAAAGTCGTATAAATACGTGTGCATAGCCACTAACCAACCAGGCACTAAATCTAACCCTAGCCATAGCCGTAATACAAAACAGAACGCAGTAGTAAGCATTCAATTAAATATAGTCATATGTCGTATGTACTACGTATACAGAGACACCGTTTTTACTACTTTCCGTTGTCATTGTGCCTCTGCCTACTTGTAGAGCTCATAACCCTGCAATATCATCGCCAAAAACTCACATCTCAATCGTGTAAATGTAATAACGTGCTGTCAATATTTACTAACTTATTATTTATTCAATTTTGTAAATATTATTTATTATTAACTATGCGCAGTTAAAAACGGCCCTCCCCCCCAAAAAAACGGTGACCGCTACGACACCGGGATTAAATCGAGGGATGCGATGTGCGGTGACGATTAATTTGCAAACAGCGTTTTGCTGCAACAATGAACGTGTTAATTATTAACAAACGGCGACCCGCCAGTGCTGGCCGGCGGCTTTTCTGAGAGTACCGTAGCATTGCTGATAGCGCCAATTTGCCCTCAGCTGACCACTAAGCCACATACACGGTGTACCAGTAAAGTTAGCCACTACCAACTAAAAGTAAAAACCGCGTGCTGAAGCTTGATATTTTTTTCACCAAATTCGAGTGTAAAATGCACGAGAACCAAACAGTTGGTATTAAATATTCTATTCACGACGTAACGTGTGACCTTAACACTTTCAGTGTCTGACGCTATCGGTAAAGTAAGTGTTATATCGAAATCGAAAACCTGACAGAAAAAATGGGAATTAGCCTAAACTTTTTTTACGTGAAATTCGAGCTAAAGGATGGTCTAGGAATGAACTTCATGGGGTTAGTAGTACGATTGGCGGCTAAGTTGGCAGTGGCTTACTTTTCGGGCCTTCCTATGCATGTATGGTCGACGGACGGCAGAATTAGGTAAACTGTAGAGAACGGGGCCGATAATGTAATTGACATTTAATTGATCAATATCACTGCTTCGAGGCTCACGCACAGTAAATGTCGTCAAAAATTAGGTCACGCACAGAATATTTAATTTTGATACTTTTATTTGGCGAAAAAGTAGTCTAATCTCATTGGCGAGCTGCGGTTTAATGCATTGATTTAATAAGTAATAAAATATTATGAAAATCGTAGATATAAATGTTAAATATATCTCTCTAATTGTCGTGTTTAGAATATTCTATGTTGTTGATATCTGATGTTATGGTAATTGTTGTTCGTCCATTATTTATATTTAATATTAAAACTTAAACATGAGGCACTTATACGACGAAAAATGTTTAATTTACCACAACCAAACCAGTCTTCGACATCTTTTGCGAAGCGGACTAAACATACAATTTTACATGTGATAAATGGAGAATATATTTAATATCTATATCTATGGTTTTGCATATATGAATAATTAGGAAATCGGTCTATTTATAATTGATATAATTTATAATTGATAATTCGGCAGTGGCTTACATTCTGGGCGTCCCTGTACTGTAACTGCGGCGAAAAATTTTCCATCGGCGTCAAGCGCTGATGGGTGTCATTATTGCGCAAAGTGTATTTGCTCGGATCGGTATTCAGTGACAGTGGAACCGTTCGGTCAGAGCTTTCAAGTTTCAGAGTATCAAATGCAGCGCCATTAGTGCGATCCAACGCACTTCATCGTTGACATCGGCTTCCGTATATGACACTTTTAGGATTATCTGCAAAGGTCCGTTTTATTTGCGGATGTCACACAAAATCGCGCGGTTCCTCTCTTTCTGTCGACGAACTCGGGGTCCGATTATGAATGGATAGCGCGGGTCCCCATTGGTACTGTGCCCGCAATGCAGGTCCCTTATCTTGCTGACTGTTGTGCGACGTTTGCTAACTTTATTCGTTAGGAAACTTTTAGTTGTACACACCTATATGCATGTACACACTGCATGGCATGACAATGGCTTGTGCAGGTTGTGTGATGCATCGGCGTTTAGTGACCCTGCCGTCTTGTCAAAAAATTTATCAAAAATTATCGGATTCAGAATAGTGTATACACTCAAAAACAGAGGACAAGATAAGCGTAAGCCCAAATTCCACTTGGCTCGTTACGTCACGTCTCGACACGACTCGACACGCTCGACGTGTCGAGCCGTGTCGAGCTCGTCGTGTCGAGCCTGTCGAGCCGTGCTGTTCGACAAGCTCGACGCGGCCAAAATGCACGGGCTCGACACGTCGAACGTGTCGTGTCGTGTCGAGACGTGACGTGACCAGCCAAGTGGAATTTGAGCTAGGCAGCAATGCGGATAATTTCAAACCTTGAATTTTGTTTGTGAAATCGCTGTAACTGTCGCTTGTCAGTTTGTCACTGCAGTTTGCATGTGAGCATAACCGTGTCATGCTGAAAATGAGGCCTGATTAGGCTGATTGCGGAAATAAGCGGTAATTTTAAATAATTACGGGCCCATCATGAAAAGTCTGCACAAGGGCCCCCATACATGCAACGACGCCACCGACACTGCGTGCATTTCTCAAATGCACGGAAACCGAAACTTAACACTATTTCCGATGCGATTTCTGGCCGCTAAAATCCGGGGGTCGCGGTATGACGCCGCACTAATAGCCAACTTCTTGCCCAACTTCTTGTTCAGTGTGCCGATTACACATCGATAGTTATGCTGGCTCCAGGCGCATTCTGTCCAAACGGGTAGGTAACGGCAGTGAACTGGCTGATAATGACAAAACTAAACAAAAATACAGGTAAACTCACACCTGAATACAAATCAATAAACGTAAACGACGAAAAATGCAGAACAGAGCAGTAAAAGCCGCCCCGGTTCAGTCGCCCTTTACGACACTCGGCCGCCGCAGTAGCCGAGCGGGGAACACGCAAAACACAGGAAAAGCACGTTCTGTCATTAAAAAACGACATATACGAGCTTCGTTTGCTCGCAGTGCATGCTGCCGGGTGGGCGGAGTTCGTTTTTCTGTCGCTAGGTGCCACGGCAGAGATTGCGACGTGATGGATAGATAGGCCACGCTGACGAACAAACATGTCAAGCATGGACGAGTATAGTCCACAGGGACGGTTTACAGCAAGTCACGCTCCAGCGTCGCTCGCTCCAACTCGGTCGCCGCTTAAGTCATTGCTGCACAACAGACGTTTCGATTCCCATCCCGTCTACAGGGTGGCCGAAAAAAACGAAAAAAAGCGCGAAAAGAAAAGGTGTTATCAGTAAGACGATAAATCGCTTTAAATCGTATTAAACGAAATGTCAATGATATTAGATTTTTCGTCGAATTACGGCGCCAAAGAAGCACTGTATTTATACGAGTTGGTAGTAAATATTCTATGCGTGACCTAATTTGTGACGTAAATACGTACGGTTCTTGAGCGAAATAAGTGTTAGTAATGTCGGCGTTCCCTTCAGCAAAAGTTCGTCATAAGATACGAGATCAATTTTCCGACGATCTTCTAGACAGAAATTCAAAATAAAGAGAACATCTTCGATGCTATATTTTCCACTTTGTTCTCTAGAGTCTTCAATCAAGATTCGGTTAGTTACGCTTGTTTTTATCCACATCGCAGCGTCAAGCACAGTAATTGATTACGTCACACGTTACGGCGTGCACAGAATATTCAATACCAAATTAAAACATTCGAATACTTATTTTACATTCAAATTTGACGACGAAAAGAAAAAAAATCTAACTTCATTGGCAGATGTTAATACGATTTATCGAATACTCGATCGACTTGATTTTTGGGCTACTCTGTAGCGCGGCGCGTGAACGATGTATGTTGGAACGGCGACACATTCTGTTAACCGCAGAAACCTTTCACGCGCGAATATCTCCAAAGCGATGCCAAGCAAAGCTGCAGTGTAGAGGGCGCAGGTCAGAGCCTCCGCGCGCGTCAAAATGGGCACAACAAATAAAGCCTTTTTAAACCACAGGGCTACGTAAAAATCAGCTGTATTGAGTGAAGTTTAAAACAAGTTTTTAGAATTGCATGAAATAAGTTTTCAGATCACAGACGCCAAACGCTATTTAACAAACAAGGCCAGTGCCCCCCCCCCACTTAGTTCTGCAGTATGCCCTCAGTAGAGTCTGAAAAACTAGGACTGAAGCGACCGTGGTTTGGACCAAACTATTGTATTTTTTATTCTGTCTGTAATTGTCCGTTACTCTTTCTGTGCACAATCAGATATACTGACCAACAGCACAGGTAAATCAATGTTTTTATATTGGCGGCTGCTAGAAGGGTTAAACTCCTCATACCCCCAGTGTCCGAAGAAAAATTTCAAAACATCTTGTCTATCACTCCATTCGGAGACTTTAATTCCGCAATCTGTTTGGTCCATTTGTTTATTTATTTATTTTTCACAATTCGACCACTGGACATGTCTAAGCTATACCAATTTTGACATGGATACGGCTTTCAGTGTTTAGCACACAGGATCTATACTACCGAAGGTAATCAAAATAATAATAATAATAATACAGTAACCATTATTATTATAGCGACATATCGCAGAATGACATTTTGGAAAAGAGATTTAATTGACTGAATAATAGTAATGTTATCGAGGTACACATAAAATGGAAAAAAAATATTATTATCCTGTCTTTCAGACCGCATTGTATTCGTACGACAGATTGCGTCAGTGGAAACGTGCGCTGTCACCTGAGAAATGTGTATAAGACTACGTGTCCTATATTGTTTGTACACGTTTAAGCTAATGAATAAACAGAAATATACATGTAAATATGAAATATACGGTACATCAAAGTCGCAGATGCAACGCAGACCAAATATTTACCGATTTTCACTAACGCACTGACAACGGCATTCCTCTGCTTTACTAGAGTTCTCTGTTCTGTATAGCCTTCCGTCGGAACATCAAGTCTGTTATGCGATCGACCGTTTTTCCGAGAAAGAGAGAGAGAGAGACCGAGTTACTTACAGCATTATCGTGTGTCGTATGGCGCTTCAACTGTCGCAACTGCCGATGCCGCCGCCGCCGCAGTGACTGCTCTGTCGCAGAGACGGCGACTATAAGTCGACAACGAACAAGAGTTTTGCCGTTTACATGCGAGTGCTAATGCGTACAGCTGATCTGCGCTCGGATGAAACGCGCCGATCGAGGTCAACGCACCGCAGTGGTTAGTTACACTTAATAGGCCTGCAACGCACAGCGCGAGCGACCGAGAACGAGCGAGTACTTTGTCCTGACCGCAGAATCGCTGCTCGAGTCGACGCACGTCTGTATCTAATCGCAGCACAAGCTACCGACCGAACTTCCTTCCCCGACTGAGGCGTATTTACGGTCGCCGTCGTTATAGGAAGCATTGATCGGCCAGTCAGACGAACGGGCAGTTTTATGCCTCCACGCGAGCACACGCGCGCACGCGCGTCCTGTTTTTGCCGCTTCATCTGTGCGATAAAACGGCAGTTTTTTCGCGTATTTTTTGCTCGCAGGTTTCGGCTTAAAATTGTTCGTATAGCACTTATTCGGACGCGGCCGTGTTCCCCGTTTTTGTCAATTGCCGCAGACTTCAGTAAATTGAAAATCCGTGTAACAATGGATCGAGTTGAGTTATGAGGGAAAAGTTGATGGATCGTGTTGGGCTGGGTCACTTACTGTATGTGGGTCGGGTCAAGAAATTTGGACCCATTTCCTCTCTATATCCTCTCTATATATCTATATGTTCAGTGCAAGGATGAACACACTGACACAAAACAGAAACGACAAACAGCATTTGCAGCAATCACTAAGCGCTGCATGCTATTTCGCACTCAAACAGATTATTATATACAATGATCTTGAGCATTTTTGGGACGCATCATCATGCACTTTCAGTATGATTCTGTTATAGTGTTAATAACATTTGTCCTAAACAGTTTCATGCGGAATCAGTTTACATCTATGTCTAAGAACTGTCGCATCCTGTTTGTTGAGTGATCACACTTCCTTTCATTCCAAGTAAAAACGATTTTGCTGTGATTCTGCGTTTCATGTTCGCGGACGTAGGCTGCGGCCAAGGCTGTACGCCTGCATGGTCTCTAACGCACAGCGCCGACACAGCTGAAAATGCAGCTTTCGGTGCCATATAAGTGCCTTTTCCTTTAAGCTGCATGTAGACCTCCTTAAGTCACAGCTCAGATGTTTCACGAACCACTGCAGAGTAGTCAAGATGCAGCGAATCGCTGATACAACTGCATCGCGGAAATTGGAATTTACGTTTCGAGTTTCCACTCACGATGAAACAGTACAAGGCAGTTAACTTCTTGATGTGTTCATACAGTATTAACATGCTACTACATCACGCTGCGTCGACTTAAATGTGTAAGACGTAACGTGTTGTCTTTACTCAATCAGTCCATCAACGTGGAGTTCTGTGTCGCCCCCTACAGGACACGCGCGAAGGCGATCAACCGTAATAATTATTCTTTAGTCGCAGCGAATGCAGAGACAATACAATATGGAATGTGTGCAAAGGAAGTAAACATAATTTTAAAAAAACAAGAAAAAAAATAAACCAAAAAAATATAAAACTGTAAAACACGACACGACCGGACGCGACAGGACAATACATTCAGTTGTGTTTGGTTGCAACCGCATCTTGATCGAAGTGGTTTTACGACGAACTTAATTTCGATGAATTAAATGTCATTTACAGTAATCTTTAAAATAAACAACTGCACATAAAACGATTTTATTAGAACGCTGAGTAAAAATCTAGATATAGACTTACAAGGTAAAGGTGACTAAATAAAGTATACTTCCGATTTTATGAACAGTGATGAACAAATCCAAATCATGATTTGATTCAAATCATGATTGAATCACATATAATGATTTGATTAGAAAAATAATGATTTGATTTGGAAAATGTGTGATTTGATTTGGATTTGATTTGAAATTTTGTGATTTGATTTGAAATCATTCCAAATCGAAATTTTTTTCATAATGCAATGTTATTGCGAGTGATCGACGAGCGACGACGACCTTGCTTTCATTGCTTTGTACTGAATCCATTGTCCATCTCCAACAGTACCTGGATTTGCCCATCACTGCTGTTCAAGATGGAGAACAATGACTAATGACAGCTTAATACAGACTGACATTCATAAATTAAAAACTATCTAGAACTGACAATTGGCGTATGCAAAACGATTGTGATTTTTGCGATATTCGATAGTTATTAGGCTATGTAATCTGAACATTTTCAAAAATTTGACATTTCGATAAAATTGATTTGTGATTTTATTTGATTTCGACCAAAAATGCTTTGGATTTGATTTGATTATTTGTGATTTGAGTTTTTATTTGAGGTTTTGATTTAAATCATTTTTGCAAATGATTTGTGATTTGTACTTGTCATTTGATTTGTGATTTGCCCATCCATGGACATAAAAAACGGCGAATAAGTCATTAATAATTGTCGGCATCGAACATAACGCTGCCATTCAAAGCCACAAACCTCATATCCGCAGACTATCAGCGTAAAAGTTAAACGTATAGATTTTGAATTGAAGAGCTAATTAACGCCTTAACACGTCAAACAATTAGCTTAATCGAGATTTAAAAATTAACTCTGTTAAACATTCTAACACGACTATCGAAATAATGCTGTACTAATGGCACCAAATTCGCAGATACACCACTAGGAGATTGCAAATGGCCTTCAGAACGACGTTTCTTCCCCACGCACAGACGGTTTATCGCATGTATGTAAGCCTACTTTTCAGGTAACCGAAAGCCTGAACTGAACAGGTCTACTGGGATGGGGGTCATGATATAGACCTGCCTGCAAATTGAGACTGTCATCCTTTTGAGTCACGTGTGAAGAAGCAAAGCGCGCATCTTCTGCAGTATATAGACTATAGGTCCCACTCATAACGCCATAGCTCGATCAGGCTGCTATTCATTCGTTATCTGAGAGAGCCAGAAGCATCTATAGCATCTGTTGCCGTTCTTCCAGTTCACTTTTTCAGCCTACTTCCCACTTTCAATGTCACTCAAACAGCGTGACCGCAGACTGTTCAGCAAAAACGTCTATATAAATGTATATTCACAGTGATCGACAATACGTTGCATCCAGCTCAGCTCCTTCCACACAAACATAAAAGCTTATCCATTCCATTGTGTCGTATACTGACAATTTCGCGTTGCAGACGACCGACTTCCGAGCATGCATTTGTTTCTATAGGTTTAAATTCGAGACGTCAGAGTACAGTGATACGGACGGACGGACGGGCGTACAAGCAACATGGGTGGTCCCCTCACACGCTATCCCACATATGCGTTAATAACGCGTTAACGCGCGATTAGTTTTAGGTGCAGCGATTAACGTGATTTTAAAAAAATAATCGCTCGAACGCTCAAGTTAAAAGCGCCAGCCTGGTAATGGGATAATGTGAATTTCAGGCAGTGCAAAGCGGTAAAAATGCAGCTCTAGCCTCAATGATTGTATTCCTTCATTTATTCATTCATCGTTCGTCGTTTATTACATCGATGACAGCAGACGAACAGCATAAAAACGAAAACGAAAAAAAACATTAGACAATTACTAGCTGTAATAACATATCACCGGGTTAAAACGAGAGCAGACAATCACACACAAAGGAACAAAAAAGAACAGGCATAAAATAGTATAACACTTAATTAGAATGCAGTCTGGTCCAAAAAGGAGACCACTAACCACATTTTCAATAAATCGTGTTTAATCCTGGAAAAGTCCGACAATGAGATCAATTGTTTTTGTCAACCTAAAGTGTTAAGCGTAATAACATCACTTCACATTAAACATTATATTCGTGACCTAGTTTGTTACGTACCGGTAAATTACTGCGTGTAAGCTGCGAAGCTGCAATGTGGGTCAACATAACGAAAATGATATCAGACGTCCCTCTGGTGCATTTCGCCGTCGCCAGCTACAAATTCCACTCCTAAACCTCTTTTAGATAGAAATTAATGTAAACATTTCTTGTTTTCTATCTGCTCCTATGTTTTCATGTTTTCAATTACGATTCTCTCATATACACACATTTTACTCGCACTACATCTTCAATCGCAGTAATTGACGCATCATAAATTATGTCACACACAGAATATTTAATACCAGCATGAAATTTCTGATGCTTCTTCTGCATTCGAATTTGGTGAAAATCTAGCCTCCTCATTGGCAGGTCTCAACGCGATATCATTGATAAGTTGCAAGTCGCTGACTTTTTTGGGCCATCCTGTCGTCCCGTGTTCATGTTATCTAGTGTCATTGCTTGCATGGTGCATTTTGCCGCGAAAAAAACTACACTATAAAACATGATCATAGCAGACCTATTGTTACACAAAAGCGGGCTATATAGGTCTAGTTATGACGCAGTATATGTGTAAGCTTACGGCTGTAGGCAGCTGTTAAAAAGCATGATCAGTTAGCTTATACACGTCGCAGCAGTAAATGTAAAAGCCCAAATTCCACTTGGCTCGTTATACGTCACGTCTCGACACGACACGACATGTTCGACGCGTCGAGCCCATGCATTTTGGCTGCGCCGAGCTTGTCGAACAGCACGGCTCGACACGCTCGTTTCGACGTCAAACGTGTCGTGTCGTGTCGAGACGTGACGTGACGAGCCAAGTGGAATTTGGGCTTATATTCGCATGTAATCGATCTATAAACATCGACGTTTCGACGTCTGCGTGTAATTTCACCTCGCGAGCTGCACACCAACATTAGATGCCATCAGCCTACTTACTTTTTGACGTCTATACGACCTACGAAAGCCGTAAGTATTCCGCGCAGAGCTATGATTCCCAGCGCAGATTCCCATGCGCAGAGATACATTCGGCTCTCCCGTTGCGCTCCGCATAACGGGACCGCATGCAGTAGAGACAGCCAAACCCACAAACGTCGTTAAATCTGCACATCGCTGTCAAAAATCGATAAAAAGATTCGCTTTGATGTCACGAATCTGCGTGCGTTAAACTCGCGGAGAATCGACGGAAGAACTGAGTATTTTGTTTGCACGACATAACAAAGCTTCGAAGCTTTGACGACGATACTTGGACAGCCTGCAACACGCTGTCGGTAAATAAAAAAAATCCGCGAATTAATTGGAAACTATTCTATCCTATTTTTATGTTGGATAATGGAATCAAAGCGCAGTGTGAATCCATCCCCATTTAACTGCGCTCTAGAGATCATCTCACTTATTTACTAACGAAACAATGGCGTCATTAAGGCCGAAGGTGGCTGCTTGGCCGAGAACAAAGCGCGGAAACACAGACATCGGAACGGGAAGCTGCGGCCAAAGGGGAAACGGCTCGAGCCTCTTCTCCAGCAAGTCTGAATGAAAACGGAGCTGAAGTGACACATAAAGTTGCGGCCGGACTGCCAGTCCCAGAGACGCAAAACGTCATGTGTAAGCTATACATAATGATGCAACAGGCTTGGAGTTATGCTGCAGCTGACGAGATCGAAATGGATAGAAGAAGATGGAGTAGAGAGGCAGGTGCGTGCTATACAGCAACGGAAACGGGACTGGGAAAGCAACGGGGGATGGAATGGGGACGGAAAGAGGAGGGAGGGATGGAAGTTGAATCATGGACGCCGTCTATCTTTGGCTGCACCGTCACTCCCCCGAGATCAGCTTCTGACGGAAGACCGTGGCGACAGATAAGCTTAATTCGAGACATCGATGTGCAAGCGTCTTGCAACTGTACACGGCCGAGACGAGACGGATAATGCACAAGTGTGAAGAGCGTGGGCCTAATATATACAATATAATACAGTATACAGTATATAATACAGTTGCTGTGTTGTGTACTGCTTAAATTGATGTGATGTGATTGTGTAGATTGTGTAGCTTTTAAATGTTTTTCTTATTTTTTCTTTTCTCATTTTTAACGTGTACCTTGTGTAAGAATTCATAACAAATATATAGGCAGGTGTGTTTACGAAACTGAACGATTTAGGCAGGAAGGGGGGTCATAAAAATAAATTAAATAATATTTCTGTTTTGTTGACAGTCGTACGATTGTCAGAAATGTAAAAAAACACTAAGCGACAATCAAGGTCAAACTTAAATTTCCAGTGTGGGGGTCGATGGCTGCGATAGAGAGCCTGGAATTTTTTCACTAGACCCTCTCAGACCATCCATCTGACCCCCTTGTGAAAGTGCACCAACATGCTGAAAATAAAAAGTAAAGTGCCAGTTTCGTTAAAGAAACCGGGCACATGGGCACATGCAGGGTCCAGGGGGTCGAAACTCGACCCCCAGCTTTTTGACCGACGTTTTCAGGGGGTCACTTCTTTTCCAGGGGAAGGGGAGATCCAACCCCCAATACCATGGCGAGAATATAGAAATACTTGCGGTTCGACATGCGGTTCCAGTTGCGTACATCAGTATATAGTTTCGAGGCTGTGAACACTGAAAGTCTGGAGGCTACAATGATGCGGTCTCCGTGTAACAGACGAACGTTACGACAACCTTATGATAATTTTGAAACGTCGTAAATTTTGACATTAGCACATTATTTAGAGTTATTACAAAGTTACGATCATGAATCTGCTGTCGTACGATTTTCACGGAACTGCATGTGAAAAGTTTCGCCAATCATTAGTTTATGATAATAAAAAAACTTTGCACTTGCATCGTAACCATAGCGGACTTTGGATGACCTCACGACAGGATTCACAATTATTTTGAGATAAATTAATTTAAAATTCACATTGTAAATCGTGTCGCCTGACGTATACTGACTGTCGTGTATGAACTGAAACAGGTGACACTGCAGGGAAAAACCGAAAACGAGGACAGGCCGGCTAACATATTGCGATCACATACAAGTTAACGCAATCAAGCAGATGAAGCCATTCACAATCATTGCAGTTCATTGCAGTCGCACGCAATGCGTTAACACTGCAGCTTCTGCAGTCGATCGAGCTCTGATGTCGCGTTTCCCATATGAGCAGACATGAAAGTTTTTATTTACTTAAACACTGATGGTGGGACATTTTACTACCACTTTCCCGAGTTGCCCCAACAGTTGCACACACAAGGTGGTCCAAAAAAGTAAGCCACAACCATCAAAAACTCGTATTAAATCGTATTAAAGCCTGTCAATGGTTTTAGATTTCTTCGTCATGTTAAAGTAACGATCAAGCACTATAATATTATCCGTTAGTATTAAATATTCTGTTCGTGACTTACTTTGTGACGTCGTTAACAATGCAAGGACCCGCAAAGTAGCGGCATGCGTCACATACAAGAAAAATAAAGTCAGCGTTCCCTTTGGCATCAGCTCGCCGTATGTCAAGCTGTGAACTCAATTCCTATAAACTATCTTTTACAAGGAAATTAATGTAAAAATTCTTTGATTTCAATA
>Ga0056115_1000955_pt1 | contig 13120 bp, 14 predicted proteins | sample WorMetOlspDAHAB1_FD_77007 | JGI IMG/M metagenome (GOLD analysis project Ga0056115, IMG submission 77007) | Marine gutless worms symbiont microbial communities from Max Planck institute for Marine Microbiology, Germany - Olavius sp. DAHAB.1 ...
CTGGTCCAGTAACACCATTCCATAGAACTGCTGCAGAGAGCTTACTGTACCAATTCTGCAAAATACAAACAAATCTAACGGATGCACCTCTCTTCAATAATTTGACAAATAATCCATTGTGCAGCACTTTGTCGAATGCCTTTGATGCATCAAGAAAAGCACAGTATACTTTACTACCTCTTTTGGTAAAATATCTAGCAGTTTCTTTAAAGGTGAACAGTGCATGAGTCAGGGCTAGGGTCAGGGTTAGGATTGGTTAGTCCTGGGCCAGTCCAGGCTGGACTGGGTTCTAGACTGAACATCATCCAAGTCAGTTCGGTCTGTGTTATGCAGTATTCAGTGGTGTTGAAGTGATGCTGTCGAAAAATTGTGCTGCATGTGCTAGGGAGAGATGGAATAAAGACCAGAAAGCACTGCTCCCAGAGAACTCCAGAGCTGTCTATACTGATGGATCTGGAGGTCCATTGGGGTGGGAGCTGGTATTTATTTCGGAAACCTTGCCGAAGATCGAAGTATACCAGTATACCTGTAGGTCCTGTGCTTCTGTGATTTTCTCACTTTACTTTTTCACTTCACTTTCTTGTCATCACTGACTCACGAGCTGAGAACGGACGAGCGGTGTTGTGAAATGTTGCACGTTAAGCTTAAATATTCGAGAACACTGCCATTGTTTATGCTGTTGCACAATATGATTATGACTCAGAGCGGAACAGCTGATCATGTCTGGATATTAATTTATGCAAATGCGATTAAATTGAGTGTATTGTGAGTGTATGCTGAGTTGTAGGTTGATGCGCTGGTGAACACGACTGGCAAAGATCTTGTGCTGTCACATGGCGCCGTCTCAAAGTCAGTTCTTGCAGCTGCTGGACCTCAGATTCAAGACGAATGCAAGAAGAAGATGCCAGCGTCGGGTGGTCTCAAGTACGGCGATATTGTCGAGACACAGGGATATCATCTGCCGGTCAAGCGTGTCTACCACGGAGCGTGTTCCAATTGGGATGGTGGAACTGGGTCATGTCAACAGGTGCCGTTTGCTATCTGATTACGAGGTCGAGGGTTCAACTCCCACCTACATCATGTACAGTCCTGGAAAGCCATTAGCACATCCAATTCTTTCTCATAGCGGTTGAGTTATGGTGTGAATCGAAGGCGAGCTGTGGTGTGCCATTGGGAAGGTGACCGTAGGTCGATCTGCCATCTTCGTGGTCGCTTTTTCACTTGTCCGTAGTTGGTTCCATGGGAACAGTAGACTCCGCCCACCTCGTTTCGTGATCGAGTGTCATAAGAGGCGACAGATGGAGTGCAGCTTGTTTGGTTGCATCTGGTCAGTTCTGCAATAGATGATGATAGTCTTGTAGCAAATGCTGATTCCTATGATGCAGACTCTGTCATTCAGATGCAACTGTACGTGTACGCCTCTGCGTGACGCAAGTGCTCTGGTTTCACAGGTACAGAAAGGGTGACATCGAACATTTTAGTCTTAATTCGAGTGTATCGCCCCTGTTCCTATTCCATGTATTAAGATTTTTGATGTCAATGATGATGATGAGGGTGATGAGGGTGATGATGATGATGAGGGTGATGATAATGACGATGATGATGATGATGATGATGACGATGATGATGATGATGAGGGTGGTAATGATGAAGATGGTGACGGTGGTGCATGCTATTTGTCAGGTGATGCGCAACCTGCTGGTGAAAGTGTTGACTCTGTCCGATCAAAGTGGATTTCGTTCGCTGGCAATTCCAGCGATCGGAACCGGAAACTTGGGAGTTCCTGCGTCAGTCGCTGGTGAACTCATGTACGATGAGGTGTTCAAGTTCAGTCGAGCTAAACCTTCCACGTCACTCAAAGACATCCGCTTTGTCGTCTATGACAAGGACCAACCAACGCTCAACGTCAGTTGTTTCTGAGTGCATATTTTTTTCTCATCAGTTTGTTGTGACACTCATATTTCTTCTGATAGCCATACATAGCGTGTTTTATACATGAATGAACCCATGATCGGAGCCACATACTTGCAGATGCAGTGGCGCTATGCGTCACAGATAGGGACCAGCGTTCAGCCTAGGCCACAGCCCATGCTGCACATGCGGACTCTGGACTCTGTGGCCATGTGTTTGTAGGCGTTCCAGCAGAAGATCTCTGAATTATCTTCAGCGGCCAGCAACAGATGGACAAGTTCTCGTACTGCTAGTGTTGACGATGGTTCCAGGCAATCGCACTTTGAAGATCAAGGTGAACATTGCTGCTGTCCGTGTGTTTTGCTTTATAGTTTGTCATCGTCAGTCTACTGCGTGTCTTATAACAGCTGTCATCGTCGTCATCATCGTCATCATCATTAAGAAAAAATTTGTAAGGCACCTACTACAGTAAAAAAAAATAAGCTAGCACCAAATATAGTACAATAAACCCCAAAAACACCGTTTTAAAATTAGAAAAAAATAAGATGCAGAAAAACTAGTTGATATTTTCAGTGTGTCAATTGATGACGTTCTGTCTGCGGCGTCTGTGCTGTCACAGTTTGTCCTTGTGCACTCCACTTGTACTTTGTTGGAATAGTAAACTAACTAACTAACTAATTAATTAGTTGGTTTGTCCGTCCGTCCGGAATGCGGATTCAACTGCTGCAATACACTCATTGTCGTATTCTAACAAAGTGGGAGTCATAACCTCATCCAGTAGCGTCTTCAGGGGCACCCGTCCCCTCCCTACACGGGGCGAGTTTTTTTGCTTTTTCTGTTTAAAAAGCGCGAAATTGGTTCAGTTGATTGTGAGCGGCGAAATTGTGTGCGTGTTAGCTGCGTTGGTCGATGGGTTGTCGTATGAGAAACGTTGTAAGACGTTGACAGCTGGCGATGTGATGATGCGAGTGAAAGATGGAGACATCACGAAGGAGAGGGCAGATGCCATCGTCAACAGTACAAACGAACATGTCGACTTGACCACAGGTATATGTGTCACGCGTGCATCGCACGTTTCATTTCAACTGTTGTCATTTCACTCCTTCATCGAATTGGTCAATCAATCAGTGTTTTATTATTAACAGTTTTTGATACTTTATGTGCAACTAACGTAATTATTGGCAGCGATTTTATCCATAGGTAATAACGTTGCTGGTTGTGCACTCTGTTCTTATGCAGTTGTGTGCTATAGCATGAAACTGTGTGCCACCGGAGGTTACATCGGCACCGTCTCTGGCGACCTTCCGCACTCGACTCGAGACGTTTCTGATCACAGAGTCATATCATAATATTTGACAGATCTGACATTTTGACATTATCTGTAGTGGACCTAGCAGTGTTTTAAATACTTAAGCCACTCGAAAAATTCTTGATTGATTGATTGGTTGGTTGGTAGCTGAATTGGGTGTAACCGTCGTTAAGTGGATGAGTTGCTTGCAACGGATGTTTTTAATTTATGTGAAATCTTCTACAATAGTCATCACTGTTGAGTGCTGTGTGTGTGTGCGTGCGTGTGTGTGCGTGTGTGCGTGCGTGCGTGCGTGCGTGTGTGTGTGCGTGTAGGTGCGGTGGCAAAAGCGATTCTGCGTTGTGGTGGTGAAGTCGTTAAGCGTGAATGTCGACAAGGTAATTCATTTCATTAATTTACGACCACTCTTGCCAGTAGCATCGATCCCCTTCCCCTCCTCCCTGGGATGGCGCTATACGCTTCCCCTTAAGGTTTTGAGTCGAGCGGGACAGCAACCCCCACTTTTCACCCTCCTAATTACAACTCTTCCCCTTTATTCTCCCCTATTCCTCTTTCTCTCCTTTACCCTCTCCTTTGAGCTCTTTCTTTCCTTCTGCCCGTACGCTTCCTTTGTGACAGCTAGACAGTCTACAGCATAGCGCTGTAAGCTCCCCCCCCCACGCAATTATTTGCACTCTAAATGTAAAACGAACCCATTTTGGCAGCTTGCATAGAATTTTTCCGATTTTCAGCTCTCATAATTGCCCGCCCGCCCCGTGTCGAAATTTTTCTTATATCTTATTCACTTCCTCTTTTCTGTTTTGCACTGTTTGATTTGAAATTAAATTTAACCTGTAGTCCGACGTGTGGCTCGGTGGCACAATGGTTATGGCGTTGGACTTGAGATTGGAGATCGCGGGTTCAATTCCAGCTGATGCACTGTCGAGTGCCACCTTGGACAAGTTGCTCACCAAGCAGTATGATTTGGTAAAGCTGGGGAGTAAACAGGCACACCGTGCGACACACTGGCCCCGTGTCCATGGTCTAGCAGCTTTGGCTGGTGCCCGGCTGAGGGGAATAGAGTCGGAGCTCAGCACCAACCTCTGGGCCAAATGACTCAGGAAGAACTTTTGTCCGAAGAATAGTGACGTCATCACCGTCGGTTTCCAATAGCAACGGGCGATGCGTTATGTGCGTTTTTTTCAGTGCGCATGGGAGCGAACAAGTTGTGTATGACAAGCGCCGGCGATCTGCCGTCGAAGTACATCATCCATGTTGTGGCTGCTCGCAACACATCGGCGTGGAAAAGCGTCGTTTCCAACTGTCTTCGTCACGCCGAAACCAACAAGTTCAACCATGTCGCTTTTCCACTCCTTGGAACTGGTAACGCGTGACTCACTCGCCGCTCCATCTACTCTCAACTTGCCGTTTGGCTTATTGTTTGGCTCTTTGTAGTACTTTATAGACACAAAAATATCATCACAGAAGGAAGAGCTGTCCAGTGCGTGGTTTGTAGTGATAGCCAGCGTTAGTGAGATCGGTTGTAGCCGAGTTTGGCTTCAATTGAGTTGATGGAGATTTTTTAGCGCCGCACATTTCTATGGGCGACGCAGACAAGAAATGACAGTCATATGTTGTAATCGTGATGTAATAGCGATCTTTTCAGTGTGTTGCGGAATTGTCCTACCGTTATGGAAGAAATGTGGAAGCGAATATCAACTGACAGGCCCATGTACAAAACGAAGATGCTTGTTCCGTGATGCTTATCAGATATTTTATATTTAGTTTTCCATTTTATTTATTTCTTGTTTTTATTTTCTTATTTTAACCGATTTTCTTCTCGTGGTCAGTTGTATTCTGCGCTGTTTGTGTAACTGGCACCCTGGAAATTATTGATGGCAATGATGATGACTTGGCGATGATGATGATCTATGTGTGTGTGTGTGTGTTAAAGGTCAGATCGGGATGTCTCCGCGTGACATAGCCAGTGTGATGACAGAAGCAATTGTTGAGTTTGCTTCGCAGTGTCCAATTCATCTGCGTCAAATCACAGTCTGCATCTATCAGTCAAAGATGGTTGCCGAGTTTGCTGATGCCGTCGCCATCAAAGCTGCAGCCATTGGCCGAACACCCCAACGTCTTCAAGGTATCTGTGGTGTCCTGTTTAATTCTATGGTGGTTCGATATTCTATGCCAGCCTCATTTTGACGACACATCTGACGACTGTTGACAGCTGAACCTCTCTGTTTGCCAAGAATGCTGGAATGCACTGCCTGACAATGTCGTCTCAGCATGTTGACTTGTTCTGGCGCCCTTGTAGTGACTGCAGCCATGTTACTGCGCCTTATATGTTGTCGTTTTATTATTATTATTTTTTATTATTATTATCAAGTAAAAGCTTCTCCGTTGCAGTGATCTTTTTGTTGTCAACACTTTAAAGGCAAAGAGCAAAGACATGTAACACCTGTATAGCGCCACAAGCCGCATACCGCAGCTGCAGCGGCGCTGTTCATGTCACAGACATAGCATACGTACAGCGTATAGGCCGTATACTAAGCCTGCGCCAACAGACTGACCTATGACCAAACAGCCATACGCAGCCGCAGTCTTCCGTTTAATGTCTCCACCCCCCGTAATCCGTGTACTTACCTGGATTACTACTCATTTACCACTTTGGTGGAGCTTGAACTAGTCTTCATTAGTTAGACATCCGTAATAAGACGCTGATTGCTTGTTCAATTGATTTATTGAAAGAGTGATTGAACTCGTAGTCAGTTGTACGACTTGTACATCATCCACAGTGGTGGAATATGGTGGTGCAGATGTAGCGGCGGCTTCAGCATCTGCAACGGCTAGGTCAGGCGCAGCAGCAAGTTCGTTGTCATCTGCTGGTCAGCACCCGCATCGCAGTCGCATAGTTGTGCACATCTATGCACTGTCGCAGAAGTCAACCGAGGCTGTGGTGGCCGATATCGAGAAAGTCATCGGTGAATATCTGATGGACAGAGTGCTTGACCAGCCTCAGGACCAGGAACACATCGCTAAGTTGACCGAACAGCAGGTGCTTGTCGCTCTAATGTGGTGGCACTTACACATTGCTGGCATCATCATCATCATCGTCATCATCATCATCGTCATCATCGTCATCGTCATCACAGTTGCCGTTGCCGTCGCCGTCCGGAAATTTTTACTGTGTATACTTTATGAAGAACGTAGACATTTCGTGTATTGTAAATCAGGCAACATGGCATTACAAGCACACAAACATGAACAGTAAACTAGAAAAGAACAATGTGAAATTTATACTGAGAAACATCTAAACCTACAAAAGATACATGAATCGCTGAAACACGTAAAACAGATGCGATGCAAATACAGTACAAGCTACACAGCAGAACTACCGTGCACGGCGGCATCAATTCGGTTGTTACCAACTGAACATCTGACGTGAAAGAACATTGGCTCTCCTGCAACCTATCAGTCCAGTGAGAGCATTATTGTTGGCGAGTAAAACAACTGTAAAAAAAAACACGCAAAGTGATAAAAAGGAGGAAAACCGAATGAATTGGCTGTTCTCTGAACATGAGTGCATGACGAAATGTCGCGGCAAAGCGTGACGGATTTTTTGTTGCTGTTTTCGTGGTTTTGACAGAAAAAATTCATCACATCGTACCCTGAACGATGGCAATTTCCACTCAGACTCAAAAATTACTCGTTCACTGAGTTGCACATTTTGCTGGTGAAGCGTGCGTTGATGAACTGGTGTATAACATGACGCTGATGTGGGTCTGCGCGTGTGTGGCATTGTCAGGTGAGTGAGATAAAGTGTTTGCAAGACGAGTTGAGTGTGCGAATTACAGTCGAACGAGGCCATCGAATTAATCGCATTCGTCTTCAAGGTCCGCCGCCACAAGTCACTTCCGCTCTCGACCGAATTCATCGCATATTCCATCAAGCCACTAAACACGAGCATGACAAGTTCGTTGGAGGACAGGTAACACACTTCCACTCTCCGCTGTCTCGCTCTGTGGGTGGTCTCGGTGTGCGAGGGACACGGGGTGCGGTCAGGTCAAGAAGTCAATGCCCTGTGGGATCTCTCGCGCCGCCGTCAGTCGTATTAAAGCCCAAATTCCACTTGGTCCGTCACGTCACGTCACGTCAATACGACACGCTATATGTCCCATGCATTTTGGCACAGGAAAAAATCGTGACGTGCTGTGTCGCGCGTGTCGGGCAACACGGCGCGACACGCACGACACGCAGCATAAGCGCAAGTGCGGCGCTCACTCATTAGCAGCAAACAGCGTTGCAAACGTTTTCCCATAAAACGTTCGTGTGTTTGTCTTTTTTGCTACGTATGATGACGAATAAAGCTGACTATAATTGTTTGTATAATTGTTTTATTATTTTTATGATTGTTATGATTATTTCGTTTTTTTTTCCACATTTTTTGACGTACGTCTAGTAAATTCGTAAGCAAATGAAAGTGAATGAGACGATGCATTGAGAGTGGCAGTGATGTTGATGGAACGCAGGCGCAGTGGGAGTACTTTGACAGCAGCGGCTTTGAGCCTTATCCGGACGAGATAAATGTGATCATTGAGAAGGCTTATCAGGAGAAGAAGGCTGTCGCTGAGTGGGAAGAGGAGAACGCGCGATATCGATTGACGTTTGAAACGATGGAAGAAGAGATGTCGAACAACGCTTCGTCCAAGGTCCGCGTGCGACGCAACACCAAAGGTGACGCTGTCAATCAGTTAATTCATTGGTCAGTTAATCAGTTAACTTGTATGGTGATTTGTCTAGCTGAACTTGACTACTGCAAGGTGCGCTGATGTTGAAAGTGGCGCCAGAACGAATTTGAATGTCGGGGGGGGGGGCACCAGATCAGCACGAAGCGCCGGAAAAATTCGGTCGTGCCCCTCCACTTTTTTGGCTCTAAAAGCACAATTATTCGTTTTGGTGAGCGCTTATGTGATGCACGGTCAGTACTTTTTGGCCAGTTTCTTGTTTGCTGTTCTTCTACTCACTGTGCCCCCGTGAAATCCAAAAGCGAAAATAGTTTAATGAAATATGCAACAAACATGCATATGAACAAATCACAAAGATCACTGCAAAAGTTGGGACTCGTGTCCACCGAACTCTTTGGAGTTGGCGTCGCCACTCGATTTTGGCATTATTTCACACTGAAACTGACCAAACTGTATCTAGTTTAGATCGACTTCGGTTCAACAACGTAAATGTCAGAGCACATGACTCACGATAAAAAGATCGCAGATTCGACTCTCACCCAGTGCACTGTCGCGCTTTGCCCGCGCGCATGTGCCTCTGTCACGTCTGCGGCGTGCGTTGGGAGGTAAACAGGCACACCGTATGACACACTGGCCGCATCCATGGTCTATGGTTCTGCAGCTTGGGCTGGTGTCTTGCTGAGTGCCACAGAATCAGACATCAGTCTCGTCGCATGGGGCTGTATGTCTCGCGAAGAAATGTATATCTTTAGCTTTCTCTTTTTACCATTGTCACCTGCGGTACACCTGTGGCATTGGCATTGGCATTATCACCTGCCGTACACCTGTGGCATTGAGCAATCTCACATGATAGCCTGAGTGCTGTCGTGTGTTGTTGTGGCTGTGTTTCTTAATATAATATTTGGTTGTTTAATATCTGCCAGTTGGTGAAACACGGGTTTTAAGTTGTGATAGACGATTAGCAATGTCTGTGTTGCGCGTGCGTGTGTTGGTGATGTTGTCAGAAGTGGACGTTCCGTCGACGTGGACAGCACTGAATGCTGGCGATCGATTCAGCAAAGTTGAGTTGGATGCATCCAGTGACGAGTTCAAACGTGTTGAGCAGAACGCGAGAGCAACGTGTCAGAACAGTCTCAAACAGATCATCAAGGTAGTTGCCCCGCCACCGCATTCGATCTATCCGCCCTTCCTTGCTGTTTTAAACACAATAGCAAAACATGTCTGTTTACCTGCAGCTAGCTTTTAACGCTAGTTTTATGCTCGCGTTTTACTGACTGTTTGTTGTTCTTCGTCTTGTGTTTTGTAATTGGCCCAGCCTCATAAATTTCCAACATGATGACGACGATGATGATGATGGCGATGATGATGATGAAGGACCCAGTTCGATAGTTGTCTGTTTAATGTTAGGAGTCGACTATGTCGGTGCGTCAGTTAGTGTGGCACTCTGGCTCGGTGGCTGTGTGGTTACAGCGTCTGCCTATGGTGATGGAGAGGTCGCGGGTTTGAGTCTCACCCACTGCGCTGTCGAGTACGGCCATGGAAAAACCATTCACAAGCACACACGTGCCTCTGCCACCAAACAGTGTAATCTGGTACTGACGGAAGGTCTGGGGCTGGGTAGGTAACCGGAGGTCTGGTCTGGCGTCGAACTGGCCACACGTCGTAGATTTTGTTGTTGAGACTCGAAGTCCTATGCTGACTTGTGACCTGTGAACAGATGTGGCTAATTCTTGGGTGGGCTCGTCAGTGGAAACTGAGGTTGTGGCGTGGAACTGACAATGGCAGCGTTGCAGAAGAGTTGTAGTCTGTGTGATGTGGTTTGTGAGAGTGGCGGATGACGTGGTTGATTGGCGTGCTGTGCTGTGCTGTGCTGTGGTGTGGTGTCAGATTGAGCGTATTCAGAACCCAGCGCTGTACAAGCAGTACGTGATTCGTCGCACTGAAATGGACAAAGCGAATCCGAATGTTCAGAACGAAAGAACTTTGTGGCACGGAACCAACGCTGATACGCTGCCAAGTATTAACGACACTGGCTTCAACCGCAGCTACTGCGGCAGAAACGGTGAACACCCATCCAGCCTATTTGCCTGATGTGCAGCAGATAGTAGCGACTATACTTTCGCTTTCTAATTCATGAAGCTAGTGATGCCGCTGTGAACAACTGCACATATATTTAATGTACTATGTGTTATGACAATTAATAACGCAATGATATTAGTTTGGACAGAGTTATCAAATGAGTTAAAATGGAGAAATGTCGAGCATGCGCCAGCAATACACCGTGTGAGTCATAGACCTACACTGCAAAACATAGAAACTGAAACATAGATATCGATGAGCAGGAAATGCGGCGAACTGGTCTTTTCGAGTCCGTGAGATCAGTGCGACAGACACACAGACTATGGTGGAACAGGTGGCGGGAAAATTTATTCGGAATAGTTTAAGTTGCGAAATATAATAATAATAATAACACGACGATTTTCATGGCGCCGAAACCAATGCTCTAATTGCAGGGGAGGGGATTTCGAGGGGGCAAGCCCCTATTATTTTGTAGCAGGCGTCCTAATATTCTGAGAAAAAGTGTATTGAGTGCAGGGGGTCTGTGGCTTGGAAATGGGTCAGTTGTTGTCGCTGTGTGGTGCGTAGCAACTGCGATTGGTCGTGGTGTCTACTTTGCAACGAACTTCTCCTATTCAGCCAATGCAACGTACTCGCCTCCAGATGGCAACGGCATCAAGTACGTCTACCAGTCACTCGTTCTGACTGGTGAGTTTGTGAGAGGAGCACAGTCGATGATTGTGCCACCCACCAAGACACCTGCAGCTGCGGCTACTGGCGGTGGTCCGGCTCAGACGGGCTCAGCTCAGGCGGGCGCCGCTGGCACTCACACGTCGATTGGTCAGTACGACTCAGTGGTGGACAACGTGACGACGCCGTCAGTGTTTGTCGTGTTTTATGACACGCAGGCTTATCCGCAGTATCTCATCTCATTCAACTGAGTCAACCGAGCGCGCCGAACCAGACTGCTCAGCGTGACTGACCGTGTTTTGCTGGCAACTCTCTCTCCATACGTCTGGAAATTCGTGGCGAAATACGGTCAGCGAAATGTATGGGAGAAAGTAACATGTCGGGGAAAAGTCGTACGTGCGATTTTTTTTCGTCACATCTGTGTTTTCCAGCAGTTGTTAAAGGCGCGCGAGAACCATTTTTTCAACAGGGGAGTCAGCATCAAAAGTCAAGTTTTATCATGTAACATGATACGTTGATTTTTACCCCACCCCTTGAAATCGTACTGATTGTTAAGCCCCACCTGCAATTTCTGACCTCAGCTCCAAATTTTAGGGGGTCAACTGACCCCCTGACCTGGCCTTCCCGAACCCCTGAGTTGTTAATACTGTACAGCTGTATACAGTGATATTTCAAGACAAAATATACTGCAATTTGCACCTTCTTGTAGGGGCTTAACCGTGGAGTTAGTTTGGTTTGTTTCCTGTGTTTTGATGCTGAAAATTCTGGCGGGAATTTGTTTAGTCTGCCTGCGAAGTGGCAAGCCTGGTGTCTAACCTAGAACCCCTCTCCTTCTCACAATTTCACCCCTTCATGGGATTTTTAAGATAATGTGACTGGTAGGACATGAGACTAAAATGTCACGGGGGTCGTGGGTTACAAGGGACACTTCGGGCTCCAGACTCCACCGGTCGCTATGCAATATGCATGTACACTGTTGAACATCAATGTTTTCATGTTACAAGCTTCAGATCTAGCACCTTTGTCTAGTGTCTACCCGCAGAGATGATCTTTTCTGCAAGTTATTTATGGAATTTTAATGTCAACGTAACATAATGGAAAACGCAACAACGCATTCGTCGCCGGACCAAGAAATGAAGCAGACCACGGAAGAGATATGAGTGCGAGGCCCAACACCAAAGTGAGACAGTGGCGAAGGCCTCGTAAATCACATGATTACGACATGTTGCTCGTACGTAACGGAACGGAACTGAAAAGGGTAAAATACTGGTGGGGAACTAAAACAGTTGACAAACGGCTGATGGGGCTGGTGTGCTCGTGAGGAAATTCTCGAGCACTTTGCACGATAAAAAAATTCCCTGTCCCTGCCCCCCCCCCCATTCTGTTCGCAGCACTGAACAAGAAACGCATCGAATGTGATGACATCTGTGATGATGACAATGTTGTCGTTTTGTTCGTTCGTTTTCGCGTGTTCGTGATATTCAAGAAGTTTTTTGCTCTTGTTTGAGGTAGAAACAATTTTTGGTTTTAATGTCATGCAGACGACGGACGGCTATGTCCATCGCTGTCGAGTTATGAACCCAAACTGAAATACGAAAGTTGAGTACCTCGTTTCCAGGTTTTAACAATATTTATATATCTGTTATTCAGAATGAACAAATTTAAGTTCCCTGTTCAAACATATTTTCAGCCCAAATCTCAATCCACTGTTATAGTTATATGTACTTGTACGATTTTTTGTTCCTTTTACCGGATTTTTGTGCACTTTGACTATGCACGAAGATGATAATTTATATGATTAAATCCAGTAGTACGCTATGTGTCTCTTATTCCGAAATGTCTTTCTGCGCGGCCATTTCCACTCGCCATAACTTCTTTCTATCAACCTGACCAAGAAATCATCGATCTGCTACATGTACAATCTCCCATCTGATCTGCAACTGTGCTTCGTGTGGGTTACAATTTTATTATGCGTTTCTTTCGTTATAAATATCACCGAATTTTTATGAGCTGTTTCTTGTTTTTTGGACTGCAAGTCTGAATAGGCCTACGAAATGTTCTTAATTCTTGACCAAGTGTTGTTTTTCGCATGGATATTTGCACTTTATTAAATACATATTGACAAGTATGTGCGCAATGTTTCTCGTCACTGCACAGCACTTTACACTGAAGCGTTCTCTAATCTGTCGTTGCAAAATGTATCGAACGTTTTGGAACACTGTGCTATTGATTTCTGTTTCTGTTAACCGGTTGTTCCATTTGACATAATAATGTGTTTGAAGTAATTAGTAATAAGTAACTGACACGTGCACTTTGTGCACAGGCCTGTCTGTCTGCCACAGACTTCGCTGCTAACCAGTGGCGCCGACTCCATGAGGCACGGGGGGGGGCACGTGTCCCCCCCTTTTACAAATGGCTGGGC
>Ga0056115_1000960_pt1 | contig 13092 bp, 8 predicted proteins | sample WorMetOlspDAHAB1_FD_77007 | JGI IMG/M metagenome (GOLD analysis project Ga0056115, IMG submission 77007) | Marine gutless worms symbiont microbial communities from Max Planck institute for Marine Microbiology, Germany - Olavius sp. DAHAB.1 ...
ACGCCAGAAAACAGCACATACATCATACAGTTAGAAAATACACAGAAAACTAGACAGTGAAATATAATACATATAAACTAAAATAGCGAAGACCTGAGGTCAGGGCCTGCGTTTAAGGCCGCAGCGATACCCTAGGGTCGCGTTTGCGCCTATGTACAGACGAGGTTCGTTTGCCGAGTGGCGATACGATCAGGTCGAAAATCGATCCCGACGTTTATAATAACCGCCGTGTTCGAGGGAGTGTGACAATGACAACGGAAAGTGGTACAGATACGTGTGCATAACCACTAACCAACCAGACACTAAATTTAATCCTAAGTCTGACCGTAACCATACTACTAAACAGCATTCAGTAGTAAGCATTCAGCTAAATTTAGTCCTAAGTAAGTAAGTAAGATTATTGCAATGTCGCAGAGTAGCAAACAGTCACGACACTCCGTGGTTGACTAACTCCCAAACAGAACTATTTTCAGTTTATGCTGGAAACGCGCGAAGTTCACGTCTTGTCGTAGTTGCGGTTGCAAGTTGTTCCACACACACGGGCCTGCCGCATTGAAACTTCGATCCCCTCCGTGATACGGATCCAGATAAATTCATGCGAGACAATGTTAATGCACCGTTTTCACTACTTTCCGTTGTCGTTGTCACTCTACCCGCTTTCGATAACAATTGACGCGTTTTCATTTATCATTACGCCACTAAGTCAGCCACAGAAATACATGCATACATATAAAAACAACGTATACAAATATATAAAAGAAACAGTGCACATTGACGCGCAAAGCGATGCTGCAAGTTTCACCTAAAATACGGGAAAATAATATTATTTCACTTCGGTTATTATTATTATTATTATTATTATTATTATTATTATTATCATTATTATTCTTTTTTTATTGCCATTTATTGTGTTGTTGCTATTGTATATAGCACTAGTATTTGTTTTTTTGCGCTACCATTGCGACGAATAAACATGAATATAAATAGCAAAAGGTGGGAAGGAAACATAATAGGCAATAAATAGTACACGGTGTTTTATTATTCTAAATTATAAAAATGTGTTTGCATCGCTGTACATTTCGACTGTCTTTTGCTGTGCATGCCAAATTGCTTGCGGGTAGTTTCTCATCCATTTTTTCAGTTTTGTTGTCCCCATTTTTTAATCTTTAAGGTAGGCATACTTTTAATATTTTAGGCGTTTCCCCTTCACTGCCAAGACGCTATTTTTCTGATTTGTTGTGTGCTTTGTGTTACGTCTTTTATTGCGAGTTTTTGTACGGGCCACGCTCAAGACGCCCGACTTAAACGATTGAATTGAGGGAAAGAATTAATGAATTACTGAATTTCTATCATTTCTATTTTTGGATTTTTTTTTCTGTCAGTATTTCTGCCTGCGGGGTGAACAAAATGTGTTCAGAAGATAGGGAGAGACTCCATACCCCAATTTCTGCCTCGTTGTGGCGACATATTTCGCTATGGCAGCCCATAGCCCTCACCACAAAGAGGGCAGAATTAGGGGAAACACTATAAAACGGTTGGGGAGGCAACGAAAGAACAAAAAAAGAGAAAAGAGATGAGCTATAGTTATTCTATTTTATTCCGTCTTAATTATGTTCGACTTATTGCATGCCGCGTTAACAAAATATGCGCATTAAGAAAATGGAGAGAACGGGAATAAAATTAAAAACTAGAATCCCGAATTAATAACAAAACGACAAATAAATATCAATTACGACTTAATTAACAAGTTTTGTCGTGTAAAAGGAACAATTCGTACCAAAAAATATATTTATACATTATAGCAGGTCGTACAATGAGCATACTACACACAAAAATAAACAGCATAAAACGATTAAATAGCCTTACAATCAAGACTAAAGACAAAAATAAACACAAAGACAAAAACGAACACTAAAATTGGAACGCTATCATGAAATACACACGCACGCACTTTCAACCAGACTCTCAAACTGAGACGTTAAATCTAAGTCGACGAAAGTTCACGACGAAACTTTCACCGTTGAAATTTTCGGCGCCAATCTCCGGGTGGTCCCCTAGTTCTCCCGTGCACCCCGCAGCTCCAGGGTCGGGTGTGGTTGACAGGCGACGTGGGAGGTCCCCCCTGCGGCGATGTCGGGGGAGCCGAGCCGCCAGAAATAGCCGGTCGGCGGCAGCGAAGCAGGACGGGAGAGCGTGACGACGCTGGCAAATGTTATCGGCGTCGAAACAGCGCCGAGCAAAACAGACAAATCATATTTCACGTGGTGGCCACACACAGTTGAGGCCGCTCAAGCCGCAGCCGCCTCCACTTGTCCACAGTAGGTCCACACTCTATCATCATCGTTTATTATGCCACGGAGGCAGCACACAGAACACATACACAAAAAGTAAAAAAAGCCAGTAAAACATAAAAAGACGAATTACTATGACTAAAATGACTATCAACACCATCGTATGAGCACAAACTAAAAAGTGAAATATACTACACTATGGTATTGCAACGGAACTAGATAAATAAAAATAATAAATACAAATTATTAATTTTTAATCAATCACAAAGTGAATGTATCATATCTAGATCTATGTTTATAGACGTACAGTGTGGACGAAGTGTGGACGTTCTGGGTAAAAGGGTAAAAGCAGTATGGCTATACCATGGAGTGTGGACATGTGGACGCAGCCCCAGCTGCAGCCTCGTCTATCTCGTTCTGATGTCCGCTCTCGATCCGATCGGCAGTGTGACAATTACAACCTAAAGTCGCACAGACGGTGCAACAACATTGTCTCGTATGAATTTCTCTGAATACGTAGAACATGTGACTATATTTAGTTGAATGTTCACTATTGCGTGCAGTGTAGTAGTAGGGTTAGGGTTAGGATTAGAGTTAGTGACAGTCTGGTTGGTAAGTTGTTATGCACACGTATTCTTGCTACTTTAGGTTGTAATTGTCACACTACCTAGCGAAACACCCGACCATAAGTTGAGCTTTGGACCTGCAGTCGAGGCCTCAGCTTGTGGTGCCCCAGCAATGGGTCACCGACACAGCATCGAGCGAAACTTGAGCGGAGCGTGAGCAGCAGAATTTCCGCTCGACGCTCGGTCGGTGGAGCGGGAACGGAGCGGTGAGCGGGTACCCCGTAAATATGGCGGAGCGTCAAGCAAAAATTCTGCTGCTCACGCTACGCCGTATTTACGGGACTCCCGCTCCAGAGTTGGACATGATCGATTGGATCCATCCATGGATTGGATTGGATTGGATTGGATTGGGTCAGGATTTTGAGGAAACTTTGTGGATTGGATTGGGTCCGATTACTGCAATCTTCTGTTTTTTTATTTATATATTTTCTATATTAACAACTGACAAAAGTTGACGCTGGAACACCATAATGTGTATTCTTACAGACTTCAATCGTTTATGACTAGACTGCGAGTTTTAAAAGACACTACGCTTAGGCTCTATTGCTTTGTGACATCCTCTCATCTAGCGCCTGCTTAAGGACCACATGCTGTCAGTATTCGTCAACCGTTGAGTGTCTGTCGTTTAAATGCACCGATTGCTGATTAGCTGGTGTGCAACTGTATGACTGACTATAGGTCTAGCAGCTGATAACGAACTTTTCTTTTTGCACTTCCTTAGAGTCGTCGTCCGTGAAACTTGATTATGATGTACATAAACTTCAGTGACTAGTATGTTACAGACGCTGTTTCTTACAAAGTATGCTTTATAAACTTTCAACTACCGCGGAATAGCCCATATTAATGGTCATTACGATAGATAGTGGCACATAGGCCCTAATTTACGAATTTGCTTTAATTACAGCTATTTTTGGATTGGATTGGATTGCGTCAGGATTTTCAGGCAACTTTATGGATTGGATTGGATTGGATCCATGAGTTGATGGATTGGATTGGGTCAGCAAAAATGGACCCATGTCCAACTCTGTCCCGCTCCCTGCTCCGTTCCCGCTCCGCCGACCTTCCGCTCCCGCTCCGTTTACGCTCCACTTTATTTTTGACACCCGCTGATCTTCCCGCTCCGCCAGCGTCGGTTTTCGGCCCGATCCGCTCCGTTTTCCGCTCCGCTCGCATGCCGACTTGGAACGGAAACAGGGAAGGTGACAAAAACACAGAAAATATTTAAGTAGCTTTTTTTTATAAAATGACTTACAAACGCAGAACATACAAGGGTGGAATTGGCCTATGTAGGCTACAAAATGACGAACAGTAAACCTTTAAAAAAAACAATTCGTAGACACGCGCAACTAATACATATCTCTGAACAGTAATCTATGCAGGAAGTTCTTTCTCGGCATGAAATGAACGAAAAATGGGAAGAGATATTATCGCTATGCTATTGTATATTTATTATTAATTTGCGTCGTTATCTTTCGTGTGTGTAGTTGCGCCGATGAAAAAAATCGCAGGAAAAGAGAACAGTTTTAAGATTATGTCGTAACAGGGTCACGCCCCACGATAAGCTGAGCGGCACTAGACCTCGAAAAGGCCACAGATTATGGCGGTCCCCTCGCTTCCAGTAGCCAACGACAACTTCCGGACGATAAGCAACGTCATTGTTGATTTCAGCAGTAAGCGTGAATGGGGATCTAGCCTACTGTTTGCAGACAGCAAAATAATCGATCAATCAATGCGGCGCCTGTCCCAACCACTGATATCACGACACCCGCGCAAACGGTGCAACAACATGTCTCGTATGAATTTCTCTGGAAACGTAGGACGTGTAACTAACTATATTTAGTTGAATGTTCACTATTGCGTGCTGTTTAGTAGTAGGGTTAGGGTTTGGGCTAGGGTTGCACGTAGTGTCTGGTCGGTTAGTGATTATGCACACGTATTTGTACGCCTGTCGGTTGTCATTGTCACGCTCCCAGATGTCACAAAGTCCCCACGTCGCTACGGTGTCGCAGGAACGGGCGAAAAAATACACCTTAAGATAACTCCACAAATCGTCTAGAGTTATTGGTGCGTCGCTGGGAGATTTAGAAAGGCTGTTCTAAACGGCTGCACCAAAAAAACTGAAAGCAAGACGTAAGTGGACAGTTTCGACTGAGGATAGAGCGAGTTGATTGCTGGTGTCGAGAAAGTTTCGCCATAATTTCTCTGCTTGCCGCCGCAACACGCAGTTTGGACAGACGACGACAGGCAATCACTGTAGCCGGACTCGTGATCGAGAGGTCACGGGTTCGAGTCTCACCCACTGCGCTGCCGTGCACGGCCCTGGTCAAGCCGCTCACGCACACCTGCTTCTGTCACCAAGCAGGGCAGAGCGGTTCAGTTCAGATCAGAGATTTATATCGGTCATTCTAATGGCCCCGTACACACACAGTCCTAAACCCGCTGTAAAGCAGAATACCTAACAAGCCAGACAGTCACGACCGAGAGCGCCACCAAATCTTGTCCATACACTCTATATGACCGAAGGCACGGTGACGTTATCATTCTTTCGCGGAACGTACCCAAAGTCATGGTCATAAGCGAAGAACTCAGCCTTCCATCCCTCCGGGGTCGGTAAATAAGTAGTAATCCGTGTAATTACATGGGTCACGGAGGTGGAGACCTTTAAATAACGGCAGACTAGGGCTACGTGCGGCTGAGCGGCTATACAGGTCAAGGTCCGTGAGCGCAGGCTTGGGCTGCGGCGGCCTTAGCTGAACGCCGGCCCTGTGACGAAAGCGCCGCTGAAGGCAGCATATACATGTATGTAAATGCGGCACCATATAAGCGAACTTGATTGTACTGCATGCATATCAGACGGATTCGGCGACTGGGCGGTGTGGCACGCCGGCAGCGCCTCATCTTCAGTATTCATCGGACGGCGCGCAAGACGCTAAACTGCGCTCGTAAGAAGTCAATGACCCAAAATGTTCAGCGACGGGGAAAATTAACGCGTCGTACCGGCCGCGCCTCGCCGCGCCCGCACGCCGGTTTTATAGACTATATTCGGCATCGGTCTTCCGACGGCCAGTGCACTCTCAGCGTGAGTACGAGCGCCGGTGATTTCTCCCCGCAGGACAGAGGTGGTTATTTCGTCACAAAAAAACATTGAGAATAAAATGCGTCACAACTTTGTGGTGGGCTACCGGCGGGGCCACGAGACCCAAAGCACTCATACGAAGTTATATTAACGGTACGTATATTGAACGCAGTTAAATTTCATTCAAATGCGTACAATCAGTTTCGGCGATAAACACAAATTGATAAGTGATGAAATGATACTTTACTCTGCCCACCCTACTCTAAAAACTAGTTATACGTAGTAGAGCCAAATACGTGACACCCCCCGCCCCAGAACCGTAGTGAGTAAGTGAGTAGAGTTTAGACACAGTTGTAGGTAATTTCGGGGGAGGGATCTTGACAGCCAATTAGCTGACAGATACTGAGGCAAACGCAACTCAATATAAACTCTCCTAAAAAGTAAATATTCCAAACACAAAAAAAGTTACACTGGTTGGCTTAACTTGTACACTAGGCCAGGAAACGTGCTGGGCTTATTCCACAGCTCCCGATCCCACGCGGGGCGTGATACACTGGTCACCTCTACCTAAAGATCTGATATGTCCAGAATTTAGTAGCCTATACGGAATTTGACTTTCTAAATAGCTCACGAACATAAAGGCATTAACAACAAAACTTATGACGCAGGTATATCACGGGATATAAAGGGGACGATTCGGGGGATGAATGTAAAGGGGAAAATTGTCCAGAAGGATATTTCCGTTTTTCGCCAGTATTAGCCAATACCTCAGGATCAGTCTGTATGTTCGTGTGTACTGCAAATCCGGACTGTGACAATAAAGGCAATTTATGACCAGAAATCAGCGACGATTTGAAAATGTACCGCAAGTAGTCTATTAATATACAAAGATGGACATGGGCCGAATTATTTTGGCCCGACTCGAGCGATATTTTAAATAAACATTAATATTGCGTGTAAATACTGGTATACATATAAACTAGTTTTTTCGCATCAGTCTCAATCGCAATCGTTAAATCGTCAGAATGTGAAAATCGCCAGGATATTTATAAATAATGAGTCAGTGTCAAACTCGATCTAAGAGACGGACGGACAGACGAACGGACGGACGCCGGGAATAGAATTTGGTGACTTTTAGCCTTAAAATGGTAACAATTTTCCTGATTAACTGACCAAATTTCGCGTATTTATTGGTTGATCCCGGATGTTTACCCCCCCCCTTAAATTTCTATGAAGCATCGCGGTTCGTTCCCCATAGGATGGACGCCCCTGACAGACACAACGGATAAAGACACAAACGAACGAACGGACGGACGGACGAACAGTCCGTCCGTCCGTCCGTCTCTTAGATGGAGTTTGACACTTTTCTGGGTTCGATTTAGTGTTCAAGCAGTGCATTTTTTGCAGGGAACGCCGTTGATATTATGCCCACGCATGACCACGACGACATTCATCATTATTTCTAGATCTGCTTCTGTTGCTTGCGATTTTCACCCTCCCGATTCATAAATATGCAGTTAACAGCTTGCAATCTGTCTCGCAACTCCATTTGGCTATGTTTAGTTAATTTTAAATCGTATTCCTGTTCGAATTTTCACTGTTTTTCACAGTATTCGCACTTTTATTCTGTTTGTAACACATGCATGTCTATGTTTACATTTGGCGATATGTGCCTTTGTGTGATATTCGTGTTAGGCTATGCTTCCCACCTAATGACGAATGAAGATGTATACAATTCATGTTATTACTAGAGCCTAGCAGTGCTCGATTTACATGGGCCCGAAGGGCCGGTCACCCGGCCCTTTAGGCTGTCTTAGATTCTGAAAAATGGGATTGAAGCGGTCTGGTTTTGGGGCAGTTTGACAGTGACATCAGAAAAGTTGTAAAAATAGTAAGTAAGTAAGTTAGTAAGTAAGTGTATTTCTATAGCGCTATAAATAATTGTTCACATTGTTCACAGTGCAACAACTTTGTCTCGTATGACGATATCTGGATATGTGGGACATGAGACTATATTTAGCTGAATACTCACTATTGCGTGCTGTTTAGTAGTGGGTTAAGGTTAGAGTTAGATTTAGGATTAGATTTAGTGTCTGGTTGGTTATTGGTTATGCACACGCATTTGTATTACTTTCCGTTGTCATTGTCACTCTCCCGGTTTGGACCCAATTCGTTGTCTTTTTATTCCGTCTGTGACCACACGTTGCTCTTCATTTCTGTGCATAATCACATTCACTGACGAATAGCACTTCATCCTGTGAATGAACACAGGCACTGTTTCGAGAGATGTAGCTTCCATGTACGAGTCGACAGTGGTGCAAGACACCGTCACATCCCATATGAGAGACCTGCCCGCTCCCCACGGAAACGGTGTCAGCCCATCTGGGCGTTTGCCGTCGGAACGGCTAAGGCCCAATGGTTCCTTGGACACCGGGATGCTGGCTGAGGCAAGAGACCTTGATATGACATTGAGATGGTGGTGCCTTACAGTTCTACCTGGAGCTCGCTTACATTCAAGACTGTGCCGGCCAAAAGAGTCGACTTGTGTTCCACAGCGGCACTGGCGAGGAACACAAAGTTTCAGAGCCAGCCGGATTCCATCTGCAACTCTGAATATTATTTTTTTGTCTTTTAATTTTTTTGGCCCACGAGCACAAAGCCGTAGGCACTAAATACTGAAGTTAAAAAATAAATTACTGGTTGTCACAGGCTAGCCGGCTGTAAACGTGTTCTGAAACGAGACCGCGTTACTTCCTCTTTTGCAAAGCCACTGATAACTGCTGGAACAGGTAGGTGGTCTCTCTGGAGTTTCCAGTGATTATGGTCGCGCAGTTCATCGACCAGCTTCTCTGGGTTCGCCAGTGATTAATGTGGCCCGTATGCCAATTTCCTGGACGGACAAGCTCAACAGCCCAGTGATTCCAGGTACCTCCTGTTTCTATGGCAACTGGGTAAATTATTATTAGTACCCGCTTCTATGCCTCCGATGTCTCAATCCGTTCGGATCCCGTTGGTTGTTACTAGTATTCGATAATTTGACCACTGCAGCCTAAACGTTGAACATGTTGTTGGACGATGAGAGTAGCTTTAGCGACGACCAGAGCAGCTGCTGCAGCTGACTCATCCGGACCCGCATCAGGGATAACGCCATCGTAGATCGGCATGCGCATGCGCCGATTCTATGCGCGAACGCATCATGTGTCACGGCTCTCCTGACGATTGGCGCGACATATTTACAATTCCCAACTTTATCGCGGCGGCCGACGGCTGCATCCGGTGGCCTACAGATGAACGAGCGACGCACACGGATTTCTACCGGTTGTCGATAGCCTCGCCTATCATACGCGATTCTCGACAAACCAGAGCAGAGGGCCTTGCTCTGCTGCTGTGAAGATAAGATTTAAAAAACAGCATTTGTATAGCGCCTACAGATACAGAGGCGCTTAAAGAAATTTTGAAATACAGACGGGCTTCAAGCAACATAAGCAATTGCACTTATTGCACTACACTTGTATCATTCCTGTCGTTTTACGAGAGACGTAGCGACTTCATTTAGATGAGCATAAAACCATGCAGCCATTTTGGAGGTATACTTAATAGACATAAATCACCGGCGTACCCAGAAGGGAATATGAGGTTCAAACCCTCCATTGAATCTTCGGATTTTTTTTTAAATTGAACGTTTGCACAAAAATATTGTCCAAGCTCTGCTGCTATACTCATCAAGTCCTAAATGTTGTACTGATAAACGTTAAAACTGTACACTAATTTTCACATTTTGCTTCAGCTTTTGGTAACTTCGTCCCTCTAGACTTCCTACCGGGGCTCTGCCCCTGTACTCCACTGGGGTTTCCGTCCCCCGGATCCTCTGGCTCGGCCCCTTCCCCCTGTAAACCACCCTCTATTGTAAAATCTTGGGTGTGCCCATGGAACAAACAGTTCATTTAGGATTCAGAAATCTGAAATTTCTCGTGTCGACATTATTCGCACGCCGTGTATGTATTGCCGTGTTGTAAGCACTAGCTGCTGTCTTCCTATTGGATAGCAGTAGCTGGGGTGGTGTTTTCCCCTGGCTGCTGTAGTGCTGCATCGAATTATAATATTCTGCAGTGCATGCATTGTCTGAGTGAGATTGTTGGAGTTAGTCGGCCAGTCTGTTGAGTACTTGCAGCGATAGAGAGTTGTCTGCAGAACAATAAAGTATGAAAACGATCTTTACCTCTCTGTTTTATAAATAAAAGAATATAAACAGTTACATAACTACTCCACGATAGTATATATTTCCACATGATAGGCATTTTACAAGATTATTATTTTATGATGATGATGATGCTGAAGATGATGAATGCACGGGGCGATATTACGGCGGCACGAAATTGCGGAATTGCGCACTGCGCAAGCGGAGCGAAAATACCGCATTCACACTTCTCGAGCGCACTGTTGTCGAGATGACGTTTTCTGCAGTTATCAGCTCAAGAAACACTCTCCGTTCTGCACTGTGATTCTATTGCAGCGGGCGTTCGACTGACGACCAAATCGGTCACCAATCTCATCTTTACATCACGAAGGCGCGCCTACAGTACATCGTCATACAGAATCGTGTTGCAAGCTGATTGTGCAACAGCAATCGCTACCGCACCTCAAGGTTCGCGTAACATTTACTCGACGATGTAGACCATTCTTCCCCGAATATTCGTCCACAGTTCATTCATTCGGCCTGCGCAGTAATGTTCTTGGCCAGCTTTCCGTGGATGTGGATATCCATGGATATTGCAGCTGTGCAGCGCCCGGTTAAGGAATGTTCGAACATGTTCGGCCGAACAGGGGCACCCACACTTTAGGGGCCCCACACGTGTGCCAAAAATTTTACGACGTCAAAGTTGCCTATTAGTAAAAATAAGGAAAACAGCTCAGAACAAACTAGTCGAAAGTATGCACTATTGTATGCACAAGTTTCTCATGTGCAACCATGAGAAAATTTCTTCGCTTTTACAGTGTGTGCGATTCGTCTTCAAAATAGCCGAGACCACATGCCTATATTTAGTTACAAACATTGAACAGAACACGGTCATTTGGCCTTTCATTTTGTTCCTGTCGAGGCCCCACAGATGTTTTTCCAAACAAGTTCCCCACATTTGTTAATCCGGTCCTGTTGCTGTGTCATTTAATGTGAATTGTCACATCACCAGTTTTGAATAAAACTTAATTCCTTTTGCCAGACAATTTTGCCTAAGCCTTTTAGTGAGGCCGGCATGCTGCTCACAAAGCAACGGAAGAGAATGTCGCCTATATAAGGTAATGAAAAAGTTGGTTTGCATCAGGTGTGAGAAAAAGTACAGATAGTGGATGGAACGTTTGGGAATTATGTCAGCGAGGAGGAGTTGACGAAGGGAATTGAACAGGATGGTGCTGATGTGTACGAAAATGAAGACCTGGCTGAGTAAAGTCACTAAGTCACTCTGCAGTTGCCGCGAGCCGTCCTTTTTTCCTACGCACAGCACGGGACTGTTCCAGGAGCAATCATCGTTCTTCCGGAGTAATCCGGCATCATACAATTGTTTCACTTGTCTGTCTATTTCCTCTGTATCGGCTCTGTATTGTCTAGTATATGATTTGGCCTTCGGGTCCCTTAACTCCAAATCTAATTCAAGCCCTTTATATACCTTAACATCACGCAAATCCCTAGCAAACGTGCTGCGATAATGATATAATACATTCAATTTCAAGACTATAGTCGACAATAGAAACCAACTGTGTTTTGTGAACATTCAACGGATACATCTATACAGGACAGGCATCCATGGATACGGACATATTCATGCATATATACGCAAAATGTGTGGATACGGATATGGAATTTCATATCGACAGCGCACTGTTTCCTGGCCTTAACCTTGAATAAAACTTCAACGCAAACGGTAGTGGAAAACATGTGCACAGACTTTAACCGTCTTTTTCTACCTACCAATTGTTGCAAATTTGGTAAATTAACATTACGGCGAATATTTTGAATGGATTCGTTATTATTAGCTCCAAAAAACTTTCGCGACTGCCCGCTTATAGCATTTATTCAACGAATGTAAATTACTCTATGAAAATGACACAGCATCAGACGAATAAAACAGAAAAAAAAGGTAAATAATGTGACTTCATTAAATGTACTACAACAAAGTTTAGTATTATTTATAAGCGCTTTACATTTTTTTCGATTAAACATCGACTTTGTGACTCGATGAACCGTTACTGGGAGTTACAGCAGTGGACCATCGGTGGGTTAAACCGAAACGTGCGGAAAATATTTAGCGACAGTCGTCTGGGAGCAAGGCGCCAAACAGGTTGATGTATGGGGGGCGATCTCGCAAGCTTCCGATACATGCCACGACCCTGATCATCGACCGCAGGCCGGTGCAGCTCGTCTGAGCCCGCGTGACTCCATAACCGCCCCGCTCCATCACTTCGGTCCTTTCGGTCCGTTCCGGTGTTGATTTGTATCGTCACGTGACCGCATTTCCTGTCGCTTTTCTCATCGTTAGAGCTCGATTTAAGAAGTCTGTGCATGGGTGGCGTCGCACTGAGCATGAAACCACGCCCCCATGTTGTAGGGAAACCTCATGCAAACGAATAGTTAGATACAGTACTGACTGGCTGTTCTGATGTTCAGTGTTTGCATGAGGCAGTGCCATCACACCTCGTCGACGAGTTCATCCCGTCTTTGTACCTATCGAGGCTCGAGGTTGTCTTCGCTCAGCGTCATCATCATCACTGATCGTCCGTCGTACACGGTTGTCGACTGTCGGCGACCGAGCTCTTCAGGTCGCCGCTGCCCCATCCCGTGTCTAGAATGAAGCCAGCTCACGTCTGCACCGTCCCCAATAGTTTTCCGCCGTCGTTCGAAGACTCATCATTTCAACTGTTCCTTTCCCGACTTTCTGTAGTTCCCGCGGAGTGACTTGTGTCACTTTAACCCCCTTTGTCACGTTTACTCTTGTCGGTTTTACTTTGTTTTGTTATTAGTTTACGATTTCCGTTTCAATATTTTACTTACTTAATTACTCACCGTTGCTTAAGACGCAGGCGGCTGTTGCCTCCTCTTTTCCCG
>Ga0056115_1000961_pt1 | contig 13088 bp, 6 predicted proteins | sample WorMetOlspDAHAB1_FD_77007 | JGI IMG/M metagenome (GOLD analysis project Ga0056115, IMG submission 77007) | Marine gutless worms symbiont microbial communities from Max Planck institute for Marine Microbiology, Germany - Olavius sp. DAHAB.1 ...
CTTTGTCTGCAGCCGCTTTATCAGTGTCGAGTGACAGACCGTGTCGAAGGCTGCGGAGAGATCGAGGCCAATAAGCAATGTGACTTCCTTGCTGTCAGCCGCAGTGTGGACGCTGTCAAGGACCTCGAGCAGAGCCGTCTCGGTCGAATGTCCTTGCCTGTAGGCCGACTGCCGCTTGCTGAAGTTCTTGGAGTTGTTGAGGTGGGGACGCAGACGTGCCAGTACAAGTCTCTCGAGCACCTTGGAGACTGTCGATAAGTTAGATATCGGCCTGTAGTTGTAATCAACGCAACTGATAAACTCATGTTTGAAAACCAAAAAAAAGAGAAAATATGTAGAAATAAAAGAAATTTTACGTAAATCTCCATTTATAAGATAGTTTAGACATAGAATTCACAGCTTGCTAAGGCAAGCTGATGCCAGAGGAAGCATTGACATCATTTACCGTATCTGACGCATATCGCTAGTTTGCGGGTCAGGCATAATTATTGAGGTCAGAAAGTAGGTCACGCATAGAATATATAGTACAAACGAATAATATTATAGTGCTTAATTCATATTTTAATTTGGCGAATAAATCTAATATTATTGGCAGGCTTAAACACGTTTTGTACAATTTTTTGACGATTTGGTAGTGGCATACTTTTTTGGGCCACCCTGTAGAACTCGTCACACAGTTGGTTGAACTCTGCAAAATAATACTAATTAATGTCTTTAATTTTAGTCCGTGATTTCTGAATGTGTGTATTGTAGTAATCAGAGTCATGGAGGAGAAAGAGAAAATTCTAAAATGTGATTTCATGGTGAAGAGGGCCCAGCTGAAAGCAAAGCTTCTGAGAACTGATAATTACAAAAGCCGTTGGTTTCAACTGACAAGCCGTTGGCTGTATTACCTTGATGGAAAACTTGAGGTAATTTACTTTGACTCAGACATGTAGCACTACATCCACCAGTTGACTTGCCTTCCCATAGCTCACCCATTCAGCAGAATGACAAGTGCGTTAACCACATTTTACTTCAAACCATGACAGCATGTGACTCTGTGCTACTTTAGTAACTAAAACGAAAATGAAAACAATAATTATTTGCAGTCGTTTTGAAAAACACAAAAATGAGAATTCTGATGTTTTGAAGAAATAAGAATAAGACACCTGGGTAGAAAAACGAATCAGCACTGTAATTAAAATGAAGAAAAACGACATATTTTGCCATCAGTTTCATTTAATTACAAGAGTGAGTAGAGTTTAACACCCCACACAACACAATATAAGTCATCTATGAGGCATTGTTAAATTGTTTGAGAGCATTGATTGTGATAACTGACGAGCGATCAGGGCCCAGTCCCATTGCTGAAATTGTCGGAGGCTATCTACATTGGCATTGTGGCAGGAAAAAACAATGATCCTTAACTTGCTTAATATATATTTTTTTTTCAGAATGAAATAAGTAGAACTACAATTATTTTAAAAACTAAAATAGCACTGATGTGGCAGCTGATCTGTCATTTGACAGCCCTGCATACAGAGCCGTCCAACACAATACATGGTTTGCAGCTCCCAACCTTAAAACCTAGCACTGTGTGTGCGTGCATACATATGTGCGTGAACAATGTAGCATGGTGTTAGTAACATGTGTCAAAACACAGTTTTTTTATTATGTTAATTGCTGAATATGCTGGTTTGTTTCTTTTAGCTATACAGTATATTGCTGTGCTGTATATCATGGGTGCTTGCAATTTTTTTCGAGTAGATTTTTGTTTATGGATATTCATCTTTCTTTTGCTTACAAGCCGTAATACACCGTCTATCCACAACACTGGCTGTCACTGTTGCTGATCTACATAGGTCAGGAGTCCGTAGTCCAGGATCGAAAGTTGTGTCCTGTCGGAGCAGTATTTCAACAGTCATTCATTGTTTTTGTTGCGAATGCCATCAAGATTCACAGCATTTAGAGGACGGTGCCAAACCCTCTTTGCTGCCTTGGAAAAATTCCCTGCATCTATGTGTGTGGTCCACCAGATCTATCCCAACGTGATTGCAGTCAAGCAATCGCCATGTGCACAGTGTGCATTAGCTGAACACTATGACCACCAGTTGACTTGCCTCCCCATAGGTGACCCATCCAGCGGGACCAGTGCATTGGCCACGTTTTACTTCAAACCACGATAGCATGTGAGAGCTGATCTGTCACTTGACAGCCTCGCATACAGAGCCATCCAATCACAATAGATAGTTTGCAGCCCCCAAGCATCTGTCTGTGTGTGTGAGCAATGTAGCGTAGTGTCAGTAAAATGTGGCACAGCCATGCAAGCATTCTTATCAGCTTAAAAAAGTTGTGCACTTGAGTATTGCAAGTTGTTTTGTTATATGCATTTTAAGGGATACCCATAAATTGCCCTGGTAACAAAATTGTGAACAGTGTCCAACAAGATTGACTGTCACTCTGGTTACAGTTTGGAGTATCTGGTGTTCTTTATTGTGTCCCCATGGTAACCATTTCTGGGCTTGGGTTGTTCCCCCCCCAAAAAAAATCTCCTAAAAATTCTATTCATATGCATTTGTGTGGTGATGAAAATTGTATGTTGTCCGAATTTTTAGACCGGCCCTGGGAAAGTTAAAGGTCAGATATTGTTGGCAAGTGTGATAATTGTTGAAGAAGCTGAATCAGAACAACTCCACAACAGACCAAATGCATTTCAGGTTTGTCGTAAGCTGAACACTGTTCTGCCATAATTTCAGCGTATGTGACTTGTTGTTAGCATTGCAATGTTGTAGGACATTTATTGCATACTGGCAAATGTATTGTTTTGAATATATACTGGCTTCGGTGAGACACACAATAAAACAAACATGTTACTTAAATGTGTTGTAGTTTTTACCATAATGTCGCTGTTAAGTATTTACTGTTCACTACAGAGTTGAAACATACTGTAGACATTTCCACTTACTGTGCAAAAAAACTACAAAAATACGAAAATATAGATTCACAAATGGTGCATAGTATGGTTACATTAATGATCTGTTATTTCTCATTCGGATTGTTTCGCAACAAATAAGTCATTTTGTGCATTGCATGCTTTCTTCACTGCTGATGCTGATGTGTGCAGGTCGTATACAGATGTGGCGACATTGCTGATGAGACGTGCACATTGTACATAATGGCTAATCACAGAAATGTTTTGCTCGACTGGATGCAGGCTCTTCGTAAAGGTTGTCTAATTGTCCAATGTTCTGTGTTCCATAATGCCAGAAGGAAACACAAAATAGGCCTACATTGTTTTGTGGCATATGTTTACAGCACAACTTGGATACTTTCAACGTTTCTGTGTTCATCTCTTGGTCGGGTTTGTGCCTTGAACCTCACAGTCCATGCATCCAGTCATCCCATCTCTCCAAATCAGAAGAGTATTAATGTATTTCATCCCATACATCCACCTTTTCTGTGTCTGGGGAACCATCATGTACGTTGACAAAATTAAATAACTCCAGCAAACAGTTTTGGACACTAACAAAATTTCTTTGCCTACAATGCAACATGTACACGTAGAAAGGAACCACCTATTTTTGTTCGTAGAAAACTAACCAGTAGTGAAATGTGGCCCATTTGCAGAGTTTTAGTGATTTTATTTATTGGTTGTTTCAAAGAAGCTGTGGCTGTGTGTTAAATAAATGCTTTACTAATGATGACGCCAGCAGTTAACTGCTCGCCATGCAAAGGAGATGGTAGATCTATTCAATCTTGAAACAACAGACTTAATCCCATACACACACACACACACGCACACACACACACACGCACACACACACACACACACACACACACTACCTGACTATTACATCCGCCTTCGAAATGACCTATATTGTGTCGAGTGAGGCATTAAACTCTACTCACTCACTCACTCACTCTCACCATACACCGTCACCTGCAGATAATCCAGAACTTAACCCAAATGATTGCAAATATTAGATGTTCTTCTGCAGCATGTTTACAGCAGGAAAATTTGAAATGCAGATGAGTTGCGACAGCTTATTATGATTATGATGATGATGTTTATTATTATTGTTTATTGCAGCATAAAAGGCAGCATGAACGCATACAAATAAGACAATACAAAAGAATAGAGTGCAACATGCAGTGCAAATTGTATAGAACATATAAAACATAATTATAATTGAGGGATGGGAACCCCTGTACCGGAACCAGCACATATTGACAAGACAGTAAAACAGTGGTTTCAAGGTATGCTCTTAAGTGGTCGTGACAGGTGGTTTATTTCGTACAGTCGAGTGCTAAGTAACTTATTTCAGAAGCGTTATACTATATGGCCAACATTTTGTTTACGAATAATAATTGTTTTGTAGAAGGAATTTAGTTCACTTTTCATAGACCATAATTCTTGTTATTTCTGCTTGTTCGTGTGACATTTTGGAAACGTTGTGGCTGTGATGTACGTGTGTATGTCCAGCGTGTTTTGATGTTGGTGCGGAGTTCAGTGCAATGTACCATCCAGGCATCTGGATCGAGAGAACAGCCAAATACAGCTGCTGTGATATTGTTAACAAGCGGTCGTTTGGATGCATACCGATCACACACACACCACCAGAAAGTTGCAGCAGTTCGTCTTGTTATTTGTGCTGTTTCAGTAATGTCAATTTATATAGCTCATTGTCGCACAGTGCCTCTAATGTGCTCTGTGTCAGAGTACCAGTTGCACTTTATTGAATCAGTTGCTTAATGTAGTATTAATTTGCTTGCAATGACATTTGTTTTACAGAAAGCCTGTACTAACTCACCTGACTATTACATTTTGCATTTATTCAATATGGTGTTGCATCATTCTGTAGTCAAAAGCTTTTTTTCCAGTTCTGACATTGTGAGCCACATTTCATTGTATTACTTTTACCATTATTAACTGGCAACAATGAAAGGGAAGTTTTATAGCATGTAGCTATGATGGATATATGTGCAATAGTATTTTTCATTGTTTGTGGTCAGTTGCACTACCTTTAATATTGCTAATTGTAGTGAATGGGGTTAAAGAAGGCACTGTGGATGCACCTCGTAAAAGACATGCGGTAATTGGAGCTTCTTTAGTTATAAAATTGAGTAGTATTTGCACTGTTCACTTTTTAGCTTTTTTCTTGTGACTATTATTTGTGATATTAGTTTTACGCTGTTGTGTACCATGGTCTAGTGGTAACATGCTTGCCTGCTGCGCGAGAGGACCCAATAAAATTACAATTTTATGTAATGTAGCACTTTTTAGGTGGTAATTTTTACAAGATTTTTGAAAATGTCGACAACAAGCATCGAAGCTCATTTTGTCTCTGTTTTGTGGTATTGAGTATGTCTTACTGGCTGTAATGAGAATGTGTGTGTTATAATATCCACTTTGGTTTATATTTGCATTTTACCCAGACCAACTACGATTTTATTTTATTTTTCAAACAGTTGCACAGTGGTCTCATATTTTGTTTTAGTTGTTTCAGCACTTATATGTAAATTTTAGATCAAGACTGTAATTGTTATTGAATGAACCTTCTAAGTGATATCGGCTCGGATATGCCACTTTTAAGTTGTTATGCAGTGAGTTGTTTATTTAGTTATCTGTTCAGACCAACATTCCATGAAGTAAATAATTTTCATCAGTTTCTGGTATTTAATGTGTAGTTTACACGTAGCCTAAGTGATTTTTCTTGGGTTTCATGTTTCATCTCATTGTATTCATTGTGTTTTAAAGTTTTAAAGTTGTACTTATATTTTACATTTGCGTGCAGTCTTTTTGCAGTAATAGTACACCTTGTTGTTTTGGTTTTTTTGCATGTCTCGTGTTTTTATGTCTGACGGTGTGCATTTTATTGGCAACTATTAGAATCCTGTGTTTTGTTGTCATCAAACTCTAATGCAAATTCAACTGCTTTATGAGTAATAAAGTAATAATAAGTAATAAATTACTTACATACTCTGTGTTTCTAGACAGACTGTGTTAACTAACATGTTTCTAAATTATAATTAGACTATATGTTTAATAGTTTTTACAGTTATCATTTTTTTCTTTTTATATCGAGTTCATTTTAAAATTTTATCCTTTGCCTGCTTTTTGTATATATTTTACATCGTTAAGCACATCCATCTATGCCCCGTTGGAGGTGCTATACAATTTTTTGTTGAAGGATGGATGGACTGATTGATTGATAGATTGATTAATATCATCTGCCTTTTTTCTGAAAGTTTATCAGTCTGTCGCTACATCTCCCATTTTGTGATTTCAGTGTATACTACGTCTTCCATCTTGTTAATCCACTTTCTTATATCAAGATTCATCTTGTTTGTCTCTGAAGTTTCTTCAACTGTCGATGCTGTTAATCCATCCTACCTTTGTATGATATTTATTACAGTTTTGTGTTTTGATAATACTTTTAGGACTAGTTGGCATAATTGTATTACGTGTGGTTTACTCGTAGACTAAATATGTGGCATGTTCTGTTAGAGTACGAAAATTAAGAAAACTGCAACTATGCCTGCCAGGAACCCAAGTGGTGTCTATGTAGTAGCACTTTATTCACACAGACCAAGTCGCAAGGATAAGCTGGAGCTGATCAAGGTAGACTCTTGTCTGCTCTAGTTGTGTCGGTGGTGTGCAAATTTGATTTGGCTTTTTGCAGTAAAAATGCCAGCCTTTTCCTTAAAGATGTCACTCCTTGTATTACGATAATTTTGCTCTGCTTGAAAATGTTACTGTCTAAGTTTCGTGAATATGTACTTTTCAGTTTCTGTTGTTTATCAGCGGAGTCACTTTGAGATTATGTTAAGTTCAAGGGTCTTAGCTTTGCTTTTAATAAGGGTCCTTACGTTTCAGACCAGAGTTCTACTCATGCTGAACAGCACGTTAGCTATTGCAACATCTATATTGTCATTTTCTGAGTTAATTTTAGTTATTATTATGGTAGTTTTGAGTTGATCAATACACATTACTTTGCTGTCAGTGAATTATTGCGTGTGGACTCTGACATTTTGTGGAAGATTTTACTAAAAACGTTCATTCTTGAAATATGTAAGCATCATTATGCTACTGCAGGGTGAGGAATATGAACTTTTGGAAGAATACAGATCTTCTGCTGGCTGGTTCCTTGCAAAATCTCTGAATGGGTGTGTCATTTTAGTATTTTTTTTCTAGTTTGTCTTATATGTATATCTGATCATTAGTTATTTTCACTTTAGTACATTCAGTTTGATTGTCACGTATACTTTATTTTGTGTGTCTTTACAGTATCCATCTGTCTTGCATTAACTGATGGTGTTTAGAATATAAACTCACAATTACATCGATTTTTATGCAGAAAAACCACAATGCTAGAAATTTATTTGTAGTGTATCATGTTCTATCAAGCATTGATTAGGTGACAGGAATGGCATCCAACCTGTAAAATATGTTTTTCTGATTAGGGTGACTATTGTTGTCTTGGTGTACTGGTATTAAAAACCTTCAAACCCAACTGCATGTCCAACATCATCACCGGGCCTATTTCATTAAAATCTGGCATTTGTTTTTGGTTGGTGGAAAAAGGGCAGCCATATATGTCAAATTTGCTGCCTCTGATTGCCAGTTGAAAATTTAAACCCGTGGATATTTTCAGTGTTTGTGTATTTGACATCTTTATTGTTTTATTAAGTCTGTATTGTTTTTTGAGTCTGAGCCAGTTTGATTGATAGATAAAGTTGTTGTGAATCTGACTTATTGTTAGCTGTTTATTTTTTCCAGAAGTGGTAGTGTTTGGCATGGTCAGTGTTTTTTTACTGTGGCTTTTTTTTGCTTGGCTTCTTCATTTATGGAATTTAATTGAAAGATGAATAATCACACTGCATAAGAGTGTTATTTTCGTTTTGTTTCATGTGCAGTGAAGTCGGCCAGATTCCTGCGAATTTTGTTCAGTTGGTGAACAGTCAAAACATGGAGCAGTACGAGTACGTTGGATTAATTTCTGTTCACGCTGTATTATCAGTTGTATATTGTTTGATGACTGCCACCATGCTTGTTATTAATGGCACCTGTATAAGTGTTCATAGAGGATATTTAAACTGTGTTTCTTTCATTTCCATGATAACGTTAGTGAATATAGATCTGATTTTGGAAGGCTGGAGGTAAACATTTGAGGTCCTCACAGTTTCCCCTGTAAATCCATCATTTGTGCACCAAACATATAAAGTTTAAAACACATTAACGAATAAACTTAGAATGTGATGAAAATCGTGCAACGGATATGCGATTATTTGGCGAAAAAGTGGCATCCTCTGGGAATTGATTTAGCATTGTTTCTATTCCAGAATGCCCACATTTAGACTTACCAGTACAAATTTGGCAGGTAAGACGGAAAGTCCCTCCTCCCTGCCACATTGCATGGAAGTCAGTGTTGGGGTTAGCCTTTTGGAGGCATAATACACTTGAAACCAGCCCTAATTATTGCAATACCAACCGTTGCCTCCAAAAATGAGCTAAACTGTATCAGGTGGGTGTTAAAAGTCTAGTTGTTCACTGTTCAGGTGGAGATGCATGGGAATCATTGATTTAATAGGACTTTTTTATCAAGACCAAGACTCTGGGTCTCAAGATTAAGACCTACATATTTTTTCAAGACCAAAATTTTATTTTTTGTTCTTGAGGCACCTCACGATCAAGACTTTGGTCTTGAGAACAACATCGGTGACGGAAATGAGTGGGGCATTTCATGTAGCTTGCAAGTTGTTTGCAGCTGGTACTATAAAAACACATCTCGCAACGAGAGTGAAGACATCATGGAGAAAGACGGACGTGAAGGTTGCTTCATGATTCGAGACTCGAGTACACAGGGAGTTTACACACTGACGCTGCTGGTCAAATCGGGCAGGTTAGTTTTCAACAGTCATTGGAGATAGGTCAGAGTCATTTTGTCTATAAAGTCCCTAAATGATTTGGCTGAGTAACTTTCAGTACTTGACCGGTGGCCAGTAGCATTTGTTGTTGTCTTGCAGTGATCTTTTTATGTCCGTGTACACCTTTACACATGCATTCATTTCTTACAGTAGTGACACACAACTCTGCTTTCCATATGAAATTTTACCAAATATGTGAGACGAAGGTGTACAGAGCACATTGTAAGTGAATATGTCCTTTTCATTAAGCCAACGCAATACAGGGGCCTCTTTCATGCTCTTTGACACAAGTTTTATTCTGCTGAATTTCTGGCAATACAAGTGCTAATTTACAATGTGGACGGATTGTGTGCAGAAGGTATCATTTACATGTAATTTTGATGTTTTTGATTCACTCAGCATTCGTAAATTTAGTGAAATTTAGAATTTTATGTGCCCTGTGTGCGTATTTTTTTGCTGTCTAAACAGTGCATTGTTATTATTATCATTGGCATCATAATTAATTCTCACTAATTTATGGTATTCACACTATGATTCTAGAAAGTTGTTCTTGATTTTCAAAAATCAATTGTGTCACTCTTCCTTCTTTCAGTCTACTTCCTTTATTTTATGATTGCCTAGTTTAGCTACTTTTCGTTGTGTTTTATCTTGTGTTTCTGTCAGTTTATATGCATGCTTTGCGTATTTGGAATCTTTTTTCTGCTGCCTCAGTCTGGCAAAATACAGATATGCATTAATTATCGCTGGCAGAGCTTAATATTTGTAGTATGTTGCTGTACATTACAGAGTAAGTAGTGTAATTGAACTAATTTACAGTATTTTGTGGTGTAATGCTGAAATGTAGCAACTTGTCACCAAAACATTACCACATCAAACAGACAAGTCCAGAAGGACTCTACTACTTGGTTGAGAAGCATGCATTCAAGACCATACAAGAGCTCATCTACTATCACAAACACAATGCTGCTGGTATGTAAGAGTTATTGGTAATCTTTACTGCATTTTCATCACTATGAACAGCTGATTTTAGGAGAATCTGATTATTTCACTAAATGATGGTGAAATGCAGCTGTTTTCGGCTTTTAACTGCAAATCTGTTGTCCTTTAAAATATAAGTTTTTCAATAACTTTAGAGACTTTAGACAATCGCTTAAACAGTCATATTAAATTCATAACAGGCTGTTGTTCTCACAAAACTGGAGCCTGCCAGTTTCTTTTAGATTCATCTGTGATGGTGTGCATGTTGCATAGGATATTTCTGCTTTGTGTGACTTTGTACTTTTGTGATGACAGATTCCACTAATGGCCATATTACATTTTGACTGGGTTAGCTGATGTTTGTAAGAAATTTGTTTAAATTCTTCAGCACTGGGTCAGTCTGAAGCAATACTGTTCCAGGCAGGAGCAGCATTTTGTTTTTTTTGTGAAACATTGAAGGAAATTACTGCTATACATAGTCCGTTGTGTTGTCTGCTTGTGCTGGTATGAAATTGTGCTGTGTTGTCTTTGCTTTTCAGGTCTCATAGCCCGACTTCGTTTTCCACCATCCGATAGAGTTGAACCGTCGCTTATAATAGGTCTGTATTAATGTTAAAAACACGTTGTCTCATGATCATTGTATGCTGTCATCCGGTTTATACTACTATACTGCTTCAGTGGTGATCGGAGTGTTTAGTCATACTGTTTCTTTATATGTTAAAAACAATAGTTATAAAGTATATGCCGCGTTTATATGTGACTGCATGTAACAGTCACACGCTGTATTAATGCCAGTTTCTGATATCTGTTGCTTAGATGCAAAGGAGATTGATCCATCTGATATTGAAATGAAAGAGCGTCTTGGTGCAGGGCAGTTTGGGGTGAGTCCAGTATGAGTGTTTACCAGAATTAGTATTTGTCTTTGTGCATACATGCACTATGTGTGTTCAAGGTAAGCAGCATGTCTGACTTATTTGATTTCAGTGAATGTTGCAATGCCAAACGTGAGGTTGTCAGTCAGTGCTGCTGGATTCGCATCAACCTGGAGCACAACATCTCAGCATTTCAATGGCTGCTGATTTATCTTATCTGTGGAAGTGCATTATTTTTTGGATTGCAAGTCAGATTTATGTGAAATGATTAATGTGGACAGATATGCAGTTGACTTCTATAATTTTCAGTTTGCTGGAGCTCATTCAGGCTGTGTTTGCATGATGCGTATAATTTGCACATATTGTCTTTTGCTTTTGCTTTTGTAGGAGGTGACAAAGGGCATATACAACGATATTGAGGTTGCAGTGAAGACGATGAAGGAAGGTTCAATGTCTGAAGATGATTTTATTGATGAGGCAAAAGTGATGGTGTAAGTAATGTGTGTCTGCTAGTTTTGTATTTGGAAATTAAAATGTTGTGTACACGCATATGTAGGCTATAGTTTATCTGTGTTCACACTGTACTCATGTACTTTGAGCAGTGATATGAACCTGGGTTGATTGGTATACAAACTACAAAGTTATGTACAACACTAAACTATCGAATCAAAAGAAAATTTAAGCCTACAGTTGCAAAACAAAGCAATTCTATATAACTGAATGAATGCCTAATGATAATGGCTTGAACAGTATGGGATAAAAGAGTGTGAAAGGCGGCAGTAGTTAGTTAGTTAGTTAGTTAGTTACTTAGTTACTTAGTTACTTACTTAGTTAATGAATAAATAACGTGTTAAAACCAAGGTATTAGAGGGTAATAATCTTTTAGTTGATAATAGAGGGAACTTTGCATATATTGTTGAGACGTTAAGCTAAGATTTCAGAAGTTTCAGTGTTTTTAACATTGTGTTGCTTGTTTGTAGAAAACTGCAGCACAGGAACCTTGTCAAACTGTACGGTGTTTGTACCAAGAAGAAACCAATAATGATTATTACTGAATACATGAGAAATGGTTTACTTTTTTGGATTATACATTTATCTTCTTCTGATACTTCGTTTGAGTTGGATTTGAAACCTTTTGACAGCAGTTGCTGATTCTGTTTTATATGGCTAATGTGCTACTGTGTGTGCCAACTAGTATACAGTGTAGCTGTATTGTAGGAGCGTTGGTACATTTTTTGAGACGACAAAAACATTACTTGAAAGACAAAACGAGTCTGTTGCTTGATATGTGCCTCCAGGTGAATTGTACAAAAGTTTTGTAACTGAAGTTCTGTATTACTTTCTATTACTATGCAATGTTCCTTCTATTTTTTTGGTGTGCACGGAAAAGTATAGTGTTTGTGTGGCACATTTACATGCCTGAGCACCTGAATCTTTTTCACAGTAGCCTCTGCAACTCTCCAGATTTCTGGCATCGTAGTTTAGTGACCGAATCCAGGTGAGTCTTCAGACTGATATGACGCTTCAAATAATCGATTTTCCAATCATCCCATCGCTTTCCAGTGGTGAATGCACCGCCTGCACAACGATCTAGTGTGTGGCAGTTGGAAACTGCTGCGCGACTTTTTTTGTAACGTGAGCGACCGTGCAGCTTACAGGGAACATTGTTACTATACCAACATCATCATCATCATCAAAAAATAATGTAGCCAGTAGATTTAACAAGCTGGATAGTGGGCTGTCAATAGATGTCATTATTCAGTAGATCAATGTATGTGCTATGTTTTTGTGTGGCAACGAGGTGAGAATTGGGACTTCAGATTAGGAACCCATTGGAGTCTGAGCTTTTAACGTTGGATGTTGTCTGAGAATGGCAGTTTATACCTAAGTAACATTGGTGGACTCTTGTTTTGTGATTGCAGGTGTGTTCTGCGATGTCATACCTGGAAACTAATGGCTTCATTCACCGTGACCTTGCTGCAAGGAACTGTCTCGTGGGGAAGAACAATGTTGTCAAAGTTGCGGATTTTGGCCTAGCAAGGTTATCTGTCGCCAAGACAACACGCGGTTGAAATGTTTAAGATACAAAATAAATCATCACATAGGAAAAATGGAGATTAGGGACTGAGGTCTACTAAGTTGGAACTGGTTTGGGCACATCGTTAGCAGAGTGAAATCTGTATCGGCTGAAGTTGAAGGACATGGTTGATCATGGACACTGGAGACATCGGATCAAACATATTAAGGAGTTTATTGTTGCATTTAATTGAACTTGCAATTTATGTACTATGTACGTGTACACAGCCGTTTTGCGCAGTCGCTGAAGAC
>Ga0056115_1000962_pt1 | contig 13087 bp, 7 predicted proteins | sample WorMetOlspDAHAB1_FD_77007 | JGI IMG/M metagenome (GOLD analysis project Ga0056115, IMG submission 77007) | Marine gutless worms symbiont microbial communities from Max Planck institute for Marine Microbiology, Germany - Olavius sp. DAHAB.1 ...
AGCTAATGCTAAGCACCTTTTGTTTATTGTGCGCTAAAAGTTTATTGCAGATAACAACATTCAGCGTTATGTAGCAATTTGGAACATTTGCGTTTAACACGGTAAGGTGGTGACGCAAATTAGATGATGTGGAAAATGAGTGCAACTCGCATATATTTGGATCGTTTGAAATCTTTCTGCCATAAATTATCAAAATCGGTGGAAATTTGACGAAGTTCTGACAAAAACAAATCTGCTTGGTTTTTTGGGACACGGTGTACTACTACTATTATTATTATTTATATTATTAACATCATTTATTACGCCAGAAGGCAGCCACATTATAAACAGTAGTATGTATTAGCTGTAAGTTCTGTGTGTGTGTGTTTAGCATCATCCTTTTGTTGCGCATAAATCCGCGCATACATACAGTAACAAATAACACAAGACGATCCGCGTATATCAGTAAATGCAGAATGACGAACGTAAAAATCCTATTGCCAGACAACAAGCATTTTTTCCAGAACGCCTCAAGAATGATCTAACCTGAGTCGTGAGGGACATTAAAACTTTCATTCGCGTACACTAGCTGTTTCAGCTCATTTCTGAAGAATCCGTCTGTATTGTAGTTCTCAAAACTGATCTGGGTTGCATTTGTCGGGGGGGGGAGGGGGTCTCTCAGAGTTTTGACGTCCAGAATGAACTGCGTCGCAGACACATTACTGTTACAATGTTGCAGAGTTTGCATCCTGGAGGATCGACAGGGAGGGGGTGTTAAAATCGACCCCCTAAACTTGTTTATGAATATCAGTACCGGGTAATACATTTTAGGCAAGGGGGTCGAACCCGCCTGACCCTCCCCCGGCAAATACAGCCCTGAGACTGATACAGGTTGAAATGCACGCTAATGATGAGCGGATAATTAGATGCATTGCCAAGGGCGGACTGGGCCACCTGGCACTTGCCAGGTGGGCCGGTTGGTCCGGCGTCCAGGTGGGCCGCCACGTCACATACTGAAGTAGGTCAAACGACTTACCTCGTTAACAGGGGAAGGGTAGGGATGGAGAGGAGAGACAAGAGCGAGGAACAAAATCACAAAGAGGAGGAGAGGGACGGGAGGGAGTGAATGGGGAGGGGCCAGGAGCCGTAGCTAGGGAGGGAGGACTCTACTTGGATATTTGTGCAGGGGGACCCCCCCCCCCGAGTTCCTAGTTACGCCACTGCTGATGGGGCCGGTCTGCCTACTTAGCCAGGGCTGGTTTGAAGATACAGTCTGCCCCTGTCCATGGTGTAAATAACTTGCCTAGTTTTTCACTGTGGCACAAATATCAGCATTTTGTTTGTTTCATTTGCTTCAGCACAGAGTGCATTTATGCATATTCCGTGTCAGTGTGAAGCGGTAAAAGTATATGCAGATGACGTTGTTGTGTTTGAACCAGTAACATAACAGTTACGTCGACTGTGTAGTGCCGTAACTTGTATTTATAAAGTCATTGCTCGTAACTGTGAGCTTAATAAACAAAGGTTGAATTTTCATGCTAAGAGCACGGATTCTGTTCTATGAGGATGTGACCTTATATTATTCTCATTGTCGTGTAAATTAGATTTATTAGTATTTTGTAATTTATTTCAAAATTTCTACATTCATTGGGGACTTATCTGTCGTGTAAACTAGTTGTCGTGTGATTGCCGTAAAATTATCGTGCCTCACGCCAGCATTCGTGATGTAGGTAGATGTCGGACAGAAGTATGGCTGTTGTTTAAAGAAGTGGGCTGTCGTTTAAAATGCGTATTTGAAAATATTTGTGTATGTCTGAAATGCGTTAATTTTGTTGCATGTTTTAAGACCAGTTTGGTGTAGTTTGGCCTCGTGATAACGGCTTTGATCACACCAACAGAGCTAAGCTACGTCGAGTCGGTTAGTACTGGGATTGCTGACCTCTTTTGGCGGGTCTGCCATCCCGCTATTTATCCAGGCCACTCTGGCCCACTCAGCCTGGCCATCCCTCCGTTGTGGTAGGTGCAACGAGTACTGGCGACTGCTTCAGCCACCGCTGGGGAAGAAACGGCGAGTTCTGCGTAGCATTGGGCCTTGTCACCAGGACTGCTGGCAGTGGCATACTGTACATGCTAGCTTAATGGGGTGTGACCCTCACTGGCTCAGAGGTCGAAGGGGAGTGAACTTCCTGTAAATGTAATTAAGATAACTTATTTAGCGCTTATACTGTACGAACTTGAGCGCTTAACACAGTCAATGTTCACGTTGTCACAACAAAAATTGAGAGTCCAAAAAGAAACGATTTAAGTTTTTTGAAGGAAGAGAACGTTTCGGAGGTTGAGCGGAGGGCTGGTGGTAGACTGCGCCACGCTCGCGGACCTGCCTGTCGTTAGACCCTCCCGCTCATACGTAAATCCTGTTCTTTCAATCCGGTTGTGCATATTGTGCTGTACGTTGTAGGCGTGTGCACCAGGTCAACAAAGTCAGCAGTCTGTTGCTTGCCAACTTAACATGGTAGAGTGAGCGTTGTTTCTTTTCGGTTGTTCAGGCAGCACATCTTTGTTAATTCTGCAGCATACGCCGTATTTGTGGCACATTTTCTGCTGTGACCAGTGTCCACTATGTCACTTTTGTTCTTGTCTGTACTGTCTCTTAACTTTCTTTTATGCGTTTCCCAACAAGTCGTATTTTACTCATTGCTATCAACTTTTTAACTGCAGTTAAAAAGTTGATATCATTGAGTAAAATACGCACGATATAACCTGTTTGTGCTGAAAATGTCGTTAAATTCCAACTGCACACTGGTCCCACCGTCTTCAGCGACTGTCTTAGTTGGCTGTTTAAGAATGAAACTGAATTTGTAGAATGGAGTTGACCAGTAGCCTTTTATTCTGTACACAGAGGGATTTTACATGACTGTAAACTATTCAAAAAAAGATTGACTGGACGTCAAAAAAATTAATTTTAGTAATCGAGTGGTAGATAACCGGAATTGCCTGTCTGCACGTTGTGTTAGTTCTGACACTATTAACACGTTCAAAAAGTATGTTTCTGTTGGACTGGATCTGTAAATTGTAGATCAGTGATAGTACTTATCTCAGATAGTATATATGGCTATGCATGTGCCTACTCGAGCCATTGATGTCATGTCATTAAATTCCAACTGCACACTGTTCCAAGTGCACACACACACAAAGCCGCAGACCACTGCATGCCACACGTGACGACTGTTCTGCACTATGTCGCTGTCGAACGTCGTTTAGACATCGCTTCGTAAAAGTGACGGGGAAATTGTTGCCGTGTTTGCAGACGCATCCCGTGCACGCGAACAGTTCGGACGTGGCAAGTCCACCTCAGTCTTCGTCGTCGTCGAGTTCAGGTGCCGCGGACACACACATGAATCCGCCGTTCCAAGTGTCGGCAGCCTCACCGTTTGTGCCTGGCGTCAGGGTTCAGCGACCAACCGTGCTCAACCCGTACGTCTATACGCAGCTTCCTTCGGGGCAGCCGGCGGCAGTGGCCATTCTGCCCTGTGGCATGTTTCCGCAGCCATATCCCGATCTGAGTCTATGTTCGCCGCACAGTGTCCACGTGGTCCAGCGTCATGCCGCCAGTTTATCGGACAACACTTCTCGGAGTTTGTCAGCAGACCGTAAAAGCAGCTGATCATCTTTCTGCAATTTTCAGTCCACGTCAGCCGTTTGTTTTGGTTAACTATTCAGTTGGCTGCTGGTTAAAGCGTACTGTTAACTGTCTCATTACATTGAGGTTTTCCATTGGAGGGGCCTTATGTCGAGAATGAAATGGCATATGAAGTTAAGAGCCTTCCAGATGTACCATCTGCAAATTTTCAGATTCGTCGAATTTTGCAGTTTGGCTTTTCCAATGCAGCACAAATTAGCTGGCTTTCCAGGCAATTTTTTTGCACAAACTAAAATTCTTCACACAAACTGTACTTGTAACTGCAACTTTCCCCAGTATGGAATTCCTATCAGGTCGATCTAAACCTTTGTTGTAGAAACTGAGATTAGGCAAAATAACCGCGTTAATAATTGCTGAGAAAATGGAAAATACAAATTTTCTCCAACGATTAAAATCCCACGACTTTTCCCCTGGACTTTTACCTTCCTCCCTGACTTGAAACTTTCGTGACCACTTTTGAATTCCTTTTCTTGTCCAGTTTTCCAGATTCTCCAGAAAGAAACGGCAACCCTTCACAAGCTATTCACCGGCGAAGACCAGTTGCAACAGTGTCTTTCCGTTAACCTACGGGATCTGTGCTGAAGACAAAGTGATGGACTGGTGTAAATACGGCAGCATTGTAATTGGCTGCGGTTAACTTCGGCAATTTTTAGTATCAAGCGCATGCCATTTACTCGATCTTCCTTCAGCCGCTGTTTTTGTTACTGTTTGCGTGTTAATGTCTGTAGCTGTTAGTAAATGAACTGAACGCTAATTGCGTCAGGTCAGGAATAACTGGGGTTGTTGTGACAGTCGCTTATTTTATGACTCTGTGCATTATGACCTTGTGATTCGGCATTGATAATAGTAACGACAGTGTCTTGTGAGCAGAATTTTTGGGGCTGCCAACCAGTCACAAATTTATGCTGTTCACAATGCTGTAATTAATGCAGTCATTTTAATTCTAGGTTTATACAGTGGACGTGTCCAATACAGTATCGTATCCTGACATTCAGGACTCCTATGACTTTGCATCTAAATGCTGTCTATAGTGGACCCAGCAGTATTTTTAATACTAACTTAGGCCACTCTAAAAATTCATGATTGATTGATATGTATTCATCAAAACTGGCTAGACTGTTTTAACTGAAAGTATGGGCCATCCATATAAGCAACTTATTACATCTGTTTTTCTCTAATGGTCCATACCGCGAGTTCACAGTATTTTTTTATTAAATATTACATTTGCACGACGGTTCCTAGATATGTGACCGGCAAGTATTGAAATGGAATTTTTACGAAAACAGAGTTTATAAGACTGATTAGTCTGGCCTTATGAATCAAAGGTGAAATAAAGAGGTCAAGATCACATGAAGCCAAGCCACAAAAAAACTGTACGAACTTCAAATTTGGTTATGGAACGCTAACACGTGGACCGCTGGTGTACAATACACACACTGCAATTTGACCAGTGATTTAAACACTTCAATGCAGCTCTAATGCCAGGATATCCGTTGCCATGTTGGCCTGTCCACGGTGACCGTGTGTGCTTGTTAATGACTGCTTGTTGTTCTTGTTTCCGGTGTCGGTTTGTATGATCAGTTTTATGGTTTGATAATACTCAGTTGCTTTGCATCAACTGCAAGTGCCGGTCGTATATTAATTCTGTTGTGACTTGGTTGACTATAACTAACTTGATTTATACAGTATGTGTGTGTGTGTGTTTGCTCTATATTCATCAGCACATTAACTGCTGGTTAGACTTTTTAAATCGAATTATATCTGTAGTATTGGCAACAATCTCCTGGCTACCACATTGTTGCCAATATTAGTCTGTACACTTGATACAATCGATATTTTATTGTATTTTATTCAGATGAACATTAGCAATTCGAATTGCATTAAGTGTGTGCGTTAAGCCGAGAGGCAGATAAGTAAGGAAGGTTGAATTACATTAATTAGACTGTTTAAACTGAATTACATCTCTAACACATGCACTTTAGTCAAGACCTTACAGTGTGTATAACAATAATGATTGATTTAGTAGGGTTTAACAGCACTTTAGCACACAGTTTTGTTAAACGGTCAATATCAGTGAAATAGGTTTAAAAAATTACGTTTAGGAAAATATAATGTGTACGAAAGTTTTGTTTCCTGCCGTTTTCATAATTCCTGCAAATACATAAGATGTGCTTTACTGTTAAAACACACAATTCACAGCGTTCACATTGCCGGTATGGAAAAACCATAAAACGGTGCAGCTTATATTCGCTGACTGGCACACCAGCGTACACACGAGCAACAACTTGACAGCAGACCATACAGCTGCCAAACGGAGGAGTGTGGAATGAATTCCGGACAGACACACTATATAGTAGACACGCAGTAGCGTCAGGCCACGACACAAAACTGCCAACACTCCTGCACGTGTTCTGTGTGGACGACGAAACGCAACTGATCACAGACGAACACAACACAGGCAAAAGCACCATCACTGTACACAGAATACACAAACTCACGACGAATGTCCAACGACAACGCACCGCATCCCACTTACGACTCGCACGCTAGTAGGCATCGCAGTGTTCGTCTTTATTTCGCAGTCCTTTACTAGTACCGGTGTAAAAATTACGGGACTTCCAGCGAGCACTATTAGGTGCCATCTCTGTAGCAGACAGTGAAAACAAAACCGTTTTATTACACCACAACGTGCCGCGGCAGTAACTCGTGCCCATCTCATCTAATAAAAAACAACAATTTCTGTGTGGTCCAACACTAACATTGCACGTTAAACAGTGAAGGAATGGATCATTATAACAATACTTGATGTGTCATGTGCACACGAAAGGCATTTACATCTTCACCTAACCAACTGCATTAACGGGAAAAATAATTATAATTTATTCAAGTATTAACTTAATTACTACGGGGTGGTCTGGACCACCTGGCACTTACAGGTGGGCCGGTTTGTTCTCCTGCCAGGTGGGCAGCCACGTCAAATGTTGGAAGTAGGTTGAACTACTTACCCCATTAACAGGGACAGGATAGCAATAGAGGGAAGAGAAGACAGCGAAGCACTAAGTCACAAAGAGGAGGACAGGGAACGACGGAGTGGAACATGGGAGGGGTCCAGGGAACCTTAGCTGAGGAGCGACGGCCCTATTTTTTGGATATTTGTACAGGGGTTTCCCCAGTTCCCAGTTACGCCACTTCTGATGGGGCCGGTCGACCTACTTAGCCAAGGCCGGTTTGAAAAGCCAGTCCGCCCCTGAATTCGCACATGGTATTCCTGCTGGTCACGAGTTTGCGAGTTGTGTATACAATGGCACAACTGGTCGCAAGTCCTATATTCAAAGAGCCACTTTCTGTGATTATTCTGCAGCAACATTTAATTCAAGGGTACCACTTCACCGTTTCAAGCTAAAAAAAACCCCGATCGGCAACACATCCTGTCAACAAACGGGACACATTCCAGTCACGCATTTCTACGACAGCAACACGTTTTGTTTTAACCGCAACATAATTGTACATCACGTCAACACAGACTGCCACTGGCAGCAGCAGCAACAGCAGTAGCGATATCCCGTCGAAACACGAAGCACGTGTTGCTATAGAGCCAGCAGCATAGATCGGAAACGTAAACCCGGCACACGCTTTCACAATGACAATAACCAGAAGCGTACGATACGTTAGCGACCCTGCAGCGAGAGGAAGAGCATTTGCCAATATGACAAAACACGGTACCTGCTGTCTCCGTACCAAAAAACCGGTATTCGACGGGCATTTCACCACTGGCACGAGGCAGCGGAAGGCTGTAATTTGAGACGGGGCAGACAAAAAGTGACACATGAATTCATTTTATGTCTTATCGCATATATGAGATATCAAAACATTCTCTTTAAACTTCACGAAGATGCAAAACTCCTACTTTCACCAAAAAAACGGTAAAACATCATCCGTTTTGAAGTCGAAATTACCAAAACGCTTTAAAATTTCTGTGCATGTACAGCAACAATGCATTTCGCAATTACAGATTACGCTCCAGCTTATCCAATCAACTCTCATGCAATTAAAACGAGTGCGCGATTCAACCTCGATTGCGACACAGAACATGATGGTAGACTGCGGGACAATAATTTAACTGACGAAGTGCTGATAACGAACGTAATACGCTAAGCTTCACCACACAACTGCAGTGTCGCAAATTTTTTGGCACCGCCTTTTTGGGGTGCGGCGTGGCCCTACCTCGGAGTCGACAAATCGAGCTGCGGCAGGTGCCCCACCCTGCCCCGTGGCTCCACCGCCACTGCACTGGCAATTCACAGGCCACATGCAGCACTGAAATTGGCAAATGCTACTACCGGCTACACGATCGGCAAGCCTAAGTGTCAGTGTCAGTGTCGTCTTATTCTCGCCAGTTAGTCTCGACTCTGAAACAGGTAAAGGTTATTGGTGGCGGCAAGAGCGAGGATGTTCTCTGACGGATGCCACGCTGTGTGGAGAATCTTCTTATTAAAGTCGAGGCAGTCGACGCTGATTTCGTCCTTGCGACGTTTGCCCGCCGTGCAGACGCGGCGAGGCCGTAGCGGCTGAGCCGCTGGCCTGGAAGCATTACTGCCTACTGCCGACGGCATCGTAACTGGAACATCACCGCGAGATGCTTCTAGTATCACATCATGTTGCAACTCGCGATCAAACATGCGGAAAAAGTTGTTGTACGAACCGGTCATGACATGCCTACAATATATTCAGGCTCCAAAAGTTTACTGCGGCTGACGTTATGTAGCTTAACAACGCAAATTGCGAATAAGATTCTTATTCATAGGCATGTATACCACACACTCTAAAAAAGACTTCTTATTTACCGATTATAATTATTATTAAGATCGAAGAATATACAGATAAGATACTCAATTATACTCGATTTTCTTCTAAGACATACACAGCTTCGGTCCCATTTTATACTTGTATGATATATACTATTCTCATACACATAACTGTAAAGCAAAGTTGATTTTGAAAGTCGCACAAATGGCAGCTTTAAGGCTGCAAGCTTTTCTGATACATTACTATCTTGATGTCTTAGGTGATATCTTAAGACATTCCTGTTTGCTCATTACCAATCCCTGCAACACTGTAGTGCAATAGGGACTCTGTGATTGCTGCACTCATTAAGTGTTATTATTATTATTATTACAATAAATAAATGTATTACACTGATATAGTACTGTACAACAGTACTCTACTATACTCTAGCATATCAGCGTTACTGTAGATAATTCATTTCATCAACTTTGTACAACACAAACCCACAATCTCCTACTACACACTTTTATACAGCAGTTAACATCTGCCAAAACACTGGCAAATTTTATCTTAAATTTTCACACGACAACAACTCTAGCCATTTCTGAATTTACTCACATACGAAGCACAGAAGTGGCAAAACGCACCTGTCGTTTCCACTCCAAGCACATTCAAACTTGTCGAAAATGCAGTCGTTCTCGTACAGAGCACAAAGCTTACTGCGGAGATGCTCGTGCACCGGGTAAGTCTCCACCGGCTTCGTGTCCATGTTCAGGTCCCACACTTTGAGTGACAGGTAATCACGCGTCAACAGGTAGCGGCCGTTGTGACTAAACTGTACATCTGATATGCTAGAGATAATTTCGGAGAAGAAGCTTCGATTGGCTGGGTCTTCGGGTTCCTCCAACACTGCAGTCACATGACATGACAGTTACATTCAGAAAGGTGAAGAAAACATAAAAATAACACTTGGTTCAAATCAAAGATCGTAACAACCGATATTGATCAACTGTTTTAAAAAATACTGACAAAACATACTAGGTATGAACACACATTTCTCACAGCTAGTTCACATCACACACTGACAACTGAGGAAAGACGACAGTGAAAAAAGCACGTCACAAGCACATAAAACAAAATTACCAAAAGTGAGTTAGTTGCCCCATCTGTGCCGCTTTGACGTCAGCCCCCGGGTTATCATATACGCAGGTTTATCCTCAGAATGACAGTGTCTTTGCATGGATTCAGGCAGTACCACGAGCAAATATGTGATATTCAAAAAAATTATGGTCAGGCAACACAGTTTAAATATATTAGTACCTGTTGTGCAATTCGGAAAAAATTAGTGCTAACAACTATGGTAAAAACGTGTTGTTTTTGTCATACATTACTTACATACTTACTAGAATGCAGTGGGACAGACTCCATACGGAACAGGGGACACGTGCCCTCACTTTTACAGATGGCTGGCAACAAAACGTACGCAAAAAGGGAATGTGGAAAAACACAGTGTTACCGTATACACATATAATGGAAAACAATGAGACAAATGAGCTCTCGACAACTCACATTTTGTATGCTTATCACAAATGGCTTGCGATCGCATATCACACAGTCGAATTGTGCCCTTGCTGCTGCTGTACACAAACAGGTGGCAAGCGGTCGGATGAAATTCTGCAGCTGTTATGACTTCGGTCAACTCCTCCATGTTTGCCGGCTTTATATCTACAATGTCTGTTTACAACGATGGTCAAGGTCATATGCCGTAGATGTTCCCAAGCAAATTAGACTAGAGACACACACACACCTACACATCTAGCAACAAAATTAAACGCAAGGAATCCACCCCTATGGGATAAAAGATTTTGAAAGTGTGGATCACTTAAAAAGTTTTTCCGGCTTCAAAATCCCCAAATTGTGACGGCAATGCCAAAATCGGCTCAAGGACCACTCCACTGACCAATTTTGGAAAGACTGGTGCAATGGCTGTCAACGTCGATGCATGAATTTGTACAACACATCATCAGTGGGACAAAGCCCAATGTGCCCAATGCACTAGTATCACGTAAACGGAAACGATTTTAATAAACGCAGTAACATTCGGATTACTGTTCAACCCTGAGGGGCAAATATATCGAGTCAAAATTGATCAGCAAGTACAATAGTGGCTACTCCTGAACCGAACCAAATGCAAAAGCTTACTCGGCAGTTACGAGAAAAGCGTTTAAGGATACTGAAACTTTGGTCGTTGTTTTCCATATGCCACAGGTTGATGCGGAGATCATCGGCCGACAAATATGTCGCCCCGTCGCTATTCACCGAAATCGAGTTGATGTGGTACGTGTGAGCGTTGGCAAACACTCGACGTGGACTCGCCTCGACCATTAACTCCATCGGTTTGAACACGGGAACACGCAGCGACGTTATCGACGAAGGGTCAACCAGTGATCCCAACTCGTCGCGGAGGTTGAAGCCGTCTGTGCGCTTCCGTCGCTCGGAAACTTTCCACAGCTTCACAGTTTTGTCTGCAGACGGCACAACAGACGACTATTCGAGATCGATACGCATCTCCTAAAGCATTTATATCGAGACAAGTGCAGAATGTTCTCCAACTCCTGTTACATTCTAATTTTATTTCGTTAATCTTGGTTTTTTTCCATTCAACTTATTTCAACTGTTTTAAAGGTTGCTATGTTTTACACAGTGTTTGTGTTATAACTGTGACAGACACTTTACAAATTTCATCAATCATCATCTATTCAGCACAACTGTCAGTTCCGCACCATAAATCAAGCATACTCCGCTGCAGCAAATGGGAACGAGTAAGTAAAGTTTAACACCCCACCAAATACAATAGGTCTGGAACTCACTTCCTGCATCTGTGAAGCGACTCGTTGTCTGTTTTCAAATCTAGGCTAAAAACATTCTTATTTCGTAAATCCTATAACTAGCACACACAACCGACTGCCGCCAGTGCCTCCGAAGTTACGACCTTATGGAGCTTTACAAATATGCTTATTATTATTATTATTTCGGAGGCAGAAAATGGGAACAAACTAGCATCATCATGTGCATCTCACTGCAAGTCACTATCAGCTTTTCGGCATCTTCTCACTCATAACTACATTATCTTCAGTCTACCTACTAACTACTGTTCTCTAAAGTGATCTACTAACCAGTACACTCTGATTTCTTACCAATGTGATGTGACACAGTAACTTAATTACTTTCTGCAACAGTTATGACTGATCATTACAGTTCTTATTCAGCATAAGACACACGGTAAACTGAACTGTACAGAAATGTCACAATAATGCAAATAAAATACACAAATTCTTGTAAGAAAAGAGTAAGGACAGCAATTACCATTCGTTGACAGTAAAAAATGTGCCGAATTGCACTGCTTCAGCCATCTAATTTTGTTAATCTTCTCCTCGATTTCCAAACTCTTCAAGTAGTCGAATTCAGGTTCGTGGCTCTGGAACGTACTGTAAACGTTGTAGTCCGCTGAGCGTTGGCCATTCATTGACCCACGACCCTGCAAAAATGACAAAAATCTCCGGCGTAAATAAAACTACCAATCCAACAAGCTGGCAAAGCAAAATACGAGACAGAGAGCGACTACACAAGCAGTACAAAATTTTGTTACCACACACCAAACCGGACAGTGCAAACTTAACAAATTAATTCTTACGTCGTCACGTACTCAAGTTAAAACCAATAAAATGATCTTCCTGAAACTATGAACCACGATATTAAAGAATGTGCCATATTTGTAAGAATGTGCCATATTTGTACATATCACACGCATTCGGCAACTACTACATTTGGGTTATTGTTCTGTGCTCGGTACACTGCCACAGAGACCAATATCATAATGTATGCAAATCTATGCAACTAACAGCTTTCATTTGGCAGCAGCTTGTTTGTTTGTAGTTGGTGCTTGGTGCTATGAAGTATCAATATCCAAGATACACAGTGCAAGTTGCTTATGTCTGTATAAACTAGGACAAAGGCATATTTCGCTATCATAAAAGAGTATAATTACAATTTGATCTCTCTGGAAAATAACAACACGACCGCCTTTATCTCCAGTAGCCAACAGCTCACCATCAGCATTAAACTCGACACACGAGATGATGTCCGCTACAAACATTTGTGCATACTGTACACGTTAACACAAAACCAAACACGTGCTTACATTTTACTGAACACCAAACATAAACCTAGCAATTCGTGCTAAGTCATAAGTTATTCTCCGACCTTGTGATTATTCACAGTAACCAACATTTGTGCAAGTAATCATCATTTATTACGCCACGTGGACAGCACACAGAATACAATTATACAAAAACATTAAAACCATAAAACATAAATACACAAAAAACAATAAAAATGCACTTTATGCTGAAATCATGTCAATATCACATCTTTCACCGTACTTTTACTACTCTGTACTCTGTTCAGTCTGTATTTTGATGCTGTGCTAATATCTCAAACAGTGTACTGTATTGTTCAAATTCCACTTGGCTCGACTCGACTCGACTCGACACATTCGACTTGTCGAGCCCATGCATTTTGGCTGTGTCGAGCTAGTCGAACAGCACAGCTCGACTCGCTCGA
>Ga0056115_1000964_pt1 | contig 13080 bp, 8 predicted proteins | sample WorMetOlspDAHAB1_FD_77007 | JGI IMG/M metagenome (GOLD analysis project Ga0056115, IMG submission 77007) | Marine gutless worms symbiont microbial communities from Max Planck institute for Marine Microbiology, Germany - Olavius sp. DAHAB.1 ...
ATTTATTCGTGGCGTCCTTTCCATAGTTTACAAATTGGTAAAGTGTTCATAAAGTGTCGGAAGTGCTTCGGCGTGCTTTTTTTCACTTTAAATTTAATGTAATGTAATGTAACTTATGGCGATGATGACGTGGTCTTCGCGCTCCGGCAGATATGAACAGCCTTTTACATGGATGCAGTGATATTGGTGCGTTTGACGTTAATATATGTTGTCGCGTGGTGTCTTAGTTTAAATGTAGAGTAGCGTAAAATGCGTAAATGTAGAGAAAAAACCTTGTAAATTGTGTATTTCGTATGATGCAGATCCAACACAGCATATTTGATGTGTGGTTTAGTTAGTTATTTAGTATTAGAATCGTCATTAACGTGACGTAAATCCAAAAATGTTGAGTCATAGTGACGCAGAGACAAATTCAGTAAGATTGCTGGTATTAACGCTCGAATAGTTATGTCTTAAGTCGACTTCTGAACTGTAACACTGATGTGGAAGAACGGACAGAACGAGGCAGAGCATTCCACGTGGATGCAGCTGCTGACTGGAAAGACCGTTCACCTATTGGTCACACTGCCATAACGCATTTGCCCAAAGGAGGCTGATCAACTGATATTTCAGTCAGCTTAGATAGATTGTTACCCATATGTACGCCAGTCAGTAGCAGTTAATTTGTGCATGCTTTCTTTGTTGCAAATATATCATATCTGTGCTGTCCTATGTCAAAGGTGCGAATTGCAGGCGGAAATGGCAAACGCCCAGCTGCACGCAACTCGATTATTTGATGTTAGTCTCTCGGCGTAGCGGGTAGTTTTCTCATGTACTTATAGCAAATGTATGCTTTATTTGTTAGCATCAACAAAGTCAAAATGATATTATTATGCGTTTCATATCACCATATGTTATGGTAGAACCGGACCCCTATTTATCAAATAAGTGCGACGACTTTCAGAGAGTAGTAGTATAATAACATGATGACGAAATGTACTGTACCACTGCGCGACTTAGGAACGCAATCGAGATGTACAACGGCGAATACTTCGACCCGCGTCAGTTGATCGGTGAAATAAACGTGAACAGCACATTGCGCCAGCGTCGTCTCCGCTACTCGACGTCGCCGCACTACGACACGATGGGCATCCGAGTCACCGGATCTCCCGCCTACGGAGACTATGGATTCATCGCCGAGATTGTGACTTTGCCACAGTCGCCAAGTGGTCGGCCTGACTTCGGTGCGTAACACTAGCGGCGTGGCGGCTCAGTGGTTAGAACGTCGGTCTGCGGCCGGCGCACTTTCCATGACCTGTGGTGCCCGATGTGACAGTCTGACAGATGACCACCTCGTGGGTAAACTGTCCGCTATGGTAAGCCAACTAGGCCAACTCAGCCTTCCATCCATCCAGGGTTGATAAATGAGTAGTAATACATATAATTAGATAGATTGCGGGGGTGGAAACGATTATACGGCAGACGTATGGCTACTGCAGGCTAAAGTCCGTGAGCGCGGGATTGGGCTGCGGCATAGGCTGTACTCTGGCTGTGTCTGTGACACAGCGCCGCTGCAGCTACAGTATTTGGCTTGTGGTGCTATATGTGTTATGCCTTTACCTGTGCTTTTACTGTGATGGACTGTGTGTGTGTGTGTTAGGCCTATATGAGTTGCTATTTGCTATACGTTGCTGTTACTATTTAGTGTAGTGTGGGGTCCAGCTGCGGCATAGCTGCAGCTGTAGCGTGTAGGCTCAGATGTTTGCTTATGTACAGAGTGACAGTCGTTGTTGCTGTTGACTTGCAGGTTTGCTGTCTGCATTCCGTTGCTTCGTTTTAATATATGGTTAATTTGATCCCGAATTATATTTCTTCCTGAAATTATTACAGTATTATTAAGACACTATTACGGTTCACCGTTACATGTTCTCAGTGCTACGTAACGTAACGTAGTGCAATAAGGTGAAATGGGGATAAAACCGCGTCGCCATGTTGTAGGGAAATTTAACGTAAACTGAGACGGGGTGAAATGATGGAATCTGGAAAAATTCTCATGCGAAGATGCTTCGTGTACGTCAGGGGTTCCCAACCGTGTTCTGGCCCGATACCCCTCAGTCACTCCTAGTTGATCGCTGACACCTCTATCGTAGTTGATCAAAATTCCAATTTGCGACAAACGTTGCTGGGAACCAAATTTCTGTTTTTTTTTGTACTACTTCCCGGAAACAGAGTCCAACGCTCCTGGATTTGGGTCTGACACCCCAATGGCTGCCGACACCCCAGGTTGGGAACCGCTGGCCTACGTGAAATAACGACACGCAGGTCCAGGCAAGGAGCAGCGTATCGCGCACCTGTCGATGACGCGCAACGAAGGCGGCGGCTTCGTGTTTCGCAACGTCGGCGACAACAACCCGCGCGTCGTGTTCGAGTCGAACAACATCGAGCGCTGCGGAATCGGAACGCTGAACGTGACGTCGCCGTCGACCATCGACGTCTTCATCCAGAACTCGCGCATGCTGACAATCGCAAACAACTTTGTGGCTCACAACGCCGGCGGCGGCATCCGCGTCAACACGACGACCAAGGACAACGAGGTTGCGCTGTACGCCAACATTACCAACAACGTCATCGTCCACAACACGCACGGCGAGGCGCTTCAGCTCGAAGGCGAGTCGCGTTCAGAGAATCGCGTAACTATTTCCGGTGTACGGTGCTCAGTATTGCTTAGTTAAGTTATGTATATGTCGTGTTGTGTTTTTGCATTTCGTATTGCCATTATATTGGTTTTGTATTTATATGTGTACTTTTACCGTTTAGCGGTGAATAAAAGTTGCTCATAGCCAAAATTCCACTTAATTCGTCTCGACACGACACGACACGTTCGACGTGTCGAACGCGTCGAGACGAGCATGTTGAGCCATGCTGTTCGACAAGCTCGACAGAGCCAAAATGCATGGGCTCGACACGTCGAACGTGTTGTGTCGTGTCGAGACGTGACGTGACAAGCCAAGTGGAATCTGGGCTTATTATTCGAAAACCTGCGGAAAAGTTCAAACGGATAACTGCTTAAAAGTAAATAATTTAAAGCAAATTTGGCGTTTTCAAAATTCACTTTTCGTTTCGTTAACTCGGATGGTCATAAAACGTGAAATCTGCGTGAGACCATATGGCATAATTTTAAAGAATGGAAAGCATACATAATTATTATGGATATTTTTCGTTTGTGTGACGGAAGTTCTGAGCAGACGTAAGAGACAGTCGACGTTTTGTAACCGTATTACGTGTTTGTTGCAATCAGTATTAACACAGCAACGCATTGTAAACTGTGCATTTGTAGGAACGTTGAATGACTTTTGGCTGCATACGCCACTACTATCACATCCGATTATGTTGTACGGCATATTAAAGTATTGGTCAGTCCCAGACGAATGCAGAATTGCCGAGTAAAATGATAGGAGGAGAATGAAGTGAGAGGAAGTGGGGATTCTCCAGAAATCCAAGTAATTTTTCAATTTTTTTTCGGCCTCGGAACTGAGGTGCCTCATGTATACATACATGCATATTCGTATAATAATCGGTTGACACGCGCATCTGATACAATCAAGAGCAAAATGATAAAACAAATAAAAATTACGAATAGCATAAAATAAAATAAAGTGAAGCATGTGAGTGTAAGCTTAAGTCGGTAGGAATCTTTATGCAACATGCGAACGAAAATAGTCCTGGACATTCAATTTAACAGATTTCGGAATCGATTTTTTCTTGATGACTGCGATGTCTAAAGTTATATTTGGGTTTAGTGCAGCCTTTAATGAAATGATGCAAAATATGATGACTATTTGTGAGTATTCCATCAAAAAAATTATCGTCAGTGTCATCGAAGATGTCATAGAAGCTCGGCAGTTCAGCGTCGCAGTATCCTCGGTTGACACGAAAAACGGCTGTTCAAACAGAGTATGTGGGTCCGCGTGCAGGTCACCAATACCAAGGTTTCGATGTTCGCTACAACTACATCGCTTACAACGATGCGCAATATCGCAACACTATCTCGGCGTTTGGAATTCAGCTCAACTTCACCACCAACATCGTCTTTTCCAACCGGGCACAGTGCATCGTCAACGCGTCGGTTCTAGAAAAGGTTGACTTTATCAGTCGCATACTTATTCTTATACTAGAGTATTGCTGTTGCTGTTTTTACTATGTTTGTTAAATTGTTTTCCTGCTTGTACGTTTCTGTGTATATGTGATTATTTTTTCGTGTGCTGCCAATCTGGCGAGTAAAGGTTTTCAGTATTTCGGTATCATAGGACTTTCTTGAGTGCCTTCTGGTTGGCTCATTAATGTCTTGTGTATTTGTTTGTAGCCTGCAGACTTCAACCGATTCATCATACTTTTTTCATTAAAGTTTTTTTTACCATACAGAGAAAGTTTTTTCTGTTCGTATGCCTTGGATAGCCACTTTTTGTCGTCATTTTAAAACATGCTTCTTGTAGGTGTTGACTGGTTGACCGATGACACCATTTGACATTACCGATGTCGATAACAGTTGACCAAAGGCAAACGCAAAGGCAAACACATATAACACTTGTATAGCGCCTCAAGTCGCGTACCGCAACTGCAGAGGCGCTGGTCATGACACAGAGAGAGCTAGCGTAGGGCCTATAGGTCGTAGGCTAAGCCTGCGATCACAGGCTGACCTGTGACCAACAGCCAAACGCATGCGTCTGCTCTGCCGTTTAATGGTCTCCATCCCCGTAATCCATGTAATTACGTGGATTAATACTCATATACCGACCCCGAAGGGATGGAAGGCTGAGTTGGCCTGGTTGGTTGACCCATAGCGGACGCCTTACCCACGAAGTGGTCACATGTCAACCATAGATCAGGCACATATCAGGGAAAGTCCGCCAGTCAGAGACCGACGCCCTTACCACTGAGCCACTCCGCCAACCGTCATGTATCGTCTTGACCAGCACTAGGAGAAGGTTGTCAGCCACACATTGCGTCTCCAGTGTTCCATTTTATGCTTTTTTGGACTTTCCGAAACAACCAGACGTTAAAAATCGTGCTTTTCACCGATTTCATTGCATTCTTTGTGGCGTTATCAGATCTCGGTCAATCATCGATACGTATACAATGCCATCTACGACAACTTGGCATTTGCTGAGAATCAGAGCACCATTTTCCTGAAGTCGGCCAAGTTCGATTTTCACGACAATTTTCTGGTCAATCCGTACAACCTCTATGAAATGGTCACTTTCAACCGCACCAAGTATGTACTGTGGTGTTTGTCGATAAACTACTTAGGGCCTCACATATCGTCTTGCTTTGTGTTGATCGACAGCTGGCCAAGTGCTCAAGATTGCCACGTTTAAACCCGGTAAACTGAAAAATTGGAATACATTAAAATTTTTGCCGATTTTGTTATTGTCCTGAAAATATACATATGTAGAATTTTTAAAACGTTGTCAAACTACATTCCAAAGAGCGTGCATGTGTGAAAAACATCAATGAAAAGTACTATACACACGTGATGAAGATTAGAAGAAAAATGTGGTATTGTAACTGAAGCTGATGATCGACACTGTGATAAACCTACTACATGCATGTTGTCACACGCACAAAAAAGCTGTAAAATGTTAGCATTATGTTGAATGTTTGTGTGTGCGTGCAGATATCCCGATGGAACGTACCCGTCAGTGCTGGCTCGCAACAATTGGTGGGGTCGAAACCACATCTCGTTCGTGGCTGGTCGAATCTGGGAACGACGGGACGACGATAACCTCATTCGTGTCGAGTACCAGCCGTTCCTCCCCGACAACACGTCAGTTTTACATGGTAGGATCCCACGGTCACTGCGATTTAGTCTCCTGTTATTTAATAAATAGCATCTGTCATCGGAAGCGACTTTTTTCAAATCTAGACTAAAAACATTGTTATTTCGTAGGTCCCTTTAACTAGCACACACAACCGACTGCCGCCAGCACCTCAGAAGTTACGACCTTATGGCGCTTTACAAATATGTTTATTATTATTATTGTTTAATAGTTTAATCTGTGTGTTTTTGTCATTTTCGATAGTAGTATTATATTCCCATTTGGCGAATTTTTACGATAGACAATGTGTGACGTGATGGATCACATAGTTTTGTCAAAAGGCTCGCATACAACTCTTGCAAGACGGACTTGTCAACGAGAAACAACTGTGCGTGATATTGTTTCGGCCAAGACGACGTGATTGTAATCTTATGTTCAATAAAATTATCGAATGTTGCGGTGAAGTTTTTGCACACGTTATTTTTTGCAGGCAAGTGTTTTCCTGGATGGCGTGAATTCGACAATAAATGCTACTGGTATTTCGGAGGTGTCGTAAACTACGCTGAAGCTGAAAGTCTCTGCAAGGTTAATTTGCAAGCATGTTGATTCTTAGCACCTTGATCTCTCATTCACCACTTGCTACAATACAACACCATACGCTTTATTGGAGTATGGCAGCCAAAGGTTGGGTTAACTATAGGACAATATAGACATGTAGCACACATAAAAAGCATGTAGTTCAAGAACTGTCAGACAGGTTACTGATAATGTGCTGCAACATCGATCAAACTGAATGTGTATGAAATGGAAAAACTATGAACTTATAGGCCTATATTACGCCTTTAAACTACCAGCGCAACAAGCAGCTACTCTGTAGCCGCTTAACGATATTACGGCGCTTTATAAATTTTCTACTGTTATTATTATTATAAGTATTTGTGTCTTTTCTTTCAGAGTGAGAAAGTAACAGAAATGAAACATCGATTTTTGTTTAACACGGCGGAACAGTTGCTTTTGAGGCGAGTTGTCACAGTCAAACAATCGTAATCGTCATTCATGATTTTTAGCACAAAACGTTAAGCGTGCCGTTGACGTTTCGACCTTGAATCCTTCCTGTTAAACTCCTGAAATTTTAACCAGAATATGCCGCGCTGCATTGTTTAAACTTATTCTGATAATACAAGATATTTTTCGTAAGTTATTTATTATAGCAAATCGTACACTGAGTAGCGAGTACCACTAAAAAGGAAAAAAGCGTAAAACAATGAAACGCACGATAAACAACTAGAAATTAAAAACACACAATCGCAACACCTATAATAAAACACACAAAAATTGGAGTAAATCCTCCAAAATGTGGGCTAATTTTGGTGTTAACAGCGGCGCGTGGAAGGACGTTTTCTGCGAATATGTGAACTGTATTGTGAAGGCGTTTCGCGGTCGCTTGGCGTGGGCTCGTGATCCGAAGGGACGTGAACGCAACCTCGGAGAACTGGTGTCACAGTTCCAGTACAACTACGACACACTGTGGCAGACTTGGGTGTACAGCGACCGCATTCACGACGACAGTGGGCAGTGTACGGTGCTGCAGGATTACAAGGTTGAACTCACCGACTGCGATCTGTTGCTGCCTTTCATCTGCGAACGAGGTATGCCAGCCTTTAATCGAAATCAAATCAAATCATATCATCTTTAATAACAAAAGGAACATCCGGCCACTTACAGTGTTATATAAACAACAGATAATGACAGCGTACATGACAAAACATCCCGTACAGAATAAAATATTAACATGTACTAATTGATACATGCTTACACAAAATTCAGTTTACAATTGTATGCTAAGAGACTGTTCGTTAAACTTGCTCTAAAACTATCAACGGACTGAAAATTTACTTTGCTTTTGGAAGCGCATTCCACACACGTGCGACTCTATATCCGTCAGTTGATTTACAACCAAGCAAGTATAATTTTAATCAAATATATAATTAAAGCATGCTGAGTTTCGCATTATCATCTATTTGTATGTATTTCAACAATAATGATGACGCAAAAAATCATTCAAATGCAACTTAGTTTCATTATTACTTAATTGCTCAATTAACCAAGTTAATTAACTAAACTGACAGTGCTGTTACGTGGGACTTAGAAAATTCAAAGTTTGGGATAAACCTAAACTTTCCCAAACAAGTTTCGTCAATTTAATGTATAATTAGTTGTAAAGATTTATTGCAGCATAATGTGAATTTAGTGCCCGTTCGAAAAAGCCACCGCATTGTCACGAGTTCATAACATTGAACGATGAACTTGATTGATAAACTGTGTGAACGCCATTAAGCTGCTGTTTGATATTGAGCTGTGAGCGAAGCGCAGAAGCGATAGGTCCTATGTTAATTTGTAACAGTGCATGTAACAATGTTTTTTTTCTGGTCTCCAGCTTACAGATTCAGCTTTAAAATTACATGAAGACGTTTTGCCTTCATATTTTATTTTTAACATGATACAGACGATACGCAATTGTGTTGGGTGATCTCTAATGTAATTGGTTCTTGAAACACGTCAACAGTTGGTCTAAGCCCAACAAGAAAACAATTTTAGCCAACTTGGAATCGGAACTGGAAACCAAAACTGTATAGTTTTTCGCCGCTGTTGTAAATGGTTTAATGACGTTGCAGTTTAACCGAATTGGCGTTGAACCTGGATGTCAAATTCGTTTCAGCCCCGGTTGTAAATAATTGATGTCGCGACTGCTAGATCCGTACATTGAGACGAAGATGGACTGGCTGACGATCATCGTTGTCTGTTCGATCGTCGGCTCCATCTTCGTGTTCTTCATCTTTCCGCTGGTCCTCTTCGCCTGCTTCAAGTCGCGTCAGCGGCGCGTCGAGAAGGTGGAACGCCGCGAGATGCTGGCGCAGAGCCTCCGCGCCAGTCGTGAGTCTTTGGCGTCGACGCGCGGCGGCCGAGCCCTGCGCGCCAGCCGCGAGTCTCTCGACTCGCTCGGCGGCGCCGGTGTCGATCCGTCGCTGCCGTCGAAGCGGCGCCGCCCGCCGCTTGGCGCCGGCTCCTTCGATGACGACACGACGTTCTCGGACAGCGCCGACCGCTCCAAGTACGACTACTTCCGGCAGATGTCGCCGCAGACGTCGGTCGACTACGCGTCAACCAAGTGGGACGGCGAGTCGTCGTACAACTGCGACGACGAGTTCAACGCGGCGGCGATGCCGCTCTGCGAGAACGAGATCGCGACGATGCCGGCCGAGTCGAGGTTTCGACCGCCGGGCGCCGCCGCCACCGCCTCAGCGCACCTGCCGCCGTACCAGCCACGTGCCGACACCCGCGCCGTTTACGACGACGACGCGAGCGTCACGCAGAGCCTGATGGGGTCCAACTTTCGCCGTCCTAAGCGACCTCGTCCGGCGCCGAGCTACGACTCGCCGTCGGGAGGCGGGCTGGGCGCCGTCGACGAGACGGAGTCGGTGACGGGGCGAGGAGAAGGCGGAGAAAGCCGGCCGACGAGTGACACGAGCAGCGTGATGACCAGTGAAGGACGATCGCGACCGCCAAGACCAAGGCTTCGCTGACCAACATGAGACGGGCCGAAACGGACATAAGTTCAGTCGGACGTAAGGCCACTTGGTCAAAAGGTCACCATTTTTCTGACAAAGGTCACCCCTAACGTCTGAATCACAGGAGATGTACGTAATTTGCTAATTACTCTTTTAGCGCCACTTTCCGTGCACTTACAATGTTAGTTATTTGTCAGTGTCGCCCGTCAGTGACGTAATGGGTGACCTTTTTTACGTAAAACGGTGCTATTTTTGTCCGAAGGCCTAACGTCCTCATGTCCGACACTCGATACTGGCCACTAGCGGTGTAAATAAGTAAGCGTATTGCATTATACTTCAGACGGCGCTTTGGTCTCACCGCCTAAAACATCTTAGCGATCGTCTGAACCGGTTGTATATCAACTGCGGCTGTCTGATACTGAGGTCCGATGGAAGATTGCTCTATATATATATAGTCGCGGTACTATACGCCGAAGCGCTGTCGCTGCACGTTGTGTGCGCCCGACTGTTGATTTATAGCCACATTATTAATATTTGCGAGCACTGGCCGAGTATTGCACCTGAACGTGATTATGAGGCGCCTGTTGAAACTGGACGAAAGGGACACTAGCGGGTTTGGGTGCGGGCGTCAAGACACGCCAGCTAGGCTATAGGCCCTATGCTGATCAGCAGGTCGCAGGCACGTTATCATAGCCTAAATCGGCCAACGTGAGCTAGCGAAAAACACACTTAAGCGACAAAGAACAGATAAGCACTCCAGTCTATTAGTATGCCTTCCGTCCCATCCCAGTGTCAATAGCAGTGTGCCTAGCGTTTCACTACCCTGAACATCATCTCACTTCCGTCGAGTCCCAGTAAAATTCAGTGTAGAGACGAACAGCAATTTTGTGTCCGTAGTCCCAGAGTTGGACATGGATTGGATCCATCCATGGATTGGATTGGATTGGATTGGGTTGGATGACTGTGGCCCCGTTTTTTTATTAGTAATCTGTGAAATAAACTAAAATAACAATAAACAGCAGCAATCGTGTATTGCAGTTCAAACAATATATAATATAAATGGTAACAAATCATGTAAAATAACTTTTTTTAAATACCTATAGCTGAAAAAGAAAATTAAACAACGTCACAATAGCTACATGCAGCAACATACTTTCAACATAAATATTTATACAGAATTCAACTTAAAAGATGTAATTTTAGCAATTCCTTAAACAGAAGCCGATAACGACGGCGAGTATCCGTTACACCTGACTACTGTGTATGCTTTTTTGCCAATCAAGAGTCTGATTACTACGAGACATCACATTGATAATATCTTACGATATCTTTTTATTTTTTTATTTCCTGACAGCTTGACGTGCGTGTATATGTAATTGTAATTGCCCGCAGTTGTTATTTTATCTTTTTTTTACATTTTATTTTGTCTTAGCGTGTTTACTAGTTTTAAGTTGCTGTGGAATTTAGCGAAAATAACATTTCACGTGTACTTTTACGCAGTTTGCTGATCTTGAGACTTGACTCCCCGGACTGCCGTTTAGTAATTGAGAGAAAAAATGCCTATCTGTTGCCGTCTGTGTGTTGAGTCTCGTTGCGTTAAAAAGAAAGCCGTTATATCCAGTTAACGAACTCGTGAAACATGAGCGAGATAGCGAAAATCGTGCGTGCTTGAGCGCACTCACTGATAATGGGCTTAAAGGAGCGTGAGAGAGCCGTTCGGCGGGAAAATAATGTGCAAAGTACGGAGGCAAACGGACGAGGAGTCGATAGTCGGACACTTTGGTGATAACATTGTTGGGACGAATTGGTACCAAGAAGAGAATAATAAATGTCTTTTAGCGTCTGAGATTCTGTTGTTAGAAAAGTTCTCTTTCAGGTGGTACATTGTTAATTGTTTTATTGCAGTCGCGTGAAAACGAGGCTATAGAGGTCGGAAACGTTTACAACGTACAGAAAAAAATAACAGTTAAACCACGAAAATACGTAAACAGCAATAAAAAGGAAAAGTGTGAAATTTTTAAATTCGATTAGTTGTTCTATTAATAAACGATTACATTTACATTCGCAGTAGGCATAATAAAAATTAACTCATTGAAAATTTTCGCATCGAAAAGTTAGGCGTAGAACAGTTCAACTGTAGCTCATTATACTGGTAAGTCGCGCAGGATGTTGGCCAAATTGTAACTTCGCTCTCATCCATTCAACTCGTAACGTGTACAGGGTGGCCCAAACAGGTAAGCCACTACCAAATTATCAAAAAGTGTGTTAATGTTAAATCGTATTAAAGTCTGCCAATGAGATAAAATTTATTCGTCAAATTAAAGTAACGATCAAACACTATAATATTATCCGTCGAAATTAAATATTCTCTGTGTGACCTTCATGACGTCAATAACAATGCCTGACCTACGAAGTAGCGATATGCGTCACATACGGTACATGATGTCAGCGCTCCCTCTGGCATCAGCTCGACTTAGCAAGCTGTGAATTCAATTCTTAAACCATCTGTCAGATAAATATCTATGTGAAAATTTATTTGATTTCCACATTTTCTCTTTTTTTTTTGTTTTTAATCATCATCGTATTATACGTTGATTTTACCAATGACGAGCTTCAAACAGAGCAACTGATGACATCAGAAATTAGGTCACACATAGAATATTTAATACAAACTTATAACATTCTTGTGCTCATTTTATACTCAAAATTGATGAGAAATGTAGCAGCACTGGCGGTTCTTAATGCGATTTAATGATGATTATTGATAGTAGCTCACTTTTTTGGCCACCGTGTATAATCATCACAGCCTGGCTGCTACGAGCAGGTCCAATGCAGTACGTCCGACTAATGCGATAGTTCAACCTGTAAACGAAAACCTGGACTTCAGCTGTAAAAAATTGACATAAGAATTGTAAACACAACGGTTATGTTATTCACAGCAAAAAAATGGCATGGCGTGTGTAAGTCAAAACAGGTCAACGGTGTTGTGATTTACTTATTTCATGACCGCAATAAGCATACCTCGAGTCTGTACGTCGCTGCAAGCTCCGGCTGATGTGGACATCAACGTTTTTGTCGTGTAAGGCGGGTGCCGTTTCTCAGACGTGTATATCATTGACTTCTGGACCGTATTGTACTGTAGATCGAGGCGGTGAAACTACGTCACGAAAGACGCTATTCGTCGTGTACGCAGTTTATGCGTAATACAATTGTCGAAATAAATCGACAGCAGCTCAGAAATAGTCCGAGTGTAGTAGATTAATTAGCACGAATATATAATTGCGCGATAGTTTTCGATTTTATTAACTATACGCTGTCTGTCGTTGCGACTTGAAACTTACGAGAAAATGACCCGTCAGTTCGAGCTGTGTCGTTTCGAGTTTTTCCCGTAATCTCGTCACGCGTGGATTTGACCGTGAGTGACGCGTGGGCGCCAATCTCTTAAATTTCTAATGGGACTGAACGCCGCAGTGAATGCTGTACGTAAAAAGTAAAGTCAAACTATTTTATAGTGCGCCTGAAAGTTGACCAGAGAGCTGGCCTACTTAGTCTGAACCACTTAGGAAATTTCCGCCGTACTGCAACGTTCACCCATGCCTTTACCTCGTAAGCATTCACCAGAGGGCGACACCGCTGCTCAACAGTGCCGCACTTCTAGCTAGATTACTACTCATTTACCGACCCCGAAGGGATGGAAGGCTGAGTTGGCCTAGTTG
>Ga0056115_1000966_pt1 | contig 13070 bp, 11 predicted proteins | sample WorMetOlspDAHAB1_FD_77007 | JGI IMG/M metagenome (GOLD analysis project Ga0056115, IMG submission 77007) | Marine gutless worms symbiont microbial communities from Max Planck institute for Marine Microbiology, Germany - Olavius sp. DAHAB.1 ...
GTAATAGCACCTTTTTATTTTTGCTGTTTTAGTTGTGTGATGTAGGCCGTGTCTCCGTTAAACACTGTTTTAAACTGTTAAGTTTTTTTTTACATTTATAATTGTTAAAAGGTATATAGGAAATCCCCGATAACGAAGACATCAGTTGCCATTATTATGTGTATGATGATCAGTCAGGATGTGCGAACCTTGCAACTGTATAGCGATCTGCCCTCCAGTTATCTGCACATAACCAGCCCTATATACACCGAAAATGTAAAAACTAAACTGCCATAAATGTCGCTGGAAATATAGTTTGTCGAAGTGATTCTTTTCGTCGTAAAACTCACAAATTGGCTATAGCAGTTATTGCTAGGCATGCGCGAACACTCTAAAAATACCCAACGCACTGCAAATAGCCTAAATGTCCTATCCATTGTAGGCCTATGCGGATAGGTAACCAATGATACAGCTGATTAGGCCTATTATTATGCACTGCAACGCAAGCCTAGTCAGTAGGTTTAGGCCTACAGTGCAGTGGCGTTGCTGCCAGTCCCTGAAAGAAAGCATTCGTTGGCATGCATTTTCAAACTTTCCCCAAAGCGTTATTTACCACATGCAGCTTTAAGTACCCGAAAGTGGAATATTTTTCAAGAATTATATTTTTAACATCAACTGATTTTAGGTCGCATACAGCACATAATAAATTTGCAATGAATAGGCTAGTTCTTTAGCAACATCGGTGTAGCCTGCGTTTTGACATGAACATCTGTTTGAAAAAAATCCAATATCATTGGTAAGCCTATACCACTATATAATAGCATTTGTTTTTGCAGTGGCTTACTATTTGGACCAACCTGTATAAATGCAATTGTAATCTGTATAACATATGGTGGGGTGCGGTACAATTTGTACGCCGTCAATCAATCTTTGGACTTTTTTGGAATTATTTAGTCACTTTTTTCTTAAAAAACACACCGTGTTCCTTGTCCCGAGGACCCACCTGTCGAGTACTCTGTGCAATAAACGAGTGGTTAATTCTGTTCATAGGCAGTTAAGTAGGCCCACAGAGTGGAAGAAATAATGCAGTTTTTAGGATAACAAAATCCTGTAGGAAATAGCTACAAGCCATTTCAGCTGTTGCAGTTTTATTGAGATGTCTGGTATAGACTCGTCGTTGAAGCTATATCCAGCGCAGCAAGAGCCATCTGATTACGTAATGAAAAATGACTATACTCACCGCTGTCTGAGTCTCAAGGCCACGTGCAGGTCATGCACTCCACAATTTATCTCCTAAATTTGTTGCACTATTGCACCTAGATGTGGGTTTCTGCAGCTCCAGCATCAGACACTGACTTAGTTGACACTCAGTAACGCGCATAGCTGCTGAAATGACATACGAATGATGCGTCGTGCTATTGCCGTTGCTGTAGGCTGGCCGAGCGCTGCTGATGCTGTGTCGCCGCTGAAGCCAAAGCAATTTATGGAAATACGGCGGATTCTTCTATTTGTTATGCGACCTTCTGTATATACTACGTGCTACTATATACTACACAACGTATTGCAAACCTGGCTGTGTGTCTGCATGTTCTGTGTCATTCACTAATAATGGTTTATAAAAATAAGCCTACTAGAAATGAAATTCGTCATCTCGAAGATAACGCAAACCGGTTGGATCGCTCGACGTTGATTTTGCAGCTATTGCCGGGGATTTTGGTGGGACCACTCTCAGCGAAAATTACAAATCCGTCATATGCTACGCGCCGAATTTAAAAAAACCTTTTATCTTGAAAATTTGTCATGCGAAAATAAATTTAAATGCACAGAAATACTGGGATACTCTCGTCTTCTGATGTCTCGTCACTGCTAACAGTCCACAACTTTTTTTATAGCGTGTCGTCTTTTCTTTTCTGGCAGCGGCTATCTACTGATGGGTTTTCGCACATAGCTACATAGCATTGTCAGTGTTGGTCAGTGTTCGCTCCCAAAGGCCTACGTTCGGAACTCAGCGCCAAGAACTGTTCAATCTGATGCAGCCTCGCCAGCTGTTGGTCGATTTTGAGCAACCACTTTCAACGTTTTCGGCAAATGAAATTCCGTTTTAAATGGCTACTTCTGTCAATACATACAACAAAAATTCTGCCAACAACAAAAGACACAGATTGCAGATGCGCCCCTCCCTGTATAACGCTATCGCATATCTTACGAAACTGGTTTTAATGAAAATTTTCGTCAATGTTGTTGCTTTTTCCGAACACCCTACACAACTCGGCCACAATGCGGGCGTATCGTGTATATGACTGCGACTGCCTGCTACGACTGTGCAAGTTTTCGTGGAGATTGGATTTTTTATTCTGTAATATGGATTCTGAAAATTAAATAATTTCCCGATCCGAGCTTTCTGTCGGAAGTTATACGCCTGCGCTAGAGCTGGTGTGACGTCAGAGAAAGCAGAAGAAATGAGTGAGTTTCCTGCTCGAAAACGAGGCGAAGGCAGAACGCGCAAATTTGTATGAAAATTTACACGGTCATAGCAGACTGATGGCTGAGATTTGAAACAGTTAAACTGTCCGCACAGTTGAAATGAAACTGAAATAAAAAAACAGTGTCAAAACAATTTCAAAACAGTTTTGAAACTGTTGTGTTTCAGTTTCATTTCAATTGTGCGGACAATTTTACTGGACGGAAGAAAAATTCTAAGGAACTATATTATTCATGCTAAATTTATGAAAAATAACGGAATAATCCAAAAAAAAGTCCAAACGCATAAATATTACCACCTTATTGATCTACAGATTAGCATTGCATTTACATTTCTATAGGGTGGTCCAAAAATTAAGCCATTGCAAAATTATCAATAAATCATACTAAATCGTGGTATACCAGTGATAATGGATTTTCGTCAAACTATCAAACAAGCACTTATAGTATTGTCACTTGGTATTAAATATTCTATGCGTGACTTAATTTGTGACTTCAAATTTAGTAAAATGTTAAATTTTCTTTGATCCTCATCTTTTCTATTTTTCCAGTTTTTCGATATTATCATATACGCTTATTTTTCGAGTAACACACAGCTTGAAGCACAGTAAACGATGACGTCACAAGTTAGATCACACATGGAATATTTAATAGCAACTTATTTCACGGAAAAATCTAGCTTAATTGTGTGGTTTAAATGCGATTTTATTGATATGTTTAGATAGTAGCTTACTTTTTTGACCACCCTATACATTCAACATTGAATTTCTGTTATTTTTTACCTTTTGTGGTTTTGTAAAACACTTCTTGAAAATCAGTGTCACTGAAGTCAAAGGTCGCCTATGTTGGACTGAATATCGCAGCAAACTTTTAAGACAAAAATTGAAACGAGTTACAGAAACGACTATACTTTCTTAGTTCTTTCAAGTTTTGGACGACAAATATTCACGACAACAGAGTGCACAGTGCAGCATTAACTAACTATACGTGTCTGCTACATAATTTAGTCATCGCTTTGTTCATAACGTTGTAGTCATCGAGTAAACCAGTGTTTGCAGAAACATGCTCGACAGCTGAAAAATGTAAAAAAAAGTAATGCTATTTTCAATATTTTGTACTTTTTAAATGTAAAAAGAAAAGTAATAACGTACATGCAATTTCAGCGACAGCTCAATCAGTTTGGAAAACAATTAAAGTATTGAAGTCGTATTATTCCGAAACGAAGAAAAAATAAATAGCTTTTAAATTAATTCCGGGTAAATTCCGTTTTATATAAACTGCCAATGAAATATGAAATATAATTACACAGCTGCTAGTGCGCTTGCTGGCAAAAAAGCGCGAAATTTTTGCAAATACAAATTGTTCTGATCGCTCAGTGAGATTGTGCCCACATTCTTAAAGACAGAGGACTGAAATTCTGCTAAGGACTTTTAGAATGTCATTTAAAAAACGAACGTAACAACGCGTCTTTGTTATTGTAAAAACGCAAACTATGTGTTCTGAGATAATGGATTAAACAGCTTATTTGTCGACACCAGGCATGGTGTCTGTAGACCACGGACGAGCACTGGACTCTGGCTGCAACCAACTGCTCTGCTCCTTCTTCGACGCCATGTCTGCCTCGCACCTGCGCATCAGCTGCTTGACGCCGGTGTCGCTGTTGATGTTCGACAGTGAATCCTGCAGGAAGTAAACTTGGCTGATGCAGTCGAGGAAGCGTTCCATGCGCGCTGGAAACGTGTCGACAACGTCGCTGTTATTCGCAACATGATCAGCGTAGCTCGCCTGCTCAGTCACACAACGAAAACGTGCACATCTTTCTCCAAATGCGAAAATTCTGCTACAAAATAACAAAAACGACCATACAGTTTTTGCTAACACTCCTGCCACTTACATTAGACGCAGGAAAATTTCGGAAGCGGTTTTATAGGTAGGCGGTCGATGAACTGTAGCACCATTTTTGCGAGTGCCTTTAAAGTGCGACACCGCACCCCGTTATGTGACTCGATGGCCTCCAAAAATGCCGGTCGCCAGCGAGTTCGTGTGCACATTAACCTGTCAAAGGAATAGAATAGCTATTGCATTTGATGCAATTGTTCAGTGCAGCTCCGAGGGTTCGTAGTTGCGTCGACCGTTGACATTTCGACAGTGATCCCTGGCGCACGTACATAACATGCAATGCAGGTACATAACATGCAATGCAGGTACATAACATGCAATGCAGGTACATAACATGCAATGCAGGTACATAACATGCAATGCAGCTACATAACATGCAATGCAGGTACATAACATGCAATGCAGCTACATAACATGCAATGCAGGTACATAACATGCAATGCTGGTTTATTTTACGACCACGTTTTTGTTGTTTTGTTCCCAAAATTTCTGCTTTTAAAGCGTCAGTTTTGACTTAAGTACTGAAATGCACCAATTTTAAAACATACTATTTTTTGAAACAGTTGTCAGTCATAAATATTTTGACATTTTAAGAGTGTAGGTGTACTTTTACGGCTATTGTCCTACGGTAGATGTTTTGCACGATTTGCACAGAAAACAAAATTAACGACATTAGTACCTTTTCGCCGTTGAGCTCGCCATTTCCCTGGTCAAACTTGTTAAGAAGTCCTGACAAGCCAGTCCAGTGCTTGAAGCGATCGATCATGAAGTCGACCATTTCGTATTCGTTCGATTGTTTGCTTGCGTCGTCGCAGACAGCGGCGAAAGCCTCCGTAATGATGGTGACAAACATCGCCAACAGAATGAAGAAGACCACCACCATATACAGCAGAAACATGAGCGTTCCAAACCGACTTCCCTGCAGTAGATCCTGCACCAACGAATTGTATCATTTCCATTAGTTGGTCAGTGACAACGATTTGTTAGAGAAATTTAGAAATGAGAAGATGCAAATGCGGCAGTCAGAAGCTAGGTCGTCAACTCAACAACATGAAATGCAAATAAAATGCAAAATGTGACAACATGTAATAAGCGAAAGTCTATCGACGACTCTACTCTACATGTACAGTGGTGGCTCGTAACGGAATTTTGTACAACATTCTTCATACGATAAAATCATGCTCGGAAAGTTCTAATTTTTTCAGTAGGCCCCTAACAAATGTCATATTATGAAAACTTTCAAGATTTTAATGATGTCAATGATGTTTCTGAGGATATATTTTTTCATCCTGACTCTGGAGGACGTAAAGAAGACATGATCATAAATTGTTTAAAAATTGTTCAGACTGGATTTCAGAAAATACACTTTCTAGTATCTCTAGTGTAGTTATGTTCCTTTGTGTTTTTGAGTGTGTTTTTGTGTTCTGTCTGTTTCTGTCTGCTTTTCTTGTCTTTTCTTGACTATGGGCCGTGTTGTATGAAATAAATAAATGATTATGATGATGATGATGATGATGATGATAGGAGAGTGCATGGGCATGCGCCATTTTTTATGGCGCAAGGCGCAAGCCTGTGCCAACTTATGTCACCGACGTCAACACAAAACGCTAATGGCTTCAGTGAATTCGGTGAACGGTCTCTTAAGTCGTAAAAATTTCGATGCTGTTGTTCAGGCAAATGAGGATACATTGCATGAATGTCTGTGTGTATGCGCGCACATGAGTGCGTGTGTTAATTTAATGGACGCTTAAATTCTGTGTCAGTCTTCCCGTCTTACAGTTGTGCACTCCATTGAAATCAGTGAGGCAGCCATACGATACTTATAACGAAATTACTTTTGCATGCAATGTTGTCATTATTCTCGTTCTCTCGCCTGTGCTATGTAAAGTCACAATAATAGTTTAAAAGGATAAATAGAAAACGCTTACATTGAAGTCGAATTTTCCGACGAGCATCTGCAGACATTCCTCAGTGGTGAGCACGATTGTCGAGAAGGTTCTGAAGAGCGAGTTGTAGGTGAGGTAGAAAAACTGGACGAACGCGAAAAAGAGCAGCAGGAACATGATGGAGAAGTAGAACAGCGAGTGGGAGGCGTACTTGAGCGTGGAACCGAGCAGTGACATGACCTTGTTGAAACGCAGCAGTTTGATGAACTTCATCGTGGACCAGAACACCAACAGACCGAACATGTACAGCAGCACTTCGTTCCAGTAGGCGACCACCTGAAACTTCATGTACGCGTTGCCGCCGCTATCCGCAAAGATGTCGAGCAACTTCAGCGTGGCGACGTATCTGTAGATGAAGATGACTGTTCCAGCAAGAGACAGACCGATCACCAGAATATCAACCCAGCTCCAGAACATGGTGAAGTAGCGGCAACGCTGTTTCCAGAGCGCGCGGGCCTCCTTGACGACGAAGAAGGCGGTGAAGATGAGAAAGATGAATTTGCAGGCGAGCATAAAGAGCGCTGTGCCGGACAGTGAACCGAGCAGATTCATCGGCTCAAAGCGATGGTAATAAGTGAAGCCGCCACTCTCCATCAGCTCAGCAATGATCGTGCAAACGCCAAACAGATTCACCTGCAGATGTCAACCGTCTCTCTTTCAGTCACTCTCGCTCGTACCGCACTCGCTGTTTCGATGATCGACTACGTTAAGCGCCAAATATCACACGAAATACTCATTCATTCATCAGCGCAAACTTCAGAGTAGAGTGTGCTGACAAGGAATTAGCGACATTTTTGTAACTTTGCCGAAAAGTTTTGACCTATAAAACTTTCGCTGTTCGCGTATGACATATAAATGTATGTTGGAATCACGGAATGCTATATAGGTGGCCCACAAAAGTAAACCCTAATTATCAATAAATCATACATGAAATCTCATTAAAGCCTGCCAATGAGATTGGATTGTGTCAAACAAATACTGCAATGCTATCAGTTGGCATTAAATATTCTATGCGTCAGCAGCGAAGCTGTGACATTGGTAAAATAAGTGTCAATGCTGTCAGCGCTCGCTCTTGCATGAGTTTGCCTTAACAAACAATGAATCCATTGTATTCAATACAAATTCAATAGTCTACAAACTTATTACTAGTGGTTCCCTGACACACAATCTGCCGAAGAAATCCAGCGTGGTTGAAGGTATAATACGATTTTTCGACTTACTTTTTGGGCCACCCTGTAATAGAGCATGACCAGAATGTGGCTCTTACGTTTGGATTATAAGCAGCGAATTCGAGGAACACGGCTCTCGTGTACTGGTCAATCCATCCTCCAGCCTTGAGTTGCGCAATTTTCTCGTAGATGGCAGTACGATCGCCTCGCAGCTCGGCCACGTAGCCGCCGCCGCCGTACACGTGCAACTCGCCGTAGACCGGATATGAGTCGATGTCCAAGCCACGTCGATACGTGTATCCGTATGGACTGATTACCTAACTCATCGACACCCACACAACGCCCACTTGAAATGCTTCACAACCAAATTATAAACAACCGGCTTGGCTGATATGACAATGATGGTTATTATGATGACCGCGAGTGTTACGAAGTAGGACCGTAGATCATCTGCGCAACACGTGACAATGACCCAGAAAATCACGCCGCAACTTGATCAATTTTATGCATTCGTTTTCAAATTCGAAAGAGCTTTGTTTTATGACAGATAAAGTGTATTTCACGTTTCATGTAATCATAAAAACAAAAAATGTAGCTCCGTACTTCATGGAAATCGCGGAAGGCTACTTTATAGTGGGATTTTGGAAACAGGGTTTTAGTTTTAGGGGTTTCAGTCCACAAAGCTCAAATTTAGCCACAGCAGTGCCAAATTTGGAAATGTGGCAGCGAGAAGGGGACTCGTCGGTCCAATTCGCCCTACTGAATTTCAAGAATATCGGTCAAGAGTTACGCCCATGCATGGCGAAAAAACTCATAATCAGCCCCTGGGAAAACTGACTGTTCTTTCCGTTAACACCATAAGAAGGTGAGGCCTTATAATTCAAATATTAGTCTAGACGCCCTCTTACAAACGATTTATACAATTTTTGGCTTATATGTTCATCTGGTGAGCGTAATCATTTACGGACTGCGGACACCCAGATCAGCGGAACGATCCGTTTGCGTCATGCAACGCTGCAACAACACCTTCGGCGACAGATCATTCGCAGTAGCCGGTCCGCGTGCGTGGAACGACCTTCCTGTTACCCTTCGCAACATCGAGCTGACAATGGACACTTTCTGCAAACATCTCAAAACTGTTTTGTTTACTGATTCATGAGGTCGCGGCGCATTCGTGTATTTTGATATTATTGCGCCATTTATAAATGTTCGTACTTACTTAGTCTACTTATTTACTTACTACGCCAAGTTTATTTCAATTTATTAAGAGGCGTTGATTTTGTGTGGGTTGAATGCACTGTATGACTCTTCGACGTCGTTGTTATACCACAGACTTGAAATACCGTTCAGCCTGTGATGTTAGTTCGCTTGCCAGTTATGAAGTTAACGTTCGAGATATGTGACAACCGCTGCAATAATAATCTAAGAGAACATATCCAAGTGAGAATACTAAACAACATAAATCGTCATTACCGGCGTGCTGTTCTCTGCTTGTGCTGGCAGTTCTGTCCATCCGACATCATAGTTATCAGTGTCTTCGTTATGCATGCTGTAAGGCGGTCGACAGATGTGGACGAGGCCTTCCATTTGGCTCGCAACACTGCACGAGTCTGTAAGCGACAAAGCATAAGTGCGTGTATATGCCAAGTGTACGGTATAGGTTTATGTGCGCTGCAATGGCAGTTTAAATGTTTAATGCCAAGTGTCCACCGTATGTACTGTACGAGGCAATGCCATTAAAACTGACGTAAGTTATGCTGACCTTTCTTAACTCTGAGCTGTCTGAGCGTGGCGAAACCCATCAGACGACTGACCGTGTCTCCAAGAAACCCTCGCATTCCAACAGGACGCTTGTCGTTGTACCAGTTGTCAGCGCGAAGACTTGGCACAGCCGTATAATTCAGCCAGTGCCAAAAATCATCCATTGTCTGAATCTGTCCATTGCGAAACACAAGTCTCGTGTATCAACACTTTTCAAAATATTGAGAAAATTGGACAGACAACTTCCAAACCACTTACGCCCATAAAAATACTGTCCGCCACGTCTATTTTGCGTGGATGTGATGGTTGCGTTTGACAATTGTATTAAACGAATACGATGACGATAATGATGATATTGGTGTACATTAGGAAAACAAAACACGATATAATGATGAATGTCAACAACTACCAGTATACTGTCCTACTAAGAGCAGCAAAAGGTCAAACGCCAAACTTGAATGTGGGCGGATGGCGATTTTTGTGTGGGTCATGTGACCAAACACTCCATCTGGCTAGCATTGCAAGTCAGGCGTTGGCCGCCATCTTGAAATCCCCCGACTACAATTTAGCACATTAGTCATTGTAGCTATACAGCATGTATAACAATGAACGAGGAACAGATGTGACTGGTTGACCAGCTCGAGATTGGTTTCGGAACTGCTGACGCCACTGCGTCCACCAGTGACGAAGGCTGAGCGCAAATTCTCGCGAAACTGAAACGCGTTTGGATCGCGGAACTCGTAGCTGAGGACGATGACGACCCACACGTAGACGACGTAGAAAAAGATCTCGCGCAGAATGTCGTACATCTTGAGCTCTTTCACGCGCCGTTCTCTGGCGCGCTCCAGCTCACCGGGGTCAGGTGCTTCGTAAATGATTGTCCGTGGTCGCGCCGGTCCTGCATGTACAGCACACCAGTCTGAAATAGTCACCTGCTGTTCTATTTATCAGATCACTCAAAAACATGATCAGAGCGTCCAAGCTGACTCAACCGAACTCAACCCGACTTGTATTACAGTTCAGTTCAGTTCAGGAATTTGTAGCACTCGTTTCTTACGGCCGACGGCAGTTACGAGAGCGCGATCAAATGTTTTTTTGCCGGTAAACTAAGGGTTGCTGAGTTTTCTGCGGCTATTCATTCTTTCCAATGAAGGTCGGTTAATTGGCTATTTGTTGGTTAACATCTTAACCTGCAATCTCGTTAATTTTCAGTTGGTCATAGACACTGTTTCAACCGCATCATGCTGACGAAGTTAATGTTGGCCATCTACTTCCGAACATCATGAAAATATTCGGTGTGAAAATATTCGAGTGAACACTCATGACATGACGTTCCTACAGGAGCGCATTAATACTACTATACTCTGCAGATATTGCTTCCTACATTTTAAACCTCTCTATACTGCTGTGCCGTCTCCATTTTTGTCCATTTGCTTTTTTATTTCGTTCTTGATGTTTTATTCATAGATACGACATATGGCCTTTATCTGTAAGAAATACAAATTATTACGAGCCAGAGGCAATAGATATGCAATTGACACGCGTGCGTAGAAACAAAAAAATACTATATGTATGAAATGAGCAGCAGAAGTGGCTAATGACAGTTCAGTAAAAAGGCGTGTTAAGAGCGTGTGATTACTGTTGATCGTGGACGAATGCAACCAGGTCTCGTCGTCATCCAGCTTGAAATCCTCTTCGTCTTCCAGTTCTTGTTCTTCTTGGTCGTCGTCAGTTTTCTTGAGAACGAGAGCGAAGAAAAGCGCTAGCAGCAGCACTTTGATCGGCTGCGTGAAGAGCACCGACGTGAGGAACGAGATGACCATCGACGATATCCACTTTTTGCACTTCTCGTCTTGAAACATGATGCCGAAAAAAGTGACGAACGCCACGGAGACGCCCACTGTCGTCCACAGAAACAGCCACGCTACGATGGAGCACCACCACGGCAGAGATAGACGCTTCTTCTTCTTGGCCGGGACCACATCACTTTGCTCAGACACACCCGACGGCTCATTCATGTGGTGCACGCAAGTGGACAATCGTAGTGATGGCTGGACTGGGTCAACGTAGCTGTGAGCAGCGGACTGCTTCACAATTGGGCAACTGTCGCGCCGCTCGCTGTATGGTGTCTCGGGGCACTCGACCATGTCATCAGCAGCATCTGTTGCTGCTGCTGCTTCCTGCTGCGTCATCCTCATCCGCTTCAGAGCTTCAGCCACTCGCGATGCCCTCATGCGACGCGGTCGAGAGCGCTTGAACATGAAAGCGATCAGGAAGTTGATCGGAAAAGTGATGAGGTTGCTGATGAAACCGACGTACAGCTGCGCTCACACAATTACGGCTGAACGTCACTCGCAACGGCACGCATTATTGCAATTTAGTTCAAAATTTGTTACAAAATATATTGCTATTTTGCGTTAAAAATGTTGTATTGTCTCAATCAAAATAAAAAATCCCAGTCAAATCTGGAAAGTGAAGAAGGTTATAAGGGAAACAGAAACTCCTGATAGAGGCAGAGATATAATTTCTACGTGCGCTATCGTAATCACCTGCGTCAGTGTGTCCATTTTAGTGAACATCGCTTTAGGGGTTTCAGCGTTGTGACGAGGGGTCGAATTACCCTTAACACATTATCGCACTATCGTGTGAGGGCGTGCTATCACACACCCACGAAATACAACTACTATGAAATTACGCGACAGAAGTGTAAATAGAATAACTCATGTGTAGTCGAGTAATGTATACGTCACGCGAGTTGTGAATGTTACTTCTGCTACTACACGTACATGCATCTGTTAACAGAGATGCGGGAGTGTGACGGACCTGTTCGACTGAGAGCGAGAAGGGTCCAAAGGTGACGCCATTGGCGGAGCTGGTGGCCACCTGGCCGTAAAACATTGCGTTGGCGAGCATCGCCGTGAACAGGAGACAGAGACAGCAGGAGAGGCGTTGGATGCGCGTGAAGCGACTACGTGTCGGACGAGTGACGACCGAAAACCACAGGTGATCGTCAGTGAGACCGCGTTTGCCTTTCTGCGAGAACAAATGATCGGTTTCTGTCATCTGTTCGCGACCTGACACTGGCACCAGTCGACTGATCTACTCACAGTACACCGCAGCAGCAACGATGCGTCTGCATTGCGCAAAATTAACGACAAAATCATCTTACGTCTTTGTTGCTCTTGTTCTGCTTAGACAACTTTGGAAGTATACTTTCTGAAAAAAAATTCACCGAACAGAGGCACAAACTTTATAATGATTGGCACTGCTATACAGAAAACTTGTTATTTTTAGACCTGATCACTATTCCTGAATTAACACATGAATTCGTATGTCTTCCTCGCTACGTTTTAATCGCTGTTCGCTATTCTTCATTTAGTCGCATCAAATGATTTCTAACCTATGGTGGTCATGTCGATCAAGTGATTACTTTTGAGAAAGTCTCATTTCTACATATAAGAAGCATGGGACGCATTTTAGCAAACAAACAGCGTTTTGTCTAGCGACATCACAGTGCACCAGCCGTTTCAGCCTCACATCTGCTGGTCGCTACCAACTCTACGTTCTACGTACCAGCACGAACCATGGAGACTGCACGTTTTCTGTCAACAGTCCTGCTGTGTGGAGCAGTCTGTCAGTTGACTTGCGCTGACCAGACATCTCAGAAGACCTTTCAAGAAGGAAGTTCACGACATTTATCTTCTATACCGCCTATTGACTGCGTACCTGCTGCTTACACGAATTTAGTGCATTATAATTGACATTATTATTATATGCATATCGGTTCTAGACCGCTTTCCATGGAATACAAGGAATTCTTATAGATTTGGTCTTA
>Ga0056115_1000967_pt1 | contig 13066 bp, 12 predicted proteins | sample WorMetOlspDAHAB1_FD_77007 | JGI IMG/M metagenome (GOLD analysis project Ga0056115, IMG submission 77007) | Marine gutless worms symbiont microbial communities from Max Planck institute for Marine Microbiology, Germany - Olavius sp. DAHAB.1 ...
AAGTTGGCTGGCAGGTTGCTTTTCAAAATTATTACTGATAAAGCACAAGACTTCGCTGATCAACACATTAGCCATCATCACAGAATGATAAATGCAAACGATAAATACACTTGACATAAGCGACATTTGCAATTTCCGACCTCAACTCAAAATTTTAGGGGGGTAGTTGACCCCTGACTCGGCCTTCTCGAGCCCCTCCTGGACACCGACATCGACACTGCGGTCATTCCAGGCCCAATGCTGGTCCTACCCAGAACGACGACTGACATCACCCGTCGTTTTCTCTGTCGCAGTGGCTCCGTCCGTCTGGAACTCACTACCCGCTGACGCCCGACTGTGCCAATCTGTCACCAACTTTTAAGCGTCAGACACACCGCCGTCAGCGCCTCTGCTTCTTTTGACCACATGACACTATACGAAACTTTCATTATTGTTTTGTTAATACAGTATAATAAATAAGCTGTAATAGTGACAGCTCAAGACTCGAAGAGGAAACGCCGACTCACCATGGCAGGTCGAGCAATATTGAAGAGTCTGTGAATGACGAATCCAATAATGTTGTTGTCAGCTGGTGGGCTGGCGATGCTACAGCCATCGGGAGGTTGCCAATCTCCCGTCATGAGCTAGCAACACCAACGCGCACACACACAATAGGAGTACCAGTTGATATTGTGATATCTCGAGCAGTTTCTGGCGTGGAACTTTGGATGAAGAATTGGTAAGGAACGAGGCCTAATTTGCGGCTGCTAAGGCATATAACACTTGTATAGTGCCACAAGCCGCAACTGCAGCGGCAGCGGCGCTTTTTGTGTCACAAAGCGGGCGTACAACCTATAGGCCGTAGGATAAGCCTGCATCCATAGACTTTGACCTGCGACCAAACAGCCATACGCAGCCCTGGGCTGCCGTTAAATGGTCTCCACCCTCATGATCCATGTAATTACATCGATTACTACTCATTTAACGACCCACGAGAGATGGAAGGCTGAGTTGGCCTGGTTTATTGACCCATAGTGGACACTTTACCAACGAAGTAGTTACATGGCAATCATAGATCAGGCGTAGATCAGGAAAAGTCCGCCAGCCAAATACCGACGTCCTAACCATTGAGCAACGCCGCCAACTGACACACTAAGACTATACAGACTGGAAAGTCTTAACTGGGTCCGACTGAGGATTGGACAACGGAGCCAGGATAAACAACTGCAGTTCTGTACGACCCAAACAAGTTGAAACAACAAAACACACACACGACAAAACAGAACGATAGAACCAGCAATACTAGTTCAGTTATGACAATTGGACAAGGCGGGCTTAATTCTACAGTTTCCAAGCAACAATTCGTTTCCAACACCGACTCAAGCGTGTGGCACGCATTACACCTGTGTACATAACGAAAATGGCTTAGCTTCTTAGAGTAAGATGTGTGTACTGTTTTTCTAGTACAGTACATGAACGCTTAGTGTTTCTGAGTGTTTTTTAAGGTTTTATGTTCTCTCGGTTGCCATCGGCACAATAAACGACAAATGGTGACATTGCCAAAATCTAGTTAGAATCAGAGCGCCAGTCTGAGAATGAGATGTCATTAGCAGTACATTGTCACTCATAATAAGTGATAATCGACTGGTAATACGATACCCGATATTGGCTGAAATCGGCTGCATTCAGAATCTGCTGTCTGTCGTCGGGCACTGCCGGCTCCATCGAACCATCCACCAGCAATGACGTCGCCTCTTCCACGTCGTGGAGTGGTTTTCCAGCCAGAAACAGCTCTATCCAGTCGTGCACCAGCTTCGCCGGCACCAACCTGAAGTGCAACAGAAACGCAAATGCTCAACAAACGTTCGTTAGCTTCTCGTACTCTGGCTACACGTGGGTAGGAACTCAGCAAACATGGCCGCCGCTGGACTTTTCCGTTGCCTTTCGGACCACACGCAACGGTCTTTTGCATACCGTCCACAGTCCGAACGTCACTGAAGCTGCTTTCGGGCGCTTGTTAAAAACGTTCCTGTTTGCATCGTACAAAAACGCCCGGGCGCATTAGGGAAAACTTAGCTAACATTCAGCAGTTTCTAACAGCCTTCCGGAATATTTTGAAGACTCATAACTATCTCATGATATTTTAGGCGATATCTTAAGACGTCCTTGTTTGCTGGCTATTGATTCCTGTAATGCTGTAGCGCGACAGCGACTCTGTGACTGATGCGCTCCACGAGTTTTTTTTAACTGTTACTCTTATTGTTTGCTGATGATGAACTAGAAAATTAAGGTAATTAACACTGGCATCAATACAGCACAAATTAATAGAATTAAAAGGTAGGAAAATAGTTTTTCTCGAGCCAACGGCTCATAGGACGGCTCTGATCTCATCATTCCTCAGCCAGACCCAGACACTAGCCAAAGCTGCAGCACCATGGAGCAAATGCTTTGCATGGTGTGCCTGTTTACCTCCCATCTCACGTTGGTGCTTAATTACACCGATTGCTGCCAGAGGCACATATGCGTGAGCGGCTTACTCGACCAGCACGGAGGGTGAGAATCGAACTCGGGACCTTTGATCACGACTCTCGCACTATAGCCACTACAATGGCAAGCCACACGATCAAAGCGAATGGACAGCGACGCCACAAACTTGTTGGTGAACTCGCGATATTCGGCAACTTTGACGGCGAAGTCGACGATGTCGGAGGCGACTTGGAGACAGAAGTCGGTGTGTTTGTTGTGGCGCGAGACGAGCCGCTCGCACACCAGCTGCTGGTGGAGCTCGCGCGCCCGACGGAGTTCGTCCTCATGTTCCGCCTTGTACAGCTCAATCATCTCCTACACCACACATCATCATCATCCCCGTCCTATCCCGTCGTCGTCGTCGTCGTCACCTACAAAAATGTGTAAAGTGTCCCCTACAAGCGCTCCCCCGCCCACAATAAAAACATACATTACATGCTGCATGCCAAACAGTAAGCCTCAAAACAACTGAAACAAAAAATATAATAAAATAAAAACTGAATTCGAAAATTTACGCCGCACGCACAAAAATTAAATTATGACTAATGTGAAATTTCAAACGGAATTAAGCTGGCCTCAGCATGCACATGTCATATCAAGACGCGGCTGCTGCAACTCTGTCCGGGTCAGCCTGCCGTTTTCGACACTAGAACCACTACCGATTTCCGTCAGCATCATCAATCAATCAATCAATCAATCGGTGATTTTTTAGAGTGGCCTAAGTAACTGGAGGCACAACGAGCCGATTGGTTCCGGCAGAACGCAGCGCCCGTCGACCAGGGACATCAGCAGTAGAGGTGAACGGCCTCAGATGCCGCGGTGCGTCACCGTGGAGGACTCTGTATGTCAGCACAGTGATCATCAGCTACTAGTGAGTCTAAACACCGGGCTTTCTAGTTGACGCTGTTCTTGGCTAAAACATAGCGGTCAGTCATAGGGTGGACAATTGAAAATGGGAAATGTCCCCCAACTCCTTGAACTAGAGGGGACAACATATGTACTACCGGCTGTGAAGGAATAGGTTTTCTTGAAATTTGCACAGATTTTCGCACAGCTAGAACGTTTAGCAAATTAAACGTTTGACAATCTCTAGTCTCTGCATGAAATGTCATCCGCTTGGGGAGGGCTTTTGCCCTCTGGACCGCCACTACCTGTATCATCAGACTGACGCTCTTCGCTATGCGGAATGACTGTTAAGAACCAATTCATACGACAACACGGACAACTGACGAAAAAACTGCGGTTAATCATATCTACGACCTGCCATTGATTTCACACGTCTGTTGGTGAGGGACAAACAACTGTGTCTGCCTCGAAACCCCGCTGTTCCAACAACTGTGAGTAGCACAGAATCAGGACGATGTTAACAATGCTATCATATATGGCAAAGCCATTGAGAGTTCACTTGGGTCACTTGAATGAATGTGGACCGGCGTCAGGTAGACGCCAACTCACACGCAAAGCTGCAACTTCGACCTTGGAGTCTGTTGGTCGGCAGCGGTAGGCAAGACATTCACCCATCGCCATTTGTACCATTACTCAGCCATCATACTATCCCACAGAGGGCAGAAGGCTGAGTGTTAACCTAGGCACTGCAGTAGGGGTGTGCAACCCATGTCCCAAGCTGTATATTGCAGTGGTCTGCGTGAACTGTCTGGAGCGCGGACTCGATCCTGGGACGTCTCACGCCATAGTCAAGACGTGCTAACCATGAAACCAGTGCGACCTCGATAGTTATGGAGTTTGGGGGTCGCGGCCACGTGTGCCAACCTTTTCCTTGTTGAGCGCGTCCTCGAACTCTCGGACACGAGCCTCTTCGAACTGTTTCTCCTTGGCGAGACGATTTCGCCTGATGAAGTCCTTCTCGTGCCGCAGATGCATCAGCTGGACGGCGATTCGTCGTTCCTGGATCGACTGACGCATGCACAGGTTCACCAGCACATCTTCACGACGCTGCTCCTAAACACACACACACACACGCATGCACACAGTTACTCAGAACAATGACACGGTGTAAATAAAAACATCAACGCTGCATGCCAGATAATAAACCTCAAAACAGCGGATACAAAAATAAAATAAAAAAACGGAATTCGAAAATTTATGCACACACAAAAATAAAATTAGGACTAACATGAAATTGAAAACGGAATACAGTTGGCCTCAGCAAGCATGTCATATAAAGAGTAAGTAAGTAAACAATAGTACAGCTTTCGAGCGATTACTTTTTTAATTGCGTTAATCGCTGCAATTAAAAAAGTAATCGCGCGTTACCGCGTTATTAACGCATAAGCCCAAATTCCACTAGCTCGTCATGTCTCGACACGACTCGACACGTTCGAGCCCATGCATTTGGATGTGTCGAACTTGTCGAACAGCACGGCCCGACACACTCGACATGACGAGCTCGACTAGCTCGACACGTCGAGCTCGACAGGCGCGACTTGCAACTTTGTTGTGTAATTTGTATAAAGTTGTGATATGTAAGTCATTCACTAATTTATTGAGTATACATTTATTTAATTTATTTTATTTGACAGAACAAATAGGATTAGCATATGTAAGAGCATAAAAACGACTAAACATGTACAGGCGAGCACTATAGCTTGTTCGTCGTCCGCCATGTTGGAACAGCACGGCTCGACACGCTCGACACGCTCGTCTCGACTCGCTCAACACGTCGAACATGCCGAGTCGTGTCGAGACGTGACGTGACAGGCCAAGTGGAATTTGGGCTTAACGCGTTATTAACGCCATCTCTTTCTACACGCCATCTCTTTCTACGTGTGTCATAATGGCCCAGCTGATGTGCAGAATGGAAACTATTCAGCAGAGTATGAACGTTTGTTAAAGTTTTGTAGCATAAGCTAGATTAAAACACATGATAAACACACTCAACACTGCAGATACAATGCAAACCGAATAAACATGTAAAAATAAAACACACATACATGCAGTATATACAGAAACACGTGACAAGCCATTATACATAGTTTGTCAGTGCATAGTTGAAGAAAGAACAAAATCATTTTGATCTGGTGAGGTGGAATAGAGACCACTGTTGTCGAGGAAGGTCAAAGCCAGGTTGTGGGGTCAGCCACTAAGCGCAATGAATGCGATGACCAACTTCGATGGCTTGATGTGCAGCCAGCTGCTCGGTTAGAACTCGACGTCGACGCTTCTCCCGTTCTGCTCGAGCCGACGCGTCGTCGTTCAGACGCTGGCGAATCTTCTTCATGTACTCGGTTGACGACGAAGGCGCCGCCGCCGACGCTGTGTCACACGCCTGTTTGGCGTCTACCGCAGGCAACTTCGCCACCGCGGTGCGCACCTCCTCACCCGCACAGTACTCGCTACAACCACCACCAACCTTCATCTCACACCGTCGCCACACTCGTCGGCCATTCACTTAGGAGTTTATTTCAGCAAGCAAGTACGTTTACTTGAAACACTTTATAAAAACAAATTCGAGAAACTATGACGGTTTTTCATGGATCTCTGCTAAACCCTATGAGTCTCACCTGTGGCTTGATCACAGTTAAGGCCACACCAGGTAAAGAACCAGGTAAAGTACACGCCATAGACGTTAAAACATTGACTAACAAATAAAAAAGCATAAATTATAAACGTGAACATTATTTATTATTATTATTATCGTTTATTACGCCACGCAGGCAGCACATAGATACATACACAAAACATTGAAACCATAAAACATAAAAAGAAAAAATGTTTATAAGTAAAATAAAAAACATGAATAAAACTAAATAAAAAACACCGGCATCGTTGATAACAGTCATTAATTTTTGTAATGCTGTACCATTACTGTTATTAATACTGTTCGTGTAGCGTCTACACCTGCTTCACAACAATGTTACCCCACAATACCACGCATGAAAAATAACAACTCAATGTAAGTGACTGCACGAGAACAGCGCGATGAATGAAGGAAGCAATGCAATGCGACTGAGACAAACCGGTTCAATTTTGCATGATTCTAAAAATTAAAAAACATGCATGAATAATAAAATATTAAAACTATGTTTTGTATTCATAAATAAATAAAAATTAAATAAGCATTTTTAATATCTAAGGTACACTCTAAAGCTATGAATAAAATGTTACAAAAATCACTGACCGTCTTTATACATATACATAGTGGAGAGGAAGATGATGGGTCTGTTATGTTAAGGTGGAATTTACATTTAATTTAATGTACACCCCATATTTGGAAGAACTCCCCCACTGACAGTGGTACACCTTTGCAGAGTCCCAAGCCCCCGGTTTGTCGATCTCAGCGTTCTTGGCGTCTTTACACCCCCGCAATAAATTGGAGAAAACATCCTCAACAAAAAAATCCTGTAAAATTTTATGACTACACTGGGTCCCAAAATACGTTTCCCATTCAGTTTGTGGAATAACTCGGTCAACTGCTTGTAATAACCACAGGCCTGGCAGCAAGTAATGACAGCAATGGTCTGCACGTCAGCACGCCCGACTGCGGCGCGAGAGGTGCCAGGATCGAACCAGCGCTGCAGACAGTTTTGTGTCTTTCACGAAAATCACTGCATTACGCAGATTTGGACACGGGCTGCACACTAATTGTGGTGCTTAGGTCGACTCAGCCTTCCACCCTCCGAGGGACGGTAAATAAGTATCAACCTCATGGCTGAGTAATAATACAAATGGCCGAATGGCGACGGGTGAATGTCCGGCCTATAGCAGCCTACAGCCTACAGGCACACTCAAAGCTGTTACGTTTGCAGCTTGGCCTACGAGATGGCGACCACACGGCGCCGGCCCACATTCATTCAAGTGATCCAAGTAAAATATCGATGGATACTCTGCAGCAGATGATAGAGCTATTACTATGGTAATTTTTATTTTTAATTTACTGCTATGATAACAACATCTCACACTACCACGTGTATGTAAAGTGAAAACGAGGGCAATGACAGTGAGTGGCTAGACAAACGTTCGCGGGCGCCAGCTCGGTATGGAATTAAAAGAAAAATGTATTTATATATCAACTGATGTATGTTTTTGCTGATACTCGTACAGTACATCGCGGCATAAAACACGCGAAAACATACTCGAACACCGATACGTACGTCATGGCAGCAGACTGCATGGACCGTTTCAGGTTTGCTTCAAACTGAGCAATATCTCGAACCATATTCTGCACCACAACCACAATTAGACAACTATACATGTATACATACAACTATACATAATTACATATAATAATACAATGCATGCGCTCACTGTTGCAGTGCACCAGCGCAGTGTTGCAACTGAGCAAAGCGATGGAGTGGTGCACTGTCAGTTTTCTAAAGCCGGATATTATAGCCGTCAATCCTTTGATTTTAGCCTACTGAGTGTTATGTCAGCAAGACATATGAAGAAACTGGACGCGACCTATATGACGTGCTACAAAACATCTGTACATAACGGTCATTTGTTTGTAACCGTATGACAATGACGTTATCGTTATAGTACGATGGACTTTATTGAACAATATTGCAATTGCCTGTTTGCTATGTTTCTTTTTTTCCTTATTCGATAGGTTGCTATTAAGTCTTTCTGACGAATAAAGCTGAACTTGAACTTGATGAATAATGGGCTGGAAAAGCAGAGCTTGTTAGTTGCCCATATTCTTCCAGAAATCGTCCAGTTTCCGTTTGAATGAATTCACGGATGACGCATCCACAATAAGCTGAATATTAGAAACTTGCGAGCATATCGTGGCTTCCATGAAGGTGAACAGATTAAACCACTACAGTAATATTAAGCGGTGCCTCATACAATGTCCATACAATGTCATTCATCGACAGGCCATACTCATCAGTAATTTGAAAATAACTATATAATCATTTTAACAGAACATATGAAATACTTTTCAGTGACTTTCGGCTATTAAAACAATGCGTTCTGTAACAGGCAAAATAATGATAATTAGCAAGTAATCCATTTATATTTAAATAAACTCAGACTAAAGATAGTATTGTAAAAGTAAATTGGGAAAACATACGAATTAGAGTGAAATTACCTTTGCCTCAGTCTCCTTGGTCAGCATGAACACAAAGCATTAAAGCACGCAAATAAATGACTGATTTGATGATGATTTCCTTGACTGTTTTGAGACGAAGGGCATTCAGTGTGCAAAATATACGCAGTATGGGACAAGGGTCCAAACTGACGTGAATATCACAGCTGGACAGGCGACCAAACTGCAATGAATGCCGCCTGTACTGTCGTCGCACCTCCCGCGTCACCAAAATCCAAAGGGCATTTCTGGAACCGGCTCACATAGGTTGTCGCGTAAAAAACCGGCCGTGGAAGCATAGAAGAATGACGACACAATCTCACTAAGAAAACTGACAGATGACAGCGACTAATACGTGTGCATAACCACTAACCAACAAGACACTAAATCGAATCCTAACCCTAATCCTAACCTAACCCAACTTCTAAACGCCACGCAACAGTGAACATTCAACTAAATGTAGTCACATGTCTTACATGTACGGATAAATTCATACGAGACACTTTTGTTGCACCCGTTTGTACCAACTTCGATTGTATTTATCGCAATGCAATCTTCACCGCAAATGAAAAATAGCTCCATTACAATGCCAATCAGTTATCTTCGTTAGTTCATTGGTGTTTTAAAGGAAGACGTTCACATTTTGTGTCAAGCGAGGGAGATCGCAGACGCACAGCTGCTGCACTGATACCTGAGCCTCCTTGCTTCGAAGCGCTCGACGTTTCTCCGCAATGGCTGCAGCGGTCTTGTTGTCGGGCAGTTTCGGAAGGTGAATATTGGCCGCTCTATGTCACAGCAGCAGCATCACCACACCGCGCACACACATACATGCACATTTTCTGCGGTTTCTCTCCAGGCAATCCAGCTGAGTCAGTGTCAGTAAATGAATCCTCAGTTTTAACAAAAAAACTGCCAGGAATGACGACTGCTTTGTCACCTCAGTCAGATTTCTAAACAAACTGGGTGTCAACACGAGTGGTTAAAGTAAGGAGGAACGTACAGGAACGCCTTTGCAGAACCCCATAATTGATTGCAAGCGTTTCTGGGCACCACAGAGCCGTAACTGTAGGGGGTAAACGCATGTTAGAGTGCGTTCCGCCATACTGTGGTGATCGCGGTCATCATATAACGGCCGATAAACGGTGGCTACCGACATAAGCCAAACTGAAGCGGTCCATTATGTTGTCCAGAGAGTCAGATGGGAGCCCCACCATACGACATGGGCCTCATTCACTTAACGCTGAATAACCAATTAGCATCGAAGAGAACAGCACCGCATTCTATTGATAATAATTATTATAACAACAACAACAACAACAATTATCCGACGCTGTAAACTGTTTTGGATGCACACTACCAAAAGTGCTACTGAAAAAGACGTGACAAATTTTTGTTGTAACTATTTGGACTATTTAGCTATTAGGACTGCCGTATGTACTGTATTAGTTATTTTGTTTTGCTCTCATTTTTTGTATTTCAACCACTTGTGGTAAATAAAGATCAGCAAAATTAAAAAAAAATATCACAATATTTGTACTGTGCCAAAATGAGGTACAAATAAAGGCAAAGTCATATAAAACTTATCTAGTGCCACAAGTGGCAACAATGCAACTGCTGGAGCTCTTTTGTCACAGACAGAGCGGGCATACAGCCTATAGGCCGTAAGCTAAGCCCGTGGCCACGGACTTTGACCTGAAACCAAACAGTCGTACGCAGCCCTGGTCTGCCGTTTAATGGTCTGTGTCCCTGTAATCCATGTAATTACATGGATTACTACTCATTTACTGACACCAGATAGAGGGAAGGATGAGTTGGCCTGGTTGGTTAACCATAAATCAGGCACAGATCAAGGAAAGTGCGCCAGCCGAGAACCGACGTCCTTATCACTGAGCCACGCCGCCAACATACAACAAACGAGTCTTAATGCAGTGCAGTGTACCATTACAGCACTGTGACGCAAAAATAGACGGCAATTAAAATCAATCGGCTAACTGTATCTTGGCGAGTGTTTCCGAGTTGAGCAGCTGCTGCTGTTTAAACTGTCGAATGAGCTTCAGCCGCTGCTCCTGCAGCTGCCTCTGGCAACGCTCCTGCTCCTCAAAGCGCTCCCTGAACGCCGCCGACTTCTCCGTATCCAGCTGTTTCTGGTGGAATCGAGTGACTACTGCCTCACGGTCAACGCTGGTCTGTCGCTGCTTGACACACTGGACCCACAACAACGCATGACTTACACCATTACACCGTTGCTGGACCTATAGTTGGAACTTAAAGGTATAGAGCGCCACAGTTGCTGCAAATGCCGCCTCAGCGGCGATGTCAGCATAAACAGAGCCGGTGTACAGCCTAGGCCGCAGCCCAAGCCCGCGGTCACGGACTTTGGCCTGTAGCCATACAACCGCACGTAGCCCTAGTCTGCCGTTCACTGGTCTCCTACCTACAACCTCCATCGCTTTGTGATCCTACAATGACAGCTGGATATTCTGCTACCAACTGGTAACATTCCTGTTAGGTCAGACCTATGTGCTCAATGCTCATGCTCTCATTACGCTGTAATTTGCATACCAAATTTTCGAACCTAACTGAGCGGAATGATGAATATAAAAATTTTCTTTGAATTTTCCTAAATTTATCCTAAGTTCGGGCAAAGCTTTTTTGTAACTTTTGCATAAGCAAAATTCCTATTTAGATCAAACAATAGTGGCATTGTGGCACACTACATAAACAAATGAACATGCTGTGGTATGGATCAAGACTGGCTAAGTCATGCTGAAATTATTCTGTTGCTCTCAGTAACTTGTCACGAAGTCTGCCCTGAGTTTGTTTTATAATGATAAAGGCCCAATGGCAGCTGACCAGTGAACACAATAAGAAAAAGTTGCAACAACAGCACTTAGATTTTACATGAAAGCTAGAAATCACTCAATGCATAAAATGCCACTTCTAATGTATCATCTATTGCAATATTTCTATGCTATTCAAAGGCCTCTACCCAACTGTTCGCAATTTGTTAATTAAATCAAGCAAGAAATAAACTAAATGAAATAAAATTAAACCACTGTATAACTCAGCCACAAGCTATTATCACAGTATGACAGCATCTTTACCTCTTTAGAGAGAACAGTCGAGATGCCTTCCAGTTTGCTAGGCGCTGCAGGCCGTGCAGTTTCCATGGCTGTTCCTGTCGGACTCTTTTTCTTTCTCTTGTTGAGTGCAACAAACAGCTGATAGATCAGTTTTGCTGCAATTCCCTGCCGCTCATTCATCACATCGCGTGCCATGTTTGTATCGAACTGGATCTCCAGCAGTTGTAGGGTCGGCTCGACTCGACAGAAATTGTTGAGCTTTGCCTCCGAGGTCCTGACGACATAACACACATAATGATGCTACATCATCTTCGCTTACTCGTGTCCTATCAGTTCGAGCATTACATTTTCAGACTTTTACTTCAAGTTCATGTCTACACTAGCTGTTGTAATACTCTTCAGCTTTTTCACAGCTATGAATTCTATGTTTTCTTCTTCAATTTTTTCATCCTCTACCTGTCAGCAATAACCAGCACATCAGAACTTGAATTATGGTAGTCTCTAATTTCGACAACTTGTACCAAAAATGAAGTAATTATAATGATTAAGCACAACAGGGAAAATGGAGACTCTGACATCATGTTGCTCCTGTTTTTGCAGTCAAATAAATAAAATTAGGCATACAGTATAAATGTAATTAATAAGACCATTAACAGAAGCACTTAGTTTTGTAATCATAATGCCAGACAACCGAAAAGTGAGTAACTAATTAACAAACTGCAATTACCACATTATGTTAAAGACTACACTATACACATCACGTGTTTAGTATGTCTGGTATTACATACTTATTCTGTGAGAACTGATCAAAGTCATCTTGGAGGCCAAACTTGAACAGCAATTCTCCCAGCAGAAAACCAGACGCAAAGTCAGAGTGAAATGCCGAGGAATCTGGCACAAAATGACAACATGTTCTTAATACAAACAAGATACAAAATAAGTCTCTCACATAAGAAAGATGTAACACCTTAACCATATCAACAATACAAATCAGCAAATGAGTAAGAGGATTTCTAAAGCACAGCTAAAGAGGATTTAACTTCCTTTACTACTACTGACCAAATAAAAACATATTCTGCAACTAAATACAAGTCAATAAAACACTTAACATAATGTAGGCCTACAATTTAACCATCCACAATTGTAAGAATATGTTATCTGCTACTATGACTAAATACTTTGAACTAAACACCAGTAACAGAATCCATAGTCATTCATACAGGCTTGCACATCCGTTGACACTCTCAGAGAGTCATTAATTGCTGGAACAGTTTGGACCAGGATACAGTATCTGCAAACACTGTTAATGACTTAGGGCCGGTTCCATCGTCTCGGGTTAACTTCCCAGTTAGCTAACCCTCGGTTAAGAGATAACCAAGGGTTATCTCCAGCGTGCGTTCCATCGTCATCAGTTAACCTAACTGCGCACTTA
>Ga0056115_1000968_pt1 | contig 13053 bp, 9 predicted proteins | sample WorMetOlspDAHAB1_FD_77007 | JGI IMG/M metagenome (GOLD analysis project Ga0056115, IMG submission 77007) | Marine gutless worms symbiont microbial communities from Max Planck institute for Marine Microbiology, Germany - Olavius sp. DAHAB.1 ...
CTTTACAAGATTATAAGAAGGGAGAAATTAGTGAATGTCAGTCAAAACTATGGACGAATAGAAATGTCTTCAGCTGGTGTCTGAATGGAACGAGGGAGGAAACAGTTCGAAGAGATGATGGTATAGACTGTTCCATGCACGCGGTGCAACGACGGGGAAGCACGATCACCTATGGTAGATCTCTGCACTGGCGGAACGACAAGCGTTGTTGTTTCATGTCCATGTTTCTGCCACATTCCTGCACGCCCCCGTTAAAACACAGTAGCGATTCCTGGATTGTTTTTTTTGGAAGAAAAAAAACAAAACAGGTGTATGTTTTAAAGAACACTGTATGATGGAATGGTTTCAGTCATTCAGTGTATATTCATGTTTAATGTGGTTTATTTGCAGTGCATTTTGGCATGGCTGAAGCAGAGCCGAACATGCCCTGAGGACAGGTAATAGATAAGAATTTTTTTGCGCTTTGCTAGTCGTAATACGTACCAGGGATGTTAATGAGGCCGTAAGTGCATGAGGCCAAGGCCGAGGTCAAGGCCACATCAACGAGGCCGAGGCCGTAATTTTTGGCCTCGAGGCCGAGGCCAGCTGTGACGAGGTTGAGACCAGGGCCGAGGCCAAGCCAAAAATATAACACAGAAAGCATGCACTAGATGGAGTAATTATTAGGCTATGCATTTCTAATGTCATTTGCTAAACTGAACACTAGTTCCTCAAGGACTTTGTCCGATAACGGTTTGGATGCATCACTAATCCGATTTGTGAGATTACTCTCTCAACTGGAGTTGAGCTCTCAGGTACTCAGGACACTAAAATCTGAACATAAAGCAATGTTTTCTTATAGATTAATGAGGCCACACAGTCGAGGCTGAGGCCACAGCATCTACGAGGCCAAGGCCGGATGCAATGAGGCCAAGGCCGAGGCCGTAATTTTTGGCCTTGAGGCCGAGGCCATTTTGAGGACTTAACATTCCTGATACATACTGACAGGAGGTACACTATGTGAGCTTGACATATACGTTCACAGTCTCATTTTGTAAACTGTGCTGGCTTTGAACTCTTTCTTATATTGATCAAGCTGACTGGGTGTCGTTACCAGCAGCCATAGTGTAATGATCACCAGTAGCACCTCTCTGTGGAGTACGCAGCTTGTCATGACCCTGTATAAGCCATTTTACTGTCCCACAGAGGGTGGAAGGCTGAGTGACTGGCAGGCAGCATTGTGCTACATTATCATATTGAAGCGCTTTTTTTTCTGCGTTTTTGCATTGCAGGCGCCCGTTGCACAGCAAAGATCTGCATCATGATTTCATAGTTGAAAACATCATTGGTGATCAGAAGGTCAGTGATTTGGCACTCGATAGACCGATTTCTGTTGCAATTCACGTATGCATTTCCAGTACGTTAAATATCCTTCTGTAAATCGTGTTTAAAATGTTCTGTGTTGTTGATGTCTGTTCGTCTGTTATTTATATTAGAATTTATTTGAAGTTGTAGTATAGCCGGCGTCAAAATGATGCCACTCCCTCGGTAAGCCGCCTTAGGGCCGGGGGAATCTTCTATCGCCCACATTTGCTGGCTTTCTTGGATTTTTACGATCGCAGTTTATTTTGGGCGGCAGTGACGACGGAAAGTAGTACAAATACATGTGCATAACCGCAACAAGACACTAAATCTTATCCTAAATCCTCACCCTACTACTAAACAGCACGCTGTACGGCAGTAGTGAGCATTCAGCTAAATACAGTCACATGACCTACGTTTCCAGAGAAATTTTTACGAGACAATGTTCTCGCACCGTTTTTACAACTTTGCGTTGTCGTTGTCCCACTGCCTCTTTTGGGCGGGCAGCTGTCATCAGCCGGGTAGCTGGGAGCGTGACCAGACAACGCCTGGAAGACTGCCTCTTTAGAAATCACCCACGTTGCCAGGGGGGGGCCATAGTTAACTGTTGCCTCACTCACTCCATGTGCTGGACCACTAGTGCGAGTGTATTAATAGTAATTACAATAAAACGACAATTTATATGGCACAGTAATGACCTATATTGTGTCGGGTGGAGCGTTAAACTCTACTCACTCACTCACTTAACACGACTAGAGTCACGACAAGGGCGCCGTACAATGTTCGCTGCTCATACTCTGCGAATCAGTGTCTGGTAGTCAGTGAAGTAAGAACATGAGAAAAGATGTCTTGAGCATGTTTTTGAAAGTTGATAATGTAGGTGCATAACGAACTGTTCCAGGCGACCAGCACAGCCATATAAAACTGCCGGGTTGCCGAGTTGTAGCCTTGTCCTGGGTGCGACCAAATCGCCACGAGCGGCGGAACGGAGATCGGGAATGTTAGGAATAGTCGAAACTGAGATGCACAGTGCATTGAGACAATGCGAATGGTTCGCGTAGGTTGCATGCAGGTTCCGTAAGCTCGGCTGCATGCACGTTGGTCAGCTGTCGTACGCGACGAGCCACATCCGAGCATGCACCTTCAACCCCGACAATCTTCCGGATTTCTTGCGAACCGACGTCGAGACAGATCCACTGCAGAATGACCACGATTCCAGTTGCACAGGTGACGTCCAACTTTCCCAGTTGATTCTGGAGGGCGGTCAGTCATCATTATCATCATCATCGTTTTCGTTGAATGTATGACTTGTCAGCCGCAATTTTTCACAAAACAAAACATATATAATAGTAAACGACTATAAAAATGCTAATGCTAATAAAACTAAAATTTTAGGACACCGAACAAGTATGGACACAGTATATTATTATTATTATTATTATTGTTATTATTGTTATTATTATTACTATAATGTCCGTTTATTGCTAGTAGTCAGAGTTTAAGATATAGTGCTAGTTATAGGGCCATGTGTAAATGTTGAATATAGAGAGTTAGTATGAGAACTTGTAAAGCATACAGATAATAAAGTCAGTGTCGTCGGTGGAGCATGTTACGACTAATGACACTGTATGAATCTTATCTTTTATCAATGTTGTTGTTTCTAAAATAAAATATTTCAGCCATTGAGCGCTGACAACTGCTAATAGAAACGTGAATAACTGGTTGCAATAAGCTATTGCCGACTGTACACGTGCCCCGTAACGAGACCGCTTTCCCCTCGTGTAGTCTGAGTGATTGCTGAATCAAGTGTGTGGCATTGTTATAATTGATTATTATTATTTTAACCACGGTCAAACCCTTGCTGGTTCAAAAATTAGACAAAGAGATTTGGCAACAGAGTCCTCAGTGCAGCTGGACCTCGAGTCTGGAACAGCCTGCTGACGGACGTCACACAGCAGGCAGCCATTTTAGACAGTCGCCATAGACGTTTTTATTTAGTGAGTGGGACCAAAGTGCAGTGTGAATCCCTCTTTAATCGTGCTTTAGAAATCCTCTTACATTTTTACTTACAAAAGTGTTGGTAGTAACACCCTGCTGTGGCTGTTGGTTGTCATAAATGAAACCTTCGTGAAACATCGGGGAGCGGACTGGCTCTTCTAACCGGCCCTGGCTGAGCTGAGTGGGCAGATCGGCCCAGTTTGCATTGAAACACAACTGAAATACGTTGAGACAATTTAATCATTTTTCTTTCGTCGTATTATCATGTTTATGTGTCTTTTCTAATTTAATCGACGAAGAACTAATGAAAAGAACAAGTCACTGACATTCACTGAGAAAACAAAATATGTTTAAGAAGAATAGGCCAGTGTGGCCCTAATTTTCACCACAATTTTGAGTTTGGGGGTGTAAATAGAGTCTCGGGGAGAGGAAGAGTCAACATTTAGTAATACAGACTAATTTGTTGTGTTTAGCCCAAATTCCACTTGGCTCGTCACGTCTCGACACGACTTTCAACATGTTGAGTCGAGCGTGTCGAGCCGTGCTGTTCCAACATGGCGGACGACGAACAAGCTATAGTGCTCGCATGTACAAGTTTAGTCGTTTTTATGCACTTACATAGGCCTACACAAATCCTATTTGTTCCGTCAAATGAAATAAATTAAGTAAATGTATACTCTAATAAATTAGTGAATAACTTACATATCATAACTTTATACAAATTACACAACAAACTAAGTTGCGAGTCGCGCTCGTCGTGTCAAACTTGTTGATCCAGTCGAGCTTGTCGTGTCGAGTGTGTGGAGTCATGCTTTTTGACAAGCTCGACACAGCCAAAATGCACGGGCTCGACACGTCGAACGTGTCGAGTCGTGTCGTGTCGAGACGTGACGAGCCAAGTGGAATTCGGGCTTTTGTGTGTTTCGTGCTGCAGAGAATGAGCTGGAGTCTGTTCCGACGCCAGGGAAACCGTCTCTGAAGATGCGGCTGTTTCAGGCCGGCGGGACGTCACGTGATCTTCTCTGCTCCGTCTTTGACACCAAGTCACAGTTCACTTCGTCGGTGACTCCGCCGTGCACGTCGGCCAGTAAGATCCTCCACGACGGGTCGTCACGATTGAATTCGCTCTGAGTGTCAGCTGCGACGAAAGAAAAGAAGATGCAAAAGTGCCGTCTGTTGGCTACAAGTTGAATAGTTTTCGTGAGAATCAGCTGACCGAATCACGTGCAGTTTACACAATCGGAGACCAAAATTTTGTCGTTAGTCGTTTACGCAAACTCAAGTAGAGTGACGATGATCACAGAAGGACAGACTGTCTTTTCACTGCCACACGCTCGTTCACGGTTACAATTTACAAGGAAAAATGGAATAATGAATCCTCGGTGGTCCATAGACCCCTCAGCCGTCTGCTTGGGGTGACGGTGTCGCCATGTTGGGGGAACGGGCGTTTTCTGTTGCTGCTTTACCTCTAAAACAGTCCAGAGACGTCCAGAGGCACCCCCGGCGACGCAAAATGCGTCACGGAAATTTTCGGGGCGGGGGAGGGGGCAAATAATAAGGAAGTCATGGCGGACAACATTTAGTTTATGTTTACGTCTAAAATGCTCTAAAACTCACCTACAAGCATCTTTAATTCCAAAATTTTCTCGGGGGTGATACCCGGACCGCCGTTAAAAAGGGGATGCTGGAGGGACAGAGGGGAAGGAGAGGAGGGAAGTTTGCATCATGGCGGTCGAGGGATGGACGCCCCTGGAACAGTCTGCCGCTACATGTCTCCTCAGCACCGTCTCTACACATTCCTATCTCAACGTTTGTTCCCCAATACAGCTGCGACTATGTATTTTGCCTAGCAGCCTTTTGGCAGAATTCCTTGCTCGCTGACTTACCAGTGTAACGCTGCTAACTTACGTATGCTTATGAACTGTTATGTGCGGAATTATACACTATTCCGAATACACGGTCTGCAAATGGCTGTGGTATATATTTTCAGACTTCCGCATTTTAACAAACGTTTTTACTCAGTACACTAAGTATACCTACATCATGGCAGCTTGGTTTACAAGCGTTTCATTGACGTCACGTCACCTCGTATTTAGATGTAGCTTACATAAGGAAGGACGTGTTTGCAACTTCTGAATTTCAGAATCTGAAACAGACGTCAACTTTTGATAATACTAATATATTTTCATATAACATGTTTTCATCGAAATCTGTTGATTCGTGTATTTTCATAGTTTTTTTAATATTACAGTAAGTGTTGTAACTACTTGTATTTAACGGTTAAGTCGCATTTCGTTGATAAGTCTTACAAACTGAATTACTTACATATTGCATATGTTCCTTTATTAAGAAGAGAATAAAACATAATAAAATATTGAATATTGAAATGTTTTTTTTGTAATTTACTTAATGGTAAAACTAATAAAAACAACTCACTGAGATAACTAGGCGCACACGTAAGGTGGTAGATATTCGGAGACACGCTACAATTTGCAAGCAAACCTCCGTTATGTACAGTCAGGGGCGTATGACCACGACATTTGATTTGGGGGTAACAAATGTTTGGTCATCATGGTAGATTACAGATTACAGTGCAATTTCACGGTCACTGTTGTGTAGCTGTGTAACTCCGGTTTGGGAAGAGCGTTTTGTAACCATTGTTTTATTTTTATTTTTTTTCTCTATTTTGTCTGTGTTTTATTATCAGTTCAGCCTTCTGGGCGAATAAACATGTTCATATATCATTTATATCGCGTGCCTATGCCCGTTTGTCTTAACGTCATACTGCGATTCTATCGGAAACAGAACGAAGTTGATGACAACTTTAATCTCGGCCACATAAATATGTATAAATATAACGTATGCGCAAAAGTCAACAATGCAATTCAAATAAGCTGTACAAACGCTCTACATTCATACGCCGATAACACGTACAACACTCGTTGATACTGTCTTTGACGTGTCTAAATATTAGCGCGACGATCGCGATTATAACACAACTGGGTGACCTTTCACCTCTGACTTTTTGACCTCTGAACGGGTACTATGGTTATTCGTCACACCTCCTGCCAATTTTGGCCTTGTGCTTTGTTTCTCGACTTGAACTGTCCGCACAGCTGAAATGAAACAAAAAAACTAGTTTCAGTTTTGTTTCGGTTTTATTTCAGTTTTGTTTCAATTGTGCGAACAGGTTTAGGCACAGAGCGACCGATCCACAACAGGGGGCTCAAAATAACATGACACATGTAATTACTGTAAAAGTTGCTATGAACCAACAGTCAAGAAACTACGACATGCAGAAGAACCAACTACATGACCACTGGAAAAGTGCAAAATAAACAGTGTAAAACACCCGGACAACGACTTCACAAAAACATTTGAAGTACTTGTTACAGTGCCCGCACAATTGAAATAAAATCATGTTCTATTTCAGCCGTCGCACATTTCACATTAAACGCTAAAACAAGTAAGCTAAAATAGCCGTGAAACAATTTATCTTGTTTCATTTCAATTGTGCGGACAATACTTGACCAACAACTAACTATAGGACGACTAAGACCAGAGTTGCGATAGAAATACTTTTAAGAAGTATAGGCCAGTGTAGCCTATTTTCCAGAATTTTGAATTTGGGGGTTGCTGATAGAATTTCTGTGGGTCGAGGGGGTCAACATCTATTAGATAACTTATTAGCATACCAATTTATATCAAACGAAGTAATAGTTATGTGCACCATTTTAATTAGCCTAGTGTCAGCTACGGATTCCCAGAGGGGGGGGGGAGCGGCCGAGTATTCAAAACGAATGTTTCTTAATACACACCACTATAGTAATTTAGGCTGCTGCAGTAGTCTCCTATAGATGAGAATAGCATAGACCCTATCAGGGTACGTGAAAGAACTCTTAACACCTCCAGTGTGGATGGTGATGGTGTTGGGGTGTCAAAAAGTTTTAGGGGGTGAAGACCCCCTGTGGGAGGGTAGATAATTCCCTGGTATAGGCGAACTTCTTTGACCGAACGTGGCGTCACTTTTATGTAAACTGGGTCAAAGCAGTGCCGGATTAACCACGTGGCAAATGCCACGGGCCTCAGGGGGCCTCCGGAAGTAGCGCTGAGTCCGTAGAGCTACGAATGTACAAGCTGATTACAGGTGCAAATCTGCAGACATTTTTCCGAACATCGAAGTCGGATTACGAATCTATTTGTGCCCAATGGTGACAAACTGTTCAGGCGAACGTTCCTTTTCGAAAGTAAAACGCATCAAGAATGAGCTACGTTCACCAATGCATCAAGAACGATTGAATCTCCTAACGTTGATGAGCCTCGAACACGAGGTTTTGCATGAGATAGAACTCATAGAGCTGATCGATAAGTTCGCCAAAGTCAAATCTCGAAAAATTCCGATTTGCAGCTAACTCTGTATCCAGAGTCTAGACTGAAACTGACGGTTATATTAGACGCACCTCTTGGTATAGGCCTAAACTGTGACGTGTCACTGTAGCCGTGAAAGAGAACTGCTGAACACTTTTCGTTGTATTGCGCTGATAATCATACTGGTAAATAATTAAACATGTACGATGTACCCATGCTCAGCGTGCTCGAATTACAAGTAATTGCATCCACAATTTAGATAGGTCTTACCATCTTTGTCTCGCGTAAGTAAGGGGCCTCGGGTAAATAATTGCCACGGGCCTCGGTTGGCATTAATCCGGCACTGGGTCAAAGAATGAACTTTGGTCTTAGAAACAGTTCTTACCATTTTTGCTGAAGTCTCCCAGTCTTAAATGCTTATGCTCGAGTTCATATTTCCACAAACAACACCAACAGAAACGAAACAACTACATGCCCAGTATACACGCACCTGTTGCATAGATACTGTAGAAAAGTGCACAATAACATCACACAAAAACACGCCACCAAAAGTTGTAATCAGGGGCGTCGCCAGGTTAAAAAATGCGGGGTGGACACGACACAAATGGCGAGCGCAGTGCGCGCCCATAAAGGGGATCTGGTGCGGAGCCCCCCCCCCCAGCGGGGTCTATTCAGGGGTGCAGAACGGAAGCAGTGCCTCATTCCCTGCCTTTTGCAAACTGGCGAGTCAAGCTCCAAACGTGACGTAACTGACCCATATCCCCCGTAAAAATTTATCGGATTTGAATTAATATCAGGAACAACCACGTCGTTCCCCCCCCGTGGCGACGCCCTGGTTCTCAGTGTCAACGCGGCCTCGAATTATGTACATGGGGTTACAGTAACGTGGTTATGTCTACAACAGCTATAGCCTACCGCCGCCATGTTGGGGCTAATGTTGCAGCAGTGTAACATCGTAAACCTATACGTCTGCTTGCAAACCGTTGTGTGTGTTCGTTTGTGTGCGTGTAAATTAACCAGTCAAAAAGCAACGACTGAAATAACGGTCACACGGTATACCTCCAACATGGCGGCGTGGTTTATGCCCAGTTCAATCACGTCACTGCACCTAGGCACTTGGGTTTTTGTTGCATTTGACATCGGTCGGTTTTCCAGGTATTATGCACGTTAATGATAACCACGTCACGTAAATCGATCAGCCTACGGAGTTTTGGATTAGTGTATTTAGAACACGCTTTTTAAATACAGAGTTTTAGTCAAAAGGCATGCATAAGCGCCAGCTGCCTTGGAAACAAGCCATAGCACGGTTACACCATGACAATGATAATCTTCGAAGGTAGTGCATATGTAGTTAATTACGAATGGCGATCGGTTTTCCTCTTTTCGGAACTGAAAGCTTAGTTAAAGGTTAGGGTTATGGCAGGGTTAGGTTTAGGTGCCAGCGAATCATTTATTATAGCTCATGCCGGCAGGGGATCCTGGGGATGGGCTGCCGGTTGCCGGCAGGCGATTCAGGACGATCTTGGAAAACGTCACAATTGCTGTAGAACGACTGATGTTCTGAACTTTTAAGACTATTTCTCGAGAAAATGTCCTTAAAACATAGAACGAACCGATCGTACACTGTATACGTCCACGCGTGCGAAGCGATTCCAATTAGAAAAAGATCGAATATCAAACCACAATACACATCGTACTTGATTGTCGCATCACGACGGTTTTGGTGCAAAAACTCACCAGCAACGTATTCTGTTCAGCAGACATCATGAACAACATTTAGATGTGGCAGTGGTTAGCAAAATACGAGTGGGCTCAGGCGCGCGGGGAACCATTTTTCAACGGGGGATGAAGGTCGAAAATCAAGCTTGATCATGATAACATGATAAGTTGATTTTCACCCATCCCTTGAAATCGTGCTGATTGTTAATGCAATATAAGAGGGGAAGGGACCTAGACGCAAATGATACATGCACTGTTAAGAGACAACTCAAAAGCGCCATACGCAATTTCTGACCTCAGTTCCAAATTTTAGGGGGTCAGCTGACCCCCCCTGATCCGGCCTTCCTGAGCCCCTAAATGGGCTACTTCAAAAAGATTTCCGCATCCCACACAGAGTTTGTCTTCTTCAATCTCCAAACACGGTGATATACGTTGATATCTTGTCCGTTGACGGTCATAAATCTTTACTTACTTATTTAAAAAAACATTACTTGTTTTTGGCTAAGCCCAAGCTAGGTCAGTTTCTCGTTTGCTGTTTTTCTGCTCACGGTTCCCCCGTGCCCAGCCATTTGTAAAAGTGAGGGGCACGTGTCCCCGGTGCCCTGTTTACGTTATTCTTGACATGAATGGGTTGAATTGAGTTATTATATTTATTTACAAAACTCGTACACAATAAAAGTTTACGCCTGTACGATGACGAGAATAAACACAAAAGTCATCACAGTAGACACGTCCGTAAAATCTCCAAAATCGGCTTTTAAAATATACAACCTCTGACCAATTTTTGGCGCATAATAAGCGCTGGATGAACACCCTATTGGCATTGGGACATGGCTGACACTGGCATACCCAGAAAGGGGGTTATTGGGTTCAACCCTCCACCCCCTCATTGAATCTTCATATTTTTCGAATTGCGTGAACGTACAAAAATATTGTACCAGCTCTGCCCCCTCCCATTAAATACTAGATTATGTACGCGAAAACGTTTAAAACTGTTCAATAATTTAACAGTTTGCTTCTGGTTCTATGCCCCATTTATGGGCCCTGGACCCTACCGGGGGGAAATTCGGCCCCAGACCCCTGGCTCGGCCCCCTTTTGGAAAATTTCCGGATCTGTCCAGTCGAACTTCCTCCGTTGTAAAATCCTCGGTACGCCTATGGCGGCTGATAACAGCGAGGGCGGATACAGGAACAGAAAAAACGGGATTGTGTCGGGTTGGACTAGAAGAACGCCACCTGGCGAGTATGGCCGTCAACACTGAAATTCGTGCTGAGTGATGGCGTTGAGGTCTTTCATCAGTCCCTCCAAGTTCGCCATCTCTGCCGTTAGTTCTTCGGTGCTCACCGACTTCTGTATCCGACCACACCCACCAGCACACCGTAAGTAAGTAAATAAATATATAAGTAAGTAAGCACAGTTTAATGAAGTTGACACTGCGCTCGGGTCCACCGCCAACTGTATTTTCCGCGATGCTTAATTTGAAGTTGTCAATGAGTCTCTGGAGGTTCAACATCTATTAGATAACTTTTATTTGCATATAAATTTATATGAAATGAAGCAATACTTATGTGCACCATTTTAATTACTGTTACTGGCGGATTCCTAGGGGAGGGGTGAGGGCGGCCGAGTATACAAAACGAATGTTTCTCAATACACACACGACTATAGTAATTTAGGCTATACTGCAGTAGCCTCCTATAGCTGAGAATAGCATAGACCCTATCCGGGTAAGTGCAAGTGTAAGAACTCTTAACACCTCCAGTGGGGTCCGGTGTTGGAGGGGTGTCAAAAAAATTTAGGGGGATGAACATCCCCCTATAGGTGGGGTAGATAATTTCCTGCTACCGCCCACATAAAAGCGTCTTCGGCAACTTTCTGAACTGGCTGTGGGAAGACAGAGCCTGTCTGAGGTCTGGCAGCAGATTGTTCCAAAGTCGTGGCCCCGCTAGGCCACAGGCTCTTGTGTCAACCGTTAAGTAAGTAAACCAAAAGTAATTATAATGATAAGCTGCTGTCTTTCGTAATTAAAAACAGCATCTGGATACTGCTGGCACAAAATCGGCGACAGAGCCTTCAAATTGAATGCAGCTGGACTTTGAGTAGAACTATCTGCCAACGGACCTCAGACAGCCAGCTTTTTCACATAGCCGTTTCAGACAAAAAAAGCGCAGTGTGAACCCTTAATTGCACTTTCGAAACCTTTTTAGGTAGTTAGTTACTTACTTATTTACTTACTCATTCAGTCAACAGCGTCAAATACCAATAAACAAATTTTTCAACACTGTTGTACAACACAAGAGACCTGTAAAACCGATCAGCAGGAACAACTTTTTTGGACCACTTACAGGGTGGTCGAAGGTTACATGCTATAACAAAAAGGTATTTTTCGTTGGATTAAGAATCAGCGAAGCGTGACTAACCGTCAGATCTTGCTGCTGTGACTATCGCGTGTCGGACTGCTGAAAAGGGGGGAAAGGTTGAATCGTGCCCCCCTCACAGTGAAATAGTTTGCCCCGGAAGTTATGAAGAAGTCACTCTGGCCCCAAACTATTTTTGGGACGTCATGCGTTTCCTGAAAGGGGCTGGGACCCCACCCCTTCGATGAAATATTTCGCACGGTGGTTGCACTAACATGGATGTGATGCACGGAGATCAGCCCTTCATTGGAGCGGACTGATTATCAACTTGCGTCGCTCCGACCATGTCTCTGACGCACTCATCAGCCTTCATTGGCTGCGTGTTCCTGAGCGCATCACGTCCAAAGTTGCCATCCTCCTACACGGCTGTGCACCCGTTGACCCGTTCACCTACGTTGCCGACCTTCCAAGTCGCCGAGGACTTCGCTCTTCCTTCAGCGACTGCCTTGTCCAGCCTCCGGTTCACCACTCCACTGTTGGCAGCCGAGTATTTTCGGTTGCTGGCCCTCAGGTGTGGAACTGCCAGCCACCGGAGGTTACGTCGCACCGTCTCTGGCGACCTTCCGCATTCGACTCTAGACGTTTCTGTTTACCGAGTCATATCCTGACATTCGTCTTGTCTGATATTTTTGTGTCTACACACTGTGCATAGTGGACCTAGCTTGGAAATAGAAGTGTTTTAAATACTTAGCCCCCTCTAAAAATTCATGAATGATTGATTGATTGACAGTGATGGGCACTAGTTAACTAAAAAAAGTTGTAACTAAAAATTTAACTGCTTTTTTTAGTTACACAAATAGTTTAACTAATTTTTTACAACTAGTGCCCATCACTGTTGATTGACAGACTGACAGTTCCCCATCCCCAACCTGGTGAAATTGAGAATTGGCAACTGACCGCCAGATCCTGCTGCTGTGACTGCTGTGAGTCGGGCTGCTGGCGGAGGATGACATCAGGAGACCGCGACAGCAGCGTCGGCAGCGGCGACCTGGTCGACTTTCCGCCGGAAGCAGTCGACGCCGGCGGCGTGGAGAAGAGGGCGGCGGACGACGACAGCTGCGGAGGAGGGGAAGCGACGGTCGCTGCGCCCGGAGATGATGAGGATGGAGTCGCCGAATGATGGCGGGCCGCCGCCGCCGCCGCCGAGGAATGTGACGGCGTCTGGCGACCTGACAGACAGCAGCGTGAGCATACTCGTATATATATATA
>Ga0056115_1000969_pt1 | contig 13042 bp, 9 predicted proteins | sample WorMetOlspDAHAB1_FD_77007 | JGI IMG/M metagenome (GOLD analysis project Ga0056115, IMG submission 77007) | Marine gutless worms symbiont microbial communities from Max Planck institute for Marine Microbiology, Germany - Olavius sp. DAHAB.1 ...
CCCTAACGTTTAACCCGGCCGATTGCACATTTTACCCGTTCTCGCGTAACATCAATAGCTTTGTTGCCAAGCCGTTTTTCTTAACTGTGGTTGCGTTTCGTTTTTAACGTTTTTTTTCTGGAATGCCGTTCCGTCGCCGATAATGAGCACAACTGCATGGAGTGATGCTGACCGCGCCGCGTTTTAACCGATAACTCTGTCGTCAGCCGTTTCATCGCCACTGCATTAACCGCTCCGGCATGCCGGACGTGTGTTTAAACTGCCCGCACGATGAAACGAAACTGAAACGTTTTCGAAACAATTTTGAAACTGTTTTGTTTCAGCCAAAACAAAACGCTGCGGCCGTCGCAGCCCATGGCGGCCGCAGCGTTTTGTTTTGTCTGAAACAAAACTGTTTCGAAACTGTTTCGAAACTGTTTTGAAATGGTTTCAGTTTCCTTTCGCTGTGAGGACAGTTTTAAGTACGTTTTATCCGTGTGTTGCCTGCTATTCTGTGGCATGGTTCGGACTCCAATATTACTAACGCGAGGATCGCCTGCGTTTTAACAGCCGCAGAATTTTCCGACTTGAATGAGATACAGTTACTGCTCGCGACGCGTATCAGCAAACCAGCTTCCTGTCCTGCATGTTGTATAAAATTAAAAACAAATTTTCTTAGACACCTAAAAGAAAATTAAACCGCCTCCTGTGAAATTTTGTGAATTGTTTAAGCGAACGTTATCAGTAACTTCCGATCCGTTTCGTGAGTGTTTCTAACATGTAGCCTCATATCACATACGGTTGGAGTTTTCTTGTACTCTATAGTGTCCAAACTGCCGCGTTTAACTAAATCCTTCGTGGTTCGAGTTAACAGTCGACAAATTTGATATCTTAACTTTCAAGTTTTTGTTCAGCTAAATGTCTCTAACATTTTTCTATGGTGAGGGTTTTTATGCCACCGCAACCATGTTTGTTACACCCCCGACCTGGTTAAAACTGACCCACTTACTCTAAAACAGTGTACTGGTTTCATTATGTAGCACACTCATATACAGGGTTGCTATAAACAGTAGGCCAACACCGATTTATCAGTAAATCGTACAAAACATGCCAGCGTAGTAAACGTTTTTCGTCACATTTGAGCGCCTACAAAGCACTGGAATATCAGCAGTTGTTATTCAACAAAATGTGCATTTCGCTATATATGACGTTATTAATTACTGAGCTTGAAACTGCAATAAATATAAAATAAGCGTTATTCATAAAGCCCGAATTGATAACCCGAGAAAAACATTGAAATCACGGGGAACGAAGAACTGTTTTGCATGAAATTCCGTCTGAGAAATGTCTACGGGGCGGTCGGTCAATCAAGGGTGTATTTAATATTGCAGCAATTAACATGCTGGATTAAACCTAATAATAAAATACGATACTAGCGAAGAAACTAACAAAAACTTATATATGTAAGGTACAGAATACGGGGACAGAAATGCAGTAACATTGTCTAAGTGAATATACTCTAAGCAGTGTAGTACTGAGCTGCCAGGTAGGACCTGTCTCTTGAAGAACCTCGATGTTAACACTTCTCTCCTCTAAGGCGAATTCCTGCAAGAGGGAACGCTGACATCAATTAAATTTATTTTCAGAGACGACACATCTTCACACAGTCACTGCACAGTAATTGACGACACATATTAGTTGACGCCATGAACAACCAGAATATCAATTGGCACGATTATAATGCTTCTCTTGCATTTTAGTTTGATGAAAAAAACATACTTTCATATGAAGGTTTTTGGGAGGATTTATTTACTGCGATAATGCGGCGCTGGCTACGTTTTGGGCCACCCTGTACGTGCACGAGTACGCGTAGTGGGATCTAGTACGAGCTTCAACTCACAGCTGTTAGTGGCCCCTCGTGCTCCGACCCGTAAGTGTAGCCACTGCTTGAATCAGTCGCAAAAACGCGTAAATATGCCGCATTTTTATTTACATACATGTACACAGATTGAATATAACAGCGACAGAATGGCCACCTTTCCTCGAAAGTCACCGAGAGCAATTAATTTGTTTTCGCCAATTTTATAGTAATTTTTTGGAACGCAACGTAAAAGATCCATGATCGTTTACAGGGTTTTCTGCAAAATGGTAAGCCGCTACCAAATTATAAATTTATCATATTAAAACTTGCCAATTAGATAATATTTTTTTCGTCAAATAAAATGCCAGAGAAGCGCTGAAATATTATCAGTTGTCATCAAATGTTCTATGCGTGACCATTTTATGACCAGTTATGTGATTTATCCGCAATGTTGCGTTATGGGGCATAAAGTGTAATTGATTCGGCGTTTCCTTCTTGCATATTTTTCCTGAGCATTCTATGAAATCGACTCCTAGACCACCCTTTAGATTGAAATTTATGCAGAAATTGCTTCATATCCAACCTTACGTCTTTTTTAAATTACGATTTTATAATAATTTACACTTATTTCACCCATGTCGCAGCTTCAAGCACAGTGACTGATGAAGTCGCGAACTACGTCAGGCATAGAATATTTAATACCAACAACTAATAATGTTTTTATGCTCCTTTAGCACTCAAATCTGACTCAAAATCTGGCTTTGTTGGCAGGTTTTATTACGATTTGCGGATATCATTCAGCAATGGCTTACTTTTTGGGCCACCCACGATGTGACAAACTAAACCTGTTCATATTACAAATTAATGGCCATGGCTCTATTTATGAAATTGTGACCGTAAGTGGGTTGTACTGTAGTTTGGTGAGCATTAGGCATCCAAGCGCAATAAATACAGAACGCAACATTTTCATTCCACTTTCCCACTTATGCGGTTCAAACCGCGGTTTTCTGCGGTTCTACAGGAAACCGCAAATATACCGCCGCAAAGATGTGAAAGAACCGCACTGACCGCAATCAAAACGTAAACCTTCTGCAAAACAACCGCAGCTTTCCGCCGACTAAAGTATTCGTCGAACCGCACAGAGCCGCGTCTTAAAGCGTGCAGGTGGGAAAGTGGTATAAGGAACAGAAAGTTCAGGCAGACAAAAAAAGTTAAAACGGGGAGTTAACAACTTTAAGCCAGTTGGCTTATATAACATACAGAAAAAGCACAATGTATCAAGCATATACAGACATGCAAAAATCTTAAAAACACATAAAACACACAAGACGTAAAGAGACATGAAAATACAATTAAGGTACAATTTAAAAATACAATTTTCATACTCAAAATCTTGATAAAATGCCACCAGAATGAGATTTTATATTAAAACTATTCTCTGGCATTATTTTTTCACAAAAAAACTAATTGCATTAAAGTGCGCCATAGCCGTAATTGAATGTTTAATTTAACGTTGATCACCCTGTACATCTTTGTCAATTTTTCTAACATGGTTTTTCGAACATCATCTCCACAACAGTTGTTCTCATCTCTGTAATTATCACTAACACTGTTCGCATGTCGGTGACGTGACGACGCAAATCTGTTGACAAAGTTTCAGTATTACTGGTAACTTTGTCGCAAATACTAACTTAACACAAACATGTTAGATAAAAACAGATTAATTGATTTACATCATAACTATGGTGTCAACGCACATCGATAGCGCTGGAAACGCATTTGTGAAACTAAGGGACAAATCATGCTAAAGCTCATGTGCGTCATGTCCAGAATAATTGCCCCTAAAACTTATGCTAATTACTATTTCAGTTCTCGACCTCTGTTAGTAATATTGTAAAACCCGTCTCTGAATGTTGCTTCATTATAATCCGCATCATCGTCATCATCATCATCATCATCATCATCGACGTCATCATCATATAGGAGTACTTCATTACAAGTTGTCATCGCAACTCAACAATACCAGGATGCATATGAGATGCAAATGAGATGCAAAACATATGCGAATGAAAACCATTAAAACCTACTGCAAGTAAACTGTGCAAAAGTCTATTAAAATATTGATATACTGATTGTGACAAGCAACAGCGTTTACATAATAATGCACCATATCAACACTATAATATCACTTGGAGTTAAATATTCTTAGCGCAACCAATTTGTGAGGTCATTTACTGTACGTGACCCCCAACGCTGCGTTATGTGCCGTTAAGTTAAACTGATGAGCTGCGCTTTCCTCTTGCTTTAACATGCGCTTTAACATTTTTATTTTAAAAAATCAACTTTTAGACCACTCTGCGGATTACAATTCATGCAAAAGTTTCTTCATACTCATCTTTTTCTTCCGTTATGCTTGTTGATCAACATTTCATCATCAACACATATTTTACTCCTGTCACAGATTCAAGCATAATGATTGATGACGTCACAAATCAGGTCACGCAGTGAATATTTAATTTCGACTTGTAATATTTTCGAGCATTCATCACACTCAAGCTTTACCGTCAGGTCTCAGTACGATTTATTTATATCATTCGGTGCTGCTTATTTTTGGACCACCTGAAAAGCGTGTTATTTTTGGACCACATGAAAAGCGTGTTGAGAAAGTGCGCAGACATATGACGTGCAATTTCAAAATTATAAGTAACTAAAATAAGTCAATTACACAGAATCGATGCCGCATAGGACTAGAAGAACTAGAGTTTGGCATGAAATCTAGCAGATAAAACAAGATGATACGATGTCAAGAAAGTGGACCGTACAAGATAAGGTTTGTTATATTAACAATATTATACTAGCGACTTACCTAACTCGAATGCTGTAACAGTTTAATTTTACGTGACTTGTTGAACTTGTAATATTTTATACCTACCGAGTTGCATATAAGTGGCAAGAGAATTTGACGACGGAAATGTGCTAAATATTACGAATAACTTGTTTAGTTTTTAATCCAGTAAATTAATATTGTACTATTTATCATATTTACTCTTAGACGTAAGTACGGTTTTGTTTTGTTTTATTTACTGTGTAGTCAGCGTTCTTTTATCTCCGTTTAAAACAAAACTACAAAACTTTTTATACAGTTCCTGTGAGGTTTATTCATTTCTCATACCTCCAACTTATAACTAACTATAAGTAACTATTATAACTATGCTAGGACGGAATGACGTCACGGTAATCCCACATATTGTATGCGACCAACATTATCTGCTTGTTCAGGTGAGGTACCTCGTCACCGAACGGAGCGGTACTTCGATCTTAGCGGCCAAGTTCAAAGACAGGTAGAAACGTCAACAGGAAGAATGAAATTGTCTCAGTTGCAGGACACAGGTACATCGTCTTCATAACGGAATAACGCATGAAATTAAACAATGACTTCTCTGGTTGTTACAGTGAGAATTTTGCTTGTGAATAATGACGGCATAGGCATAAAAGTTCAACTGTTATTACTTATTGTTATTAGATATTTTGTCGCCCACAAAACATTGTGTCGAACTCCATCGAAGAAACAGACACACAAATTTACAAAGAGACACGTCCATTTGTTTGTTTGTTGTGTCTTAGATGGAGTTTGACACAGTGTACTAAGCATTGTATGACTGCAACGGCGTCTAAGCGGAGTCAAAGGTGTTGAGGAAGGCGACCGCATTTTCCCTTCGGAGAGCTATTGACAATTGCTGTTTTGGCGTTTTTGGTTGGAGTTTGTTTAGCGTGTGCGATGGTTGAAAAACAACGCAGTTTTATGTCAGTTTTGCGGGCACCATCAACGAGCTGACGTCTTCAGAGGGCCGCAGTTTTGAAGCATGACGGGTTCAGTTATTTTTACTGTTCACGTAGCTTATGTAACGTCCCGTGTAGCGGCATATGTTGACGTTGTTGCTGTAGCGCTGGTCCTGGAGACGGCACAGGAGCGCCAGGTAGTCGTCACCCAGGAGATGCTGAAACCACAGGAGATCAAGCTCCAGGTGTCGACGGCCAAGGTAGCTCAGCCGAAAGCGTGGCGCGTCCAGCCCACCCACGAAAGCGTCTCGGACGAGGTGGTGAGCGGGCGAATCTGGCCTTTCGACGACCGAGGAGCGACGGCCGTTGAGAGGACAGTCCCGACAGAGGAGGGGCCGGCCCTGGCGAAGGTGACCCACCGCCGGCTGTCCTTCTCCATCGAGCAGATGCCCGGCGCGTCGATGGAAACCGTCGGAGCGGAACTGGCCAAGTTGTCGAAACAGCACGCCAGCATGGAGGACATTCCGCAGCACTTCCACGCGCAGAAGATCCTCCCGAAGCCGCAGCGGACCGTCGTTCAGCGATCCGCGATGCCGACATCCGACTCGGTCACCGACCAGCCGGTGGCGCGCGCCGAGCAGGAGGTCTCCCCGGAGGATGTGGCTGCGCCGGTGGTCCAGACCGCCGTCGTGAAGCTACCGCAGCCGACCCGGGCTCACGTCCAAGCGGTCGAGCTGCGTCCTGAGCTGGTGTCCGAGGGAATCACGAAAGCTTCGGAGGAAAAGCCGACGACGTGGGAGGTCCAATTCCAGCCGCTGGTCGCGACGGTCAAACAGCCAAAGCCGTCGCGGGCACCTGTTCAGGTATGCGAGTGGCTGTGAAGTGACTTGTGCCGTTATCGGACACTTTAATTGCTTTTGTCACTCATTCACTTACTTACTTACTTACTTACTTACGTATTTAAACGACGCAATATTAATATGCACTTTTCTAGAATGGGTGCCTTCGGGAAAATATTACTGATAAATTTACGTGAATTTTCCAGCGAGCGGATATTATTATGAACTGATATTGCTCGGTCATTCCTGCTATTTACAGGCAAAACTTGAAATCAAATATTATATTCTGATAATATTTTATGGACATTATTCACTTACAAAATCGATGAAGAACTTGCTATAGCTGAGTCTTGAAGTTAGTCAAGTCATTGTGTGTTCTATTTTGAAAAACCGAGCGTCTTGTTACGTCATTATTAGTATAAAACATTAATGTTAATAATAATAATTATTTTTATTATTAAAGTTCTCTCTGTGTGTACAGGCTGTCGGCGAGCTCGCGCCGGAAGCAGTCTCCGAAGGTCTCACGCCCGCCAAACCGGAAGTCGCTTCTAGTCGCGAAGTCGAGGTCGATGACATCGGGCTTGCTACCGCCGCGAAACCGGAAGTGACCGGCGTCGCGGCCATGTCGGAGCGCGTCAGCCCCGAAACAGAGCCACGTGACCTCTCGCCGACTTCCGCCGTGGCCGTCTGTCCGCTAGATGTCGCTGTCGACGTGCAGATTTCCAGCGCCACCTCGCAGCCGAAGCAGCTGGTTCTCGCCGCTGCGCAGGCTGCTGTCGGCCAACTGGAAGTCACCGAGGAAGGGCTGAGCGTCGAGGCGGGGGTGCTGGTCCAGCCGGCCGAGGTGACGGCGGAAATAGGCCCCGCACCTTCGGTGAAGCAGCCGCTGGCGTCGCGCGTCAGTTTCCAACGCTTCGAGGCGCAGCCGGACACCATCACGGAGGGGATCACCGCGCCGTCTGGACAGACTGCAGTCCCTGCCGAGATACAGTTCGAAATTGCACACGCCCAGACCGTCGACCGCAAAACGACGCGAGCCGTCGAACAGAAAGAACTGATGCAGACGGACACCTTCACCAGCGGAGTGACCGTTCCAACCGTCGAGACGGCGCGCACTTCCGAAGTCCAGTTCGAAATTTCTACCGCCCAGATTGTCTCCCAGGAGGCGGCCAGAGTGCTGGAACAAGTCCCGGTGGCCGAAAAGCGCCAGTCGGTAGTCTCCGAGATGATGTTGTCGGTCGGAGAAGAGGTCCGGCCGAGTGAGGTGGAGTTCGAAATTTCGACGGCAGACGTCGGTGAGAGAGCGACGACGCTGACGTCGGAGCAGGTCGGCTTTGAGCGGCGAGAATCGGTAATATCGGAGTTCCAGATCGCTTTCGGGGAGGAAATCAAACCGGTTGAGGTCGTGCCGGTGGTTAGCACGGCCTCGTTTGAAACGCAGGCGGTGATGCAGCTGGTGGAACAGGAAGCGGAAGTGAAACCGGAAGCGGTCGTGTCCGAGTTGTCGATACCGACCGGGGAGGAAGTAAGTCCGGCCGAAATCCAGATGGAGTTGTCGACGGCGGAGTTGGTCAGAGAACAGGAAGTACAAATCACACAGGAAGTGGCCGAAGCGCGTCGGCCGTCCGTTATCTCCGAGTTTCATGTGACGTTCGGCGAAGAGATCAAACCGGATGAAGTAAAGATGAAAGTGACGACGGTCGACGCCGAGAAACGCGAGCTGGTGCAGATAGAGCAGCAGTTCGAGGACGTAAAAACGGAAACGGTCACTTCGGAACTGCTGGTGACGACCGGCGAGGAGCTCCAACCCAGCGAAGAGACGCTGGTCGAGATTTCCAGCGCCGTCGTCGAAGAGCAGAAACCGACTCAGATTTCCGAGCAGGTTTTCGAAGTGAGACCCGAATCGGTTGTATCGGAAGTGGTGGTTCCGACAGGGCAGGAGGTCCAACCGGCCGACGTGGTGTTCGAAGTTTCGACGGCGGAGGTGGTCGGTCAAAAAGAAACCCAGATAGCTGAGCAGACTGTCGAAGCTCGGCGGCAGTCGGTGGTTTCCGAGTTCCAGATGATGGTCGGCGAAGAGGTAAAACCGACGGAGGTGCAGCTGGAGATTAGATCGGCAGAGGTGGAAGCCGAGAAGCTGATTCGCATCGACGAGCAGCTGGAAGAGGTGCGTCCGGAATCGGTAATGACTGAGGTTGTAGTTCCGTCTGGAGAAGTTCTGCAGCCGTCCGAGGTGACGGTCGACGTGACCAGCGCTTCGATGGAGCGACAGACCGTCACGCAGACCACTGAACAAATCTCAAAGATGGAAGCGGAGCCAATTACGGTCGGCGTAGTTGCTCCAGTCGCCGAGGACGTGCAGCCGACGGACATCACCCTGGAAGTTTTCACCGCCGGAACGGAAGTACAGCAAGTGACGCAGACGGCCGAACAGGTCGCCGACGATCGGCGGATGTCGGTTGTGTCGGAGATGCTCATCACGGTCGGCGAGGAGCTGAAGCCGTCGGAGGTTGAATTCCAGGTAGTGCAACCGGAAGTGAAACCGAGGGAGGATACGCGAGTTGAAATGCAGCTGGAGGAATTCAAACCGGATGTGGTTACGACGGAAGTGGTGGTCCCGACAGGGGAAGAGCTAGCCCCCCTCGAGATCGACGTTTCGACGACCACCGCACAAACGGTTTCCGTCCAGCAAACGATGACGACGGAACTCAGCGCCGAGTTCCAACCGGAAACGTTTGCCGAGAGCGTGGTTGCTCTCACTGGCCAGGAGGTATCCGCGATCGAGATTGAAATTCCAACAACCACAGCCCAGACGGTGTCGCAGGAGAGCACCCTCGTGGAAATCACCCAAGCCGACATCCAGCCGGAAACTCTTGCCGAAGCAGTGGTCGCTCCCAGCGGAGAAGCGGTAGCGCCGTCCGAGATCCAGGTTCAGGTGACGACCGCGGATGTAGGAGACCGCGAAAAGACGCTCGTTGTTGAGCAGATCTCGGAGCTCAAGACAGAAACCTTCGCCGAAGAGGTTCTTGCTCCAACGGGCGAAGAGGTAGCACCTACCCAGATCGATATCGACGTCAAAACTGCCGAAGTGATCGAACGCGAGAAGACCTTAGTTCTGGAACAGGTGGCGGAAGTAAAACCGGAAACGTTTGCCGAAGAGGTCGTCGCACCCACTAGCGAAGAGGTGACTCCGACCCAGATCCAGGTGGAGGTGAAAACGGCGGAAATATCGGAGCGCGAGAAGACCTTGGTGTTGGAACAGGTGGCTGAAGTTAAACCGGAAACGTTCGCGGAAGAGGTCCTCGCGCCGACCAGCGAAGAAGTGGCGCCGACCGAAATCCAGATCGAAGTGAAAACGGCGGAAGTAGCGCAGCCGGAAAAGTCCTTGGTCGCGGAACAGGTGGCCGAAGTAAAACCGGAAACGTTCGCGGAAGAGGTCCTTGCCCCAACCGGCGAGGAGGTAGCGCCAATCCAGATTGAGATGGACGTCAAAACTGCCGAAGTGGTCGAACGCGAGAAGACTCTGGTTCTGGAACAGGTGACTGAGGTGACGGCCGAAACCTTTGCGGAAGAGGTCACGGCGCCAGTGGGCGAGGAGCTGACCCCGTCCGAGATTCACGTCGACGTCACAACTGCGGAGGTCGCCGACCAGGAAAGGTCGCTCGCGGTCGAGCAGGCCGCCGAGTTAAAACCGGATACGTTCACGGAGGATGTCGTCGTTCCGACGGGCGAGGAAATCGCGCCTTCGGAAATTGTCATCGACATTTCGATGGCGGACGTTTCCGAGCCGGAGCGGTCGATGGCTGTCGAGCAGATCAGCGACGTCAAACCGGAAACGTTTACGGAGGAGATGGTGGCGCCGTCTGGCGAGGAAGTCGCTCCGTCCGAAATCCAGATCGACGTTTCCACGGCGGAAGTTTCAAAGCGGGAAAAGTCGCTGGCGGTGGAGCAGACTGCTGAGATCCGACCGGAAACGTTTTCCGAAGACGTGGTCGTTCCCACCGGCGAAGAGGTGGCTCCCACGGAAATCCAGATGGATGTGTCGTCAGCGGAAGTTGCCGAACGCGAAAAGTCGCTCGCCGCCGAACAGGTAATCAGAGTGGTGAAGTGTTATTGATTATTTTCTACCTGCATATACTTATGGTTACAATTACGGCGATCAGTTTTGCAGTTAATTTTCAGTAGTTAATTCCAACGTTGTCCGATATTGAAGACTGCAAATATTAAGCAACGTTATTATCATTTCGCTCAGTTGCTTCTAATCTGAGTTTAACAATGTCTCAGGTTCATCAGATTCGAGCCTAATTAAAGCCAGACAAAACCGAATGATTATTGAATTACCGTGGCTACTGATATACTCCTGCTGGTTTTATGTAAACGTCAACATCTCCAAAATTAGGTCCACACTGTAATTCCATGAAATGCTTTTAAAGGCAGTCGTTCGTTTAGATTCCTAAATTTCAGTTAGCTATTATCGGTTATCGGTTATCATAAGTGAGAGTTAGTCCGAATAAAAACGGATTTACGGTCTCAGTTGCATTTACTGATAATTTTTCGAACAGTGAGTTCACGTTCGTTCTACTTTACGGTATAACGTACCAGTTGATCAAAAAGAAATACAATCGCTGCACTCTCTTCAAGTTGAAATTAAAAAAACATTACTTTATTTTATGTTACTCATAATTTAACCTTTTCAACTTTACTGATGTATCAGATGCGTATGACTGTGGATTATATAATCCTAACCGTAACCCTAATTGTAACCCTAACGCTAATTGTATGTTGTCTAGCCAATGCTAACGCTATTTGTGCACACAGAGTAATGTAGTTTTTTCAGATGACTTGCTTGTACTTTGTTATTTTTTTCTGTCGTGTTTTTATGTTGTATTATCTTGTCATTATTGTCGTGACAATTTAAATTAATAATGCAAGCGGAATTGGTGGGTATCTGCCTATAGTGGTAGCCTTCCATTGTATTTAGTACTATGCGAGTTTATTGTCTTCTACTTTCTTGGAAAATAAATTATCCCTGACGTAGGCGGCGTGGCTCAGTGGTTAGGACGTCGGTCTTTGGCTGGAGGACTTTGCCTGATCTACGCCTGATCTATGATTGACATGTGACCACTTTGTGTGTCCGCTATGGGTCAACCAACAAGGCCAACTCAGCCTTCCATCCCTCCGGGGTCGGTAAATGAGTAGTGATCCACGTAATTACATGGATTACGAGGGTGGCGATTATTAAACGGCAGATCGGGGCTTCGTATGGCTGTTAGCTGCAGGTCAGGGCCCGTGGGCGCGGACCTAACCTACGGCCTATAAGCTGTAAGCCAGCTCTGTCTGTGACATGAATAGCGCATTAGAGATGGTTTCAGGACGATACGTTATACAGATTTACTTACTTACTTAATTTCAACCAGCGTGTACCGCGCGCTTGCAGGTGACCGAGCTGAAGACGGAAACCTTTTCGGAAGACGTGGTTGCTCCAACCGGCGAGGAGGTGGCGCCGACGGAAATCACCGTTCCGACCACCACGTCACAGACTGTCGCACTGTCCGAGACACTGGTCGCCGAACAGCAAGCCGAGATGTCGGCCGAAACCCTCTCGGAGGACCTTGCGGTCGTTCCAACCAAAGACGAAGCCGCCGAAACGGTAGTCGAGGTGCCGACGACGACCGGTCAGACAGTCGCGCTCTCCGAAACTCTGATATCCGAGCAACAGGCCGTAATGACGACCGAAACTTTCGCGGAGGACGTACAGGTTAGTTATTTTGAAGTAAGTAAGTAACATATCGTTCACAAATCACTGTATAAAGCTGTAGAATTAGCAGTAGAGCTCGTGATAACGTAACCGGGCATTTCAGTCTCACACTGAACATTCGTTCCGCACCTACGTTATCAACTTTCAAAAATGCTCAAGACATGTCTTTTGAGCAGCTAACATTGTACGGCGCCCTTGTAGTGACTCTAGCCATGTTAATGCGCCTTATAAATTGTCGTTTTATTATTATTATTATTATTTATTATTAATACAAGACTCTAGCAGTCGCCAATGAAATGCACAAACAAAATATACAATAATATCTAAATGAAAGGAAAGCATTATAACAGCATAGTTACTACTAGGGATACTCTTAACGCATGATTATTTCACAGCAGTTGTTTTTCATTTCACTTACAGATGCCGTTAAATTATGTATGTAAAATTAAAATCGTATACAAAGTATACGATGCGAACAGCGATAAAGACGAAGCGAAAAAAACCAACCTAAGCAATTCCTGCTGCGCGGGCTGTTGCAATATATAATAAGATGGCGCAGCTTTGAAAATCGATCACGAATAGAATATTTAATACCAATTTATGATATTTTGCATTTTTTTACAATTATGTTTGACTAAAACATATAGCTTTTTAGTAAGCTTTAATGCGACATATGTCGTCTATAGTGTCAAACTCTATCTAAGACACGAACAGACAACGGACAAAGAGACACGCCCGATTGTCCTCGTGTTTGCTTGTCAGTAAATGTCTGTCAAGGACGTCCAACTTATGGGTGAACGAAGCGCGATGTTTCGCAGAAATTCA
>Ga0056115_1000972_pt1 | contig 13004 bp, 13 predicted proteins | sample WorMetOlspDAHAB1_FD_77007 | JGI IMG/M metagenome (GOLD analysis project Ga0056115, IMG submission 77007) | Marine gutless worms symbiont microbial communities from Max Planck institute for Marine Microbiology, Germany - Olavius sp. DAHAB.1 ...
ATTATAATGTAATATCAAATGGTTATTATATAATTAAGAAGTAATTTAAGAAGATTTTAGCCCGTTTCACAAAAATTGTTGCCTAAAAAACAACCCTTAGGTTGTCGGACAGGCTCTTTATAATCAATTTTGCCGGCCTTGATTGGTCGATTACTGGTATTTACTGCAGCCAGCGCCTTCGAGGTTTTTAGGGATTTTTCTGTGTTCTGTGCTTCAGCAGGCGCATTAAAAGCAATTCCAATAACCAGCGCCAACAGACAGATGGAAATTGCTGCCGGAAAAGATTTGAGTTTCATGATAATCACCTCTATTGATTTAAAAATCTGCATTGAATCCTCTGATGCAATCGTTATTGATCAATTAGCTAATTGATATGGCTAAAATGTCGAATTTCGGGCGATGCAAACTCTGACATCTGTACCCAACAGCGCAACAAACTGAGTCAAGCATTCAGCATCAGGTCTTAAACGATAATATCGGCTGTAATATCAAAAACTCAAATAATTAGTGTTTTTTTTATAAATGTCTGTGAAATATCTGTTGCCATTCCTCCAAAACAAAAATTTTACCCGTTACCCCTGAACCTCCAATTTTTTAGCGCTCTTTTTCTTGCTTATTTCCGATTTCGCTTTACCTGCCCACCTTCTTCTTCCATTTCCCATACCTTAGCGTCAGGGCATAGGTGTTGACGGCACGCTCGGCAGAATCAAAGAAAGGAATTCCGCCACAGCACAGCTCCTGTGAGTTTTGAGGAGCCGATCCGGGAATTTTCACGGCTAAAACCGGTTTTTTAAGTCGCAAAATACCCTGATTAATCCTTCATTGTATATATGATTCGTTTCCGGGGTCAGGCCGCATCCGATGACGATAATCGCATCAACACCCGGATCCGCCGCGACCGTACGGGTGGTTTGGAAGAATATGTCGAGATCAAAATGGGCGGCAAGACTGACATCAACCGGATTGAGCAGGCTGGTGCCCGAATGGGTAATAATGCGGGACAGGCTTAAACGGGTTTGTGCTGATAGGTCGGCCAGCACAATTCCCTGCCGGCCGCAGGCTTCAGCAGCCGATACGGCCAGACCACCGGGACCCGAAACAATGGCCATACGATTGCCCGGATTGCCCGGTAGCAGGCTAAAACCCATTAAGGCATCGACCAGGGCCTCAAATCCCGTGACCGGTATAACCCCGGTCTGCCGAACGATCCCCTGCCATATGTCGGGAGCGCTGGCCAGGGCGCCTGTATGCGAGGAAGCGGCCCGGGTGCCTTCGGGCGTCAGGCCAACCTTCCACAGGATTACCGGCTTGTTTAACGATGCCTGTCGTAGTGCTTCCAGAAAATACGGTCCATTGCGGATTCCTTCGATATAGGCCCCGATCAGGTTCGTATCCGGATCATTTGCTAGATATATTAAGAAATCTGCCGCTGTCAGATCGCATTCGTTGCCGGAACTGACAACTTTGCTGAAACGAATATCTTTTTTCGCAGCGATCATACCCAGAATATTGGTCAATGAACCGCTGTGTGATATCATGCCCACGGGCCCGGGCGTTTTTGATACCTGGGGAAAGAATGAAAGGCCTGTTTTCGGGCAGTAAAGCCCCATACCGTTAGGTCCGATCAGACGCATACCGGCTTTACGAGCCACCCGGACCAGTTCCTGTTCCAGCGCAGCACCCTTTTGGGTGCCGGTTTCGCTGTATCCGGCAGTAAACAACACCGCTCCTTTAATATCTTTGGCGGCGCATTGTTTGACCACTTCAAGGCTATACTCAATTGGCACCAGTATGATAGCCAGATCCACCGGGCCGGGTATACTCCCAACGGTCGGGTAAGTCTTTAATCCGTCAATTTCCCGGGCGCTGGGATTTACCGGGTAAATTTTTCCGTCAAAGCCCTGATCCAGTAAAGCGGTTAAAAAAACGCGGCCGACTTTCATTTTGCGCGGCACACCCACAACCGCCACCGAACGTGAATTAAAAAGACCATCGATTTGCGCAATCACATCCTGGGGAAAATCCATTTAACCTCTCAAATTGGCGAGTTGATCGAGTTGATGGGGTTGGTAAAGTTTATTAAGTTGTACGGTTGATTTAATTCATCATTATTGATAAAAATGGGATGATTAATTGAAATATTATTCCAATGGCAACCTGGGCTTTGTATATAACCAGGTCAATTTAGTCAACATAATCAATCCACTAGATCCGATGCGCTTTGCACTCCGCGCTATTTAGAAACACATTGGAGGAGATGATGCAGGAGTATACAATCCACCCCCTGGTAGTTGGAATTAATGAAACCGATCAAGGCGTGATGACCTATTTGCGGAACTACGGTAAACGGATTTATCTGCCAATCTATGTTTTTTACATAAGCGGCGGGGATAAGAATATCCTGGTGGACACCGGACTGGAGCAATTCGTTATACCTGACGGTGCTGAAGAACAATGCGGTTTTAAAATTCTTGAATTCGAGGATGCGCTGGCAACGCTCAATTTGAAACCCGAGGATATTGATATTATTATTCACACCCATCTGCACAACGACCACTGCGAGAATGACTATTTGTGCACCAATGCCGAGGTCTACGTGCAAAAGACTGAATATGAGTTCATGCGGGATCCTCATCCGGTCGACCACCGATATTATCCGGATGTTTTAGATGAAAATGAGATTGTTGAAGTCGACGGTGACGCCAATATCCTGGATGGTATCGATGTGGTTTGGTCTCCCGGTCACTCGGTCGGTGGGCAATCTGTGGCGGTCAATACTGCCGGCGGACGGGCGATTATAACGGGATTTTGTTGCAATGATAAGAACTTTCCCTCCGCCGGACCAGCCGTCGCTCCCGGCGTTCACATCGATTTAACTGAAGCCTATGACTCGATCCAGAAAATTAAGGGCATGGCCGATATCCTTATCCCGCTGCACGATCTGTCGATTGGAAAGATGGCGACAATACCCTGATTTAAAAAACATAAATTTACCACGGAAGGGCGCGGAGCACCACGGAATATGCAGGAATAAATATGGCGACCGAAAATGATATTGTATTAATTTACCTGGAAGATGAACCACTTAGTTTTGCCAGAATTGAGGACATTTTGGCCGATTCAAAGCCCGATTGGTATCATGTCCAATTGCTTATGCTGCAGGTTCCTCTCCAGGTCGTTACCTGGATATTAAGGGATGCATACATTGAAGGCGCTGAATTTACCATGAACGGCAAACGTATGCGGTTGGAGACAGTGGTGGCCCCGGAAGAACCGCAACCCCGTGTGCCAAACGCTGAAAATAAAGAAAAAGAGGAGCTGAAGGCGAAAAAAGACACCGGTAAAGCCAAGGTGATTTCACTGACAGATCTTAAAAAGAAATAGATATTCAAAATTGAAGAATTTAGGGATTTAGAAATTGATAAAAGGATAATTAAGGAATTTTAGGCACTCTGTCTATCTAATCCCTAAATTCCCAAATTCCTAAATCCCTAAATTTCTACATTAAGCCATGAACAATTTTCCCATTTCTCTACCCATCTCCCAAATAATCACATGAAACTGGACCCGCAAATTATCCTCTCCGCCTCCCGCCGAACAGATATTCCGGCTTTTTATATGCCCTGGTTTATGGAACAAATCACAACGGGATTCTTTGAAGTGATAAATCCCTTTAACCAGCGTGTCTCAGTTGTGCCGGCAACACCACATGAGGTGCATACCATTGTATTCTGGTCCAAGAACTTTGGACCCTTCATTGACAATCGCTTTGGAGACCACCTGCTTGACCTGGGTTATTATCTTTTTTTCAATTTTACGATCAATTCGGATAACACCGTACTCGAGCCCCATGTGCCACCGTTGAAGGAGCGTTTTGATCAACTAAAGTATCTCAGCGATCATTTCGGACCCCGTTCGATTTTTTGGCGATTTGATCCAATATGCTATTATGAGAACGGGCAGGGGGCTGTGCATGATAACCTGAGCGATTTCACTGCCATCGGGGAACAGGCCGCCGCCGCCGGTATTGAGCGATGTATTACCAGCTTTATGGATCATTACCCCAAAATTCTCAAACGGCTTTCATCCCGGCCCGGAATTGTATTGATTGATCCTGGGATGGCCGAAAAAGTCAACACCTTAATTGATTTGGAGACCCGGCTTGCAGCACTGAATATTCGCCTGTCCACCTGCTGTGAAAAAGAAGTCCTCGCAGCGCTGCCCCCGGGTTCTTCGGTCATGCCAAGTTCGTGCATACCCAATGACCTTTTATTGGAATTATATGGTGGCAATATCGCGCGTAGAAAAGATACCGGTCAACGGGTCAAGGCTGGCTGTGGGTGTCAGGTGTCGGTTGACATCGGATCCTACCGACATCAGCCGTGCTACCATAATTGCCTGTTTTGTTATGCAAATCCCATTTCCGGGTACGGTGAAAGGTGAAGTGTGGGGTGCTGGACCAAAATATGTACCGGCATCAAGGTCGGAGCCTTAAATCCGGAATTAGGATGATAAGTGGTAATATCGTCGAATTCCGCATGCAACCTATGCTGTAGTTTCCGCCTGCTGGTGGACCTAAATCATTTATCCGTGCAGATCTGTGTTCATCCGCGTCCAATATTATTCAAAAAGATAACCGGATCTGTTCAATTTTTTAAATTCTCATTATGAAGATCGGTAATCTCACTTTAGCAAATAACGTCATCCTGGCCCCTTTAGCCGGCATTACCAATCTGCCGTTTCGCCTCATGGCCAAACAGGCGGGCTGCGGCCTGGTCTGCTCAGAAATGGTCAGTTCCCATGGGCTCGTTTACAAATCACCAAAAACTGTCCAGATGCTCAATTCTGTGGCGCAGGAAAAGCCGCTTTCAGCTCAAATATTCGGATCGGAGCCGGATATCATGGCCGGGGCGGCTGCCATTGCAGAGGGGACGGGGGCTGATATTCTCGATATTAATTTTGGTTGCTCGGTTCGAAAAGTGGTCAAAACCGGCGCGGGGGCGGCCCTCATGAGTACCCCGGATGTTGCCCGGGCCGTACTTAAGGCGGTTCGCAATGCCATCCGGATTCCACTGACTATCAAAATTAGAAGCGGCTGGGATGCATCCGGTGAGCAGGCTTTGAATATCGCCAAAATAGCCCAAGACTGTGGTGTGGATGCCGTCGCTGTTCATCCGCGCACGGCCAAACAGCTGTTCGCCGGGCAGGCCGATTGGTCTGTCATCGCGGTGGTCAAAGAAAAGTTATCCATACCGGTTATCGGCAACGGGGATATTTTCTCAGCCCGGGATGCCATGAATATGCTGTCGGTAACCGGGTGCGATGCCATCATGATCGGCCGCAAAGCCATTGGAAATCCGGCTATTTTTCGTCAGGTGTTGGCTCGAATTCGTGGCGACGAAAATGCTGCCGATGATCTTGCCGGACGTTTTGATATTATGATTAACTATTTAAAGGCCAGCGTTGAATACCTGGGAGAGGAGTCGGTTTGCAGAATGATGCGCAGTCGCCTGGGGTGGTTTACCAAAGAAATGCATAACAGCACCAAATTTCGGGAATCCATCAAACATCTGTCATCGGAAAAAGAGGGAATCGAGCTTATTAATGCCTATAAAAGATCATTAATTAATCTGCTCTAATAAAGTAAGAATTAATAATTGACAAATCCTTACTTTGCATTTAACATATATTCACTTCGAATTTAAATACCAGTTGTGGCGTTTAAAAAGAGGCAAATCAAATGCATAACGCAACATCGAAAGTGACAACCAAAGGGCAAATTGTCATTCCTAAAAAAATTCGGGAAAAATATGGAATATATCCAGCTACTTTGATTAAATGGATAGAAAAAAAGGAAGGGATTTTGATGGTGCCCGATACGGAAGATCCGATTATTGCTGCCAGGGGAATGTTAAAGGGGGCCGGGGTGCTCAAAGCGTATCTTAAGGAGAAAAAGAAAGAAAGAAAAATGGAGAATAAAAAAATTGCCGGCACTAAATAATATGGTAATGGATAGTTTTGCCATTATTGGCTATCTTGAAAATGAAGGATTTTCAGCAAGGATCGAGAAGTTACTCAAACGGGCTCGACAAGGTAAGATTCGAATTTATTTGCATGCAATTCATTTGGGGGAGGTGTATTATATAACTTTAAGGGAAAAAGGTCCGGATATAGCAGATCTGGTTTTTGCTACAATTAAAGCATTCCCCCTGCGGTATATTGATATTATAGATGAAAAGTTGCTTCTGACAGCCGCCAGATTTAAAGCTTTTTATCCGATTTCCTACGCTGACTCATTTGCTGCTTCTTTAGCCGTTATAAATCGTGCTGCTCTTCTTACAGGTGACCCGGAGTTCAAAAAGCTTGAAAAAAAAGAGAATGTTTCAATTGAATGGCTGGGTTGAAATGTATTTAACCCGGCAATTGATTTTGTCTGTGCTCCTCGCCCGTGCGCTTTGCTCTCAGCACCAGGCCTTCAGCGCTATGCCATAGATGATCCCTTACCGAATTGCGCATCTTTAGCCGCGGCATAGTTCTGCGACCAGCATAACGACGCCGGGTCCACAATCCGAAATCGAATCAGTCTTTCCTTCTGACCGTGCTTCCCGATGTAATTCCATTACCATCAACAAGCTTTGCTTGGGTCTGGGTCTCTGTAATGGCTACGATTTCGATTTCACCGATTTTCAAACCGGGTGTAAAAAAACGCTGGCCGCCGACGCCTTCGATAATCCGGCTGCTGTCATAAACTTCCAGAATATCACCCAATTTCAGTCCGATCCGGGTTCCTGACGGTATCATGAATTTCCCGTCTTCGATCTTGGTGATGTAACCCGTCCAGGGTTGGTCCTTGATGGTGTCGCAAATGCTGTCACCGACGTCGGTCAGCAGTTTGTTCAAAGTTTCATTCAGCTGCGGCAGATCGATTTTATCGTTTTCCTGGATGATCTGGTACTCAATGTCGTCGATTTCAATCTGGCGGTTAAATGTTTCGTCGAGGAGTTTGGTTGCCGTGCGGGTATCGCTTACTTCCACCCTGATGAAAACTTGAACTAGATGATGGGTATCTTTGGTTATCCAGATCCCCCTGAGTTCGTCTATGACGCGGATGTCTTCCAGACTGCCGGTAACAATAGCGTTTAGCCCGAGCTGCCGGCCCAGAACTGCCAGAGAATAATAGTCGATGACACCCGACTCTAACCGGGGTGGTTTTTTAATTATACTCAACAGACTACCGGTTTCAGGCACCGAAACTTGAACACCCTGACAGGTGTTATTGATATAATCGGGGAGCCCTTTGTTAAAAATAATTTGAAAATTCCAGCCTTCTTGAAGCGAGTAGTTTTCAAAATTAAAAAGGCCAATCGATCTGATCAAATCTTGATCATCCAGGCTAATCGTACGGGTAATGGACCGAGTCGTTCTCTTAATGGTCTTCGTCGTTTTTTCAACGGTAGTCTCAATTGGTTCAGGAACCGAGCAGTTTATGGTAATCCCAAGAAAAAACAGGAATATCAAACCACTGACATATATACGAATCCGCTTGAAAATGGTGTTTAAGCTTCTTGTTGTTGTCATATAGTTATAAACCTAAATTATGCCACCCTGAAAAATAACCTATCCAGGGATATATATGATTATTTGAAATCCGGAAAAATTTGTTAGACCTAAGTACAGGCAGCTAATTTTCCAAAATTTGCATATGAAATTCTCCGATTCGATGAAAATTCAGGTAACTATTTTATATTGCGCATGTTTTCACTTTTTCTTTTTTTTTGCAGGTTGGTTCTGTGACTCCTGTTCGGCCGGCTCCTCATTGCGTGATTTTCGAATCGAATCTTTGGTTGTTTTTTCGACCGTATGAAAAATATCTCTGAAGGTTTCGTGGAATCCGCTGGGTGAAACTCTGCCGGCTTCAATAAACTTAACCACAATTTCTTTGGCGGCTCGCAATATTTGTTCGTCAGTGTTCGCCATGAGATCTATCTCCTTTTTTATTTAATGGGCTTCCTCCCAGTTTTGACCCTCTGCCACGTTAACCTTCAACGGCACTGTAAGTTGCCAGACACTTTCCATGATGTCTTTGACAAGCCGGATAACATGCTGGAGTTCATCCGGCGGCACTTCAAAGACCAACTCATCATGAACCGTCAGCAGCATGGCTGATTGTAAATTTTTTACCCGCAAAGCCTCATCTACCCGGATCATGGCCACCTTGATAAGATCGGCGGCGCTGCCCTGGATCGGGGTGTTGATGGCCGTTCGTTCGGCCGCTTGGCGGATGATGTGGTTGCTGCTGGTAATGTCCGGCAACAGGCGAATGCGCCCCAATAGGGTGCTGGTACGCTGGGTTTCCCGCGCCTCGGCAATGGTTTGATCCATAAAACGTTTAACTCCCGGGTAGCGCGCAAAGTAGTGATCTATATAAGTTTTGGCCATTTTCTGACTTATTTCAAGCTGCCTGGAAAGGCCAAAAGCGCTCATACCGTAAATTATGCCGAAGTTGATGGCTTTGGCCTGCCTTCTGAGTTCGCCGGATAATTCTGCGGGGCTGATCTGAAATACTTCGCAGGCCGTGCGGGCATGGATATCCTCATCATCCTGGAATGCCTCGATCAGGATCTCGTCTTGCGAGCAGTGGGCCAATACGCGAAGCTCGACCTGGGAATAATCGGCTGCTATCAGATGCCAGCCATGGCGCGGTATGAACGCCCCGCGAATCTGGCGTCCTTCTTGGGTGCGGATCGGGATATTCTGCAGATTCGGATCTGAGCTGCTCAACCGTCCGGTGGCGGTCACGGTCTGGTTGTATGAAGTATGAATTCGGCCGGTTTGCGGGTTGACCAGATCCGTCAGGGCATCCGTATAGGTGGATTTCAGTTTGGCCAGGGTGCGGTGCTGCAGTATCAGGGCCGGTAATTCATGCTGACCGGCCAACACCGTCAGCACATTCACATCAGTGGAATAACCGGTTTTCTTTTTGGTCTTTTTTTGAACAGGCAGCTGAAGCTTTTCAAACAATATGCGGCCCAGCTGCTGGGATGATTTGATATTGAAAGTTTCTCCTGCCAAGCCATAGATGCTGCCTTCAAGTGCCTCGAGCTGTTGTTCAAATGATTTGGACAACTCTTGCAGGCGGTCGACATTGATACCGGCACCTTGCATTTCCATGCGCATTAAGACCGGCACCAGGGGCATTTCCACTGAAGTCATCAATTCATCCAGTCCCAGTTCTTTCAGTTTCGGCAGCAACACATCCTGGACCATGAGGGTGATATCGGCATCCTCACAGGCGTAAGGCACCGCTTTATCCAAAGGTACCTGTGAAAACAGTAGTGCGTTTTTGCCTTTGCCGGCAACCTGTTCATAGGTGATGGTTTTATGACCTAAAAAATCCAGCGCGATTTGATCCAGGTTGTGAGCCCGCTTGGAGGGATTTAATAGGTAGGATGCCAGCATGGTGTCAAAAACAACGCCGTCGAGGTTAATGCCGTTGCGTTTCAACATGATCCAATCATATTTGATATTCTGGCCGATTTTTTTGATTTGCGGGTTTTCCAATACCGGCTTGAGCTTTTCCAGGACATCCTGCAGATTAAGCTGGTCCGGCACTCCTAGATAATTGTGTCGGCATGGAATGTAATAGGCCTGGTTAGGAAGGACGGCAAACGAAAAACCGACCAGATCGGCCAGCATGGGATTGGTTGAAGTGGTTTCCGTATCGAGGGCAAACCGGTCGGATTTTTCGAGCTGCGAGATCAGCTCTGCGAGTTGGTCCTGATCCATTACAGCCTGGTAGTCTTTGCTGCTCAGGTCAGCCTGATCGGGAACTGTCTGCTGGAGCTGGTGGAATTCAAGATCCTTGTAAAGTGCGGCCAGTGCCTCGCGATCGGGCGCGGTGACATTAAATTTAGCCGCATCCAAACTTAGCGGCACTTCGGTATTAATGGTGACCAGCCTGCGGCTTAGAAAAGCCTGCTCTTTGTAGCTCTCAAGGTTTTCACGCTGCTTTTTTTTGGTAATCGTATCCAGTTGTGCATACAATTCCGGCATGCTGTTGTAGGTTTTGATCAACGTGATAGCCGTCTTCTGGCCGATTCCCGGCACCCCGGGGACGTTGTCCGCCGTGTCACCGGAAAGCCCTTGAACATCGATCAATTGCTGGGGCTCGATTCCGAATTTATCCCTGATGGTTTGAAGATCTGTGGTGCTCTCCTTCATGGGGTCCCAGATAGATGATTTTTCGGTGACAAGCTGCATAAAATCCTTGTCGCCGGTAATCATGATTACCGTGAAGCCAATTTTTTCAGCCATGCGCGCCAGGGTACCGATGAGGTCATCCGCTTCATAGCCCTGCATTTCAATGATCGGTAGATTGAAGGCGGCCGTTACTTTTTTAATATAAGGGATTTGAACCGCCATATCTTCCGGCATTGGGGGTCGGTTGGCTTTGTAACCCCCAAACATATCATGGCGAAAGGTGGGGCCTCTGGCATCAAAAAACATGCCGACATATCTGGGATTGCGATCGTCCATCAGCTTTATCAACATGCGCGTAAAACCAAAAACTGCATTGGTCGGCAGCCCCTTGGAATTGGTAAGCCCTCGAATGGCATGGTAGGCGCGGTGGATATATGCGGTACCGTCGATGAGATAAATTGTTTTTTCTTCAGTCATGTTGAACTCCGAATCTGCGATCGCCTTGACAATTAAGTATTCGTATTTTAATCAGATTTTAAGTTTGATAGGATGGGTTCTATTTTTAGAAAAACCTATAGACAGGATTAACAGGATTATATGGATATTTAATAATCTTAACTTTCCCTAAGAAAGTAAAATTGCTAAAATCGCCTTGCCGCGGGAGTGTAATCCCCCCTGTCAAATGACCAATTATCATCATCGGATCCGATTCCTCCAAGTTGACATGGATTGTAGCTTGCATTAATTTTGCCACATATAATTTGCTGCCATCCGAAAATGCTATACCAGCAATGGATTGAAACAACAACCATGAATGAACTGGCACCAACCTCAAACTATCGACGCAAGCATCACAGGCACCGCAATTATCGGTGCCACTGCTGCGGCAAAGAATTTAGATTTTGCTGGCGCTGTCGATGTGGTTTCAATATCTGTCAGGAATGCATGGATGAAAATATATGGGGCATGTCATGCAATGCCATCACCTGGCAGTGCCCGGACTGCGGGGACCAGAATGGATTTGGCAATCAATAAGAAACAGACACATATGGTCTATCAATAAGCAAACTTATAATGGATGATCTTAATAAGTTTTTTTGCCTTCCCAACTTCTCAGAGTGCCGCCCTCCCAACACCCAGGTAACCCAATCAATCCAATCAGCCCCAAAAACTCAATCAACTCTATTCTTTTATTATCAGCGTCTTCAGCACATCCTCTTTGCCCAAAATCCCCACCAGTTTGCCGGCATCGATGACCGGCAGGGTGTGGTAGTTTTTTTCGACCATCAGAGCGGCAATTTCTTCAATGTCAGTTGCAGGGTCAACGACGACCGGGTTAGCTGTCATGGCTTCGGCCACCTTGGTGGCCGCGATTTTTTCAACTTCTTTGTCCATGCGTTTGGAGGCCGTCAAAGATATATACCCGTCCAGAAGCGTAAAAAGTGAAGGGATCGGGATGCTTTTCTGCTGGGTGATGAGATCGCTTTGGCATAGGATGCCGACCAGTTCCCCGGCTGTATTGATAACCGGAACTCCGTTAATCCGCTTTTCAAGCAGCAGGTTTGCTGCCTGGGCAATCTCCGCCTCCGGTGAAACTGTTATTATTTCTTTTGTCATAATATCTTTAGCTTTGATCATGGCAGTATCCTCTCGCGTTGATTAAGATGAATGGCTAATTAGTTGATTATGTTGAATTGGTTGATTAAGTCGATGGTCATTTGCACCCGCCATGGCGGATGCAGAGAAACATTAAATCGAATCGATTCCATTTGTTTTTTGAGCCTTATCAATCCATTTGACCTAATCAACTTTTGAATTAAATGCATATCCGACTATAATTGAGGCGGAATTTTGAGTCAAGGTTCAAGGAGACTCTAAAAAATATGTTTGCAAATCATAGAAGAACGCTTAGTTTACAGGTAATAAATCCAATTTTACAGGCATTTGGGGACCGGATACAATGTTTGATAAGTTGATTACCATAGAAGATCAGGACGGTCCGTTTCAAGCATTGTTTCAAAGAATCATGCGAATGGTCCCGGATCGCGATAAAGACGATAAAAATCTCCAGAGACTGCTTGCCTTTCGCTTGCGGATAGATGGAGAAGCCGCTCTTAGTGAATATTTAATTTTGAAAATCAGAGAAACCATCAAGTGTGCCTACACCGGCAGTCTGTATAATTTTCTCAAAGACGATTTGATCGAAAAAGAATGCAGTCCAGATGAAGTAGGCCCGGACCCGGGCCCTCCGGGCGCTGCATAATTTTTAACACAAAGACGACGAGTATCCCTCTGATTTTCGCAATCCCTGTCATTCCGGTCGCTAAATATCCGTTTGCCAGAAATTATCGTTTGGATATACTAAAGCTTAATTTTGAAAATATCCTAGCAATATCGTAAATATGCTTGAACAATGGCTTGAAATTCCACCCAATAAACCGAACCGAATTGGCAAACCCGAAACGAGGCAGGACACAGAAGGTGGCAGATTCACAGATAGTATTTAAGACACTGGACCAATGAAGCCTGGAAATAGCGCGGAGGGTAAAGTGTTCCGGGCAGTTGGAGTTGCTTTGCCGCCTCCGATCAAGGAAGGTTGACCATGGCCGAACAATTGGCCAGTAGTGCCAAGAAAAATTTATCCTGCCATAACACCCTGATTTTACAAAAAAGTAAAAAAATTAACGGAACTATATACGAAAAAAAGGTAAAATTTCGTAACGCCTTGAAAGTCCGCCTAATTTCATTTTTAAGCCATTATTCGGAAAGCTTGCTAACACCTTGTTTTAGCATTAAAAATTGTC
>Ga0056115_1000975_pt1 | contig 12986 bp, 10 predicted proteins | sample WorMetOlspDAHAB1_FD_77007 | JGI IMG/M metagenome (GOLD analysis project Ga0056115, IMG submission 77007) | Marine gutless worms symbiont microbial communities from Max Planck institute for Marine Microbiology, Germany - Olavius sp. DAHAB.1 ...
GTGCAAAGTTTTATCGTAATCGGTTAAGGGGTTTGGATTCTATGAGTGGTCAAAGTTTGACCATTCCCATTGGATTGCGATGTCGCCGTTAACACTGGTGGACGACCGTCCACCTGTGATAGCACGAGACGCCAAAAAGTAATCTATCAAACTGAAGTGACCATTCGCATCATTATGGTATGTGTAATCAATAACATCTGTGCGTGGATCAAGCCAGTTCAGCTTATTACTCTGGCTAAACTGATGTACACTGTATATGTATAAGTTGGTTACAACCATTCATACGGAATTTTGACACATTGAGATCACCACCAAATAAAAATAAACAACCTGTCAATAATCCCTTGTAAGCAACCAATGTTCGCCTCATAATCAACTAACTGTTCCAGAGATCTGTCATTCAATGGCATATACACGCAGCTAATTATGTGCTCCCATTCTTTTCAAGGCGTATACACGTTACCCTTGGATTGTCTGTAATCACTCTATAGCAGCAACGGGAAAGGTCTTTACGTATCAGTATGGCTGTGCCACCAAATGGGCATCCAGATAATAAGCCTGATTTAATTTTCTCTTCCATAGATGAACTATGAAAGATCGTAAATGTATCAGAAAAATAATCGAGTTTTACAGCAGTACAATCTGATAACCACGTTTCCTGTAACAGTATAACATCGCGATCTCTATACCTACCTAGATTAGATTCTATGCCAATATTATATCCGTGACAGTTACGAGAGAATACTAACTAACAATACAGGACGTTATTCGAGTAGTTGGTAAACCGGTTTCCACGAAACCTGCGTTGTCTTACGGTAAGAATGCTACTGGAAACGTGATGCCAAATCTCCCGTTTTATCGTGTGGCATGCAGCAGCAGAAATGCATTATAGCCGTCGTCATGCAGACGACGGACACCGTGTCACTTTTATTCGACCATCAATCAAAATACAATGCCGTTCGGTAGACGCAGTAGCTGGCGGCGAGACTTCTTAAGCAGCGTATCGTGTCCGATGCCGGTTGAATAGCCACCCGCACATCGTCCAGATAGCAGCGATCGGCTGCAACCTCACAGAGCGATCGTCCATAGAATAGCCGGCTCGTTATAGTGAGAATGAGGAGAGTTGGCTGGCTAGCGATGAGACGTCGCAAGAGACCAGACACCGACATGGCAAACGACTAATGAACTCACCAGAGACGACGGACACACATCAGAGAAGACGAGTGGAATGGCTGCCGTCGCCCGGCAATGCTTTTTCAGAACGCGCCGCTAGTTTTAGTCTCCAGACAGTGAGTGAGTAGAGTTTAACGCCCCACCCGACACAAAATATAGGTCATTTCGGAGGCGGAACTCCAGACAGAACACCACTGCTGATTCTGCTTACAGTGTGATGTATTGTATTTAGTACGCATGATTGCCGAGATCTGAGCTGTCCTTCAGTTCGGTTAGACAATTAAAATCATACCAAACCGCCAGTGTTGTGACTGTAGTTCACTAAACAAATTATTATACCACTTTAACTCTGAAACATTTTATATGGTTTAAACAGGTAACATTATGTTAATGTAAAGGAAGTGAGTATTTGAGTAAGTAAGGAAATAAATGATTTATATAGTGTTAACTTCCGGTGAGAATCTGGGCGCATGGTTCCAATTTCTGTTGTGCTAATTCATTAGTACTCTACGATGAAAATGTAAATAGGAAATTTGTTAATTAAGTTAATACAGTGTATTAAAAACTGCTTAAAATTACCTCTTCCAACAATACCGCGTTATTTCAATAATAATGCAAATATTGCTACAAAATTCTGAGTAGTTGAGAATATGTTGACAAATAACCGGATGAAAACCAGGTTTTCTGGACTCTGTGTGCATCTTGTTTTAAGAAAAAACGTTCATGGTATGCAATAACTTTGTCAACTCAGATGTATCAAGTTTTATTTCGGACACAAGATGCATGGAGATGAACCAAATTAGAAATTGAATTTGAATTAAACTAAATTATAAGAACAATCTTCACCGTTTGTTCGGCAGAAACGATGAGATGATGTGACAGTCAATACACGTACATATAATCGTGCGCTTTTAAGACTTTATTTCCAAATCATGGAAATAAACGTACAATAAACGAATTCTGGATTTTAACTGAGAAGGACAGATACATCGGTTGCGTCGTTCTTGTCGTTATTCGTTTCTAATCTAATCCAAACACACGCCACTTTGTCCCTCCACGCATTTTTTTGCAGGCCGGACAACCTTCCTACCGTACAAAAGCAGTCTCGAAGCACCGAATAAAATATCACTAAATTTGTCGAGACAAGTAAGCAATAGAACACATTAAATATCTTGTTATTCACTGCAGTATAGATTCTTCGAGCGCAATGTCGTCGTTGGATTGAGATTCACGTGTTGGCATTCACCGCGTGCCTTAGTAGTAGCGACCAATGGCACAATAACACTAAGGCAACTCGGTGAACACTGACCCGCTGATCATCATCAACTGCATGTGTATAGTTGCGACTTGACATCCGTACAACACGAGAAATTCTTGGCAATTTTGCCTTTCATGCGTACTATAGCGTCCACAATTAGGCCCCTAGGTGATCCTGTGATTTAATTCAAACAAACTTCATTAAAAACATTGTTTATAAGGTAAAGGTATAAATATTGTGAGTTAAGTTATTAATATTGCTTGACCATATTTTGACCTTGAGAACTGGATATATGACGCAGGCCTACAGTAACTAATGTACTTTACGTATCTGATGCATGGAAATCGAATGTTAAAAAATGCAGGTACCGATCACTTTATTCGCAAGATAGGTTACATGTTTAGTTATAATAATCACGCTCTACATATGTACTAAACATGCATTAAACACGAACAATGAAAAGTAGGCTAATTTAGTTTCAGTTATAAACTAACCAACTATAACACTGGATAAATTTGTCAAAAGTTAGATGTTTGTGCTGAATACAAACAGACTGTCATACATGACGACGTTCACGACATTTCTCCGCGGACAAACAATAAGGACACATATGTCACTAATAACAGCTAATAGGACCTAAATGTTAGTCATCTTTATTTAACATTATATTGTTAATTTCGCGATGAGCTTGTTAGCCTTGCCTTTGTGAACTCATCATTTGAAATAATTATATTCTTGTTTTTTGTTTACGACCATATGAAGTTCAGCGTGTGCATATGTATTATATACCTAGACCAAACAATTAGACATCAGTTGCAATACTGCGGGTCAAATACTTACAACAGTAAGTGTCGCAGCGTTGTTCTGTTATATTCGCCATGCAGATGTCGCAAAGCGCAGCTGTGTGGCTGCGACGTCGGTGCGCGGTTCCAGCGAAAAACATTAAACATACATGCACGACGATGAGCGCTCCGGTCGATCGTTTGGTCGGCAGTGGCGGCGGCCCGTGCCCGGTCGTTGGACATAGTCGCCAAGCCTCCTCGACTTCTCAACGCTTCCGCCGCTTGTCAGTGCGCTCTGCACGACGCCGACCGGCGCACTGGCGCTCACGGCGCCGCGTCGCAGCATCTCTTGAACGCGCACGCACCTGCCGCGCCCTCCCATGCAGCTGCTGCAGCCGCATCCAGGCATAATGATGCTGGCGTGCATGGCGCTGCCGTCTGCATTGGCGCGGCCGCTGCCGCCGTCGACGACGACGACGACGGCAATGAATAATTCCGTTCGCACAGCGGCTCAGCGTTTAACCTTGTTCTTGTTGTCGTCACGTCGCTTGTATACTGTTCGGCGTCACTCAACAACAGTAATGCACAGCCTGCTGTCAACTACTGTTTTCGCTTCGACTTACAATGTACGTCGACTGCTGACAAATAACGCGCCTTATGCACGAAATGTACTACTCCTAAACATTAGCTATAACAACCGCATGTATTGTGTTGAAAAAAAACATCCCCCTTTTATATTTTGAATAACTTTGCGAAAATGAACTAATTTTAATAATTTTTGATGTACGGAATCCTCAGAAAATTTCACATCAGAAAATTTTAAACACGCCACCTTAACTGAATAATGTCATCGCACTACGTGTGAAACGAAAAAAGTCATTATCCACACCAAAATTATTGAAATCGATTCAGTTTTAGAGATTTATTCAAGTATAATAGGTGACATTTTTGAGACATACACCGTGTCTCAAAAAGGGTGCCAGTGTTATTTTTTCAATAACTCTGTAAAACGTTTGCCTATTTTAATAATTTTGGCATGCATCATCAGGAAACATGACACATAGTTTTGCCCATCTCACGTTAACACTGCTGCTACATTACCTTGTGAAATGCAGAAGTCGTATTTTGGCCGTTAACAACAGTGAATGCATACTGGTAGCGCATGCGTCAGCTCCTAATATTATTGCGAGACCACAAATAATAGAAAATCTGCTGTTACCCGGTTGACTACATCGTGTGGAGTGTGCTTTGCAAGCGAGTCTATCGTATCAAGATCTCGAACGTTGACGAACTGAAACGACGCATCAACAGCAAATGGGCCGCTCTGCGTCACGCGGTCATTTAACGTGCTGTCGAAGAGTGGCGTCAGCGTTTATACGATTGCGTTCGTGCTGGAGGCGGACATTTGAGCACACGTGATGTGATGTGACTTCGAGATGATGTGATGTGACACGTGTGACATTTTCTGAGACAGTAACTGCCAGTCGTGTTTGTCGCAAATGTACACTAATTATTGCGTTGACAGCTTAAGCAGACACTTCGAATTTCCCAGAGTAGTGCAAGCACATGCTTCAGGTGAAGTGGACACTTTATGTTTATTTTTTGTTAAGAGTTTATTCCTGGACATTCCTACCAATTCATTGAAATCGGTTCATGTTTGACAGACCCAGAGCAAAAGATAAGTTGGCACCTGTTTTTGCGTAGTATATAGGCATATATACGGAATAAAATATAGCCTATTTTAGCACACATTAAAAATATGCTGCTTAATTTAAATTAATCTGACCACTTTTAACCGAGAAATTCACATGTGTAAACATGAAAACATTGTAGCTGAGAGTATCGATGATACAGTAATGAATGCGCACAATGTATAGGCTTTAAAAAAGTCAAATGTGTCTCACTTTTGCTCACAATGTTTTCTTGTCTGACGTCAACAGTGACAAATCGGGTGTCGTCGATCGAAATGGTCCTGGAATTTCGGACAGAATTGCAGAAACGTATCTACAGCAAACTCACGACACTGAGCACATGAAGAAGGCAGTCATTAATTGAGAAATAGCAGCATTTGAATCAGTGTATCACTAAGCTGTTAAAAAGTGACCAAATCGACTGTGCAAATGTATCCAGAAGGAGGGGCAAGGTTCGTAAGTTGAAACTGAATCAAAGTTTGAAATATCTATAGCCTTATTGGTCGCCAGAAATGTCACATTTTCCGTCCCGACATTAATCGGCCTGGTGACATTGACTTTTGACCAGTTAAATTCTCAGCTGGTACCTGGTCGCACACGCGTGACATGGCAACGTTTTTGACTTTTTGCCAATCTTGGGATTCTTGTGCTTTTTTTCCTTTTCAACTTAGGCGCAGGCACGGAACAGACACCAGACATACAGACGACAGATCTACAGGGCGCGACAAGAACTATCCCCCTAATATACATTTTTCTCAGCAATCCCTTGAAATTTGATATCAAAATTTTACAACCAGATTTAATCATCTTATATGCACATAACAGTTTCATCAGCATATAATTAGCTTTCATCGTTTTACAGTTATGAGCACTGCAGTTATGCCATCTAACGATTTTGGCGTGCTTGAAAACGTCCAAGCAACCCACACAGCAAAGTAAGCCGTTCAAGCTAAAGCAATAAGGCAGCACAACATTGCAGTTACTGCGAATATTAAAACATAGAACTTCTATAGCTTTCGAAACTCTTTCTGAGCTTTGTCTATCAGGCCCTTAATTAGACTGTCATCTCCAGCATTTCCTTGAGTTCGGCGATTATCTTCGGTGCCTGTGATAGACCTGTAACATTTCCCCCCGGACGTAGTATCCAGATGGTTCAATTAGGGTGAAAGCTCCACATGCGCTTTTCAGGAATTTTTTTACGAAACTTTTGAGCACGTTAAAATCACTATATGGCATCAGTGCAATGCTGATAACTTTAAAATACGGTAAGCTAATTGATTGATGATAATACCATTATGTGTTCGCATGGATGACTACATACGTTGGTAAAATTTCGCTTTGAAATTCCAGCGATTGCTAAAAAAACAAAAAATCTTAGGGCATACTTTGTTGACGGACCCTGTATACAATATAACGGATCCTCTGGAGAGGGAGGGCCCAATAAAAAGTATTTAGGCCTATGCGTAACTATCAACCATTAATTTACTTAATGGTGTATGCTTAGTTTTAGTGACGTTTTGCCTGGGGTGTTTCCTATAGTTCGATAAGCTATACACTGTAGTTACCTGCAGTGTTACCGTTCAATCAATCAATTAGCGTAATTGCTGTTTTTGTCTTGCATCGTTATTAATAAAAAATCTAGGATGATTTATACTTCGCCTGTATTTAGAGTAACATAAAACATGTCAGAAGAGAATATATGATTACATGTATTCTTATTGTCAAAGCTGTTAAGCTCACATGCACATTTGCACAAAGCACCGCAGACTGCAGCGGCGTCTACTCGGTGTATATAGGTTATGGACGCTATGGGAGCTGGGAAAGCGTCCTATTTCCCTTTCCTGTAGGATAATGACAACGGCCTCGCCTAAATTCCGGACCTCCTGGCGAAGAGCATAAAACCCGTCCCGGTAAGGGTTAGGGTTAGGGTTGGTTCTGGCTACGCTCTGGGCCGGGCCAGGCTGGGTCGGAGTTTAGGCACAACCAATGACAACTGCTGGAATAAGAAGGTGGATTCCCTAGGTTGTGGCTCGTCTGCCGATGTCCTGGACAAGTTCGGCAGTCCAGCGGTTCCATGTGCCAACTTTTTCTACAGCAACTGGGTAAAAATGCGAGTGTTGTCAATTTTTGTTGGCTGTGTGCCGTGTTGGTTGCTGATCTTGATTCAGTGACAGTGTCGGTAACAGGAAAACCTCCCCGGACACATCTTCACCCGGACAATTACCCACCCCGACAGAACTCCCGTATGAAAAGTTCAGTCGTAACGTCGAATTGAAAACTGTTGTGTGTGGAATTATGCACCAGTCGAAATACACGGTCTGCGAATTACCGTGGTATAACAATTTTAACTCTTTGTTCTTTCTTCAACATGACGATGTGGTCTCGGTCTTATACCCAGTCCAATAAGGTCACAGCATATTCAGCGTTTACACAGTCTACTACGGTGACGTAGGGTACGATTGCGTGGATGGAATATAACTTCGCCTATATATATATATGAGCCTGCGGAGAATGGGAATTTAACGCAGGCACGCAGCTCTGTTTCTGTGACGCAGTGGAAGAAAACAGAGAGGTTTGTCGACAACGACAGCGACGACCAAGAGACTGAGATGCGCGTCGGGACACGTTCGCGCCGCGCTGCCGCCACCTTCGTCGTCGGACAATGGCGTCGTTAACGTCTGCATTATCGCGACATCCGAACGCAAGGCGCGCGGCACCGCAGCGCGGGCGACCAGCGACCGACGCTTCACCACCGACTCAATGACCGTCTAATGGCACATCACTAGATTCGTGGCCATCAGTCGCTAAAATCATTTCCGCTTCGTCACGTGACTGCACATGCTGCATCGCATCTGCTGCAGAAAACAATCACACGCACAATGGCGTCACCCGGTCAAGTAATATGCAATGATAAACGGCAACGCTCTTCGGCAACAGAATTCATTATAAACGTTTCAAGCCAATATTCATTACCTTTGCTCATTATTTTGGATGAAGTAAGAGGTTGTGTAATTGGGTTTGCTTGTCTTTCAGAAGTTTCTTCATCTGCTGTAGATCAAATACGTCGATTGTTGATGCTTTGCAGCAAGGGCATTGCTGATTACTATACACTAACGCGAAACGTCGAGTATCTATTCTGTTACATGTTACGTCTACATTGGCTGCGTGTATACCGGAGCGAATCCAATTCAAGACCGCCGTGCTGACGTACAGAGCCCTCCACAGTGACGCACCATGGTACATGGGGCCGTTCACCTCTACTACTGATGTCCCTGATCGACGAGCGCTGCGTTCTGCCGAAACCAATCGGCTGGTTGTGCCTCCAGTTAGACTGACCACAGTCGGTAGCCGAGCTTTTCCGGTTGTCGCCGCTCAAATCTGGAACTCTCTACCGAAACACATCGTCTCAGCTCCCACGCTGCAGTCCTTCAGGCGTCACTTGATAGCGTTTTACTACAACAATCTTTCTACCTATGGCACTTTAGTGGACCTTGGAGTGATTTCGGTTACTTTGGCCACTTTAAAAAATTACTGATTGATTGATTGATATACTTTAACAGCTCGCGGAAGCGTGACCGTTGTAATGTGCAATTTATTTCAATCAATCAATCAATCAATCATGGATTTTTACAGTGGCCTAAGTATTAAGAACACTACAAGGTCCACGATAGACAGTGTGTAGAGTTGATGTCAGATGAGTCGAATGTCAGGAAATGACTCAGTAAACATAAACGTCTTGGGTCGAGTGCGGAAGGTCGGAAGAGACGGCGCCGACGTAACCTCCAATGGCAGAGAGTTCCACACCTGATGGCCAGCAACCGAAAATGCTCGGCTACCAACGGTGGAGCAGTGAACCGGAGGCTGGACGAGGCAGTCGTTGCAGGAAGAGCGAAGTCCTCGACGGCTTGGAAGGTCGGCAACGTAAGTGAACGGGTCAAGGTAATTTTTGTTCAAAGTTGCTGCTACTTGATAGGCCTAACGTATGCCAAACGAACACTCATAGCGGCACAAAATATGACCTGGAAATTATGAGCAAAATGGCTCCCTTTTTCGACGAAAGTGAGTACATGTAGTCATCACAGCTATTTCAGGTGTTTAAAAATCGTTAAACAACTGGGTTCTATACCAGAAGGTAACGCACTGCACTGGGGGACGCAAACACGACGTTACGACATTAAACTGCGCAATGCGCCGCATATGGCGCGGCGCGAGAAAACGAGGCTGGCACCTGCTATGCAGTTGTGTGGCGCAGCAGAAGCAGAATTTGGCGAAATAACGAGACGCCGACGACAACCTCGGGCGTCGACGTACGCGTCACCGCGTAATGAGCATTTGCTACTGGTCGGCTGCAGAAGGACGCCAGCAAATGTTCAACCAAGCGCGCGGTTCGCCTAACGGTCGTCGACAACGTCGGAATGAGGTTTCTGCGGAGGCCGGTGGCAGATAGGGCGACCGTGCGGTGGAGAGCCAGACAGAGCGAGACCGATTCGACGGTGCTCGGCTGGCGCCCGCCCGCCTGCCTGCCCGCCGAACGAACGAACGAACGAACGACCGGCTGCTCTGCCATCTCGTTATGTCCCGACGACGACGACGCTGTCGCAGCTCCACGGTGCTCTAACGAAGCTCGATTAGACAATTTCGTCACAGCCACGTCACGCCGGGTAGCGGACGAACGCATGCCCGCGGTGCAGACCGCAATGCCGACGGCATCGAGTGAACCTCGTTGAGACAGCGAGCAGACGGTGCCATGCCGTTTCACGTCTCGTTTATCGTCAATCGAACGACAAATTGTACACGCGACAGCATCGGCTGTCTAACGAGCGGGTGTCGCATCGACGAGTTCTGGTTACACATGTTAAAACTTGACATTATCGCGATGACCTGTTGTGAGCAAAAAAGCTAAAAGTTGCAAACTAATCTAACTTCAATTTCTCAATTGTATGTTAGTTAAACGCTAGTAAAACTACCGATTTTTTGTTGTTGATAGGCTATATTTCATTGTTTTATCTGCTATACCGCAGGAACTGGCGTGAATGGGTAGCTTGCATACAGTATTTGAACGTCCATGTCTACAACACATCAGAGTGAATTAATTCAGCTTGTAGCTGACTCACTCACACTGGCACTGTACTGTTACAATAAGCACAATGAACTCCTGGACAGTACATTCTCGGTCATGAAACAAGTGTAGCTCGCTCCCGGTCTTGTCGTGAGTTGCGCTCAATATTGTTGTAATTTACACGAACTTTGCTCACGAACATTGTGTTTCGACTAGCAAGATTTCATGGTGTACGGTTTGCATTCGTTTACGCGCAGCGTAACTGGTTTTGAACGGTGTGCGACAGCGATACTAATGGAAAATACAAACGCGGCTGATGGATGACTTGCGACATTAAGCTAGCGCGTAACTTGGCTAGCGTTGCGAAAGCAGGCCAGGCCAGGATGAACGACGTCAGAGTACCGTGCCGTCAGAGGCCAGGTATACTCTCACGTCGGTGAGCATTAGAGAGCGCGGGCGGCAGTCTGGTTGCAGAACGAACCGGCATCTCTCAAGTCACTCAACTGACACGCTATGTCCCACCCCCACCCGTCCGTGAACCAGCCAGCCACAGATGCCATTAGGACGACGAGAGTTGCGTCGGCACTCCACCGTCATTTGCCTGCAGTCAGCCTTTTAGCGCGGTTTCCGCCGGTCGCCGCTGCGGCACACGTGCGTGCCATTTCAACGCGAATGCGCCCATTGTTCATGGCGCACGACATCGACAGGATCACGAACCGGATCGCATTTCCTTCCAATTTGCGTTCGACTGACGCGCCCGCCGCCCACCTTCGCCGGTCGCCAGCCGGTCGGCACGGACCGCGGCGGCGGCGGCGGCATGCGCCCCGGCCACTCGATCGTCTATTTGATCGAGTCCGCGCGCCGCCACGAGATATATTTGCGCAGTCAACCGCCGTAACAGTAACAGCAGAGTTGTATGATTGTTTAACTGATGTGTTGGGGTATTATCAAACTGATGCTTTTCGACCTTCAATGTATTATCTCTCAGTTCGAATTTCTCAGCACCGAAGTTTAGCGTTGTATTGTGGTATTGATGTAAATTTAAACTAACCAATGCAGTGCAATGCGCAATGCTCGCCCGATGAAGTGGGCAGGAAATTAAAAGAACGACGCAAAAGATCTTAATTTTCAACATCTAGAAACACTGTTTATAAGCCAGTTAGCGTAGTCTCTGCACTCCACTAATATAACTTGAGAATGCGATATCGTACGGACTACATAATAACGACGCCTAAAAACGAACGAATACGATATTGACACAAAATAAAGCGAACTATAAGCTGAACTGAACGTATCTCCATTTTCCTTGTCAATCTTAATTTTTAGGTTCCTGCTTCTAATATTTATTTCCCACGTTGTCTTTCATTTTCTATTTTTTTGCGTTTTCAACGCCCCGAATGTACGTTCTTTCTCTCGACCGCTATTGTCAACAGTCAACGTTAGCGAGTTACGTCAGTCATCAATTTCCGAAGTAGTCACAGAGTTATTGCAGTAAATCATAAGGTTGATGCAACGAACGCTTTACAAAAAAAAAATCCATAACTTGCTCGGCGAAGTAATAGGCAGCGGCGGCGCCGCGACCACGACCGTATAGCAGTGTGTGTGTGTGTGTGTGTGTTGGCGGTGACTGACTGACGGACGCAGAAGAGAATTTACTGCGATGCTGCAGTCAAAGTGGAGCGGACGCCTTGACACAGACGAACGTCCGGCGGTCAATCCCACGATACATCATCAGCAGGCGAGCGAGGGCGAGCGGAGCTGAGCCGGGCCGCTGAGCCGGAGCCGCGCGGCCTGAGAGACAGATAATGCGGTGGCGACGGCGGTGGCCGTGCAGCCTCTCGTCGTCTGTCTTGGAAGCCAGTCAACTCAAACCATCGCTGGTCGTCGTCGTCGTGCATTAGACTGCCCACGCGACCGCGGCAGCTCGACAGCGGCGGTTGGATGGTGACGATGAGCACGTTCGTCACGTGCTCTCTCAACGATCAACGCTGCTGCTGCTGCTGCTGCATTAAAGCGGCGCTCTCATCGGTCGCGTCCACACTCCACTGCAGCTAGATGGTCAGTGGCGCAGCAACCAGCGCTTTGATAAATTTCATTTCACCATCTCATGGTATCAGAAAATACAAAAATAGGAAACAATCAAACTGGGATCATTCGAAAATAATAGATAAATAAATAGTGCAGAATATAAAATAACCTTGGACAGTAAATAGACAAGCACAGTTGAATAATGAATATAATGCAGATGCACACATTGTTTGTATTTCTATAGCTTCAGGTGTAAGTTCGCTGTTCGAACGAACTCTTGTCAGGCTTGACTTTTAAAACTCTGACGTGGCACTGACCTTGCTACGCCACTGACTGCAGTAGCAGCAGCAGCACGAAGCAGCTAGTCCTGTCATCTTCTATATTTTTAGTCTTCTGTACGATCTGATATGCACTTACTCGTAATGTACCAGGCGAATGTTTAATGTCTTCCTTCTCGAAAACGCATTTAACGCTATGTCCATGTTAATATCTTGTCACTGCGTCCGACTCGTTTTTTTACCACGCTCCGTTTTTTACCGTGGCAATTCTCCCCATCAGTCCGTCATGTTCATGACTTGTGCAAGACCTGTTAGCCAACCATCTTCGTCGCATGGTAACCCGAGTGTCCTGGTTTCGTCACACTTTCAGCGGCATTATCCCAACCAGTATGCCAAACAGGGGTGGGTTACTATAAAAACGCGTAATCTGCCACCAATAATTGGTCATAATTTTATCGGAAACGATATACAGCGGATACACTTTTAACATTCTACTGAAAAATTGAATAAAAAAATAAATACAAATAACATCGTAACACTCAACGTGTTTACTATCATCGAAATGCAAAATTTATGTATCTATTGAGCAACTTTTATTCACCGCTAAACGGTAAAAGTACATATATAAATACAAAAAAACAATATAATGGCAATACGAGAAGCAAAAAAACAACTACACGACATATACATAACTTAACTAAGCAAAAGCATTATAAC
>Ga0056115_1000976_pt1 | contig 12984 bp, 8 predicted proteins | sample WorMetOlspDAHAB1_FD_77007 | JGI IMG/M metagenome (GOLD analysis project Ga0056115, IMG submission 77007) | Marine gutless worms symbiont microbial communities from Max Planck institute for Marine Microbiology, Germany - Olavius sp. DAHAB.1 ...
ATTCTGATTTGTGTGCTAATTTTGGGCATTTATTGTTTAAAGCAACATCACTTAAAACACAGCAATCGTCATCGTCAGCACACGATCATTACAACGGAACAACAGTGTATGGAAGAAAAATAATTAAGTAAGTAACAAAAACTGTGTGATAATGATGTGCATCTCTTCGCGAGATGAACTTGTTATTGCTTGCAGGTAACTTTAGTAAGTAAGTTTAGTAGTACACACACATTTGTAGAACGCGCTAAATTTATGTACAGAAAGCGAAAAAAATATTGTAAGTTTGTATATAGTGCAGAATTACATCGGCAGGAAGTGACTGAAAACGCGTTTGAGTGTTGAGAGAATGTGGTCGGATCGTGTGCAGGAAATACAGCAACATGAAGACGACATAGAACGAATGCAGAACTCTAGTGATGCACTGTCACGTGAAATTTACGAGTTGACGACTCAACTGCGAAACTGCGGACTGCGAAAAACAATGTTTCCCGAACTGTACAACCGTCCGCCAACGCCGCACTGTGACAGGTTGCTCGCTGCTCTACTTTTTCGTTACTTATTTACTGTCAAGTTCATGCACGTAGTACACAATACTCCTAAGGCGCATCACACAAAGCACAGGTGACCACCGCGAGAGCGCCTTCCTCTTCCAGCGACTCTCCGCGTTTGAATTCAACGCTATAATGCGGTCGCCGTCTTGGGTACCTTCACCCACACAACTCCCGAGGACGAAATGTAGCCGTTCCATCATTTGCTCTAGATTTTAGCCCTCGGGATCTATACTGCTGATGGCAAAAAATAATAATAGCACTTAATTCTTATTATTATTATCTAGCATCTTAATTGTTGTTGAAACAGATTTTCGTTGTGGTGCAACATTTTAATTCTGTTCTGATGCACAGTGATGACGACCGGCCTGAGTAGGGTGCACTGCCAAACAATTTGTATCTCTTTGTAATTTTTGCATGTATACAAGGGTTTCCCTGGTTAAAATGATAATAATTGTGATAAAGTAGGCGTAGTAATAATAATTAATAAAATTAAAAGCATAATAAAAACCATAAAAACTGCAGGAAACGCAGATGGAACACTCACAGTCAACTAGTTGTGCCTAAAATAGTGTATTATTATTATTATTAGGTTAGGTATTATTATTATTATTATTAGGTTAGGTATTATTATTATTAAGCCAGGCCTTGTTACTTATTACATATTACATACCTATGTAATAAGTAACAGGGCCTGGCTTAATAATAATAATAATAACCTACATTCGTTTATTAAGCCGATGTCGTGCAAATCCAAAACATGGATTGAGTTTTTAAAAACTAAATTAGAACAGATTAATATAAAATAAGAATAAAATAAAATGTGTCAGTGTCAGTAGGAGTGCATGTACAGAAAACATCTTAAAACAGTGTTAGTTATTTTTTGATTATTGTTGTAATAATACGTAATTAGAAAGTGCAATGCAGATATCGTTGTTAACTGATAACTGTAATGACTCCAGTCCACTGCATCCCACATTAAGATGGATGTCACATAACTATAGTGTGACTATCGATTAATGTGACGCTTGTGTGTGTCGTGTCGTGTAGTGAAGTGCGTGCTGACATTGCAATGCATCAGCCTCTTCCAGTCTGAGTGACGTGACATGTGCTCAACAGTTTTTGTGATACATCGCCACTTGCCAGCTGATGGATGCTGTTTTGCTAGTTCATAACAATAATAGTAATAATCATAATTGTTCTGCTGATCAGCAATTGTGCCAAACATTGCGTTGAACTTACTATACACGTGCATTGTATAGTTCCAGGGTGGTGGCAATTATTCAGACTAATTGCTCGCCCTTTTCCCCTGATACTGCATTTTTTCAGACGAATGCCACGCTCAATACACGGTGAGCCAAAACACACGCGCCAATGTCACAGATCTAGTGTGTTTACATTGTCTGCTGTATAACTTGTGCAGAACTTTGTATTCAGGGAAGTCCCAAAAAGCCCAGCCACTACAGAAGTATTAATAAATAATAAATTATATCACTTGGTAATATATATGCTATGCACGACCTAATTTATGACGTCATTTGCTGTGCGTTAGCCGCGTTGCTGCGACACGGTTTATGTAAGGCAAATGATGTAAACATAAGTTTGCCGTAGAATTCCACTGCTATGGAAATTCATGTAAACGTTTCTTGGATTTTATCGTATATATTATACACTTAATTTTTCCCATATTGGAGTGTGAATTCAACACCAACTGATAACTTTCCAGTACTTCCTTTAAACTGAAATTTGATGATTAATAGTGAGTTCATATTTTCAGTAGAATTTAATGATCATTCTGAAGCGCCTTCTACTTTTTTGGGCCACCATGTAGGCTATAATCGCCGTTTTTTGGCGGCATTTACAACATTCACAAGTGATTGTTGAATTTACATTGATAATTTCCATGACGACGTTGAAAAATTAATTGTTGTTGACGTCGGACATTTTGTGTGCATAATAACGAAGCAATTATAGCTGATCATTATTTTGTGTTGTTGTTCATCAATACGCAGCGTATCCGGTTCGTTTGTGTCTTCGCATTATTGCTCATCAGTAACACGCTGGTCAACTGAGTACAAGCAATCACGTGTATGTCTGCAACGCCAGTCCAGCCCCAGTATCCAAATAATCGCAGTTTGCCCTGCAATGCTGATGGACGCCAACTTCGAATTTCATTCACCAGCAAATGTAAGAACTGTACTAGACTGGCGCAGGGGCGTATGCAGGGCGAGTGGTAATTGGGTGTGAGAACACTCCGCCCTCAGCAGCCAGCAACACCCGTCACCCATCAGCCGATTATGTTACATTTTTTTTCTAATACATTGTCAGCAATCTTATGTAATTTCAAAATATTGAAAACGATTGGCTTTCTGACAGCTTTAGAGTGCACCAAATTTGTCGGACCCCACTAGGGGAGCTTACAGCGCTCCCTCAGATCTTCTAGCTGGTTTAAGGGGCCCCTACTTCTAAGGGGAGGGGAGGGCACGTCCCGCCTAACGCAAATTTCTGGATCAGCTGCTACAGAGCCTCGTCGACTCCTGCGTACGTTTCTGGACTGGCGTGCCAGTGTCACACTTTGACTGACATTTGCTGTTCTCCAATGTGTTAGCTGGACCACCCACATTGCGTCAGCGCCGGCCACACACAGCGACTAAAGCGAGTTTTTCAGCCGTTAGAGAAACTGCGTTTCTGTGGCTCTGACATCGTGAATTAATATCCCATCTTAGTTGTGTCTTAGCGACAAGTAGTGGTAGCGCGCGCCACGGCAGAACGAATGTCAACTGTGTCAATTAGAAACGGTGATGATCTTGATAGATCGAAGAGTTGCCACGGCGCTGGCCAGTCGCTGCGGCATTTGCTCAGCCAGTTCCGAGTACTCATCAGCGCTGGCTTGCAGCAGAGACAACAGATTGCGAATGTTGTCTGTCGACTCCAGACCAAGATCTTCGAGCACGTTCATCACATACTCTACACAGCACATGATGCATTGCAACGCTGCACTGTAGTTCCAACGTTCCAACTACCACAGTTTAGTCAGCTGTAAACGTTTCGTCTCAACCTTACAGGATGAGTTCATACCGGTGTGGTTAGCTGACCTTGTGTTTGCGATTCAGAGAGACTGCATTACACAGCAGCAGACCAGCAACACTGTGTGTCGTTAGTTAGTGTGACACGACCGCAAAACGAACCGATGTCGATGATGAGCTGTTTTGTTGACTGTTCCGTCAACTCACGGATCTTGAGAATCTGTTCAATGTAGAGACACAGCGTTCCTCGTGCCACCGACTCCAGCCACTGATTTGACATGCTGTCCGACGTCTCACCTGGCCAGCACATAATCACTGCACACCTGAAAAGCAATACAGGTAACACGCGCGGCGGCACACCTGGCCAGCACACATCATATGACACGATGGAAAAATGTGGAATCAACGAATATTTTTTTTGCATGAAATCGCATCGAAAATGATGGAGGTTGCGTCAAACTGATAGCCTGCTAAGGCAAACTATTGACAGACACAGCACTCACATCATTTAGTTACTTTAACCAAACTTTCGCCATATTTATTAACCATAAATTCACACACATTAACTGACATCAAACACTATGTCACGCGTGGAATATTTAACACCAACCAACAATAATCTGTTGTCTCTTTGGCGCAGTTAATTAGGTAGTGGGTGGCTTTCTGTTTAGGACACAGCACAATGTACATCACAGCCAGCAGACAGCGATAGAGCTGTAAAGACCCATTTAGATACGAACCCATTTAGATACGAAACCATTTAGACACAAACCAATTTCGGTGAGATGTGGCAGTTTGCCATGTCGAAGAGCAATGGTCAGCATAGGATTATCACTCATTGTGAACGGCTCCAATTGTTGAGGTAATGTCATCAGATACTGGCCAACCTGTCACAGCGTCAGCACACATATTGCAGTAAAATGCGAATCTGCGGATTGCACAACGGACAAAATCGGGTTAAGATTATGTATATGCATGAACATCTGCAGCATTTTAACCCACAGTAAGATCTGCAAATCCGCATTTTCGGTTTGCAGCTCGGACATTTTTAACCATCTTACGTTCACGTGGACTTGATCCCTTTCCTTGGGGGCGCCTTCCCATTCTCATACATACATACATAAAAGCAACTGTCTCTAAGCGCCTCGGTCTCAAATCGAATTAAACCAGTGGAATTTAAGATGTTGTTTAAACACAGCAAAACTTAAGCCGGGCTGTCTGAGTGCAGGCGGCAGACTGTTCCATATTTTTTTGACCAGAGTTTGAGAAACTTCTGTCGCCAAACCGAGTGTTTGTTCGGTGGACGACACAGGTTCTGATGTCAGCAGAGCAAAGATGACGGTCAGTGAGTTAAGGGCTGTGAGGCAGTGCAGAGGTGCAGTAATGGCATATGTAGACAGCAACATTTTGACTGAAAACCGTGGACTACTGGTCTGCCAAACCATCCTTCTCCACTGATAGACGCCCGTTGCATAAAACTGTTGCTTAAATCTGAAATATAGAACGGTTCACACAAAGTTCTTTTCCTCTATCTTCTGTGTTTTAGCTATGTTTTTATCAATATTCACCTGTGGCTAGGGTGATCCTTGTGAAACAAAACTGTCATGCATCAATCCTGTCTCCCACGTTTTCAAAATGTTCCTTTGGATGATAAAAGATGTTGTGCAAAATTTGCTCAAAATCAGACAATATTTGCTGGCAGCCCAAAAGCATGGCAGTAATATTCGGAGTTTTGTATACTCGTACATAGGACACATAATAGCAGTGGATCTGCTAGCATGTTTTAAAATTTACTCGCTCATATTTTGAACCAGCAGCAGTTATTATGACTCCTTCAGCAGTATATTTTCAAATAGCTTTTATGCTAAATGCACAAAATTAATACCAGCGGCGGATTTAAAGAGGGGCCGAGCCTGTCGGCCCCCCCCTTTGGGCGACGGACTAACGCTGTCACTCACGGTACTCCTGATAGGTGACAGCATTACAGTCAGAAAGTCCTCAGAAATACACAACTTGTTGAAAAGCTGTCTTGTGTGCTGACTAACAAACGTTTCCAGGCTGACATCTGAGGCTTTGCTGGCTGCAAGTGTGACACGTTTTGGTCTCTTTTCTGCAGACTGATTATCGGTGGGTTTCTGTTCGCTGTTTAAAGCATGGTCTTTTCGACAAGTAGGGATGCGAGCTCAGTTCCATATGTTGATCACTTGTTCAACAACTGTAGATGATGCTTGCCTTTTTGGCTGCTTGTCAGAAGAGACCAAGGGTCGCCATTGGATGCTAAACGAATACTAGAAATTTATGTTATTGGTTGGTGAAGTAGGTATAAGTCAGGCTGACTTCTGGTTTCCACTGACATTCTGTAATTTGTAAATTTTACTTTAGGTACGTAACTTATTGTTAGGGTAAGGGTTAGGGGCGCTCGGGATAAAGTTCACCACATCATGAATATTTTTTCACCAAATTATTATCATTAGGTTTTACAGTTATGGCTAAGAACAAGCATGGGGTAGGGTTAGTGGGTGGACAGTAACGGTTATGGTTAGCCTTAGAAAACACAGTGTGGTGAACTTTTGCTGGAGCGTTGGTGGTAAAGGCTGTGGCGTAACAAAATGCACTAAAAATTAACCAAAAAGTCCAATAAAGGTAAAAAGGTAAAGGTAAGGTCCACCTATATAGCACCACAAGACGCATATGCTGCCTCGGCAGCACTGTGCGTCACAGACAACGGCGAGGATCAGCCTGGGCCACAGCCCAAGCCCACGCTCACGGACTTTGGCCTGTAGCCATACAGCCGCACGTAGGCCTACTCTGTCGTTCTAAAGGTCTCCACCTAAATAATCCATACTACTTTTTAACCGATCCCGGAGGGATGGAAGGCTGAGTTGGCCAAGTTGGCTGACCGATGACAGGCAGTTTACCCACAAAGTGGTCACGTGTAACTGTATCAGGCAGCGAGTGAGACATCATAAGCGTGGCATCGTTAGAGTGAGTGAGTGAGTAGAGTTTAATATCGTTAGAGACCTGAGTGATGTATTCCTGAGGTGCAAGGCTGAAGTCGGGCAGATTTGAAGTCAACGCCATTCCTGCATTCTCAGACTTCCACACCTAACAACATCGACACCAACATCGTATCACGTGCCTCAACACTGAAAACAAAACATTAATATCAACTATTACAACACTAACTGCCAAGATTAACTGATGGTGCCACGTCACAACTGCCCGACGTGGCCTGGCGTGCTTTCAGTGTCACAGCCCCGTCCGTCGGTCTGGAATTCCAAGGAAGATTATATCTGCATGACTCGGCTCTTGGACTCAACAGTTTTAGGCGTCAGTTAAAGACATTCTTGTTTGTATTGTACACTGTTAGGCAAAACATATCGAGCGCATGAGATTCATTATGACAACGCGCTATATTCTGAATATTCTTTCATTTCTCGATGTTTATGAAAATGCGTCACAACTGCGTAATTCACTTTACACAGACGCATGAGTGACGGAATGACAAAGAGCTGATTAATACTTCATAAAAAACACACAACACCTCTGTGTACGTACGAACACGGATTACGACGTGGATTTTGAAGGTAAAAAGCACAATTTGTGTCGACATTACAGAAACAACTCGACACACGCACCGTCATGGTTGGCACGTCAGCGAGGTGTAGTTTGAGTGGAGCGAAGACGATGTTGAATGCAAATTCGTGAACGTGAGAACACAGTGTGAAGACGTCGCGTCGAGCTGACTCCAACAAAGTCACACTGTCTCCTGCACACCACATGCGCAACTGTGCACTTTTTCTGGTTCGGCACAATTACACTTTTTCTGCACAATGAACGACTGTGTCTCTGGCACTGATGACCACCGACATGCCACTGCTGCAAAACTGATGAAGAATCCAAACTGACAAGTTGCTGATGATATCGTTGCCCGAAAATCATCCAGTAAGTGGTCTCTTAATCACTTGTTCCACAAGTGTGCAAACGTTACAGTTCAGGTAATTAGAATTGAAATAACCCGGATGTAAAGACTTCATGCGATAAGCCTACAATTTGTGCTGAACTGTCGTTACTTTGGCTGTTAAATGCACGCCTCGGCTGCTGGTGAACTGACTGTTTGTTTGGTCAGCATTAACTAAAAAAACAGTTACTTAAACTGTAACTAAAAAATATCTCTTTTTGTCTGTAAGTAGCCATCAGGCGTTTTGTCGTCTGGACATGCTCCCAGCTACCTGGCTGATGGACTGATGCCTCGTCACCGACGCTCACCCAAGAAGAAAGACTGCGCTCGGCTGACACTCTTAGTATGCTTCTCGTCAGTCGGACGCGCACCAGCTTCGGCGACAGGACAGAGCGTTAGTGCAGCTGGACCTCGAGTCTGGAACATTATCTGCCGACGGACAGCCGTTTCAGACAGCCGCTGAAGACATTTTAATGAAGGTCACAGTAGGACCAAAGCGCAGTGAGCTTCGTCCCTTCCAAACTTCACTCCCACGTCGACGGCAAGAAATGAAGTGAACTTCTCTGCTTGTCACTCACCAGTTTCGAGTTGTTTCATCAAGAGCTCGAGTGACTGACGATCATCGTTGCTGTTCAGTAACAGTGTTTTGTAGTCACGAAACGGACTCAACCTGTCCACGGCCACATTCACATCACCACAGCACACAGTCAGAATAGCAACGTAAACAAACGGTGCCAGGTTGTCTTGCCGAGGCACAATCAAACCACCATCACGTCTTCTCACCTCGCACAGACCACCCGCAGTCAGCGCACGCTAACAACACATGAAAAATACCAAAGCAACCTTCTGCCACCGTACAAAACGACAAACGACGCACTGAATCATTATCAGCCAAAAAAACCAAATAAATCGCGTTGACACCCTCTTCTGATTTTACTGTCTGTGTTCAATTAGTCGTGTGTACACACAATGTATTTATAAAAACTGCCAAATGTTTTTTGTACATCGATTTGACTTGCACTACAAGAATGTGTTTTTAAACTAACTAACTGACACCAACCACAGGCGAAGGTGGTGGCAGGATAAAGGTGACATTGCAGTGATCAATGTGATTACAATCCATGAAACGAACAGTAACAATGCGCATGTCAGACGCTGTAAGCTCACTGCAGTCTGTTTTTTCACTGCTAGTAAACGTGATGAGCCCACGAGGGGGAAAAGGCTGAGTGGTGACCTGGGGTGCTGCTGAGACGAAGCCGGAGATGACGACGAAACTTGGACATATTTGCCGACAGTCGAGACAACACTTGACATGAGCAGCTGGTCCAATTCGTCCAGGTGAAGAATCAGATCACCTGGTTGGTTGGACCACACACATGCATACACACAAACCACACATTACGTTATGCTGGTAGTAAAACAAAATTCAGTAAAAAAAGTTGCAAACATTTTGTTAAGCAGAAAGCATCCGTTTATTCTCCTGCAATAATCCGGATAAGATTAAGCAAAATCCCCCAAACAATTCCACAAAGAGTAACTGGACTGGATAGCAGAAACAGCAGTCACTCAACTAATAATATAATAACAACATAAGTGAGATAATATAAGCAATGTTACAGACATTTTCTTTTGACCCTCGGTAGATAAAGTTGCCGAGCGATTTTCAGAATTGCGAAAACCAAGATTATTACTCCATTCAGCCAGGGGCCGGCAAATTCTCATGTAGCAACAAGACATCACTTGATATTATAATAATAATTATAACTATAATGAAGACCACCCCGAGAGCGCCTTCCTCTTTCAGCGACTATCCATGTTAATCCAACGCTACAATGCAGTCGCTGTTTTGGCTACCTTCACCCACACAACCCCCGAGGACAAAATGTAGCCATTCCAGCATTCGTTCTAGTTTTTAGCTTAGTTTTTTGCCCTCGGAATCTATGCTACCAAGGGCAAAAAACAATAATGATAATTATTATATTATTCCAATTATTAATGCATCTGGACGACATAGCAGCAGTAACCAGAGGTCTGTATGATGCGAAGTGAGTTTTGAAAAGTGTTCCATTCGTCCGAGTCGACACCAGCAGCAGCAGCAGATGATGATGACGATGACGACTCAAGATGACATTTCTCACGAATGTTGGTCAACACGCGTTCAAACTGCGCAACGTAACGCTGCAGATACGCCTATACCGAACAGTCACACAGTCGACATCACATCACGCCACCCCAATGTCTCTCTTTCTCTCAATCAAAGCGTTGCTTGGTTGGTTGGCATTTAACGGCACTTCAGCACATTTCGGTGCCACAAACTGCAGCTGCAGTGGCGCTTTGCGTCACACACAGAGCAGGCGTGCAGCCTATAGGCCATAGGCTAAGCTTCGCGGACACGGGACTTTGACCTGCCTGCCAAACAGCCACATGCAGCCCAGGTCTGCCGTTTAATGGTTGCCACCCCTGTAATCCACGTAACTACATGGATTACTACTCATTTACCGACCCTGGAGTGATGGAAGGCTGAGTTGGCCTGGTTGGTTGACCCATAGCGGACACTTTACACACGAAGTGGTCACATGTCAACCATAGATCAGGCATAGATCAGTGAAAGTCCGCCAGCCAATGACTGACGGCCTAACCACTGGACCAGGCTGCCAACCGATTTCCTATTTTTTCATACTTGCGATGCCATATACAGAGGTTAAAATATGCTTCAGTTTACCACAAGTAAAATATTCTACGCTTAGTTTAAATACTGGTTTGGCTATGGCAAATTAAACGTGTTTTTTCATTCAAGTGCTTTATATTTAAGTTTTAATATTAAATATAAATAACGGGCGAACAGCAATAACGATATCACACCAACGACATAGAACATTGCTTTAGAAATCCTCTTCCTAAATGATAACTGGCGAAGACGAGCGGAAAAAGCTCGAATTGTGACTGAACCTGAAGAGTGTTTGGCAACATGAGATAACCACACCCACTTGTCAATGCAACACAGCGTTCACTTGACTGCAAACCAAAACAAACAAACACATCAACTCACGAAACTAACAGACATTACCTCCACTTTTCAACTGTGCACAGAATAATCGATTACTGAAACTAGCGCCAACTTAGTGTAAGTGACTGAGCAGAGTTTAGCTACGCCCCCTGACACAGTTTCAGTCATTTCGGAGGTGGAATTAGAAGCCACTCTGACATTGACAAAACTAAAAACTCAGGAATTACACGCGACAGTGAGAGAGTGAGTAGAGTTTGACGCCCCACCCGACACGACATCAGTCATTTCGACACAAGCAAACGAATAGGAAACAAGTAATCACAATCAACATGACAAGAAAACTGTGGATTTGTCGTGTCTTACGACACTCGGCCAGGACACGAGATGCATGGCTTATTCTACAGTACAGCTACCAATCAGCAGACCACCCACGCACGGCACAAACAACTCGAAAGTATTTCCTCTGCCAAGTTGTAATTCGTTCGCAACAGAAACAATAAACAACATGAATCGTTGGCGAGTCACTTACAGCGCGAGCAGCGTTGAAAAGTTTTGAGACGGAATCTTGTAGCAAAACAACACAATCGAGAATGTCCTGTCGGTCCTGTTCAACCATGCCAACACGCGCTGTGACTACAGGCCGCTCCTATCACATTTTGCTCAGAATCAAAGGGGCCTGCAGCAAAACTGAGGGAGTCTGGCCCCCTCGGACTTCCCCGCCCGTCCTGTAATTCAAGGACTCTAAAATGCTTATGAGTACACAACCAGTTCAGCTGGGTTGAAGATGCAATGTTTTACATGAGCAAAGCAACAGCCAATGGCAGACGCAACACAACAAACGATCGTCCTCTGCCTCTCTGTCTGTCTGCACTAAACAGCTGCAGATGATCAACAGAATCTGTTTGCTTGCGGCTGCGACCCACCAGATGGCGTCAACTGTTATGGTTGACGCCACCCACTGCAAAGAAAGGAAAAAAGCAGCCAGGAAACTTTAATCGCACGGACCACACGAATCAAAAATGCGTCCAAAGTTGATTGCGGAATTGTCTTGCGAATACTCTGCGAAGATCGTAAAGCAAAGAGGTACAGAGTACCAGCTGATGACAGGACCAGAAACAAACAATCCAGACGAGTCACGATGACGACGATGACGACGATGATGATGCTGATGCTGACGATGACGACGATGATGCTAACGATGATGACGATTATGATGATGACGATGATGCTGATGACGATGACGATGATGACGACGATGACGACGATGATGCTAACGATGATGATGATGACGATGATGATGCTGATGATGGATATATGCCAAACCTCCATCGATGTGACTCAGTGGTTAGAACGTCAGTCTTTGTCTGGCGGATTTTCACTGATCTATGCCTCATCTATGGTTGACCACTTCGTGGGTAAGGTGTCCGCTATGGGTCAACCAACCATGCCAACTCAGCCGTACATCCCTTCAGGGTCATGTAAATAAGTAGTATCCTTGTAATTGCATCGATTACGGTGGTGAAGACCATTAAACGGCAGACCAGGGCTGTTGGTCGTAGGTCAGTCTGTGGGCATAGGCTTAGCCTATGGCCTATAGGCTGTACGTCCACTCTGTCTGTAAAATGGACAGCGCCCCTGCAGCTGCGGTATGCGGCTTGTGGCGCTATATAAATGTTATATGCCTTTGCCCTTCGCCTTACACACACAGTGAAACAGACCATTGGAATGGCATCAAGAGCTTCCGTCAATGCCGCATCCTCATAATCACCGAACTGCGAAACATAGAGACGGAACGGACCATAGATAGCAGACGCTAGCCGTTGCACACTCGGAACATAGAGAGCACTTCCTGTTACACACACATAGATCGGGTGTGGCTGACAGTAAAAAAACTTTTCATGAAACGTTGTTTCGGCTGATATGTTGAAAGAATGCATTTGTAATTCTGTCATTAGTTAGAACATTGTTGAAAATCATTTAACAACACAAGTTGTCACTAGTCAATTGAAAGCTTAGAGTAACGCGTGCAATGTCAAACTCACCTAACGAAGAAGCTTCAATCAGAGCTTCCAGCTTCAATGCAAAACTATCAGTCACCTGCACAATGACACAAATTACTGTAGAAAGATTTTATTTAATTTAATTTAACACAAAGACATAGATTAAATATCTTATTAAAATGCTAATTTTTCATTAACATGAATTAAACTAACAAAATTGTGATATACTAATTTGGTACCAGGATATTTTGTGCACAAATTTTCACTATTTAAATATTCTTTTGGCATACACTGCTTAAAAATATTTTCAATATTGAATTACTATTTGTAAAACTGTTCAGCACCAACGTCAGCTGTTCATTCTACTCCAACCAAAAACACAACAGAATAATAATAATAATAATAATAATAATAATAATAATAATAATAATAATAATAATAA
>Ga0056115_1000977_pt1 | contig 12978 bp, 3 predicted proteins | sample WorMetOlspDAHAB1_FD_77007 | JGI IMG/M metagenome (GOLD analysis project Ga0056115, IMG submission 77007) | Marine gutless worms symbiont microbial communities from Max Planck institute for Marine Microbiology, Germany - Olavius sp. DAHAB.1 ...
AATGCGACGCTATGGCGACTCTAGCGAGACGGAATGATTTTGCACAAGGCGAGCGTGCATTGAGCGCTGTCAGTGGACAGTTGCAGCCATTCCGCTGCCGCCGCCTGTCGACGAAGTGGCGTGACATTGACACAACAGCAAAGTAGCGACCGGTTGCCGGTACGCCCGGTTATGAGTGCCGTGAGTGAGTGAGTAGAGTTTAACGCCCCACTCGACACAATATAGGTCATTTCGGAGGCGCATATGAGTGCCGTGCCGTACACCACTGTTTCCGAAAAGTCCCCGCTCCCAAAAGACGGCGCTTTCACAGCAACTTGCTGCTTCTGAGAAACAACCTTTCACAGAATCGGGTGCTGGTCTTCGGGGACGGAAACGGGAGGGGGGGGGGCGAGGCCCCCGATTCGGACCCCGATCGGATGCGGGTACAAAAAGTATGCGAAAGATCCAGTTCGGAATATAAATCGTATTTAGTGATGTTGTGAAAGTCGGATTTTTAAACCGAAGATTTTCTCTTCACTTTTGCACTTTGACCTATATACACCGTGTCGCCATATGAACAGGTCTTAGCCATGCAGTATGCCCGCAGTAAATAATAGTCATCAAACTGAATAATTCAGACCATTTATATTCATCTTTAGTCGCCAGAAGCGGCAACATAGCATGAAGTGAAAATTTAATAACAAACTATGAAAAAGAAACGCAAAAAAACACATAATAACAGTGACACTTCACACGAGCTCAAACGAGCTCTAAAATTGTAACGACATGGTATTACCACGAACAGTGATTTTCTTTATGTAACTGTCAGCTTTTGTGTCATTTGTGATTAAAACGAACGATTTTCTCTTGTTTTTCGTTGCCATTGATCTCGCAAATCCTGAGGCCGACGCTGTCCAGAATATGAAGCACCAATATTTTATCAGTTGGTATTAAATATTCTATACGTGAACCACTTTGTGAAGTAATCAATTACTGTGTTTGAAGCTGCAATATGGGAAAGATAAGTGAATATATGATAAAATTGCAATTTTAAACCTGGAAAAGGATAACAGATGGAAATAAGAGAAATTTTTACGTGTATTTCCATCTAAAAATGGTTTCGACGTGGGATTCACAGCTCACGAAGTCAAAATGATGAATGAAGTAGCGCTGGAATCATTTACGTTATATGACGTATATCGCAGTTTACGCCTCACACACAATTTGACGTCAGAAATAGGGTCACACATAGAATATTCAATACCAAGTGATAACATTATAGTTCTTGAGTGACACTTTTAATTTCACCGAAAATATTATGTAATTGGCAGCCTTTCAAAACGATTTATCAATGATTCTGTAGTGACGTACTTTTTGGGGTCACCCTGCATGCTGTAGTGGCGAAATGGAAATTTGTGTTAATGTTTCGTGTGAGTGAGTAGAGTTTAACGCTACACCCGACACGATAAAAATGTTTGGTGTTGTCGACGCATAAGAATTAAACGGAATTAGTAATGTCGAATTTTCCCTCTCGGTATTTATCGGCCTTGTTACAATGGCCTTGTTACCCGTTGACCTTCAAATGGCACCAAAATTGTTACATGTGACACAGGCAATATTACTGCCTATTCAGGACTTTGGGCGCTTTTCAATTTCGTTTTAGGCGCAGGTACGGGACAGACGACGACGTATTAGACAGACGGAAACCGCGACATCCGTGTACTGGGTTCCCTAGGCTATAGGCAATATGCAGCGCGTATGTCGTACAAAGTGTACGCTAACATTAGCGCATTATGCATAGCTGTAACGCAGTTATAGTACTTCGCTCTTTCCCTTTTGCGAAATGTGCACGCGATAATGTAACAAGATTTCGTCAAAAGGGAAACGGAAAACGAGCTATTCGTATACGCCAAGTAGCAAACTTTAATAGCACCATTTCACAGCTGAGCTATGTGGTCCTAAATAGTTTTGTTACGTTAATTGTTAGGCCCACTCTTTCTGTTTTATCGCCGTGTGCGAATTATGTTTCGTATTTCTCTGTAGCTGATTATGTTGATGTTTGGCCTACAATGCTGATGATTCAGCGAATAGCTTCTCACGAAACCCGTATTTACGAAAGCAACATTGGAATCTATCGGTTTCTTTTTCGCAAAAAAAGCTATGAGACGCTTTGAATTATTGACAGTAGGCCTAAACCCACTTTATTTGTAATATTGTTGGAATAATTGTTATACGAATATAGTGGCTATGGAAGGGTACGGTCAAATTTAATTGCACATTGTATCTCGGTTTTAGGCTAGTTAGGCTAGACTCGTCTCTTCATCCGTCTGTTCGTTCGTTTGTTTGTCTCTTTGTCCGTTGTGTCTGTCAGGGGCGTCCATCCTATGGGGGACGAACGACGATGCTTCATAGAAAATTAAGGGGAGATAAAAATCCGGAATCAACCAATAAATACACGAATTTTGGTCAGTTGATTATCAGGAAAATCATTAAAGTTATTGCCACCAAATGTCACATTTTAAAGTTAGAATGCACCAAATTCTATTTCCGGCGTCTGTTCGTTAGTTCGTCCGTCCGGTTGTCTCTTAGATGGAGTTTGGCACACTCTGCGGACATGTTTTGTGAAAGAGGACATTTATTATGTCAAGATTTGTAGCCTGACAAAAAGTCAAGTAAGATCAAGTCAAGTAGCATGTTAATATAAACATACAGGGGGTGGCCCAAGAAGTAGGCTAACTAAACCACTACCGAATTATCAGTATAGCGTATTAAATCGTATATTATTCTCTGCCAGTGTGATTACATGTTAGTCAACGTAAAGTGTCAAACAAGCACTGCAATATTATCGCTTAATATTAAATATTACAAGGGTGACCTAATTTGTGACGTCAATTGTTTTGCGTGAGTCGCAGAGCCGCAATTAGCTTAGCTAATTGTGCAAGTGTTCTCTCTTGCCTCAGTTTGCTTTAGCGGGCTATATGAGTTTCACTCCGAAACTATCATATAGATGGGAATTCATGTAAAAAAAATTCTCTGATTCAATTTTTTCTTCTTTTTTCAGGTTTTTAATTACACTTATTTCACCCAAATCGAAGCTTGAAGCACAGTAATTGATGACGTTACATATATTCGATGGGTTTTCAATGGGATTTAGTTTTTTTATAATTCGGAGGTGACTATAAATTATTTATTGTACCAACCTGTACGCACAGAGTGGATAAATGACTGTATGGACTGCAGGATTGCAGGACAACTATAGGCGATTTAATTACTGCATGTCTTGTTGGTCACTGTCGCTTCTTGCTTAATTGTTCACATCGCTGATCGTCGACGTTTTTATGCCCAACGACGTGTAATGAAATGAAATAGGCTTACGTGCCAATTAATCGCACCAACTGTTACAGATTAAAAAGTTAAAAGAAGGCCTTAGACAGCAAAATGCAATAATCGCACAACAAACATTAACATAGGCCTACAGTGCATAAAATAGAAGAGTTACGGGAGCTGTGGGCTAATTATATGGCACAAAAAGGGTGCCGCGTGTCTAAGATTTAGGTCCCTACCGCTGGCATCGCCAGCGGTAGGGACCTAAATTTTATTGGTGGTGAAATGTAGCCTATGGAAGACAGCGAGATTTTAGTCTGTAAATTAAATAAGTAAGTTAGTATTTCATAAAGCATATAAAACACGGTTGTGCGTTTAGCTGCGAGTAAGCAGTAGGTGAAAGCAATAGGTCCAAAGATGGGGCCAGTCTGTGCGAATATATGATTAAAGTTCGAGTAAAACCGTTATTGATTCAAATTGCCAAAGCCATAAATCCTTCAGTGGAATACTCATTATATTATGAATCGCATATAAATGTTGCTTAGTGACCACCGTAATATAAGATACGTGTCGGTAAACCTTAAAGTAACAGCATCGCCAGCGGTACGGCAGGCCAGTCTGTGCCGTTGCATTTTGCATGACGTACAATGGCACAAAGATAGTCAGTCACGCCGTCACAAATGATACGCACGTGCATGGCGAAACTTATCGTCTATTGGCCGACAAAAGGACAAAAGACAAGTCTAGCGTGCCCAATGCCGTCTGTCGCCAGCAAGCTTTCCGTTGCGCAGCCTTTACGACAATGATAGCAAGAGTTCCGCGCAGTATAGGCTACTGCTGTCGGCCGAGGGCAGGCTGTATTCAAGATGTACGCTGCCGCATCTAACCGCCTCCGTTCCTCCGTTCAGCGCTCGAATAATTCGCCACATGTGTCACTCGTACAGTTTAAGAAATTCGCTATAGGTGTTGACACAACAATTAGTCGTCATTCGTCAGCGGTACTTAACACTTGCGCGCACCTGTTGCATGTCAGTGTTCTTTCTGTGCACATACGATACATAGTTCGACGTAATTTATTGGACAAGCGTTCGCCGGTCGGCTTACAGAATATCCGAATTTGGAGCAATGTCAGGTAGCCTAAATTTTGTTCACACTAGCATCGCATGTTTGATGCATACAAACTTACGAAGTATTTACTTATTGAGACAATTGTATATTTCGTTAGAAGTAGGCCTATATTGACGTTGACTTTGTGTCACGTTTTCGTAACAAGGATTCCGTAAAATGTCGATTTTTTTTAAATTACCGGTATTGCATGGATCTAATGTGCTGCACTGTACTACGCATTCTGTTAGATTTTTCATGGTGGTGTAAGTTGGCCATGTCTTTAAACAGCCTGATGAAATAAAATTTCATCTCAATCTGAAGTGACGCTTATCGTTTTGCTTTAGTGCCATTTGCGAGCAAGGTTTGAATACCGAGAACGACGCAACGAAAATGCGTTCCGTATTGTAATTCAGTCAACAATTTATTAAACGTTCTGTATTCATCAGCGTTAACTTTATTTTTTTTTCTTTTGCGCTTATATTTCATGTTATTGTTGATGATCTTCTGTGGAGTTAGTTTTCCCTCCCCGTAAAAATACCATGCAAAAGAAAAAAAGGTACAACGTATGATTTTCGCAGTGGGTGAAATGGTTCGTTTTGAGTGGACGGACATATGTTTCAGTCTGGGAACTGGTGAGACTGCGGAGCTGCTTGTTTGTTGTCGTGACGGGCTGCATACTGTCAATTCCTTGTCAAGCCGACACAACGGGACCGCAGACCTACATTATCACCAGTTCATAAGACAGCTATTGTGCTATCGCAAACACGTTACCGACCGTTGTCTATACGCTGTTTAGCAGTCTGTGTTCTTTGTTGACAAACTGCGCACGCAAGCAACGCCTGCCATTACTGTGTCTCCGCGCAAGGGTAAAGGTGCCGCATAGGACGCACTGGCTGCTGTTTCCATCCCCCACCTCACGGCTATCTCAAAACAAAAGGCGAGAAACATCAGGCGAACACTGCCGCATACCGCTTGTAAAACTCAAGTGTGTGCTGCATTCTTAACTTTCTTTTTATTAATGCTGTTAACACAAACACACACACGCACACACACACACACACACACACAATCATACGCACAATCATACGCACGCAGAGAAACATGCAAGCGGTATAGGCGTATAGCATGCAGCATGCTTCTTAGCGTGAGACTGACTGCCCTTATTCCGAATCAGTACAGCTCACATGATTACGTTTGCAAAGCTTGTAACATTAATTCTGTTTAATGTTGTTTTACTTATCGGTGTTATCGAATAGAGTAGATAAAAAGACTTATCTCCTTTTACGTCTCCAGCAGACGTTGTAATGTAATACACTGCAGTCGTTGTGCGTCTGTAGGCCAACCACAGCAAAGTTTATTGTAGGCTAATTGCAACCGTAAGCCCGTGCCTGGATGGACGCTATAACGCTTCACAATTTTACAATAATTATTGCATTATCGTGCGACGAAAGATATCCGCGCGTTGCAGACACGCTGGACATGAATTCGTCAACTTCTTCAAATGATTCAGTGACGTCATGTTCAACATCAGAGTCATCAGCGGCTAGATCGCAAGAAAACCTTAAAATGCAGCAGCAGCAGAACGTTGTCATGGCAACGGAGTGCGCCGGCACAGTTTCTCCGCATCCTCCTGTTAGTGATGCTGACATTACGAGAAGTACAAATGCCGCTGCAACGAATATTGAGAAACCGGCTTCTGTAACTCCATCAATGACGTCTCGAGGTTTGTCCAAAGATATCTGTAGGATTGAAATTCTTGTGAAAAAAAACGAATCCATTAACTAATTTAACCCCTGTGGCTGGCAACAGAATTTGGACGACGTAAACCGGCAGGGTGGTGAGGGAGGGGGAAATTACTTCCCCCACCATCACTGCTAGGCTATAACTTTTGAACCGTTCCAGATATTGACACGAATTTTTTGGGCCTGATGCGTGCATAACTTTTCTATACGTTTGTCTCACTGTACATATCATTTGACCTCTGCGTCATTTGTGACGTCACCGGAAATACTAAAATCTTAGCGATAACTAACACAACCTAGACTTAGCTGCGTTTTAGTCACCACCGATGCATTGTACAGTACTTCGAAAGTTGCTTCGTTTACAGCCGACTGTGTAACTCCATCAATGACGTCTTGGAAGTGCTCTCTGTAGAATATCCAAGATGGCGGGCTATATCCGGAAGTGGTAAGGACTTAGCTATTTCTCCAAATATTGTTGTCGTTCATAATCTAAAACAGGCCTATACACTAAGCTATATACATGCGGCTTAGATTGACAATGGGCGACAACAATTTCCACCATTAAAAACTTTTTCCAGTTTGCTCTCTTAGTGATCGTTTTGATGCTTAACCAGTTGTCGCACACTGTTGGTATGCATACCGTAAACTTTACCATGCGCAGAAGCTATAAAATAGCTTTCTACACGGTCTTGCTAAGTGCCAAATATGATCAGATATTACTACTGCGGGGCGACTGAAAACGCGAGACCTGACATTGCGAGACTTGTTTCTGTGTTCGAGTAGATGCTTACTACAAGTTCATGTTTGATTCAGGGAGTATTTTATGAGCTGCTCATCGGTTTTATGTTTGTAGTTCTATTTCTTTCTGTTATACTTATTTCTACGCGCGGCAGACTAAGTTGGCCAGCTCTATGGACAACGTTTGGGCGCACTATAAAATAGTGATTGATTGTGTGATTGACTAATAGATCAATTTCTAAAAGTTTTTCTTTGTCATCATTGCGTCGTCTTGTATACTGTCTACGTGTTCTATGCCCGCACGGCACCAGTGCGGAGCCAGCACGTGGCGCCACTATGCACACTTCGCAACAGTCGTCCGAGGTTGTTGCCGTTGCCTATTCCGATGCCCCTGAAGTTGGCGCCGCTGGTACAGGCGCCTGCCTGTTCTCGTCTTCGTCCTCGCTGCTGTTGTTGTTGCTGCTGTTGTCGACCCGCGGCTGTAGGGACTCCGTATGAGCGCCTACAGAATGGCTGATTGCACGCAGAAACTGCGTGCAATCAGCCATAAGCGCCGCTGTTGAATCGACAAACAGGATTTAATTCGTTCGCTTATCGTTCAGCTCGTTAAAATTTTTCTTGGGCCGACGAATGTTCAACCCGTTGCGATCTGTTTGATCTGGTGCCGCGTTGTCAGGTCTCGCGATTTCAGCGCCCACTACTGCATGGTTCGTGTCAGTCATGTTGAAAATGCTCGAAGATGTTTAGCTGAACTCTGCGGCGAATAGCATTCAAAGCTATTACATTTGTCAACGTTACGTGCGTTTCTCATAGCCATTCACGTCTGCAACATCTGTTTTTTTCCGACATACAAAAGTTCACTTTACAGACATGTAGAGAAAAACCGGAAATAGATAATAATGACGCCGTTGCCGTCACTTGTCTCCGACGCCCAAGTTATTCTGTAACAGTGTCACAAAAACAGCTGTCACATTCCGCTGATAAATAAGTGAGATTTTGCAAAAACAACCCTGGGGCTAAAATACCCCTTCGTAGCCTGCAAGAGTGTAATCTTGAAAATAATCCAAAAATATTAATCGTCATCGTCGTCGTTAACAAATTCGTAAAGTGCTCATAACAGAAACATCAAAATAAAAAAGCGTAAATACTGAATCGTTAACACACGCTAAATTTAAATTAACTCCAAAATAGGTTAAAACCAAAAATAAAAGTCGCTAAAAGATGAAAAGCAATGCTAAAACGCGAGCCTTTAGCTTATAACTGGCTGCAGTAGGCCTGTGCTCCTAAACGAATATTCTGTGTTGACGGCATTCTGCTGTTTGTGATTATGAAATATCAAACAGAGTAAGGAAGTACTTTAAACTTTACGATTGCAAAAAGTACGCTGTATAATTAAGTTTCATATGCCTTGTTTATACGTTTTTTTTCTTGTCACACCTTTATATTATACACCATGCATATCTCGTGTCGGTTGCAGGTCAGCTGAGGCTGTCTTTACGAGGTGGTGGTGGAATTCTAACCATTAATGGTGAGAAAACTTTATCGTAAATTGCCAGCTGACTTTTCGAAATAACGGATTAAGTCGAATTAAGATAACTCGATCGTACAGGACAGTCTTTCGGGTTTTATGCATTGGAGCCTACTTCCTTCCTTCCAAACTATCAATATAAAACCTCACTGACATTCATAAATAGCACAGGCAAAATTGCATTCATTTAAAATAGTACTATTTGGAACGTTTTTGGCTGTTGGTTAAACGATTTCCAGATTATTTCATTTTCGCTTACTGTTACTTAATGTAACTGCTATTTTTCTGCATCGACAGAACGACTGAGTCTATTCGGACATTGCTGATTCTATGCAAAGTCTATAAATGTAGTGTTAATTCCATTAGTTTTTATAGCCGCTGACAAATCAGCAAACAAACCAAGGCGAAAAGGTGGAATTTTTATGAAAAAAGCAAGCTAAAGCTACACTGTCCCCAGTGTCCAACACGCAGCTGATGGACTGATTTTAGTTCGTATAGTTTTTAAAGAACCATTATTGTTAATTTTTGTTGTAGTAATTAACGGCAAGAATCTATTGCAGCACGATGACGACAATTTCGACGTATACGTCAAAGTTGGTAGTATTCGTAATTTCCTGCGTTTAACGGTGTTTAGCGTAACTAATTAAATATTGATATCAAATCACTTTGATCTTTCAGCTTAATTGGTATAGGCGTAATAAAACAGAGCAGTGCTCATAATAAGCTGAATACTGCCATTACTTGTTCTTTGAGTTGCTGAGTTCTGATGCACTCTTATTTATATGTAGGTAGGCTATCTCGTGTTCATCTACCGGTTTGATCCAGGTTTTGAATTTTGAGAACTGGATATATACAGGGTGGACCAAAAAGTCAAATTATCAAAAACTCGTATTAAATCGTATTAAACCCTGCAAATGAGATTACTTTTCTTCGTCAAATTAAAGTATCAGTTAAGCACTATATAACATTATTAGTTTGTATGAAATTATTATGTGCGTAACCTACTTGTTGACGTCATTAACTATGCATGACCCACAAAATTCCAATATAAATCACATATGGTAAATGGTGTCAACACTCTTTCTGGCATCAGCTCGCCTTAGCAAGCTGTGTATTCCATTCTAAACCATTTTAGCTGGAGATTTATGTTTTAAAAAACTTCTAGGATTTTTATATTTACTCTATTTTGCCTTTTTCAATCACGATTTTATTATTTTATTACTTTAGCCAAGTCACATCTTCAAACACAACAACTAATGACGTCACAAATTAGATCACATATAGAATATTTAATAAAGGAAAAAGGAAAGAAAAGTGGATTTGTATAGCGCCTGTCGTCAGTACCTCGACCACTAAGCGCTCAGATGTGGATCACACACAGTCACCACGTCTGCCTGTACGCTGCATTCGAAAGATAATACAAACTTATAATATTGTTGTGCTCATTTTACATTCAAAATTGTTGAAAAGCCTAGCCTCACTGACGGGTTTTAATACGATCAAATGATGATTCTTGAAGATGACTTACTTTTGGGTGCCACCCTGTATATCGGAGAGATGATGGAAGTAATGTGTTGTAATTTCTGTCTCACTCGACGCTTCATAAGCCGGACAATAAGTTAACATATATGTCATTCTGATACACTCAGTGTTGGTGCTGAAGAGCCCCGACTGCTGTTGGTAGCCCGGGAGCCTCTCTTTGAGATGCATGGAGGGATTTTAATTTAATCCATCTCGCCCCAGACGGGTTGGCCTAATAATTAGGAAGATTAGCGGTTAAACAAGTACGTATGTCTACTGCCATTGAAACTTCATTTAACAGTTACAGCAGTGCGATATTATAATCTGACCTGGTTCTGTATTATTGGTTACTGTCCGTTACTTATTTTAAAGCATTGCTAAAAGCCAGACTTAATTTTTATTGTCTGGTCACAGTCATGACCATTGACTGCACTTATAGCCTACAGTATTTGCCTTTTTTGCTTTGGCATACTGATTACTGTAAGTAAATCTGCATAGCGTTTAAATAAAAAGTTTTTACTTGTTTGATTTATATTAAGTTGTGAGAATATTGTCGTTAACGTTTGTGGGGCAAACGAGGAAATTATGGCAAAACGGAATTAATCGTTGCACTAATTTAGAACGGTGATCAATGGCGGATCCAGAAATTTTGTAGGGAGCGGCCTCGTTGCACTTTATCGCAAATATACCCATAGGCCTATATGAACTATGAACTATGCGCGTTTTATACGGGAAAAGGCGACTTACAGAAACAAATTCTGAGAGAAATATGGGGGGCGGCCGCCCTCACAGCCCCCTATGAATCCGCCACTGCGGGAAATCATATAATAAAATGAGCAAAAATAAATTTCTTTTGTAGGTGACCACAAACAAAACCATGTGTTTGGAAATTTTGGATGTCGATCTGCAAATTATACACAACTTAGCGCATTATGCGTTTTTGATATTGACAAGCTTAGCACTTGCCGAATTGACTGTCAAAACCGCTTATAATTTGTTGTGCTTGGATTGAAGGTTTGTCTGATGCCGGACGAGACAAGGAAGACCCATTGTAAGACAGACGTCGTTCGTGGCACCGCTGATCCATTATTCCGCGAAAAATTCTCATTGTGAGTCGGCCTGACATTCACTTACTTACTTAATGAGACCAGTGCAGGCTGGATGTGTCCTGAAATATAGGCCACTGAACTGTTTGTAAGCAAGTAAGTTGATAAGTAAGTAACAGAAGCGATTAAAGGGTCCGATAATTAGCAAGACGTAGAAGTCGCTTCATATGAACTATACAGAAAGTCGGGAAAGGAACGACTGAAAAGATGAGTCTTCGGACGAGCTGCAGAAAACTCACAGGGACGGCGAAGTTCGTTCTAGACACAGGCAGCGGAGACGATGGACAAACTCGATAAGCGCCAACTGTCGACGACAGTACTGTGCGTGTACGACGGACAATCAGTGCTAATGACGCTGAGCGAAGACGACCTCGAGCCTCGAGGTCCGAGGGCCAGAGGAATTCGTCGGCGAGGTACGATAGTAAGATATGATATTTATGATATTTATTCATTTGCTTATGGCACAACAATTAGGCTACATTAAAGCAGAGCAGTGACAATAGCAAAAACTAGAGACATCATGAGCAAAACGGGCAGGAAAGTAAGTCGACACTTATAATCTCCAGCAAAGAAATACAAAATCACAGTAATATAAAATATTAAAATATCGCAGTAATATAAAATGAGCCACGGAATATACACATTGACGTGTTTGCTTGTGATTGTCGACAGTGAGCTGCTAGATGAAGACTACACAAAGCGCGTGTATGTGTCTGCATGGAGAAGAGACACCGCCAGACAGTGAGTGTAAAACGTCGTTCTTACTCGTGTTGTATTCTTGCATGGTTAATTTAATGTGAAAAGTAAAAAAGCTGACCTGCATGAGAAGTGTAAAAGTACCACGTGTTTTCTCTACCTCGCAGTTAAGTGTGTCTATGCTATACACAGTAATATTGCTCTAATTGCTGATAATGCATTCAGGGGCAAGCAACACGCTCATAAAAAGTGATCACGGAAATTGCGTCACTGTGTTATAATATAATAATGTGGAATATAATAATGTAGATGTTGCATTTTTTCACGGCAGACTGGCGCTTGTTGAGTTTGTTACGAGATTGTACATGTTTGTGAAATATGCTCGACATAAATTAATCATCGAATAAAGAGATATTGCGAGAAAATGCTTGTGCACGCTGTGTGATCATGGTCTTTGGTGTTCGTACTATTGCAGCAGGTGCGAGTTTATCGGATGCACGTCATTTGGCGTAGACGAAGTCTATCAGCGGCGACAGGTAACTAACTAACTCTCTGCGTTTATTTTTGCTTTAGAATTTTTTCGAAATCGGTGTTGTAGACTTGATGATAAAACACGATTTAACACGATCATGCTTTGTCACTGTTGGTTGGGCTATAAGAAGCGCACCTGGCGGAAGGGACAATGGGATATGTATCTGCGTTTATACAAAAATAGGCTCACAGGCCTACTATGGAAGTTTTGCTAAATGGTGGCAGATTCGATGCGAGTTCTGGGCGTCACTGTCGATCGTCGCCTGACTTTCGATAACCACGCGTCAGCCGTAGCGCGATCAGCCGTAGCAATTACCACGCGCGTGCGATCCGCCACATGCGCCATCTACTGACGCTGGACCTAGCACAGACGCTTGCATGCATCCTGATTCTTTCTAGAATCGATTACTGCAACTCTGTGCTGCACGGCGCTCCATCCAGCACCATTCAGAAAATCAGAAGCTCCAGCGAGTCCAGAACAACGCGGCGCGTATCGTTCTACAAGCGCCTCGATGGTCAGACGTCAACTCGCTGCTCCAGACGCTGCACTGGCTGTCTGTTGAACAGCGCATCAACTATAAGTTGGCCGTGCTGACGTTCAAGACTCAGCAGACGTTATCTCCGCAGTATCTGAGCCAGCACATCTCGTTGCGCACCAGCGCACGCAACACTCGATCGTCGTCCGTCCCACTGCTGTGCGTGCCAT
>Ga0056115_1000978_pt1 | contig 12975 bp, 8 predicted proteins | sample WorMetOlspDAHAB1_FD_77007 | JGI IMG/M metagenome (GOLD analysis project Ga0056115, IMG submission 77007) | Marine gutless worms symbiont microbial communities from Max Planck institute for Marine Microbiology, Germany - Olavius sp. DAHAB.1 ...
TCTTCTTAAATTTATAAATTGAGCAGGGTTGTTTTATTGAAGTTGGTAAGCAATTCCAGACATTGCTAGCTTTAAATTTAAGACTTCTTTTTCCAAGATTTGCGTTAACAGTACCAAAGTGTAAATCATTTTTAATTCTAGTGTTATAGCTATGGATCATATTATTCATAGTGAAATCTTTATGAATGAAGTAGGCAAGGTTTGTTTGCAATGCACATATTTATAGATAAGTAATGACAACTGATAATAAAATAGATCAGGTATTGGTTAAGTATTATAATTACGATATAATCTTTTCACTGGGTAGCTGTCTTATTTTGTAAAATTCTTAGTAATTTATTCTTTAATACAATCAACTTGCTGATATGAGTAGGTGCATGCAGTGTTGGCATATAATTCAATGCCATACAAAAGGTATGGATCAACAAATGCAAAATTAATCTGCTAATATAGCAGCAGGAAGTTTCCTCGAATCTTATAAAAAATTCCCACATGTTTCATTAACTTGTTATAGATATATTCAATGTGGTTATACCAATTAGGTTGATCGTCAATAATTACACCCAAATAACGATATGTGTGAACTCTTTCAATAGTTATATGACCTAAAGTAACACAAATGTTGTCTGCATTACTCTTAGGAAATACCATAACATTTGTTTTCTGAACATTCAAGTGCAAACGATTAGCAATAAACCATCGATTTAAAGCATTCATATGACAATTACAGTTGTGGTTCAATACACTGATATCCACACCTGAGACAAACAGACCAGTGTCATCAGCAAATAATTTTAGTTTCTCGCCTGGAAGAGCATTAATCATGCCATTAACATATACAAAAATAATACGACCCATGCATAGGCCTACATATACTTGCCTTTCATTGTCTGATAAATAAATGCGGATGATATGACGGAGCAACGTGTAGCCTACTGTAAAGGCGTCAGACATCCATAGGCCTTGTGGGTTCGACTCGGAGCGCAGATTCGTTGGCGAAAGGGTGGTGATGCCCCTTTGGTTAGACAAATGACCCTATACAGTGAAGTTTTGCGTGCGCATTATAACCATGATCCACAGACTCGAGTGGTATATCCACTAAGGACTTGCAACGCGAGACCTATGCCGTTAGCCTATACCTTCCTAGCTTAGGAGCATCACTGGGCAGTGCGGTGGGCGAGACTCGAACCCGCGACCTTTCGATCACCGGTCCGACGCTTAACCACGAGGCTACCAGACTATACGTTCCTATCGGTTGCAGAGTGTGGAAACTTATTTTCTCCGTTTTAGGGTACATTGAAACCGCGCGCCACGACGCCGACTCAGCACTTACGGCTGCCGGGCTTTCTCCACTGCCGGTACGCGTCCGCATGGAGCAGCCTCCCGTGCAGACCCATTTCGCAAACCGAACGCCTGTGACGCCGCTTTCAGGCGCTTGCGAAAGGCGTTTCTGTTCAACATCAAAATCAACATTTAAAGTGAACAAATGCAAAAGCATTGTAGTCACTGTACAACAATATGGGGGGGAAATTGGGAGATATTACATGCCGGATAATGAAAGTGAAGAAAGGTAAGTTTTAACTTTAAGTTTAAATGTCGGCAGTGTCGCTGATGACGTCACTAATCTGACGGTAGACTGTTCCAGGTACTAGCGCACTAAGTTTACTTATAGGGTTCTCATTGATACGCTGTTGACATTCGCGTTGACATTGACAGTAAGTTCACTCACTGTGCAGGAGCCGCCGACGAACACTGCCCTGCTTCAGCATCCGCTTGTGACGAGCACGCCGCATCTTGGCGCCAGCACAATTGATGCGCAGACTCGCGTCGCTGTGGAAATCGCTCAGCAGTTTATCGCTTTCACTCGCCAGACGGCGCTCACAGGAGCAGTAAGTTCATGCACAGTTGCCATCGATTCCATGGCGAGTACTCAGACGGAGGGGGAGGATTACAGGTTTCATCCCCTTCCGTGAGAGGGTCTATACCTTCCAAATTTTTCCCTTTTCGTCCTATCTCCTCTCCTTCCTTATAGTCTCTCCCGTGTCCTTCCCAAGTAGGCGTAGGCTCCTTGTGGAGTATAGAAACTAACTTTGCTACTTATTTATTCAGTTTTACGGGACATTGAAACCATTCAATTTTCGCACTTAGTGCTTTGAGACATTCGTGATTTTTGTGTAAGAGCGGCTGATGAACACAGGAGTAGATACTCACTTCATGTCTATTCCGTCATAACATATTCGTTTGATAGATGTCTTGTCAACCGTAGACTATTCCTGTAAAGCTCAATAATGATAAAAAACGAATACCGGTAAAAAAAATTATAGGAGCAGAGATTCAATAACCGTCCTTGTATAATAACCTGACTAAAAATGTCTGTTATTAAGATCTGTGGTCTTTTGCGTGAGTTTTTTTCTGTGTGTTTTCCGCCGCAGGGACTACTCGACCTGACTAAAAATGTCTGTTATTAAGATCTGTGGTCTTTTGCGTGAGTTTTTTTCTGTGTGTTTTCCGCCGCAGGGACTACTCGATCGGTCTGGTAAAAATTAGCACAATATGTTCAGGCAACATAGCCTGTACAACGCACAGAATTATACAAAACGCATTAAAAGTGAAAAAAAATTAAAAATTATCTTCTAAAACTAATGTGTGAAAATGAATGCCAAGAGATATATGCAGAATATCTAAAACTCGATTTTGGTGCCGCGTGGAGAAAGGCAGTGAGACGAATCTTAAATATTTCACCCGATACTCACAATTACTTGATTCCACTGTTAATTTATAACGCATTGCCATTTCTTGATGACGTGTGTAAACGCTCGGCTCGATTTGTGTTTTCGTGTATTCAGTCAGATTAATCTCTCGTCCGATCCATTGCTAAACATAGCATATTCGAAGGCCGCTGTGATTCTGTTATTGGGAAAAATGCGGCGTTTTTATGCTCACATTTTGGTTGGCAACTGGTTAATTTTTTATATAGCAGAACTGATCTTAGTAACTCCGGCTTTTTGTCTTAGTTTTATAACCAGGTTAGTGACACTGAATGGTGTGAAGCTGAGTTGCTTAAAGAAAGATATTCCTTCTACTCGTGATGATGAATCTGAGATAATGTTTGCTGATGGCAGTGGCTTGGAACTCTCACATTTAAACTGTCTTATATTAAATGTAGCGACGAAGCATGCATGACTAGCAATTTTTTGGGCTTTTCACGTCTGTTATTGTACTAACTCCTGTATATTGTGCTGGGTATGTTTTTTTAAAATTTTTATTGGTACTTTGAGTGTAATTTTAAAATAAATAAATAGCCAATTAGTCATTATAGGCGTAGTCAGGTGTATGGGTGGGAGCTTAACGGGGATTCAGCTCCCATTGCATTGTATGTGTATGTACAAAAATTCCACCTGATATGATTGAAATGGCAACTATTTTCACAGCGTTCATGTGATGCTAATGAGTTTTAATGCATTTATTTGCAGATCTGCTTCCAACTATACCTCGCTCCCATTCTGAAATGTTGGGTGCCCCTATGATAATCATTCTCTTACCGCTGTGTGACAGCAACAATTTTACGAACTCAGTCTCCGCAACTCAATTTTGAGTTGGGAGCACCTGAATCGGATCAAGATCACCCATCTCGCTTACCACCGGTACAAACAAAAGTAACTATATCTGTATGTATCAGCCTGCGTGCCGTTTGTAGATCAATGGAAAAGCGCTTGCGTTGGCGATGAGCGAAGAGAACAAACCGTGGATTAGTTTGGCTGGTTCACTTGGCAAGCTTCTTCGTAATATAGTTGGAGACAAAGCGTCACAGAGTGCATCTATCAACATCGTCACCCGCGGTAAACGAGGATGGTTTAAGTTTAGATAAATATCCAATGAAATTTATAGCAATTGAGCTGATACACAGCTTCAGATATTAAAAGGAACTGCTTTATTCGCTGTAGATTTGAAATCATATGATTTTCTGCCTAAGAACAATGCGACAATAGCTGTATACAGTGACGTAAATCTGATGGGATTTTTTTGGAGGGGGCGGGGCGACGACACTGCTTGTGGTCCAAAATTTGAAAAGTCTAATTCACATAATTGGCCACGATAAAACATCTGACACAGTTGAAGACAACTTATATTAGACAAAAACAAAATGATAACGTAATTAAGTAAATAGGCCTAATGATTCAACTACTGGCTGCAACTGTACTGTTACAATAATGCCAAAACATTGTGCAGAATTCAGAAACGAGCCACAGTCAGTCACTATGCAACAAAATCGCCGCCATATTGGGCGAACATGACGCATTACCGTCCCCTATCCGACATTTTGGGGGACGTGCCCCCTGTCCCTCGCGGCATTTACGCCACTGGCTGTACATATCGTGTAACTATGCATTACTATCATCGTTCGTGAAAGTCATATGAAATAATGCGGTTTAAAAAGTAAGAAATAAAACTGCTTTACAAAATACAGCGGATAATTTAATCAAAATACAGAAAATATAATAATATAAAATATACAACCGTGTATATATGGAAGCGCATATACAGAAAATGCAAATCGAAATTTTTTCTCATGTCAGTTAAACAAGTTTTGGGTTTGTCACATTCTGTTCAATGCCCACATGATATCATAATAAATTAATTCGATCAGTTGACGTTTTACAATTAAGTAATGTTTGAAGTCGTAGGATGTTCACGGATGTGATTATATGGTGCAGGAGAAGCGATGAACAAACTGAAGAACTCGTTGTCGGATGCTGTTCTGGCTCAGTTCATTGCTGCGCCGTCAGAGGGCGGCAGAGTCAACCTCGTCAACGCCGCTGCGTACGCCAAGAACAAGGGAATCCAGGTCTGCACATTTTTCTTATTCATTGAGTTCGAGTTGAAGACGGAAGGTCTCCTTGTCTGAGATGCAGCGACTGATCGCATAAGTCATGATAAGTGCCCAGCAGTCGAGGTATGGCGCCAAGCGCAGATGTTCTGTGCCATGATTGGTACAACCATATTCACAATTTGTTACCTCGAAAATCTGGTCTCTGTCTGTTAGGTCTTCACCTCAGCGACTCCATCATCAGAACCCAGTTGTCCGACACTGGCTGACCGGAGGGAAGAAAGGATGAGCAGAAGGTCTTTCAATGTAGGTCAACTACACGCTGTACTGTCGCGGGATGTCTAAATACGTTGTAATTATGTCAGTCAATGAGTCATGGCACAACTTGTGACGTCACTCATCATCACACGTATTGACTACTGCCACTCAATCCTTGCCGGTCTACCTGCATTCAGACTGGTGCCACTGCAACGAGTGCAAAACGCGGCCTCTCGACTGGTGCTGAATTTGGATCGGCGAGCGCACATCAGTACTGCACTACAACAGCTGCACTGGCTTTCGGTAATGCATCGCGTCACATTCAAGATAGCCACATTAATGCACCAGATCTTACATAAACGTGGTCCTTCCTATCTCGCTGACATGGTAACATGTAATACGACATACTCACAGAGACGTCACCTCAGATCTTCAACTACCAGATCCGCCGCCGTACGACGCGCACGAACTCAGTTCGGGAAGCGCGCATTTTCTGTTTGCGGTCCTATTGTGTGGAATAGTCTTCCTACTGCACTTCGTAATATCGACAGTTATCCAGCTTTCAGACGTGCACTCAAGTCACAATTATTTAGCTGTGCTTTTTCCTCATAACTGTTATCCCATATATTCACTGACATTGTAATGCACTGTCGGCCATGTTTTTGTAGACTGGGCACTAGAACATTGTATTGTATCGTATCGTATCGTATCGTATCGTAAATGTTTTTGTTGTTGCGTTATACCTTTTTCCCACTTCTATGGTTCAAGCTCTGCGGTCCTTCAAATATTTTTGTCGGCGGAATGCTGCAGTTGTCTTGCGGAATGTCGCGGAAGGTTTGCGTTTTGATTGCGGTCAGTACGGTTCCTTGCACGGTATTCGAGGTATATTTGCGGTTTCCTGTGGTTCTCTGCGATTGTTGAAGCGCAGAGAACCGCGGCTTGAACTGCGTATGAGTGTGAAAGTTATATTAGCACTCTCAGTGTTACTTATGTGAAGCAAACACGGTGAATTGACGATGAATATTGTCAACGGGCTAACAAATTCGACGGAATGAAATATTATGCTTTTTTCCCAATTATACAACAAATCCTGTAAGGAAATGATGCGTAATTTTTAACCTGGCACTGTCAAAGACTCTAAGTAATCTTTGCACGTAATTATTGATTGCAGAAGTGATTCTGGTGCATAAAAAGTGGAATATTATTACATTTTAAATCTATAAACCTTGTCTATTAATTATAATTGTCACGAGTGATGTTACGAGAGTGTTAAAAATTAACCAAATTAATTTAAATATAATAATTCGATGTTTCTGTCGTACCTATAGTTAATCTTGAAAGATAAAACCATTCACGAGTAACTGAGCAACTATCTACGTTAAACATGCGTGATCCACCTTTTCATGTGCTACCTGTACATTGTGATGCTGCTCGACTGCAGTGACTACACGTGATGTGAAATCTTGTGTATTGTGCAACATCTAGGTATGCTGTGTATATCGCCTTGTTCACAAAAGCAGTGCATGGACAGTCGTACAGGGTGGTCCAAAAAGCAAGCCCTATAACGAATAATCAATTAATCGCATAAAAATTGCCAATAAAGCTATATTTTTTCGAGTCAAACTTTAATATAAAATAAGATTCATTACATAAGTTGATATTGAATATTCTATGCATGACCTGATTTGCGACGTCATCACTGACCGTGGTTAAAGCTGCGACAAGGGTGAAATAAGTGTACGTGATAAAATTTTAATCGAAAAGCTGACAAAGAGAAAAGGTGGGATCTAAGAAATTTTGTTACATAAATTCCAGTCAACAGGATTATCTAGGAGCGGAGAGCATTGTTTCTGAAGTAAACTGATACGAGAAGTAATCGCTTACGTCAATTACATTTTATGATCCACATCGCAGGTTCACGGGTCACACATAGTAATTGGCATTACAAATTAGGTCACGAATAGAATATTTAACAGAAAATGACAATGTCGTAGTGCCTGTTTGATACTTTAATTCTACCTAAAAATATTACATAATAATATTAGAAAGTTTTAATACTATTTAATACGAGCTACTGATAATTCGTTGAGGGGCTTGCATTTTTGGGCCACCGTGTACACTACACAGGTATTGTGTGCTGTGGCGGCTATGAATGCTGGCAGGTGAATAGCATACACCTGAGCATTCCCGCATCGCATGGCTACGACTCATCGGTGATACTGGAAGTGCGTGCTGACCGATCGGCGTCGAAGCTCAGTGTTGAAGGCACGCTGGTGGACGGCGTGCCGCAGTGGGTGGCCGTCGACTGCATCGAGTTCTGCCGACCTGTGCGTCTAGACGGGCACCTGCTTATCTGTCGCTCCGCCACCTCCGGCTCATGCGCTCCACAGCAATGTGCCGACACATTGCGCGGTACACACATTTACTACAAATATAATTTAAGAATCTGCTGCACAAAGCTTTTTTAATGTGCAGTTCAGCACTTAATGTGCACTTCTAAATTGATTTGTGCGGTTGTAAAATCAAATTTCTGCAGTTTAAATGTTGCTTTTGTGTCAATAGAAGCATTATTTTCATCCCAAAATGCAGCACTCATTAAGCGTTCGAAGAAAAAGGAAGGGAAGCAGGCTGTGCAGTTCTAAAAATTGATTTAAAATGCCACGATGCTGTATATTTTAACTTGAGCAAGCGACGGAAGTCCAGATCTATTATGACAATGGCAAACTCTTAAACCCAGTTTAAGGTCCCGCTCATCCACTTTCTGCACCACACTGTAACCAATGAACTCCGTTCATTAAACAAATCCAATCCCTACTTTCATCCCTGCTTTGGTAGTTATAAGTGTGCATTAGGTCATGAATTTCTGAACCGAACCAGACTAAGGAAAAACTGTAGTGCACTGTGTGAAATACAACGAGGAAATGATCATTACACTTAATTACATGTCTACATTGATGTATAGCTCTGCAATTAACAACACGCTATCACAGTATCACGCGCGCTTAATGCAGCGTATTTATATTCCCCAAAACAGGAAAAGTCTTATAGACGTCCACAACATTGACAGTTGAGTTGCCTACATGTTGATATTTGATGTTCGTATTTGTAAGAGTTTTGACGTGCGGTACCAAGTATTACTTACATTCATACTTAAGTGCGATATTAACAGTACGGACTAATTAAGCTGACCACCGGTTAGTTTCGACCACACGTTTCGCGTCATCACGTCATTGTCTACAGTATCACCATGAAACTCTGTTGGCTCATCTTCGTTCTGGTCTCTGTAAAGTCCGCAACAACTTCAGCAGTGGCGGTGAGACTTGCTGGAGACAACAGACTGCCAAACGCCGGTCGTCTCGAGATCTACTACAACAACACCTGGGGAACAGTGAATTCACGTGGGTTTGACAACAAAGCCGCAAAAGTCGCCTGCTATATGCTCGGATTTGGGAGATCAGGTCTGGACGCTGACCGATACTATGGCAGTGGCTCAGGACCAGTCTGGCTCAATTATGTACACTGCACTGGTAATGAACTGTCCTTAGTACTATGTCGACATAGCACATGGGGTGATTATCGCCGTAATCACGTATTTGACGTGTCAGTTATATGCGGAGACGACGAAAACTGTTCGACCAGTCATCCAGGCTGTGAAAGTGTATGGAACACGAATCTGCGGAGTCTGTATCAACAACTGTTGCAGGGAACGTCAACCAGGTATCAGCTGCAATCATTCTGCAAGGCATGGAACAACTGTAGCACTAGCTTACAACGTGCAGGTTGTACATTCCACAACTTGTCCTTGTCCATTAAAATACTAGAGTATTCAACGTGGCGTCAGTTCAGGAGCCGCAGCGCAATACATCAAAGATATCACGAAGTCGTTGATTCCATGCATCACTTGTGTAGCAATGTGGAACCACATGACGACGTCTATCGACCTTGTTATCAGTCCGATTTGTATAACTCTTTGCAAAAGGATTGCGATTACAGAAGCCGAAGAGGATGCAGTTGGCTACAAAGTCGGAAATACTGCTATGCCAGAAAGATCCTAGAGAATTGTGACACAACATCGGCGGATATCAATATGTTTAAGACGATAGTTTATGGCACACAAGTAATGCAGATTGTTGATTCGTCTTGTGCTATAAATTTTCATCAGCTGATCGAGAACAACACCGACCTAGGTGAGCTTATCAACGATATGCCGAGAACTGTGAGACTTGCTGGTGACAACCGATTACCTAACGCCGGTCGTCTCGAGATCTACTACAACAACACCTGGGGAACAGTGAATTCACGTGGGTTTCACAACAAAGCGGCAAAAGTCGCCTGCTATATGCTTGGATTTGCGAGATCAGGTATGCACATTGGCCAATACTATGGCAGTGGCTCAGGACCGGTCTGGCTGGAGGATGTTAGTTGCACTGGCAATGAACTGTCATTGGCAGAATGTGGACATGTTGGATGGGGCGCCAGTGACCGTGATCACACATATGACGTGTCAGTTGTATGCGGTGCCGACAACTGTTCGACCAGTCATCCAGGCTGTGAAAGTGTATGGAACACGAATCCGCATAGTCTATATCAACAACTGTTGCAGGGAACGTCGACCAGATATCAGCTGCAATCATTTTGCGAGGCTTGGCGCAACTGTAGTATGAACTTACAAAGTGAGGGTTGTACATTCCACGACTTGTCCTTGTCCATTAAAATACTAGAGTATTCAGCGTGGGGCCAGTACAGGAGCCGCAGCGTAATACAACAAAGTTATTACGAAGTCGTTGATTCCATGCATCACTTGTGTAGCAATGTGGAACCACATGACGACGTCTATCGACCTTGTTATCAGTCAGATTTGTATAATTCTTTGCAAAAGGAATGCAATTACAGAAGCCAAAGCCGATGCAGTTGGATACGAAGTCGCAAATACTGCTATGCCAGAAAGATTCTAGCGAATTGTAACACATCAGCGGCAGATAATAATGTCTTTAAGATGATAATTTATGGCACAAAAATCATGCGAATTGTCTATTCGTCTTGTGCTATAAATTTAGATCAACTCATTAGCAACAACACTGATCTTAGTAAGCTTATCGACGATTTGCCGAGAACGGTGAGACTTGCTGGTGAGAACAGACTGCCTAACGCAGGTCGTCTTGAGATCTACTACAACAACACCTGGGGAACGGTGTGCTATCGTGGATTTCACGACACGAACGCACAGGTTGCCTGCTATATGCTTGGATTCGCGAGATCCGGTCGGTATATCGGCCAATATTATGGCAGCGGCTTAGGTCCCATCTGGCTTAACGATATGGACTGCACTGGCAAGGAGGTGTCTTTAGCTGAATGCGGACATGGTGGCTGGGGCGATCATAAGTCTTGTTCTCACTCTTTAGACGTGTCTATTATATGCGAAAACAACAACTGTTCGACCAGTCATCAAGGTTGTGACGCCGTATGGAACACGGATGTACGAATTCTATATCAACGACTGTTGCAGGGAACGTCGAGCAGATATCAGCTGCAATCTTTCTGCGAGGCATGGCGCAACTGTAGCATAAACTTGCAAGGTGCAGGTTGCACATTCTACGACTTGTCCACTAAAGTATTATTCCTGTATTCAGCATGGCGTCAGTTCTGGCACAGCACAGTCATACAACAAAGATATTACGAAGTCGTTGATTCCATGCATCACTTATGCAGCAACGTGGAACCAGATAACGAAGTCTATCGACCCTGTTACCAATCAGATTTATACATCGCTCTGCAAGAGGAATGCCGCTATAAAAACGTTCAACGTGTACCGTCACTACCGTGCAGTTGGCTACAAAGTCGCAAATACTGCTATGCCAGAAAAATTATAGAGAATTGTAACTCGTCGTCGGCGGATGCCAACATGTTTAAGATGATCATTTATGGCACACAACTAATGCATATTGTCGATTCGTCATGTGCTATTAATTTTGATCAGCTCATCGGTAACAACACTAACCTTAGTAAGCTTATCGACGATATGCCGAGAATGGTGAGACTTGCTTGTGACAATGGTTTACCTAACGCCGGTCGTCTCGAGATCTACTACAACAACACCTGGGGAACAGTGTGTTATCGTGGATTTCGCAACAGAGACGCAATGGTCGCCTGCTATATGCTTGGATGTGGGAGATCCGGTCGGTTCACATACCGTAGCTATGGCGTGAGTTCGGGACCGATCTGGCTTAGCGAAGTGGAGTGCACTGGCAATGAATCATCTTTAGCCGAATGTGGACATGGTGGATGGGGCGTTGATAATTTATATTGTCACAACAGTAGCCCGCTGGTGTCAGTTCTATGTGACAACTGTTCAAAGAATCCTCTTAAGTATGAAACAGTGTGTAACACCAGCTTAACTACAATTGCACAAGCAAGGTCAGTCGCGAGAGTTTGGCCATCGTTTGGTCCACTGGCTGGTGGCACTCGACTGACCATCACTGGTCAGTTTCTCAGCATGTCCACCGTCACAGCTGTCTTCTTCGGTAAATATCGTGGCTTCATTGACGAAGATAGGACAGCAGGGAACACACTATTTGCCACAACACCGTCAGTGAATGAGACAGCACGTCATCTAGCGATTGAACTGTTACTCAATGACGGGTCAGTTTTCAACACCAATCATACATTCGAATATCGCGCCAACCCTGTCTTTACGGACATCAGACCACGCAATCATCTGGCACACGGTGGTACACAGGTGACTGTAAGTGGTAGTAATCTCGACTCAGTTGCTGAGCCTCGCATCACTCTCACTGTAGTCGTCACCAGGTTCTACAACAACGAAACAGACTCGGTCTCGTCAAAGACAGCAACTGATTCTGAGTCGTGCAAATTTCCTAAGGAGTCAGCAGCAGGCAGTCAGATATTGTGTCGATTGCCAGCTATGGGTCTGCCGAATGAGTTGACTGGACTATTGGATAGGAGTGCGTCTGAGAAGATCTATAGTGAGGGTCCTGGAGTCGCTGCCTACGTGACAGCGGATGGGCGTACTCGTGCAGACATCTATGTTGGACTCAAACTGGACGGATTCAAACGCTATCAAAATTTCAGCTCTGTCGATCGTAGTATCAAGATCCAGTTTTCACTCCCGCCAACGATTTCTTGCGAATCTTTTCTTGAATTCGACCCGGACGAGCACAAAGTCATCAGCATCAAAGGTCAGCATCTGCAGCGAGGTACTCGCCTGGTGGACTTTGACATAAGACTCGGTGTCGCTGTGTGTGTTCCAGTGTCACTGACTGACAATTATCTCTACTGCAGGCCACCTGCAAACAAACCCGACAGAAACGTTAACGACACATTCTGTGAAGGCGACACGCTCTCTCTGCTGGTGACGATTGGCTACGCTCACTACCAGTGTTCATGTGTACGTTACGTGCTACAGCATAATACTTCGCTGATTGTCGGTCTCTCGTGCGGACTTCCACTTCTGCTCCTCGTTATTGCCATTATCATCATCACCGTTCTCCTTTACCGAAGACACCAGAAAGGAAAACCAGTGTCAGAAGGAAATGATACAAATGCGTACGAAGTGCCACCACACCACACCAATATATTGTCCAGTGATTACGAGAGCCTGCAGCTGGATAACCTCAACAACACCAATGCCATATATGAAAATGCAAACTAGATCACGCGCTTACTGGATGACAATAACTGACAAGGTTATCGCGAAATAGTTTGTTTGGTGCATTTGGCTTACACGGAGGTCGTAGAAACATTATGTGTTAGGGACTACGGTCGACACTGTAGTATTCATAAAGACACTGGTCATCAATGTATAAACCTTCAGACATCAGTAAGGGCAACAAGTGACCAAAAATGTACACAAAAACTACAAGAAAACAACA
>Ga0056115_1000980_pt1 | contig 12966 bp, 9 predicted proteins | sample WorMetOlspDAHAB1_FD_77007 | JGI IMG/M metagenome (GOLD analysis project Ga0056115, IMG submission 77007) | Marine gutless worms symbiont microbial communities from Max Planck institute for Marine Microbiology, Germany - Olavius sp. DAHAB.1 ...
AATATTTAATGCAGACTTATTATATCCTTGTGCTCATTTGTTAGTCGAAATTGATGGAAAATCTAGCCATAATGGCGGGTTTTAATACGATTTAATAATGATTTCTGATAGTGGCTTACTTATTTGGGCCACCCTGTATACACGACATACAGCGCGGCATGCGTGGCTTGCACGGCACAGCCGCATTTTTGACATTGCGTTTCGCCGGTTCAAAGACTCGCTTTCAGTGCAGTCAAAGTCAAGTCGCCGCTTAGATGCCTTTGTCACTTCTCCGCAGTGTAATGCAGCACAGTTGAGACTTACTTATCACTGGATTCCCACACTGCTTCTCCGCGGCTGGCAAAACAATGGATGGCGTATGATGAACCGAAAAACGCGGAATATACAGGGTGTCTGTTAGAGCAAGCAACTCCCAAAATATCAATAAATGGTATTAACTCGTTATAATCCTGCCAATAAGATAAGATGTTTTCGTCCAATTAAAGTGTCAAACAAAAATGCTATTAAATACTCTGTGTGAACTCCGAAATGACCTACTTTGTGTCGGGTGGGTCGTTTAACTCTGCTCACTCATGCGTGACCTAAATTGTGACGCTAATTACTGAGCATGAGCCGCAAATCTGCAATATAGATCAAATAAGTGTAAATTATGTTATTGCATCAGTTTTCCTTAGCATGCTACGAAATTCACTGTTATAGACCACCCCCATTTTCTGGTTTTCATTTACAATTTTGTCATGTATATTAATTTTACCAGTATATTGACTCGTGCGTACATTTATGGGATGCTGCAGGAAGTGGCGAATGGCGGCTTATAAACTCACATTTTAATTGCTTTTACAATATAGTGGACGCCAGTCGGTAAATAACTGTTATACACTGCAGACAATACTTGGCTGACACAACTTCTAATTACCAGATATTCTGCACATGGTTTTAGTCTGACATTGCTCTGACTACCCATATTGTCACTGATTACAGCTGTCCAATGTCTGCAGGTCTTTTTCATAACATGTGTCCAAGCCATTCTTTTTCGGCGTCGATATTGTGTACTTCTAAAGCGGTTTGCTCTTGTTTTGAAGTGTTTTCTCTGGTACTTTTTAGTTGCCCATTTTACCCAACAAGGAAGTTACGACAACAGCACATAACGATGATAACAGTACAACAGAAACTAAGACTGTATGCTCCATGTTTTAAGTTTCGTGCATCACAGAGATATTTTCACTGAGGCACTGATAAATATTTCACTGCTACTGTAACGGTAACCGAGCCCATGATGCCCCTGGTGCCCTCCTTGCGCAGTCAATGGTCAATATAGCGCACGCAACAACGTGAATGACAGCTATATAACGCCACACAATCCGTGTCTTACACGTCGGTCTGCGCGCCGGGTTGATTGATAGACTTTTGTCGACATGTTTTCAGTCACGCACGTAGAAAACTGCATGGTTGTTTGTGACAGCTTGTGCGGCTGAGTGTGCACCGTCTTTCATGTAGACCTGTGACGATATGTGTCAAGCAGCATGAGATGCTATGTGCAAGGCCAAGGCCGAATAATTGAGTTGTGTCTATCGGAAAATGTTGATCCTTCAGCCGATTGGCAAAGCTAACTCCTCCTCACTATGGGATCGGAAACAATGGAATAGGTTCACCTCGTGTCGTAAGAAATGACTGAATCGCAGACGTGTCGTGTAGTTTCTCTGTTCCTGGTTTTGTCGCTGTTGCATATTGCTAATGTTAGTATCAGCCAAGCGGTTGGCTGTCAAGAGTTACTCCGAATTGATGTAGACTGAGTCCAGTGGGGCGTTGAACGCTGCTCACTTTCTCACTTGCTGCACCAATGACAAGTCGTCGGTATATTCGGCGTCCGAGAAAACTTAAGCCAACTTTATGCGCACGCTGTATTCAAAGCTGCGTGCATGAATTTGGATAAGTTCTGGTAGTTAGAGGCGGCATTGTTTTAAATTCGTTTGCATGTTCCACTTATTATGTTGCCTATACCTTTGATTCAGTTCTGTCGTGTTGTACGTCGTTGTCGTGAAAGTGTCCAGCGCATTCAGCTGGAAATGCTGACTAGTATCGCTCCAGATCTGTGACCGCGTAACATTTCGGACACAAAACCGACCGATACAGAAACGTATGCACAAGGCACCGTCACAGTTCCAAACGATTATGAAACAGCGCTTCATTGACACATGGAAACATATCACAAAAGAACATTGACGGAGATGATGATCAAATGAGAATGCAGTTATTTGTGCACAAGAAGGAGAAAAACGTTATTCTGAACAGTGCTAAATTAGAGTGAGGCACCATCCTGCTTTGTTAAGTTTTTGTAGTCTGTCGAAGAAAACACGTTATGCGTTGCGGTATTTCAGTCGAAGCCGTACAAAATTATCCGATAAAACCAGAAAAAATGCAGATTACACGAAAATCGAACTTTCGTATGATTTCTGTTCAAAAGCTGTTTAGCATTTCACAGCAAAAAGTTATCAAAATTCATCATCCATGCAAATTGGAGCTAGAGCGCGCCAAAGTTGTTTTTTTTTGGGGGCGGCAGAGTGTACGCTGTACAGTGCAGAGATAAAGTCGAGAACGTTTTGAATGATTGACACCATCTGTTTACTGGCTTGCACGTTCGGATTTGCTGGCGCATAATTATAATTCCACGTTAACTGAATCTCCATGCCTACAGACACGATTAATTTACGAATTAGTGCTGGCTAGCCGTTACCATCACAAATATCGTCACGATACGCGCAACAAATGAAGTGCACATATGCCGGCACGCTGCCTCGTCGCACCGGAACGTAATAATTATGCGACGACTCTTCAGCTGTAGATGTTTATGCTTATCGTCCGGATCACTTGAGCGTGGCCTCCAAACATCAATCTGCTGTGTAATAGGTCTGTAATAGCAGACCTGTTATAGGGTCTACGCTACATGCATGCCGTTTGTCCGGAATGTACTGATCACCGGTGATCGTGTCAAACTAATTTTGAAATCAGTTTTAATGTCAGAACGTTGCCACAGAAATCGAGTTTTATTTTTGGAAAAAGAAAATGAAGGAGAGGGGAGTGGAAGTGAAGAATAAGAGGAAATTTGAAGGAAAATGGGAAGAGAGATGATGCGGATAAACTTGGAAAAAGGCGGCAGGAGGGAATAACGGGAAAATGTAAAGGGAACGAAAAACAGGAAGTGGTTTTATTAATTAATTAATTAATTAATTAATTTCCATTTGAGCGCTCTATATCGTGTTGTCCAATTAGCTTGTATTCAAATTTATTCACGGACTTTTCGTACAGAGAGCCATATAATAAATTATTGAATATTAGGAATGAATTTAAGTTGTTTCTTTCGTGAGGTATGTTTTTTATGTTTGTGGGTTATTTACGTTATTCTCGTTTACTTTATTGAATGTTCTCCGCATGGGCGAATAACTATATTCTTAAAATGCTGATGGTGACCGCTTGTGCGTTGAGTGCACAGGCGACTGGAAGATATCGATAATGCATGGAAACCAGCACATTCAAGGCAGTCCGTTCAGTGTGCGCGTGTTCGAGCCGGCTCCTCCTAGTGTTCAAGTCTACGGACTCGAGGACCACAAAATGGTCGGACGACTGGCCAACTTCTCCAGTAATTACAACTGCACTTGTCCTCACTGTTCAGGCACAGGCGCCCGTGTCTCCACATTTATTGGCTCAACCTATGCCCACGTTTAAAAACACAACCCGACCCGACAAAAATTTAGATTCACTGAGTAAAGTCTGTTATTTCACCTAATTTTGCCATAAATTGCCAAAAAATACGCATATGCAAGCGTAGAAGCAACCGTGTTTTACTGTTTCCACGTACAATACCTTTTCTGCATGCCTGCATCATGTTACTATTTATGATGAGTGGAACTCGCTTCCAACAACATTGATTAAAGCCAAAAGTGACAGCATTTGAATCTAGGCTCAAGACTCAACTCTACAACGCAGCTTATTGTAGCGATCAATGACATTCATGGCTTGCTTCTGAAGTTGCCACCTAGTGTGCATATAATTATTATAATCAACATCGTTGTCATCATGTATCATCGCCGTCGTCGTCATCATTATCACGTTTCCTCGGTTGCTGTAGCCAGCGGAATACACTGCATGCCTGACAGTGTCGCTTCTGTAGCATCCGTCGACTCGTTCCGGCATCATCTGTAAACTTTTCGGTTGCAGCGATCTTTCTGTTGTTACTGATTGTTGGATCATCATCATCAGTACTGTATTACGCAATGTAATTTCTCGATGTCGTTGCCGTAGTTGAGACGCAAGGATCAGGCGGCGGCAGCGGAGCCGGTAAGTTATCAGTGGATGTCACTCTGAATGGGCGCTCCATTCCAGCCAAGATTGAACCGGAAGCAGACAATCGCTACCACGTCAGCTTTGTTCCAGTCGGCAGCGGAGTGTACACTGTCAGAGTCTACTATGCTGGCGTCGAAGTCACAGGTCCCGCGACCATTATCATCATTGCTTTTCTAGCCGCAGGGCTATTTCGACAACCAATCCAGCCTCCTTTATTTGTACTCCCTCTTCCCCTTTCCCAATTTTCCAGCCTCTCACTTTTCTTTCCACTTTATTCCGTTTTATTTTTCTCTCAAGGGAGAACGAATGCGGTGCGTAGTGATTAAGGCGTTGGACTCGCGATCAGCAGGTCACGAGTTCGGCTCTTGCTCACTGCGTTGCCGAATACGCCCCGCGGAAGAGGCCCAAGCTCATCTGCCTCTTTCACCACGCAGCAGAACAGCAAACTCTGCTACAAAAAAATGCAACCGCATTGCAAATATGTGATCGAAAATCTTAACGTTAAGGCCTAACGTCAGCGAGTCAAAAAACTATCTCTTTTAAGATAATTGCCAGGTCACTGTTTGTTTTGTTCACGTTATCTGTTGTCGGCTATTAAAGAATAATTAAGAAATCAAGCTTACGGGAGCTGTTCTCTCAAGAATGAAAATAGGCACTGGATGTTTACTATCCTACGGCCAATTTATAGTGATTTGTAAGGGGTGGCTTTTTGGCCAAGTTACCGAGCTACAACGATTCTCGCTTTAACGCTAGTAAACTGCTGTACGCCTGATTAATTCTTGGTTTAGGTTTTTGCAATGAATGTTGTTAAATACTGTTAATTTGTCCATGCCAATGTAACACATGGATAACAATGATAGCAATTTAGTCGCCTATTTTGTTGGTGGGGAAGCAGTCCAGTTTCCTGCTGTAGAGTAAGGGGGAAAACGGGCCCCACAAATGGACTGTTCCCCACGAAACGGCGGCCCGTTCTGTGCCTCCGAAAACTAATATGATTTGGCTTGTTCGCCTCCCGGCCCCCGCGCTTGAAGTCACTACCACCCATTCACAGTGTTCTGGCGTCGGGTCTGTCTGGAAGCTCACCAAGGGCGCTGTAGGATGCGGTTACTATAATGGAATTGACACAGTACGGTGCTCCTGGGACAACTGTTGGTGGTGCATGATGGTGACAGGGTCTCCGTACACGATGGACATCGTTGATCCGGCGGACGTCGAGGCAACTGGAGATGGACTGAAAACAGCCAAGGTCAATCGACGAGCTGTGTTCAACGTAGACGTCGGGCGCAACGGGTCGTCACGTGACCTCAAAGTCGACATCAGATGTACGAATGTCGCAATAGTCGTTGACAATTGATTGCTGCAGATGCAGGCTAAACCAGAGATGGACATGGATCCATTTTACATCACTCAACCCAACCCAACCCAACAACTTTCAGACCCAGCCCAACCCAACCCGTGGATGGACTTAACCCATGTCCATCTCTGGGCAAAACTAAAGCGTTCGAACCACGGTGGAATCAATCAGCAAACATGAATTTTATATCCCATTCTTCAAGGCATGCACAGAGACGCATAACAGTGTGAAATTTGTATAAACGAACGAGAAAAATTAAAAACAACAGCAATATAAAACAGGGAATGACAAAAATATATAACTATTTAAATGTTTTAAGATTATACCATAGTACGTTAAAAAACAAAAACGCAAGAAAATTTATAACAAAGTTGAAAAAAATTGATAAGAACGAAGGTGCGAACGTGTAATTTGGTCTAATTAACTGACATTGGGCACATTCTGCCAGTTTTCTGGTACAAAAAAATCGCATGTTTTCTCTGTACAATGTAGTTAGTGTTATTGAAAAGCAATATCGCAAACAGCATAAGATATCGTTGTTGAAGTTATTGATTACAGAACATTTTTCTTTAGCAGGTGGCTTCGTCAGCCAAACGCCAGCACTTAACACACATACAGTGATCATAAAAAACAAATGCTGCTAAAAATTCCAGGACGAGTTTGTACAGTAGCTACCTATATAACATCCCGATTAAAAAGCGTTTACTGTTAGGACCGGTAGTTTTCGGGATGGGTTTTGTGCTGCGTATTTCGGCCGCAGAGAGTAACCAAGGTGATGTGGTGTGAATGTGATTATAGCTCCGCGCAACTCGGATGTTCCAGTGCATCTATACGAAGGCCGGGGCAACGTAACTGTCGAGTTTGTTCCCAACGAAGTTGGTGAGTTGTGATCGTTTTGCGTCTTCTTCCAGCAAAATGGGTTTTATGCGGTTCCATGGCAGTATGCAGTATACTGCATTGGCAAATGTTTTAAAGCAAAAGAAACTTTCTCTTCCTAAATTGTGTTGGCCTCTGTTGACCGCTTTATCTTCGTTTGTCTGCTTTTAGCAGGGCTCCCACATCATGTAAATTCACGTTTGTCCGACTATTAATACATCATTTCTTCACGTAGGCTTATCTGCGAAATTTCATCGCCTAGCTTTACCTAAGCATGAAACTCGCTCGCTTATGTGTATATGTTAACCTGGTAGTTGGCAGATTTAAATGTATTATAACGCTTATATTTCAACAGTTTATTATTTATAACATTGTATTTTTTGCTGTTTAAGAGCATTGGCTGATCACCATGTGGTACACTGTATTCATTTTTAACAGTATGATAACTTAGGTAATAGGTATACTAGTATAAATGTAATGAGGATTGAAATTGTGAATATCTGTCTGGCTGCAGGTGAACACGTAATCGAGGTGTTGTACCTGAATAAGCCGATAGCAGCAAGCCCGTTCCATTGTCAGGTGTTTGACTGGTCAAAGATCAGCGTCAGCAAATTGCCTCACAATACTGTCATTGAACGACTTGTCGACTTTGACAGTAAGAAACTGTCTTAGTGTTACCTTTCTCATCATCATCATCATCATAATCAGAATTTGTATTTGCATTTTTTTCGCTATAGGCCTGTACGCACAATCGTCCTGAAGTAACAGCCGTATATGTAATCTTAATCTGTCAGACATTGATAATTTTTATTTGATAAATAAAAAGAACTATTCACCATTTTTCGACTACTGTGATGTTGGCCCCTGCCATTTCTCTCGCAGCACGGCCTGTTGCTACCGGAGTGTTCTTGTAGACCAAGATGAATCAAACTAATTTCATTAGCGCGCCAATATGTCGCAAGCGAATGGGAGGGGCTTGGTGGAGAAGACTAGTTAAGAGTGTTCTCAGTGTGCGACGTCGAACTGTTCGCTCTTTGGCATGCGTTCTGTCCTGTTCCTGCTTAACTTAACCACTGACAGAGGGTGAAACAAAGTCTTCCTGTCGTCTTGGTTGTAATTTGACCATGATTGGTGGTGTGCGCCTGTACAGTCGACGCGTCTCAGGCTGGAGCTGGGAGCCTTGAGATCATGGTAAACGATGGAGGCGTGCCTTGTCAAGTGCAGAATCTCGGAGGTCGGCAGTTCCGAGCGTCCTTCACGCCGACCGAACCGATACCTCATGTCGTCGTAATGAAGTTCAACGGATTCGCCGTTCCAGGTCTTTTATTTTTATTTTTATTTTTTAAACACAACAGAAATGCATGTCACGATTGTCACGTGCAGGATCAAAAGAACTATCTATATACCAATGAAAATCTTAAAACATACGATAAAATTAGACAATTGAAATAAAATTAGGCAATAGAATGTGTATAGTTTCACCGGTTGCAAATCAGAAGTGAACAAACAGCGATGGAGGAAGGAGTGCTTATGCAATTCGGAATTATATCTATAGAGTTCAGCATTCCTTTTTGAAGTCAAAGGGAATTGCATGTCGTTGACATCTTGGAGAAGGCGACAGAGTCGTATTACTTTATAACCATATTAGCAAACAACATGTGTTTGCAGCATCAGCTGTTTCTTGCACTGTGGCAGCAGTCTTACAAAACTATATTTGAAAAGGCGTTTAAGAAGTAAGTAAGTAACAAAAGCGATTGAAATGTCTGATACTGACAAGTCACTGTACAGCAAGTCGGGAAAGGAACGGCTGAAAAGACGAGTCTTCAGACGACTGCCAGAAAATTCGCAGGGATGGTGCAGACGTGACGTGACGTGACGTGGCGTGATGTGGTAGTTTGTTCCAAACACGGATAGCAGCGACCGGGACAGCTCGGTCGCCGACAGTTGACAACCGTGTACGACGGACGATTGATGGTGATGATGGCGCTCGAGACTGGAGTTTCAAGAACACTAGAAACTCGTTGGCGAAGGACGAAGGCGAAAGGTGTTAACTCATACCGATCGGACGAGTCAAAATCACTACGGTTCCGAACCAAACCGAACCGGGACCAGTCAAAATCACGCCTTAATGTGCGTTACCCGCAACGCTGCGTTATGGGTCATGTAGTGTAACTAATGTCAGGGCTCCCTTCTTCAATCTTAGCGCTCTATGCAATACATTCGTAGACCACCATCTAGATTAAAATTCATGTAGAAATTTCTTCATACCCTATTTCCTCTTCATGTTTTCAGTTGAAATTTATTCATTTACATTTATTTTACCCACGTCGCAGCTTCATGCACAGTGACAGGTGAATTAGGTAACGCATAGAATATTTAATACTAGCTGATAATGAATATTTTGTGCGTCTTTTGCACTAACATTTTTCCTCAAAATCTGGCTTTGTTGACAGGTTTTAATAGAATTTATTGATATTGTTCGGCTGGGACATACTCTATATTGGACCAACCTGTAGGCTAAGTAACCAACAGCAATAACAGCAAAGACAGCACTGACTGCAGTGCTGTATTGCGTTGCGGTCGTTAGGCAGCCCGTGGCACATAGATGTGCGCAACCCGGCTCGCGTGAGTGTCAATAGCAGCGGTCTGCATCAGATGTCTGTCGGAAAAGTCGCCATCTTTGAGCTGCACAGCACCGACCCCGACAGTGACGTCAGCGTCAACGTCACCCGTACGTATCGGCTGAAGCCGTCACTCACTCGTGTGCAATAAGTCGTATCGTAATTAACGGCAGTGTCACAATTACTACCCTCGCGCGCCGTTGTATAACACTAGCTTTGTTTTATTATTTTTTGTTTTATTATTGTTTGTTTTATTATTGTTTATTATGCCATCGGTATAGTAAATATTGAACGTAATTAGGTCGGTTCGCTAGTTAACTGCTCGAGGTTGTTGCAACGCTCCCTTTAGTCAGCCGACGGTTAGCTGTTAACCGACCGTTAACTAATCGGATGGTTAACCGGCGTGGACCGGGCAACCGGCCCTTAACATAAACCAATAAACTTAAACAGCGCATGACGCGATATGACATATTACACGCATAATAGACTAATAGAGTAGTAACGGTAAATATTAATGAGTGAATACGTAGGACAGGATGAAAGTTGTTAACGATGCACACGCATGTAGACTTACCTTTCAGTGTTTGTGATTGTGACTAGCCGTTAATAATAGTTTCATGTCGTCACACCTGATGCAGTGCATCGATTGAGATATTCAGTAAAGTGGTAGACGTTATAATCAAAGAATTGACTGTATTTTACATAATTACATTCTTGTGTTGATCACTATTAAAAAATGAACATGCAATACTGTCGTTGCTTTTCGCAGATAGCAGCTGAGTATGTTGAATTAATAATTACATAACAGTGGTCCATCTTACGTTCTCTTAACCATCAGGTCGGTGGCACCAGTAACATATTTTCTGTTCATCGCCGAGTCTCGTTTGTTCACAAAGCCTACATGAACAGCATGGCCAAAAAAGTAAGCCAGTTCCAAATTAGCATTAAATCGTATTGAAAACCTACCAATAAGGCTAGATTTTTTCATAAAATTTGATTGTACAAGAAGCAGTTAACGCATGATTCGTTAACTAACTTACTAACTTACTAACTAACAACAACTAACTAACTGTCAGTGAATATAACATATTCTATCTGTGACCTAATATGTGACATCATAATTTTCTGTGCATGCTTAAAGCTTTGGTATGGGTAGAACAAACCTGAAAACGGACAAAAAATGGAAAGACATTTGTACATAAGTGTCCATATTAAATTTGGTTTCGAAGGAATGCAAGTGGACTTGATGCAAAAAGCAGTGCTGACATCATATATCTTGTATGACCCATATCATAGCTTCGCAAATCACGCAAAATAATTGACGACACGAATTAGGTCATGCGTAGAATATTTCATACCAAGTGATATGACAATAGATGTTTGACACTTATGTTGACTGAAAATGTAGTCTCATTGGCAGGCTTTAATACGATTTAGTACGATTTACTGATAATTCGATAGTGGCTTACTTTTTGGGGCCACCATGTAATCAGCCACCATACAGTCAGTCGCATGACGTCTTTGCCTGCCTTTGCAGCACTTTTGTGTCATCTTTTGTTATCTTTTTCTGGACGTATTCATCATGTTTGTTTAATCTTCTTACTTGAGCCATTAGTATGTGTCAATATTACGATGCTTGATAACTCTCATAATTCGACTGGGCAATGTTGTCGTTTCAGCGCCGTCAAACAGGACCACTCGCGCCAATGTCGTCAGCCTCAGAAACGGAACATTTCGCGTTGAGTACAAACCAGTCGAAGTTGGTGGGTGCTTCATCAGTGTTCAACCCTGTTTACAGTCGTATATATTATATTCGAATAAAATGTCCACTGCTAGGCTCGGTGCGCCTAATTGGTGGCTAGGGCGTTAGACTTTCGATTGGAGATCGTTGGATTGATTTAATTCGTACGCATCTGCTACTGTTACCGAGCAGTATATTTTAGTACCATCGTAAGTTCTTTTTTGGGTGGGAGGAGTACACAGACACTATGCGACGCACTGTCCGTATGTCCATCGTACAGCTTCAGTTGGTATCTGGCCGAAGACTGAGAAATTGGAACCAGCGTCGCCCTCTGGGCCGCTTCGCTGGCGAAGGACTTCACCTTTTTTCTACGACTTTGTAAGCAGAACACATTCAACTGCATGTTTGGTTCATAAATTTGCTATTTTTGGTGCAAAAGATGCTTTTAAGATTGACCGATTTTCAATCGTTTTTAATTACTGGAGATGAAAAAACCCTAAAGGCAGGTGGGCGGTTATCAAGGTGCCGCCTGAAACATGGAGTGTCCGCATTTGTGAAACTAAACTTGCTTTCGATTGACCTGTCTGCTTATTCACCTCGCTAATTAAACGGTAATAATAACACTAACATGCTGTGCTGCCGTTTCTGGCGAATAAAGATGAATATATAACAATGAGTGACAGCTTCCAACTTCATCGATTCATATATACGTTTCTTTTATAATTCTCACTCTTAAAAAAAGTCAACTTCATGTATGTCTGTCTTTCGTCACCTTCTTAGTTGTTGTTACCGTTGTTGACTACCTTGAAAGGTATGTAGCGGCGGCTAATTTTTCCATCACCAGGAGATGAGATCGCCATTGGGTGCCGCGCACAGCTTGTGGCCATCAAAACCAGCCAATTAAGTGGGATGCTGTGTGGTGGTGAACTGTCAGGCAATCATCTGATAGAAGTGATCTGTGACGGAGAGCTGGTAGCTGGCGGCTCATTCACGTCGAAGGCGTACAACACTTCCGCTATTGCTGTCAGTCCCATCAACGTCGGTGTCGTCGGCATGCCGGTCGAATTCTCCAGTTAGTAGCCAATTAACGCTCATTTCGTCGTCATCATCAACTAATGTTTAACTGGCATCATTAGGGTACCGTACACTGAAAACGGAAAGTAGTGCGGAACAAATACGCGTGCATAACCACTAATGAACCAAACAATAAATCTAATCCTAACTCTAACCCTAACGCTAACCCTACTACTAAACAGCACTCAATAGTAGGCGTCCAAGTTCCAGCTAAATATAGTCGAGTGTCATGCGTAACCAGAGAAATTCATACGAGGAAATGTTAGTGCACCGTTTTTACAACTGTTCGTTGTCACTTTTTTGTTCCCTGAGCAATAAGATTGCAAAACACTGAAACAGTAAGATAGCGACAAGGTCCACGAAGAAAGTAAACGTTTGTTTTTGTTGTTTTTGATTATCTGAAGATCGACGACCAGTTGCTCAGCTAACTTGAACTGAGGCCTTCAAATCAACTGAATTTTTAAAAATTAATTCAAATTAATTCCAGGCAATGAAAGCGGAAAACGTATACTCGTGCCGCTTTCTGAACACTTTGGGTGATAATATGGCTTACTTGCGTAATATCCAGAGGAATACCCTTACGTATAGGTTTGCACTGGCAGCTGAAAAACTCCGTCTGCAATTACTGAACTGGCAAAGAAAAAAGGCACTGCTCGCTTTGACTTTCTGTGTATAGCGTACGGCGTAGTGAATTAACGAGTTAATGAAGTAGTATAGCCTGGAGTAAAATGATACCACCCCCTCGGTAAGCCGCCTTAGGGCCGGGGGAATCTTCTATCGCCCACATTTGCTGGCTTTCTTAGATTTTTACTTTTTTACTATAGCCATCGCTTGCGCACGCGGGGCTAGCACTTCGTGCTATGAAAAAAACCTCAAATAGGTAGTTGAGTGCACGCACAGCTTTTTGCGGCCCCGCCGCCGTCGCCCCTACGCACACACCGCCGGCTCATCATCAGCAG
>Ga0056115_1000981_pt1 | contig 12963 bp, 8 predicted proteins | sample WorMetOlspDAHAB1_FD_77007 | JGI IMG/M metagenome (GOLD analysis project Ga0056115, IMG submission 77007) | Marine gutless worms symbiont microbial communities from Max Planck institute for Marine Microbiology, Germany - Olavius sp. DAHAB.1 ...
AGAAATACTGGCTGACAAATCGTTTCCACCGATATATAGGTGTGCCTACCTTGTTCTTTCTTTCTGCAGTAATAGGCCCACGGTGCGGCCAACTATTATTTTATAATTTTAATATAGCAAGTCGGCTATGCACCATTGCATGGTGTTCACATCCTTGCATTTTTGTGCAGTCGCGTGCAACAGCACTAGACACCACAGCGAGACACCGTTCATTTCGTTTGTCTATACTAACCTTTGACTGGAGGTGCAGACTGATCCGGCGTTATGCCGTCAACTGCAGGTCATAATCCAATGAGTGCACCGAACAATTTTCATTAGAAGCGTCCGCGCAATTAACCGACTTAAAAGCTAATTACAGGAACAACTACTAGGCTACTCGCACGCCGGTGGTCGTACTATCACCGTGGACTTTGATGCGTCTTGGGTCGCAGCTTGTCAGGCGAGACAGTCAGTTTCACGCATGGACACGCACCGCTGCTTTCTCCAACCTACAGCGCCGCACGACCAACCACCGTGGCTGCAGTCTCCGCCACCGTCTCTATGTATGTCTGCATGTCTGTCTGTTTCTCGCCTACAGCTAATAATTCGTGCTTCATATATTTCCGCAGCTTGGCCCATTCACACTCACAGCAGTACGCTGTTCACCATTCATTATCATCGTTCTCGTAAGCCATGTGGTTGTGATGTCTTCCACAGTTTTTTTATCACGTTGTCGGCAGGGCCAGATTCAGTGGGAGGCCTCAGGTGCAGCTATGTGGGACAAATTTACTAGACGGGAAACTGCATGTAAAAGCTTTAGACTTAAGAATATGCAGTATTGTTAGATAAATGTGATTTTAGAATAGGCAGCACGGCAATGGACACTGGTCATGTAATGATGTAATGTTACTGAGAATAGGCCTACTGAATACCTTCAGGATATTTTAGCAAGGTAGCAACTGACAATTAACAACGTTTACGTTTTACGTTTCTTTAGTAAACTCTCGTCTGTTGTAAAAGTTCGGCTGTTCCGTTGATATTGTTGTTATAGTTTTTATGGACTCCATAGGGCACGGGGGTCACGTGCCCCCTCCCCAGTTTTACAAATGGCTAGGCACGGGGGCACCGCAAGTATAGAAGATCAGCATACAAGAAAGTGACCAAACTGTACTGACCATAACGAAAGCGCTCACCAAAACAACGAAAGTGTACTTGTAGAGCCAAAAAAGCGGAGGGGCACGACCAAAAATTGTTTCCGGCGCTTTGCGTGTGTAAGTTAGCTGCAGGCTGCAAAAACGATAATCCAGGCATAATACGTTATACAGTAGCCAACATACGCAAATTTTCTGCGTTTGTGAATAACGAACATTCAGACGAACACAGAACAACCGAAAACTCGTCTGTGTGCACTCGGCAGTTCACCAACTAAACGCCAGCTGCAGAAGTTGCTGCCTCTCCTCATTATTGGCCAAACCATGGATCGCGAGTGACAGTATCTTACTAGACGTCCATAGGCCAAACCACCTCCGTATAGTGTCGTATATAAACTGCGTCGGGCGCAAAACTCGGCGCCTTATACCATGGCTGCAATCAAACGATCATTAGACTGTAATTAGACCTGTGACACTCGCTACACAGATATCAGCGATGCCAGTCGATTAGCTCTGCTGCCAGACACAAGCACCAACTCGCGTCGTAGATTTCGCGGCTGCAGAGCGAGTCTACTAATGTACACTACTGACAAACGCCGACAGTTCACAACGCTGTCAATACAGTCCAGTATTTACGATAGCGCCTAATCCATAAAATTGGCCTGGACGTATCACAGGAACATGTCTAGTTGTGAAATTATTCTGGGAGTGCTGGCTATAGCTGGAGCGCGGTTACGCTCGACCCCTAAGACCTTGGCACAGACATGAGCTGGGGGTTGGAAGAAGATCCGGGGGTTTAACCCCCCCCCCCCAACAGCTCAAACAGTGAGCTATATGGCCTTCGAAATGTGAAAATATTAACACGCCAGTGAACAAAAAGCATGAAATTCGTTATTACAAAGCGGCAAATCACATGGATACCATCACAAGAAGACAAACGGTTGTTAACAATAAATTAGACTAGTTAATATGCACATGCTACAGCGGCAGGCACTGTCCACAGCCCAACAGACGGGACAAATGTGACTATCGATGTGACCCGTCACACTGTATAAAAGCATAATACTGTCAGCTGCCCTTGATTTATTTCTAGCAAAATGTTCACTTCGCGAGGCATCAAGACGTGTTCCGACGTTGCGTTAGGTCGATCCGTAAACGCCACAACTGCTACGTTCAGCAACTGATCACATCACAGCGAGAAGTTAAGGCAATGAACGCCCAAGTCAAGCGCTGAGAATAATTGCCGGGAGTTAAAGGCAACGGAGTAGACAGGACTGTTGGCACGCGCTGTGTAGTACATCTGAACAACACACATATGTACGCACAAAATGCACACCTCAAGTCCACTCATTCAGATTACATAAATAATTTTGATGTTCAGAGTCTCTACGAGGCCAGGATGTTTAAGACATTTTGACCTTTTATAAGAAGTGCAAATTCAATCATTCAATAAATCAATCAGTATTAGTGGTTTTTTAAAGTGGACCCAGTAACTAAAGCCACTACAAAGTCCACTAAATATCGTTGTAGTAAAAACGTTTTCAACGTGGGAGCTGAGACGATGTGTTCCGGTAGATTTCCAGATTTGAGCGGCGGTAACCGGGAAAGCTCGGCTACCGACGGTCTAACTGGAGTATAATTGGAGGCATAACCAGCTGATTGATTCCGGCAGAACGCAGCGCTCGTCGACCAGGGACATCAGCAGTAGCGGTGAACGGTACATCACCGGACTCTGTATGTCATCACCGCGATCTTGAACTGTAGTCATTGGAGTCCGTACACTGGTCATGGGTGGCACAGTCACTGAGGAAAAGACTGAATGGGGTGCATATCAACTTGTTGAGCTCCCTTAACGGTTCAGAGCCAAGCCCTCCCATACGCTACCGTAGCACTAGTGTTATTGCTCAACACTAGCCTGTCTCTGCATCCTTTGCCCATTAAAGGGTTAACAGAATGCAAGTTGTTGTTTTGCACATCACGTACATTCAAGGAAGCATAAAGTTACACAGTAATACATTAACCTATTCCGAAATTGCAAAAAAAGACAAGAAACTGGTGTAATACTGAAATACGGGCATCATCGTCGTACGCCGATTTAAAACCCTTTTCACCTTAAAGCAAACTATTTTATAGTGCGCCCAAAAGTTGACCAGATAGCTGGCCAATTTAGTCTGCCACACACAGGAATAACTAAAACAGAAAAATAGAACTAAAACATAAAACCGATGAGCAAATAAGTCCGGTGAATGGTCTAGAGCCGTGAGATCAGTCTCCGGCAGACAGAAAGAGACTAAGGTGGAGGATAAGATTTTCTGAAAAGGTAGGTTTTGAGCTATTGGGCTAGTATCCACAATAACTGGTCAAGAGTCAGACAAAATTTGGATACTTTCAATTATCAATCTAAATTCAGGAGGCCAGTTAAAATTCCATGAATCTCATAAACATGGAGAAACCACGTCACAGGAAATACACAGATTTTCAAGTATTAGATCACATACCCAGTCTCAGTGAGAGAAAAAAGACATTATAGACACAGCAATATATAACAATGTGACTATCAAGTCCAACAGCATATAGGAAAAGGTAACATGGAATGGTTCACATAATAAGACTGCATCTTTGTTCACACAGAGTATCAATGTACACAGACTGCAATTATGCAGGCAAAAACACCACGAGCACCGCGGTTGTTCGATACCCAGACTTTACTTTTACTTACTGCACTACCACGCATATGGTTACTGAGTTGGCCAATTCAAACCATATAAAATATGTGAATTGCAAACTATGACAAGTGATACAAAGATCATCAGATGTGTTAAATGTGTAAATATATTTTACAATTCATATGACAACAAAAGTTAGAAACACTTATATAGTGCCACAAGTGGCAACTGCAGCTGCAGCAGCACCACGTCACAGACAGAATGGGCGAATAGCCTATAGGCCATAAGCTAAGTCTGCGGCCACAGACTTTGGCCTGTAATGAATGGCCATACACAGCCCTGATCTGCCGTTTATGGTCTCCACCCGCAATCCATGTAATTACACGGATTACTACTCTTTACCGACCCCGAAAGGATAGAAGGCTGAGTTGGCCTGGTTGGTTGGTTGACCCATAGAGCACACTTTTCCCATTACGTGGTCACATGTCAACCACAGATAACGTGTAGATCAGAGAAAGTCCGCCAGCCAAAGACCGATGCCCTAACCACCGAGCCATGCCGTCAACCGTTAGTTGCGAATAAAAGAACAGGAATACAAAACATACCATCACAAATCTATCTGCCAATTAGACTGGCGTATCACCGTCAATCTTTTAATTCCAGCATGAACTGACCCAACTGAATTTGACACTTTAACACCATGTTTAACCACATGGCTTATTATATAGCCAGAGGTTAATACTAACTGGGTCTGGCCAATAAGGACTGAAACTGTCACGTAAATATGAGCATGTTAGCTCTGTGAAACATTCACCTACTTAGAGGGAATCAAAAAAACAGTACAGTACAACTTTTCTAAAACATCTCATAGAAACACAAAGGCACAGTTTAGTCCAATCTGGTTAGTGGAAACTGGAAAAAATGCCGACAGTTACCTGGACTGGCATGCGATGTCGACTGTCCCACAGTCTGACCATACTGTGACGAGACGTGCCGACAAGGAATGCCGCATGACCTCCATCGGGCTTGACACAGTATAACGCCGAGTCAAACGGTTCCTCCCAAGCCGACACACTTAACACACGTAAACAGCAAAGCGGCTATTCTGGAACGGTCGCACTGTGAAGTCATCTTATTTTGGCAGCTGCTGTACAATACTCTGAACAATTTGCTCAATGCTCTGCCATTCTACTTTTCAACATTCGGTCGCATTTGAAAGAATTCTTACACATGCTGCTACTCTGTTGTCACAACTACGTGATATGATCTGACCTAGATAGTTTTGCTCTGACAATAACACAGTAAAGAAACTGACGCTGTCTTAAGCCAATGCACAGTTAAAAGAACATAAGTATTGCGGCAATATATTTAAGGCGAAGTAGACATAATAAAAGCAAAACTGTACTAAGAAATTTCCAAATTACAAGTTAAGAAAAGGTAACGTGCACGCGTAGTGAATGTTTCAGTGACATGAAGAGCAGAATAAAGAAAAACACTATTTGAGAATTCCCAAAGGTTTACAACAATACATTTTCGGTTTTCCACCCAAAGTGTGAAAAAATCGACGTAAAAATCTGGGAGAAGAGACCTTAGTGTCGTGCATGCATAATAACATACCACTGGTGGAAAGAGGCTCGGAGATCCCAGAGCCGAACAATAGTGTCATAACCACATGTCAACAGTGTGAATGCAGAGTCAAACTGAATATCTAAAATACCAGCGCCATGCCGGAAGTCTTGACCAAGATACCCAATTAGTTGCAACCTATGCAAACAGCGACACTCACTGACCCAAATGGTGCAGAAGTAATACAATGCATTTTGCGACTAGTGTCTTTAAAGGTAGTGTGCTCAACTACATCGAGTGACTGATATCAGATTAGGATTTCTGCACCACTCTATAGCTGCATATTCTATGCCTTCCAAACTATCTTGCTTCAAGACTTGCAAAACATGCAATACTGTACGACAACGTGTTTCCATATGGTGCATGCATTCCAAAGAATAATTGAAATTGGTCGATATAATAACATCATCCTGTTTTCAAATGCAACTCTTTCAAACTTACGAGAATAATGCAACATTCATGAGCTCTGCACAGAATAGTCTCATTTGGTGTCGGACAACAAATTATTTTTTGACAAATTTAAACCAAGATTTACATTAAAATTCTCTTACTGAAACATACAATTCGTGCTGCATACGACATGTAGGCCTACCTGTCGAATATAATTTTAATACACATTATGCATTATCACCTATTAGTAAAATATAAATGTTGAATCAAAAATAGTTGTACCTGTCAGGGTGCCACACTGATAGAGGAGAATGCTTGTTAATAGCAGCTGTACCACAAACCAGCCAACTGTGTATATAAACGCACACACATACAGACTTGTAAACGCATGCATATAATACATCATAGTAATATGTAATAACAAATGATATAATAAATGCTGCAGAACTGTCTGCAAACACAGCAAATCTCCTATGATTTAGTGATGTGTTGATATGTTGTCGGCATCAACGTATTCCAATGACATCAATATGCAATATTATTCTGTATTCAGTACGTGTATTGAATTTTATCAAATCAAAAATTTCACAATATTTTGAAAATGTTGCGATATTTCGAAATGCAGTATTGATACTGTATCAAATTCTAAAATGCAATGTCACTACATCATTCGTGCTACAATAACTTGTTCTTATGATCATAAATGTTCCTGTTAAAATTCAACTCCATTGGCCAGCATCTATATCCTGTTCTGATTGGAAACAATATAACAATACTTCAACTATCTCTCTTGCTACAACAAAATCCAGAACATGTTTCTGGTACTGGCTCATCTAGGTTGTCCTGAAAACGACTATAACATGATGTATGTGCATGTGTGCAGACGTGGACACGTGCCTATGTGGAGACTTGCCTCCACAGAGTTTCACTCCCATAACCTATTCATTACCACCGCAGTAACTGGCGAGCAACTAATTTCACTGTGGTCATTCTTGATGTGTTAATTTATTTTTTATGTCATCTAAAAATAGCTAAGTTGACATATAACATAACACTGAAGATGTTAAGAATTTAATAATGTATTATATAATCAAAATATATAATAATGACAAAATGAAGAATACAATTTCTACTGACGGTGACCAATACTACACTACCTGTCACTGGGACTGACAGCAACGGACCACACCCTGTCACCAAGTGACACAGAACTAAGAAGATGACTTCTACCATCAGAAGCAACAGAAGCACCTTCATCAGAATCATCATCAAGCTGCAGCCGACTCACCTACAACACAGTCATGCATGCGCTGCCTTTATGGAGCCAACGTTTGGCCAATATGTATGAGCAACTGTCTTTAATTTGTGGCCTCGACACCCAAATTTTCAAGTAAATCTGTGGCTGGGCTACTACCATGCGCATATTATGGGGGATTATATCCAATGACGAAACAAGAGGTCTCATTGGTGTTCCATTAAATTTGTGATCGCCAGTAACAGCATCCACTTTTCAGCCAAGAACCATGCAGGACTTTGTCATTTCGGACATTATAATTGTTCTTTTTTACTCATTAACTTACGAATGGTGCAATTCTTTGACTGTCAAGAATAAATACAGTGTAAGTGTTAGTCGAGTAAGTGTGAGTCGACAATGTGGGATGTCACTCATTAGTGTCTCTCACAGAAGCACTGCAGGTCTGAGTCCATTAAACACTGTCTCTTTTTACAGGCACCACAACGACCCTGTGCAGTATGGAAACGATACAGCAGCAACGACTGTTGTAGAGAGAGGACAAAGCCAAACTGTAGCTATCGATGACATTAAATGACCTTGAATGACATACGACTGACCTTGACTGTAGCATTGCGCGAACCAGACACCACAACTGAGTGAGTGAAGTCAACGCAATGCACAACATCTGTGTGATACTGTTGGAAGTGAGGTGCACAGGGATGATCACTTGTGTTAAAGGCACATACGCAGCCATCACTACATCACATACACACAATTATAGATACGAATAAACTACAATACAAAATGTGTGACACACATGCATAATGCTTAATAAGAAATACGACTTCACTTTGATACCATCTGGTTCATAAATGAAGTGGAATTTTTCGGAGCAATTTTTTAACAATACTAACACGCAGTGTGCTAAAGTGAAGCAGAACATAGATTACAAGGAAGTACATAGATCACAGAATGCCATATCCATACTGGTGTCGGTGACTGATTAACTTTTGCATAAATCTCACACTAGATAATTTTTACAGTCTGGAAAAATGGTAGTTAATCATGCTGTTCCAGCAGTAAAACATATCACAAACAGCAGTTTTATGTCACAGTTAACTAGCTCAAACATTTCAAGTGGCAGAGACTGCAATGAAAACAAACTGATTTTATTTTATTAGGAGTAATATTCTTCACAAACCTTACCTCCTAACAGCATGAATTTTAACATATATTACACAAAATCTGGACCTGCAGATACAATGTTTACACCACTCGACAGACTTTTAATTGGCCACTGGAGATGACATACTGTTGCTAGTCTGAAAAATTATGCCAGCTTATCACACGGACGACGCACCTCGTCCCGGCAACGATCACATCATCCTTGTAGACAAATCGACACACATCGCCAACTCCAGCAAGTCGCACTGTCCTCGTGCCATCACGCCATATTCTTTGACTCGTCTGTTTACTATAGTTCGGCAGCATGAAGCATTCAACGGCATTCTGATTGGTCGACCACAAGCACCTGCCATTCAGCTGAAGCCATGGCATCTGCCTACCAACACCACAATCGAACAGTACAGTTTATCTGCCACTTATTAGCTTGCCAAAACAATGTAGAATGAATTTTTTCAGATCATACACCTACTCAGTTAACACATCAAGTTTGCACACAGCCAAAACACTCTCAGCACCAACCTATTTATTTAGTACTCGTTAATTTGCCAAACGTTGGTATTTTATTGGTATTTTACTGCTCATTAAACTGGGCAAACGATGAACTATAACACCGTTTAGTGTATTTTTTATATGATCAAACACCCCATTATCGCTGTTATGTTTTATATGATCTAGTAAAGTGATTAACTGCATTGAAAACTCACATAGGCCTACGATGTACAAGTGTGAATATGATAAACACATAGCATTTCTGCAAAAGGCTAATTTTCATTAATCTGACAACTTAAACACAAACACATTGCAGCGGATGCAAGAGTGGACCTGTACACAGTGCACTACCTCTTCTCCAAATGCAATTGCTACTGTCCTCTTATGCTCACTTTATTACACACCCGGAATGTTTATTATAACATTTCACTGGATAAAATACCAAACTGTGATATTTCATTATTATTAGGATTGCTACATTCAGTTTATCAATAAGTCAGTAATTCATCAATTTCAAAGCATTACTGCAACTATGCAACAAAGCAATCTTTAGGAATAGCATGTGTTAGTAATTAAAATACGGATACTAATTACTAAATTACTGCCTATTTTACCAATTTATCAACAAGTATTGTTACTGAACATTTGTCTAAATGTGGTTGGTCCACAGCAGCTGGGAGTTACTTTAATCTGGAACTGTTAAGGAGGAGGTGTATAGCTGATAGCCCAGCCATTGTCTTCACAGTACCAAAAGTCAAGCAATTGAAGGTCAGTGCATTACATCAAAGTGAAGTTCAGATGCTGGACTGGAAAATACAACTGAAAAAAGTTTAACTTCAGGACAAAAAGTTATCAATATGGCCTGTAAATGGCAGTCAGAAGTTACATGGACAGCAAGTCGATATTATTGCCATAAAATTATCTGACATTATAGTTATTGTCAAATAAATCTAGTAAGACACACAATTTCTAGCGTGCAGCAAAATTTGAACCTTCAGACAGGAAAATGTTCTAATCAAGTCAGCAGAAAAGTAATAGTTTTTACTACATCCAAACTACACTGTGAATCAAACAACAATACACCTTACTCATGTCGATAACTTCACAAAATGTTAATTAATTTTCAATATTCTTTAACTTCTAGACTCAGCACAAATATCTGCTATGAAATGATCATTAAATATCCCACAACATGTTTAAAAAATTGCTGCACTACTGCAAAGTTAGACATGAGTACTGAGTAGGGTGTCTGCTTTTTTGACTCACAAGTATAGGCCTACATGCAGGCACAGTTATGCACACATACCTAACTCGATGACAGGTAACCCAAGATTTCCTAAATCGGCCATAATTCCAATTTCTTGACAATCGGCAATGTTCCCGCACAGGAATCTGCTGACAGTAGCTAAACACACCACAATAAATGGGTAACATGCTGCACAGTGGCACAATTATCTCCACGGCAGTATCACAGATTCACTGTTCACTGTTATGATGACAACATTTGCATCATCCTTCTCAATATTTGTCATTGCCACTTTATCATTACAACAACAAAACTGAAATAAAAGAAAACATTTGATGTAGGCTTATTCAGAATATTGGAACTAAATTGCATCTCTAACAAAAATGAATATGCCAAACATTGTTGATTGGTGCATACTTTTTCTGCACAGCAAACTTAACACATTAATCACATAAACTACAGTGGAAAGCATAACAAACCATTCAGATGAACTGGATCCAAAAATGCAGGTCAGACGACACTTCAGGGACAGCCAGACGTAATCTTGACTAACGAGTGCAGACAACCGTCGACACACCTGTGCTAAACGACCGAGTGTCACGACATCACAGAACTTCAACAGCAAGTAGATAATGTCATCAGGTAGATCCACCAAACATCTGCCAATCAACACCATTGTTAACTATGCACATCACAACTTTGTGTGCTGGCAAGTGTGCTTCAACAATTCTCGGCAATTACGGTATCTGGTTTACTGGCGTCGAATAGGTCTCAGAATACCGTTTATCATAAGCTTCAAGTTTATCTGTCAACATAACGAGGCACAATATCTAACAGTGAAACTTAGAGCCGACGTAGTATTTACCCACAGATGCTAAACACGTATTTTCAAGCGAGAGTGAAAGACGAGTCAAAAAGTAAAAGAGCAAACACATTGCAGACAACCCAGCATCTGACAGGTGGGGAGCAGTGCCTGGGCGTCAGCCGCTGTCACCGCTTAATATACATTCATTCATTCATTCTTTTATTACGCACTAGGCAGCACACAAGGCACACAATATACAGTATGGTAGACAGAATACAATATACTCTAACTCAGTACAATAAAATCTGTAAAAAAAATCAATTAAAACTGATATTCATATCCTCATGAGACCCCTTCAGTGACGAAGCTAATTAGTCCCAAATTATTCTTATTGAGAGAGAGAGCGTGCGAACAACAGATCGCCGGCTGTACTTTGAGAGCTAACCGGACAATTTGCCGACAAACCAACTTGCAGTCAGTCAAGTCGTGGACTGGTTAACTCGCGGACTAGTCAAGTCACTGAAGTTTAATTTAAAATTTGCAATAAATAATTGCTGCAAATGTGATTTGCGGTAAATTACACTACTCAACACTTCCAACAGGCGATAGGGTTAGGGTTAGTGTTAAGTTTGTGTTTAGTGTACAATTGTTATTACAATCTTTCCGTCATTAAAAAAATTAGCAGTCGGCAATTCGACTAGTCCGCGCGGGTCCTAGGCCAGTTTAAGTGTGCCAGACTAACATTGATATTACTACATACTATAGTAATGAACAGATTACGTGCTGGTATGAATACAGGAGTACAAATGTAAATTGCACAAGTGAAAATTTTTTTAAAATTGTGTCGAAAAAACCTTTCTTCATTACATTACATGTCACCGGTAATGTTACTTATCGGTAAACAATGAAGACTATCTAACATTTGTTATTGTCTTTTCGCGAATGAAGCTGGATCTCGACTTACCTTCATACATTAGAGCTGTTCCAATTTATCAATATTCATCAGTAACAGCAATATCGTGAACTGGCAAAAACATGTGCGTTTTGACTGCCAAAAAATTATGAAAATATTCACAATTAAAGACAATTACATACATAACAGTGGTGCCCCCTATCGAATGAAATTTCAATAATTTTCCTCTCGTCAGTTCTAAGCAATAGTTCCAAGTTCAAAGAACACGTGTTATTACTTCATTTAATTTATGCTACTGATTCAATAAAAGATACATTGCTATGACACGACATATATGCATCATATTTACTACGACAATATTAGGCGTACATATATTCCACTACTATTTGAGTAATAGTAGCACCTCTAATCACACAAGTGTTCACAGGTGTCAATAACTTTTGTCTGCAATCAGTGCAGCACCTACGTGCGGCGCGCCAGTCGGGTCACGTCAACCGCAGAGTGCAATGTCTGTTTACTCGTACAGACAACTTCAACATGTGCGTGTGCGGTGTTCTGTGCGTGCTTTCTCACAAGTTTTCTCAATTTTTGATGTCTAAACGTTACTACATTGTTCAATATAGATGTAAAAATACGTTTTTGTGTCGTTGCGACTGACAACTGCTCTGCTGCTATTCTACGCCTTTGCTGCGGCCAATTTATATGCATGCAACACGTGTTCCAGGTATTTCAGTCTACATTTTCTCATGTAACTGTACAGTTTAGGCGCGCAACTACGGAACTGTGCAATTTTGACGCCAAGCAGTCGACTCTGTATTGCTCTGATGGTTTCCGCACACTTTATTGTTGCATAAATGCAGATGTCTCTTTTCGTAATTACTATCACTCAAATTTATCACACTTATTCAGCAAAGCTAGCGTAACAGTAATACTATTATGTTGCGGTTAGCGTTAATTTCGCCCAAATTTTGTGCATATCTGCCTGCGTACAGTTTGTCACATTTCTCTTCAAAAACTTGCATATTTATTGCATTAATGGGCTAATTCTATTCACGTTTCATTTGCCAGGGGGCGCCACTATCATTTTTGGCATTTTTCGTGTCGTACTTCTCGTATTACTTTGTTTTTACCTGGCACCCCACCCAAAGGCCCCTATTTTGTTCTCGGGGTCCAGTAAGTATGTCATCTGCATTTGTGCAACATAAATTGGTGCAGAAACCATCAAAGCAACACAGATTTGACTGTTTGGCATCAAAATTGCACAGTTCCAGAGTGGCGC
>Ga0056115_1000982_pt1 | contig 12962 bp, 8 predicted proteins | sample WorMetOlspDAHAB1_FD_77007 | JGI IMG/M metagenome (GOLD analysis project Ga0056115, IMG submission 77007) | Marine gutless worms symbiont microbial communities from Max Planck institute for Marine Microbiology, Germany - Olavius sp. DAHAB.1 ...
TAATACCAGGATGATATTTCTAGTACTATAAGTGCTATATCAGTACCATTGCTAGATTTCACTCAGATCATCTGAGTGAAATTAAGTCTAAGTCAGATGGCTTTCTACTCATAGGTCAAGCTGCAGTGTTGTCCTTTGAGTCTGTGTATAGGCTGCCATGGGCCAAACATTCACCCGTTGCCATTCGTATTACTACGTATTACTACCCAGCAATACTCATTTTATCGTCCCACGGAAAGTAGAATGCTGAGTTGAACTTGTGCCAAATGTGTGGGAAGGACTTGCCAAGGTTCACACTTCAAGGTTCACTGTGCAGTGGGTGGGATTGAACCCATGATCTCCAATTGCATGTGTAACTCCTTTAAAGCTACTCCACTGAGTCACACAGGAGCTGTAGAATAAGTGCACCCGGTGTTCTGGCGGAGCGTCATAAGAGGCAGTAGTAGATTCGGTTGTTTGGGCTTGTGTGTATTGAGTAGTGTAATTTTGTGGTGATCACCTTTTTGTTTTGTTCTCTGACTGTCAACTTTCTTACATTGTTGTATGTTCTAGTGAAAAATATATAATTGTTTTCTTAAACTTTGTCTCTATCCAAATTATATTTAAAAAAACCCTGCTGAAAGTGTCGTTAACTCCAAAGCAAGCAACCACCCCATTATGATGTGTGAATATGACCGATACTGAGCATTCACTGTATGTTTGCACAGTCGACACTAATGGCCGAGGTGGGACGTCGGACGCAGTTCAAGTAGCTGGCACCAACGAACCTTCAGTGTCTAGTCACAGTGCTTCGGAGTTTGATTTCAACGAGTTCTTCTGCATTGATAGTGTGAGTGCCAGACATTCTCGAGCTTCGCTCACAGAATTCCACTGCTTTCTGTGCTTTGGCCAGGCCTTTGTATATAAGCTAATTTATATCTCGACAAGACTGTTATGTGCGCATAGGATAACTAAATATGTCAGTGAAATTTCGCTTTGAAATTACAAGCGATTGCTGAGAAATCTGCAAAAAATCTTGGGGGCCACTTTTTCGCTGCACCCTTTATATGATCCTTTATTCACTGTAAAATCAGTTGTTGTAGTCGAGAAGAATGCACTAAGCAGTTTAAGTGATTGAGTGAGCGAGTAGATTTCAGTGCTACTCCCGACACACTTTAGGTCATTTCGGAGGTGGCACTAAATGGTAAGATATGTGCTAAACAGTAAAAGTAAACGATGATGCAGTACTGACAAGCCATCTAACTTCTTCTACTTATAATAATAATAATAATAATGATACAAAATTTATATAGCACCATAATGCCGTCAGGCGGCTACAAAGGCGCTGAGGCGGCTACAGAGGCTATGTGGGTTTGCTGTCCAAGGTTTGCCAGCCACTGGTAGGCATCATCATCTGCAGAGTGAAGTCTGGACAAACCTCCATACAGCTTCATGAAAGAGCAACATTAGACAATGTGTGACATTGTCTGGATCTTGGCCACAGGATCACTGCTCCAAGTCTGTTAGATGTAATCTCTCTCTGCAGGCGAAATGGTGTCCATCTGACTTAACAATAACATGTTGTCACTATGATGTGCTTTACAGACAAAATTGCTCTGTTTGATTCTCTGACTTTCTGACGTGATTATATTCTCCAAAGTGTGCCGTTTTTTGGAACTTTCTCACCGAAATAAACCTATTAACCTATAGTTTCAAAGGCACGTTATAGCCTAATTGTGCCGAAAATGCTGTTCCTTTGTCTATAAATGTTAGTTTGCAAACCGTATTCTCTGCAGCATTGTAGCAGGGGCTGCTGTTGTTTTTTATGTGGATGGCTGTTCAGTGGTCATAGTCGTCGATGATGTTATTTCATGCAGGCTGCTCTCGGCCTGGGCATGGATGGTCTACCAGCGGTGAATTCATCAGCTGGAAGTCGACTCTGGAAGTGGTCAGGGCGTTCGGTCGCCGACGACGCGCCGCAGTTTGCAGGTTCAACGACTGGTGATGGTGTCGCTACGAAGACGTTCCAGAATGATGGTGCTTATCTCTGCATGCTTGTTTCATGTAAAAGCCGTTGGCTTGGGAGCCGTGCAATAAGCCATCGTGGTCTGTTTGTCGGACCGATCTCATGGCTCCACACCTGATACCGGAGTTCTTAGCTCATCGGTTTTTGTGTTTTAGTTTTATTGTTTCTTTCTGATTTTGTTAATTGTTACGTGCGGCAGACTAAGTTGCCAGCTGTCTTAAGTTTTTGGCATACGTTATGCATTTTTGTTTGATTCAGTTTGATTTGATATCCTGGCAACTGTTGTAACAGACAACTGTACTAATGAGACAATTTTTTCCTGTTGGTTTAATTTTCAGATTTTCATGTGTTGTAATTTATGTGTGTTGTTACTGTGGTAATAGTGCAGACAAGCTCCGCATGCCGAGAATCTGCTGCTTATTCAGCTGCTGGATAGGCAGCAGATTTCGGCATGCGGAGCTTGTCTGCACTATTACCGTTACTGTGTTAATATCATTTGAGTGGTTAACATTATAAGCTTCGTGAGTGTGGGCTTGTAACAGGGGACTTCATAATTCACGGTAGCAGTGGTTGTAAGACTGATAATAATATTAATTTTTGAAAAGCGTTGAATTCATTTGTTATTTGCAAGTGGGACATTTATTTTGACAGAATTATTACATTACTGCATATTTTATCACAATAATTGCTATTGTCATCATCATTGCAGCCCAGTTTGTTGATTATTACTTTGGTTGTGTAGTGCAACAGTAAGGATGTTGGTCTTTGGCTGGTGGATTTTCCCAACCTGTGCCCGTAGACAGGTCATATTGTTAACATTTGACCACTTTGTGGATAAACTGTCGTCTATGGACATGACTATTGGTTAAATTAAATGGAGTATTTGGATTACTGTGTATTGCATCCACAGGCTTGGGTGACACGGCAGTATTTTAAAAACCCACAGTTACAATGCAAAAACACTTAATGTCGACAGTCAACCGTTCTTCAATCTGCTTTTAGTGCTTTAGTGGAACATCATTGTGCACTGTTGTAGGTATTAATGCGGGTGAGTCTTCAGGACTCATCGACACAAAAGTGTTGCTGAGTCTGCTGCAGAAGCCCGATCAGCAGACACCACATCTGCCGTCAATGTACCTCGACAGTCGACTTGCACCGCAGACATCGACTGCTTTGTTGCCTCCTTCGTCTGCTGCCGCTGCTGCACCATCAACCTCTCCAGGTTCAATCTCTGCAGTCTCTTTTTGGGGAGGGGGTTAATGACTTCGGAACTGGTTAACAAGTTACTGGTTTGGAAAATGATAACTGGTTTCAAAATGGCAAAAAATTTTACCAAAGTATTCAAATTTTCTGATGAACATACACTAAGCGTATTCCTCCCGATAGCAACAACTCAATAATCGTGCATCAGATCATCAGAGAAAGCCGCAGTGAAGCAATGAAGCTGTGTCGTGATATGGCCGGCATCATAACGAAAGATGCCGACAGACTGGTTAAACAACTCCATGGCAGATGTCGCCTTGGTTAGCTAGTTAGCTCACATTCCACAATGCACACTATACATACTGGCTTGTTCTGTAAACAGACTGCTCGTTCAGGGTGCAGTGTATATAACTGGTCAGCTGACAAGTTAAATCCGAACAGCTAGTGTTGTTGATAGTACTGTTGATTGACGTTGTAAAAATGTTTTAATAAATTGATGTATCTAGTATGTGAAGCATACGGAGACGAGGCCAAATGCTAGAACTGACGTCATAAGCGATAAACAGTTTTTAAAAAACTAGGAACCGGTTCTGTTTATATACCAGTTTTAACAACCCTATCAGTGACCCTACTGCTGGTGTTCTTGTCATCGAAGTACGTCTCTCCACTGCATTGGCTGAAGCCTCCAGGCGGAATCCACTACAAACCTGCTGTTCTGTCGTTTAAATGTTTGCACGGGACAATGCCACCATACCTCACTGACGAGTTCCTCCAGTCTTCGTACCTTGAAGCTCAGGGTCGTCTTTGCTCATTGTTTTCATTGTCACTGATCGTCCATCTTACTTGGCTGTCAAGACGCCCTCCTGTTAAGATGCCACCTGCTGACTGAATTTGTAAACATTTCGGTCATGTGCCAGAAGGACAATGAAATGTGTGTCTGCTGCGACATCTAGACAATGTCACATATAGGGCCTATCGTTGATTCCTGCCCACTGTGGTCTACAACATCTACACGCTGCAGATAAAGCTGCTGTTGATTGGCTGACGTTATACGGCACATAGAAGCATATGAAACTTTACATTAACTTTACTTGGCTGTCAAGTGTCGTCGACTTAGCTTTTCTGGTCACTGCTGCTGGTGTCTGGAATACATGTCTGACCATCCCTGCAAGTTTTCTGCAGTTGTCTGAAAACTAACCTTTTCGGCTGATCCTTTCCCGACTTTCTGTAGTGCCTGTGAAGTGACTTGTGTCATTATCGGACACTAATCACTTTTGTTACTTACTGTGACATCTTATGTGACCTCTTTCCGGAATTTACTTTCTTTATTTTAGTTTTTCTGAGTCTTAAGTTGTAATGGTGTTTGTGTTTTTTATGTTTTTGTCGGACAAAATCAGTGTAAAAATTCATAGTCAAAATTATAAATGTGTAAATATGTTTAGTCAGTTTAATATGAAATATATTTGTTGTATTGTTCTGAGTATAATAATGGATGGTGCTTGAAACCAGCATCGTGTTACCCACCCAAAAAGGCACCCAGCTCAGAGACCACAGTGTGGGTCCACTGTGGTTCTCTACTGTCTCTTAGAAATGTCTTCTTTTTCCCTTGTTGGTTTTTTCAAGCCTCAGCTTGCAAGTTGCACAAGTGATACCCATTGATATGGAAGGACAAATGTGGAGTGTGCAACAATAACCGTGTATTTTCACTCTATATTGTGGTAAAATGAAGAGACAGACTGTCCGTGTGGGCACTTGGCAAAATGCCCAGCGGGTTGAGTCGGGTAAAATGGCCACTTGGCTGGATAAAAAAATGCTGAAAGAATTTCAGGAAAGCTCCAGTTGTTGTTGTTGGCTGTCGGGGGGTGACCGATTTCTCTGCCACCACGAGCTGAGGCCGTCAGTAGGCCCAGTGCTCAACCCGTATCCACACAACGGTGTATGCGTGTGTGTGTGTATCGGCACAAGGCCGAGGTGTGCGCGTATGCATATGCATATGCGTGTGTTGTGAGCAGTCTTTGTCCAGTTTATTTTAGTTCGCCGGCCACACCGCGCCTCCCGTCCACAACACTGGCCATCCTGTCTCAACTGACCCATACATGCCGGGGAGTCAGTAGACCAGTGAAGTCGCGTTCCTACCGGCACAGTGGTCGAACAGATAGCACCCATTGCTGCTGTTATGAGGGCTACCAGCGTTCACAGTTTACAGAGGACAACGCCGAACCCTCTTTCCTGCCCGAGATTAACTCCCTGTGTCAGTTCACAGTCCCCCCCCCCCGCCAGGTCGCCTGTGCCAACCACACCTGTGTGGGCGAGGCTTACGACAGTGGCCAGCCAGCCAGCCTCACGCAGTATGGGGTACTGTGAATAACTGCGCCTAGTGTCGTTTTGCCGTACACTGGCTGCCAGCCAAACATTTCCCGCGCCATTCTGCCCCGGCGAAAGCAGGCCGTCCACTGGCGCAAGATCCCTCCCACAGACACGCCCATTCTGGCTCAACTAGCCCGCAGCCAGGCAACGAAATAAATTTTCCGAGAGGACACAATGGGGATCGAACCTAGGACTAATGAACTGTTAGCCGAGTCGTTAACCGATTCGGCTATCTGGGCAGGGCAAAGCTCCAGTTGGTACTTTAGTTGAATTAGAGGAGGTTTCGGGTCTTTATTGGGCATGGGGAACAAAGTGCAGTGAACCCCTTCCCTTCGGTTCTAACTGTGCTTTAGAAATACTATTACTGACCTAGTGACTTGCTTCTTTCTACTTAACCGTTTACAAACTATGCAACTATCTTCTTAGATAAGCTGTACTAATGAATAATGGGCCATAGTCGTAGATGAAGGATTGTTGCGTTGGCCAGAGTTATGCATATTGTTAGCCGTCAACTGCCATGATGTTATAGACTGCTGTGTACGATGCGCGTGATAGGCGTATACATTATTGTCACGAGATGTTTGTTATGTTATGTTATGCTGTTGCTCGTATTGTAGGCAAGGTCGTGGCAAATGTGCAGGCATTGTTGGACAGTGTTAATCAACCAACTGCCGCTCAGCCTGGTAATCATAGCAAAATGCGTTTGATATTGCATATTATGCAGAGCAGTGTTTTTCAACCCGAGTTCCATGGAACCTAAGGGTTCATGAGCGCCAACCAGGAGTTCCAGCGGTGGCCAGTAAAAAGTTTTTTTTAAGTATATAAATTCAACGGCTTCTAGAAATCACAAAGCACAAGAAGTTTCGCACTGAAATGTTTGCTACTGCTAACTGATGCAATATGTAACAATAAAATAACTAGTAATATTGGCTATTCTGGCCACACAAGTTTATTTTCGATTTATGCCTCTCAGATATTCATGTATCAGTCGGTGTTGTCGCGCATAACTTAAGTGTAGGAAAACGATGTTTCTGTTCATCTCGACTATAATAAGTCCTTGACTCACTGCATAAGGTTCTATGAGCAGTCTAACTGCCCTAAAGCATTCCATTCCAATGAAAAGTTGAAAAACTGACGTAGAGCAAAAACGAACATGTTTTGTGGCCCTTTTCCGTGTGATATCGGTAAGTATTTGCAAATGTTAGTTCCCCCCGCTCTCACTGCAGTTCGGTATGGTAATATCTAGACTGCTTCAGGTTGCTTCAGGTTCTCAGCGGATTGAGCATCGGGCAAGGAGGTGTCTCCACCTGGAACTGTTATAGTCATTGCCTTGCACCATCCCATTATTCTGCCTTTGCTGTATTGCATCACAGAAAACATAATGAAAGAAAACGAAACGAAAAAACAGAACATGTCCATGTTTTCACACAGACCACGTCTTTCTTGTTCTAGGTCTTCCTCTTTCCGGATCAGTTGCCAAACTGGCCGACCTGGGTTGGTTAGACGTAGGATGTATCCAGTGAATCCCTCTCTCTTTGTTGTCTCTATGTTTTTTAGATTGTCTAAAATGTTTTGATTATCTAATGTGAAATTTTTTGACTTTATAGCCGTCAACTAGAGATGTTGATCTGGGCGGCTGATTATCGTGGTTTCGTGTGATTTTATTGTTTGCTCTCAAATGTTCATTCTGCCACTATCTTGCTCACGATGTTAGTGCATGTACTTTGTATTTTTTTATTCTTATTTTTATTTGTTATTTTCTGGTACTGAATGTAATGTACTGCGTGTACGATTTTCATAGTAGTTAAACAAGTAAATTCAGCTCGTTATGTCAGTTCCCCATTTAACTTTCAGAGACCACTTTGAATGGCTGTAACTTTGTGTGTGTGTGTGTGTCTGTGTGCGTGTGTGTGTTTAGTTTTGCCGTCAGGCGGTAAGGTTGTCCGTCTGGAGGAGCTTGAGGCAGCCCAGCTGAGTCCGCCGTTAGCCATGCCTGTCATTCCCAGTGCTTCTACTCCGGCCGAAAATGCAGCAACGTCGACCAAGTTGGCAAACGTCTCGCAAGATGGTGGCGCGCTGCAGAGCGATGCTCGACGTTTTGTTCCAGCTGCGGCCTCCGGCGTTACTCGTGCCCCAGGACCAGCGGGGAGAATGCCGGCTGACACTACACCCTCGGGGCCATCGCACACTCTCTTATCACCGGTCCACAGACCCACCGGACCACCTCAGAATCGCAGTCTGCCGGCTGGTGCGCAAGTTCAGACACTGGAAGAGATCGAGGCTGGGCTTCGGAGTGTGGACGTTTCGTCACCGCCAAAGTTGCCAGTGAAAAATGCCGGCATCGCCGTCGCCGATGCATCCGGAGATCTGACGGCGTTTAACAAACTTCTGAATCTCGTCAACAAGACTCAGACGGGCGCCGATCAGGCACGTAACACAACCAGGTTTTACAAGGTGTGGCAGAAAAATACGAATATGCTGATAACAAAACTGCTCGTGAACGAAGCAGATATTTTTCCGCAAAACTACTGGTCCCCAATTGCGCAGATTTACAGGGCATGGTAGAAAAAAATACGTCACGTTTGCACTGTCCCTGCAAGTTTTCTGCAGTCGTCTGAAGACACATTTTTTCAGCTGTTCCTTTCCTGACCGGTGGTGCCCATTAAGTGGCTTGTGTCATTATCGGACGCTTTAGTCTCCTTTGTTAGTTACTTACTTTCTTACTTACACTGTTAAAGAAGCGAGGCAAAATATTTTTTATGCAAAGCTGCAAAATTATATCGTATTTTAATGGTCAGTTTGGAGAAGAATGCACCGCTACAAAAACTTCTGAATCTGGCATTTGTAACTGTGCAATGTGTTGGCATTACAGGCACCTGCTGCTGTGAAGCCCGCACAACCAGACTTGCTGCCATCTGCCGATAATTCTAATGCCGCTGCAGTTGTACCAGCTAACATATCGGAGTCATCGTCATCACAGGTGTGTTAACCTTAGTTGTTCTCTGGCACATAACATAGATGTCAAGTCTTCGGGTAACTCGTGGTGAGACCACCTGGTCAATCTCTCAACACCTGGTTGGGTGAAACGTCTTCAAGAGGACATTGGACTTCTCAAACTAAAGCTGTGTGAGTCAGCATAATATATTTCCATATATATATATATATATATAGATTTTCCACTACTTTTAATATAAAAGGACGTTAACTTTTAGCTAGTGAATGGCTATATACCAGAGCTTTCCACTTCTTCTCATGTTACGTTATTACAGATGCCAAGAAATCAATATGTACACATTGCGATTCGTGTAGGCTGCATGTGTGGAATACCACGTCATCAGATGTATAGACGTCGCAGAATTCCGTCATTGGCTTATTTATTGCCGTACACTAACCATTCACGTTTTCTCTTGTCTTGTGTAAAAAACTGCCTGCAAATGTTGGGAAGGGAATGTTTTTTTGGGGGGGAAAATTCAAGATTTTCTGCTGTCTGGGAAGTGGAAACTTGCACAGAATAAAACCCACTGTAGTGTTGACTTGGGAATATGAAATCTTGTATGAAGTCTTGTATTTGCTGATTTAAAATCGTTATCAGAAGTGGTACTGACTCTGTGATAGTATTTATAAATAATATACTTTCTCACTTTTTTTCAGGTTGAGTTCCTCACAGTAGGATTCAAAATAGAGGAGAGGATTCAAAGACAATATAAAATAATAATTTGTCAATATGTAAGTTATTAATTCATCAAGTTATTTGTTATTTATTGATTTATAAGTTATTTGTTTGGAGTTGCTGCAGTTTAGCCGCCGTTGTATTGTCGTGTCTGTAGGCCGGTCCAGTACATATGCCAGCTCCGGCTATTGACGCCCCTTCATTAGTACAATTGCAACAGCCACAGCGATTTTATCCACCCCAGCATTCGCATCTGTATCTGCAGCAGCAGCAACTGATGATGATGAGAGCCGATCCACAGATGCTAATGGCGTATCTCCAACGCATGTCGAATCAGCACCAGCCTCCACCGCCGCCGGCAAATGTCTCGCCGCACGTTCTTTACCAACATCAGCAGATGCGGTCCTATTCTCCGCGAGCTCCGTCCCCCATCAGTAAGTAGTATCACGAAAATCGACTACTTTCACTAACTGCCAATTGCTGTCATCTTTCTGTTGTATGTTCTGACCGAGACATAACCTGCTCCCATGGCAATACCAACATTGTCAATCTCACATTTTCGACTAACGAAGCCAGATTGGCTCTTTGTCCGGACTTCACTCTGCAGATGATGATGCCGCCCAGAGAGTTATTTATTGTAATGCTGATTTTTGCTGATTTCCCAAAACCTAATGTTTTCTACTTTATCGTTAATGTCAATTTTAAAAACTGCAACATAACATTTTGAGGCACGATATAGCGTATTTTGTGCTGAAAAGGTCATTAAGTCCCAATCAGTCTCTTAAGTTTAATTGCAGTTCATGTCTGTTTTGTTTGTTATAATGTATCTGTGATGTCTATTGTTTTGCTGCATTGTGTGCAAAATAGTTTACAGACTGACTGCCCACTGCTGACTATAGCGTTTCTGCAACGGTTAACGACCCTGTAACCTCAGTTTTTTGTCTAGCAAACTATGGAGATCAATTTCGGAACATCTTCCCCCCTACTTTGTTCAGTGATATTCACTTTTGGCTGTGAACACCTTGAGGCCCACCTGTTCCCAGTTTCATACAGTTTTATGACAAACAACTTATATCTACAGCTGAAGTATGTTTGAACGTTGTTAGGCATCCTTGTATTTTTTGACAATTTTTACTATTATTATATTATTTTTTCGTAATACTTTAAATCTGTTTTAGTGTGAGCTTGTATGTATGGGCCGAGCTGCCTGAAATGAGTTATAATTGTAATTGTAGTGACTTTTGCAATGTTACGGCACCTTACGAATTGTCGCGTTAATAATAATAATAACTTCACCAGCCTGTCGGTAGCGATGGGTGTTTGCTGTGTGTTGTAGTGTTTGGAAGTCAGCCGCCAATCAGTATTGCAGCACCGATGCCTATCCACAGTCGACAGCGACTTGCATTAGCCAATGTGTCGCCAGCACCCGCTCCTGCTCAGGTCTCACCACGGTCATTGCACTTGCTTAACAAGTGATATTGAATAGACACATCTCCTAATTTATTCACGCATGCAAAGCCATAGATATAGCTGTAACAGTTATCGTTGTTTAGAGTTGTTTTGCAAAAGATGTTGAAGAGTGGTTTGGTTATGGTAAATTAAACATTTTTTGTCATATAAGTGCCTCATGTTCAAGTTTTAATTTTAAATATAAGTAACGGATGAAAAACAATAACAATAACAACAACATTAGGTATCAACAACATTTTACACCAGTATTTTACACACAATAAATACAAGGATATATTTAACAGCTGTATCTATGGTTTTCATGTGTGAATAAATTTGGAAATCAGTCCATTACGTGCTGCTGTTATGGCTTTTATGGTGACCATTTGTTTGGCTGCAACAAGCTGAGGCCTTCAGCAGGCCCAGTGTTAAACCCGTAGCCACACAGTAGCAGATGCATTTTGTAACCTTGCTGGTCATTGTTGTAGAAATTTGCGAATTTGCAAGTAAGTAACTGAATGTTAATCGTCGTTATCTGTGATGCAAAAGCAGCTACATTTAACCAAGAAATATACAGATAAGAAAAACAACTCAAAATGGCATTGTGCAGCAAGCCAGAGTGTCAAACATTATCACTAAAATCTCATGAAATCAGATGCTTAATAAAAGATAAACTCTAATTGACACAGTCACAAATAGTCTCATAGCTCATACTGCGAGGTCCACTGCTGTGCTGTAGGTTTTTCTGGTAGTTGTAGTTGAATAGTATTAGTGTGTTCACTGCAGTGAAGGAAATGGGTGTGCAAAGATGTCTTGCTGCACGTTGTAGCATTCTGAGCAACTGGAGTTAAATTTTAAAATGTGAAAAAAATTCCGATAGAATAATAATACACACTTCTTGACAGTATTGAAAAAGGTGTGTTGCTAATCTTAAGAGACACTGGACTAACAAAAGCGTGCAGTTTAATGCAATTGCTGTAGTAAAAACTGAAATATAATGTTGAATTTGCGACAGTGAAAAAAGTGTCCTTTGAGTAATAATGACTTACCACATATTGTCGGTGCTTAATGTTATCATCACACACAACTAAAAGGGTAGCTGTTGTGGCAATTGCAGTGTGCTTGCGCTGTATTTGTGTGGTGCAGCCGGTGGCCACGATGCCAACGACCGATCTGATGAACCTGGTGATGCAGAAACAGTTGCAGGAGCAGAAACAGCGACAAGTGCAACACCAGCAGCCGATGATGATGGTGACCCCCGACCGGTAATGCATTGCCGATCTTCTTCCTCTGACTAGGCTGTGACAATCGCCCTCAGTCAGTTAGTCACTCAATCAATTTATGGAATTTGTCAATTTGCATGCGTTTACCTATTAGCGGTAGAAACACTTACATGGGGCTGCAATATACTGCAGCTGCAGCGGTGCTGTGCGTCACAGACAGAGCTGGTGTACAGCGTATGCAATAGCCTAAGACCGTGCTCATGGACTTTGGCCTGCAGCCAGCCACACATAGCCCTATTCTGTCATTTAATGGTCTCCACCCCCATATTACTACTCATTTACCGACCTTGGAGGGGTGGACAGCTGAGCTGACTCTGTTGGCTGACCCATAGTGGGCAGTTCGCCCACAAAGTGGTCACCTGTCAACCATAAATCAGGCACAGGTAAACTGAGGTCAGGGAAAGTTAACCGGCCAAAGACTGGCATCCTAACCACTGAGCGACGCTGCCAACCAAACTGTGAGCTGGTAGCAACATGGCTTTAATTATTAATTATTTAATTAATGGCTCCGACGTTCATGGGAGGGATGGCCACTGGCTGAGGTTGTGGACAGGAGGCTTCATGCAAACTAAAAGAGACCGGGTAAGGACTGCTCAGAGCACGTATGTGCAACTTAGCCTTGTGGCTACACTGCACCCCCATCATTGTGTGGCCACTGATTTTAAGCAATGCTGATGATGATGAGAGTCGAGAGAGTGATATGTGAAAATGTGCAGTTCTAGTTTGAGTCAAATTTAACGGAAATATCTTAATATCCTGCTGTTGTATTAGCTTTTCATCGGCGCTTGTTGTGTTGCATGTGAAGCAACGTCGTCGTCAGCGCCAGCTTGGCTTCTGCCGGACCGCTCCCGAATTCGGTGGCCACAGTGGCGAGAACCACTGGAGCGTCTTTTATTCCGACGTCGGTGATTCGCAACATGGCCGGACAGCAGCGTACCGGCGTTGCTGCTGACGACAAAATGACCAACGACGGTCAGTGTCTCCA